>SMVB01065729.1_pt1 | contig 16006 bp, 14 predicted proteins | sample 2456461 | NCBI WGS metagenome assembly SMVB01 (sample SAMN11095934, study PRJNA526329) | marine sediment metagenome | biome: Marine sediment; feature: Surficial sediment; material: Deep marine sediment; isolation source: Hadal surficial sediment | place: Pacific Ocean | collected 2014-05 | depth...
ATGGCCCCTGGTGATCGACGCGGACGAAGACTTCTATTTCAAGCCGGAGGGCGCTCAACTGCTCGCCTCACCCTGCGACGAGACGCCTTCGGCTCCCTGTGACGCCCACCCCGAAGACGAGGACGTCGCACTCGCCGCCGACTCGGTTCAACGCTGCACGACGATCGAGATCCGACACATCCGCAACCGTTGGGCGGGGCTTCGCAGCTTCGTCGCGGATCGCTCGCTCGTATTGGGCATGGACCCGGAACGGGCCGGCTTCTTCTGGCTCGCGGGCCAAGGTGGCTTTGGCATCATGACGGCGCCCGCGGCCTCTCGCGCAGCGGCCGGTCTGATCGTGAACGACTCGCTCCCGCAAGACCTCCTCGCCGAGGGCATCACGCGCGAGTCGCTTTCGGTCGAACGATTACGCACAGACGCCTGAAACGATTCGATCGGCGCCCGCCTCGAAGCCTTTCATCGAGCCGTTGGACATCCCCGATCGACACCATGCCCGAACTCATTTCACGAGATGAAATTCGTCGAAGTCGGGACGATGCATCTCCTTGAGATATTGCTGGGGGGGCCAGGGATAAAGATTCGGCAGGCCTGAATCATCCATGTACCAACTCGTGCAGCCACCGGTGACCCAAATGGTCTTGGGAAGCGTCTCGAGCATTGCATCGTTATAGGACGTGTAGGCCTCGTGCCGCGCCGCGATCGCAACGAGTCCGTCCTCTTTCATCTTGTCGAGCATGGAGATGATGTAGTCGATTTGATGTTCCGAGATGATGATCAGCGAAAGATTTCCGACCGGGCCCGTCGGCCCTTCGAGCATCCAGAAATTCGGAAACCCTGGAATCGCGACGGCACGATGAGCGCGCGGTGCGCGGTGCCAGAATTCTTCGAGATCCTGCCCGTTCTCACCCGTCACGCGCGTCGGCAGGATGAAAGCGCTCGCATCGAATCCCGTGGCCAGTACGAGCACATCGAGGGCATGCATCTTGCCATCCGCTGTCTCGACGCCCTTCGCGCCAATGCGCTCGATCGGCTCCGTGACGAGTTCGGCATTGTCGCGAGTAATCGCCTTGTAGAAATCTGTGCAGAAGATCAATCGTTTACACGCCGCTTGATAGTCGGGCGTGAGCCTGGCGCGCAACTCGGGGTCGCTGACGTGTTCTTCGAGATTATTCCGACTGGCCCGGCTGATGCGTTCTTGCATCCGCTTGTCGCCGACCGTGGCGGCGCCGAAGGTTCGGACACCCGCGATATAGTAGAAGTAGTAGGCCAGTCGTTGGAGGAAAGGGAAGAGCTTCAGGACGCGCTTCCAGCCATTCGAATATCGCCTCTGTGGCAGGGGGATCATCCATTGAGGCGTCCGTTGGAAGACGACCATCTGGCCCACTTTGTCGGTGATTTCGCCGACGATCTGAGCGGCGGTGGAGCCCGTGCCGATGATCCCGACGCGTTTGCCGGTCAATTCGACCGAGTGATCCCATCTCGCGGAATGGAAACAGACGCCTTCGAAGGAATCGAGACCCTCGATTTCGGGAATGGCGGGTCGATGAAGAATTCCGGTGGCGCTGATGACGACGTCGTAGACGCTTTCCTCACCCGACTCGGTCACGAGACGCCAACACGGCGCCTCGTAATCCAGTTTCTTGACCGACGTGTTGAAGCGGATCACGGACTCGACATCGAACTCGCGAGCGACCCTCTCCATATAGGCCTGAATCTCCGCGCCATACGAAAAACGATGACTCCAATCGGGATTCAACGCGAAACGAAACGAGTACCAACGCGAGGGAATGTCACACGAGAGTCCGGGATAGGTGTTCTCCCGCCAGGTCCCGCCCACACGCGCCGCTTTCTCATAGACGGTGAGATCCGTGTACCCGGCCTTCCGCAACTCGACGACGGCCGCGATCCCGGACATTCCCGCACCGATGATGGCAATCGCGGGCTGCCGCCCCGCACGCGCCCAGGACGCTCGCGCCTTGTCGGCCGTCTCCATTCAGTGTCTCGCTATTCCGCTATTCCGGGCTGTGCACCACGAATCAGTTTCCCCGGTAGCGCGCCGGTGGCCTGACCCTCTTCGAAGATCACCTGGCCAGACACGATCGTCGCGACGTATCCGCGCGCGCCTTGATAGAGCCGCCGACCCCCAGCCGGAAAATCATGACGCATTTCGGGCGACCCGAGCCCCAGGCGTTCGAAGTCGATCAAATTGATATCGGCCTTGAGTCCGGGTTTCAGAACGCCTCGGTCAAAGAGACCGTATTGATGTGCGGTATCCCGGGTCTGTCTTCGGACGATGAATTCGATCGGCATCCGGTCGCCGCGCGTTCGGTCTCGCGCCCAATGCATCAGCATGAAGGTCGGTGTCCCGGCGTCACAGATCGAACCGCAATGCGCGCCCCCGTCCGCCAGACTGAGGCCCGTTTGCGGATGGAGCAGAGTCTCTTCGATCGCATCGAAGCGACTCGTCGCGTAGCCGAAGAGCGGGAAGTAGAGCAGACCTTTGCCGTTCTGATCCATCATCGCGTCGTAGACGATCTCGGCCGGCGTTAGGCCGGTCGCCTCAACGCGCCCCGCCACGGAATCGGAGGGGGCCGGTTCGTAGTCATGGCCTCCGCCCATCGGATACATCTTGTGTGTCGCCTGGGTCAGAAACTCCAGGAACACCGCGGGGATCGCTGCGTTCTTCGGAAGTCCGTCGGTACGCAGCTTGCCGCCTTCGAGCAGCCGCGCCTTGATTTCCGGACGGCGGAGCTCTTCGATCCGCTTGTCGATCGGAAGATGCATCAATTTGTTGTACTCCGGATGGCCAAAGAAGGGGTGGACACTCGTTTCCCACCCCATCAGCACCCCGACCGGACGACCCGAAAACTGGCCGCGCAGATTCGTGATGCCTTCGGCGCGGGCCTCGTCGAGCCCGCGAAGCGCCTCCTTGTAGAGGTCGGGCGCTTCGTCGATCTGTTGCAAATTGAAGGTGACAATTCGGCCGATCTCCTTCGCGAGATCCTTCATCCAACCCATCTCGTTCGGAACTTCTCGATGGGTCAGCGCCATCTGGAAAACACCCGCGTTCTCCGCCGCCAGCGCTGCACCGATTCCGAATAGCTCATCTCGCTCAGCGAAGGTTCCGGGAATGGGCTTGCCGTCGAGCGTGTTATGCATCTCGGTGCGTGACGTCGAGAAGCCCAAGGCGCCGGCCCGCAGGGCCTCGGCCACGATCTCTCGCATTTGACTGATGTCTTCAGCCGTCGCGGCCTCGTTGTCGACCCCGCGTTTTCCCATGACATACGCACGCAGGGCACAATGCGGAACCTGCAGGCCGTAGTCGATGGCGTGTTCGCGGCGTTCGAGGGCGTCCATGAATTCGGGAAAGGTCTCCCATTCCCACTGGATTCCCTCGTGCATCGCCGCGCCCGGAATGTCTTCCACCGCCTCCATCAGATCGATGAGATCGTCTCGCATGGCTTCCCGAACCGGCGCGAAACCCACACCGCAATTGCCGAGTACGACGGTCGTCACGCCGTGCTCCGAGGAAGGCGACATCATCGGATCCCAGGTCGCCTGCGCATCGTAGTGAGCATGGATATCGACCCAGCCCGGCGTCACCAACAGACCTTGCGCGTCGATCTCACGACGACCCGGCCCAACGTCCTGACCTATTGCGACAATGCGATCCCCGTCGATGCCGAGATCGCCGACGCGAGGGGCATCGCCGGTTCCATCGACGAGGGTTCCACCCCGAATGACAAGATCATGTTGACTCATTTGAATTCTCCAATCTGGGGTCGAAGTTCATAGCGCGCGATCGGGTTGCACTCGCGCCGCCTCTGCCGCCACTCGGTCGGCTTCCAACTGGTATTGAGGCGCGTCGGATCGCTCACTGCGGTCGTCGCGCTCACCCTCGCCGTCGCCCGCCGCCTTTGGGCGGTCGAGCGCATCCTTCCACGCATCGTCCTCGTCCCAATGAACCGCAGGCCGGTCGATCTGTCCGGGAGAGGCCAGTGTTTCGAACGCAGCGAGCGCGGCCTCGATGACGGCATCCTGCATCTTCGCGTCGTGGGGTCGACCGGTGGGTTGGCCCAACGGGAAATCGAAAAACACGGCACGCGGTGGATTCACGGAACGCGTAATCGAATACGCGTTCGACAGGCTCAGCGTGGGAATACCCTGCGACTCGATCTCCCTTGCGATCAGTCCCACGGACTGATGACAAACCGGTCAAACCGGGACCAATAGGACGAGGTCGACCTGGTCTTCAATAACACGCCGTGCGATCTCCGGAGCCAATTCCTCGCGCACTCGGCGTGAAGAATAGATTCCTCCCATACAGGTATAGGCCTGCGGAGCGAGGCCAGCGAGGCGACCGGCCGCAACACTTCGTCTCAAGGGATCGATCGGGAAAACGACGTTCGGGTCGCTTCGCGCCGCGGTGTGGTCATAGGCGAAATGACTCATCCGAAGATCCGCCACGTCGATGTCCCGATCGATCGCGCGTACGCTCGTGTCGTCGCGGTGATGAAACGCCACCTGCCCCGATTGGTAGATCCCCCCCGATGCGACCAGGGCGAGTCGGCTCTCACTCAACCGGCGGCGCAGAGGAGCCCAGGGCGGAGGCGCTTCATTCTCGACCCACCGATACACCGGATGCCCGAGAGCGGAGTATTGCGCGCGCGTACGCGCGAGATAGTCGATCGAAGGTCGCCTTCTGGAACTCACCTGCAAAGCACTCCGATGATCCCACCCGGTCGACATTTCGCTCGGATCCTGGCGGCTCACTTCGCCTCATGTTACCTGTGGAAGCGCCAAAAAGGGAGCAGCGATGACGAATCTCGGAACCGACGGACCCAATGCGCAACAGATCGAGTACTGGAACGAGGCCTCTGGCCGTCGCTGGGTCGAGATGGGAGAGGTCCTCGACGCGCAGATCGCACCGCTGGGTGAAGCGGCGATGGATCGCGCCCAACTCGCGTCCGGGCTATGCGTGCTGGATATCGGCTGTGGTTGCGGGCAGACGACCCTGACGCTCGCCAACAGGGTCGGCGATCGAGGCTCGGTCCTCGGGGTGGACATCTCGGCTCCGATGCTCGAGCGAGCCGCCGAACGGGCGAGAGAGGAAAACGTCGCCAACGCGCGATTCGATCGAGCCGATGCACAGACATTCGATTTTGGGGATGGCGAATTCGATCTGCTCTTCTCTCGTTTCGGGGTGATGTTCTTCGCCTCACCCGTCGAAGCCTTCACGAATCTGCTTTCGGCGCTTCGGCCCGGCGGTCGTCTGACCTTCGTTTGTTGGCAGAGGCTGGACCTCAACCCTTGGATGCATCTTCCGATCATGGCCGCCGCAAAACATCTGCCGTCCTCGGGTCCGCCGCCGGAACCCGACGCACCCGGTCCCTTTGCCTTCGCGGACAAGCAACGCGTCGCGGGGATCTTGCGCGAGAGTGGCTTCGTCGAAATCGAACATGCGTCTCTTGAACGGGATCTGCTGATCGGCGGCGGGGCGTCGCTGGATGAAACCATCAAGTTCCTCACCCAACTCGGACCGACAGGGGCCGCGCTTCGAGACGCCACCCCCGAGCTGAAAAAGACCGTCCTGGACGAGATCCGTGGCGCCATCGAAAGCTTCCACAACGACGGTGGCGTCCGCATGCCCAGCGCGACCTGGGTCGTGTCCGCGCAGCGCCCGAGCTAGCGTCCTTCGACGCTGCTCCAAGTTCCGGTCCGCGTCCACCTCGAAAGCATCCGAAGGAGCACACATGCCGATAACATTCATTGAGCTGATCACGAGCTACAAGGCCACGACGACGCTCTGCAACGCCGAGGAGGCCGCAAGCCGAATCAAGAGCGAGTCGAATCTGGTGATCGTCGACGTACGAGAGGCGTCCGAGTTCGAAGCCCTCGCGGTTCCCGACGCGGTCAACATCCCACGTGGATTTCTCGAGTTCAAGATCGCCCAGTCGTGCCCCGAGTCGGACGCGCCGATCCTGCTCCATTGCAAGACCGGAGGACGCGCGGTCCTGGCCGCCAGGACGCTGTCCGAAATGGGGTACAAGAACGTCGCGGCCTATCAGGGAACGGTCGAAGACCTGCTTTCCGCCCTCGAGTAGGCCTCCGGGGGGATCCCCCTCGGATTCGCTGGATCGGACCGGATTCGAGCGTCGCCCATTCAAGATGACGGGGCGATCCGCCGATCCACTTCCCATGCAGACCATGCAGACCATGCAGAGTCTCCACAGGAAGCGATCTCGACTCGGCGTTCTCGTCGCCTTCGGACTGGCCCTCGGCCTGTCGGCTTGCGCGACCAAGGATGCTCGATGGGTTCACGAGCACCTCGATCTCACCGAGAACTATCACGCCGGAACCAAGACGCTCGAAACGCCGAAGATTCCGAACACCGGCGCGCACCAGGCGCGACTTCGCGCGACGGCACGCACGCGCGGAAAGAACATCGGTGCGGACATCGAATTGACGGTGCGCGCGGAGTTCAAGGACTTTTCCTTCCTCGACCGGGTCTCGTTCGCGAGCGGAAGAGTGTTCCCGCTCACAGTCGTCAAGCGGGAAACCGAGGATTGCGGCACGACCGACCTATCGCTTTGCAATGTTCTCGAATTCGTGACGGTCAAATTGTCTCGGAAATACCTGACGACGAAGCGAATGACCGGCTTCCACGTCAAGCTTTGGGGTCGCCGCGAAAGCGTCTTGATTTTCGTGCCGGACTATTTTATCGAAGGCTTGCTTTCGCGCATGGAAGGACGGGAACCCCAGATTGCGGGGGTCACGACCCCATCGACGACACCGACGACGCAGACTACGTCGACCGCGAAATCGCTTCCCGGATCGCCTGCGCCGCCGCCTGCTCGACGTCGTTAGGCCAGATCGCCGAATCAACTCGCCGGAAGGATTCCGATAGGCGAGGACCAGGCTCGTTCCTGCAGCGTCTTGTGTAGATCGGAGCGGGGCTCGACCCCGGCCCGAAGCGCATCCCAGGTCGACCAGCGGCAAGTCGGATTTTCGAGAACTCGAACATAGTAGAATGCTCGTTCTTCCGGATCGAAGTCCGGATCCGACCAGATGGCTTTCAACTCCCCATCGCCGACGTCTCGCGTTATCGAACAATCTGAGAGATCCACCCGCGAATGGTTGTCCGGGCATCGCCGAGTGGCCGGATCGACGACCAGGCCATCCGAGCAGGCGATGTCGTGCACGATTTCAAAAGTCTCCCCACCCGCTTCCCAGCCTTTGATGATCTGAAGCCGCTGAAGAGGGGCGCTTTGCGGATCCCGAATCGCCAACACCAGGAACTCGGGAGAATCCCCAGATTTCACTTCGAGTTCGCCACCCATCGCGACACCTCCCGCGTAGGCCTTGGCGATCAGATCGCGAGACTCGATCAGGTCGTCGTCGAAATCGAGGCCGGCAAAGAAGCGAACCTGGATGCGCGGCCCCGAAGTCGCGAAAGTCTCCTTGCGCCGAAGCGCATCGTATAGGGCGGGACGTGTATTTTCTTCGGCCCATATCCCCGTCAGACCGGAGGCCCCATAGGTCGGCGTCGCGACTCGGATATAGCTCTTGCCGTCGACCTCCTCGAGGAGTTGGGGCGCTCCCCAACGAAGGACCGTCGCCTGGATGAACGCCATCGGCGTCGAGCCGCGCAAGGCGGATGTACTGTCGAGCAATCCGAGCTTCGAAAAGAAATTCGACTCGTCGTCCGAGATCGCGCCGGTATGCGTATCGCTCGCGCCGACAAATCCGAGCTTGTAGGGGTTTAGCGTGCCCCGACTTTCGAACCACAGCCCACGCTTCAACGCGTCACGGACATAACTCCCGGCGGGTTCACTCGGAAGCATCGTCGCAACCCGGTAGGGTGCGATCTCGAAATCCGCCCACTCATCCGTCGTCGACAAGGATGGATGGGTTTCCGAGGTCCCCTTGACCTGGGTAATCTCGACCAGCGGCTCGTTGCGAAGCCGGCGTTCCGCGTAGGCATCGTCCATCGGGTCACCGGCCCAATCCGTCAACTTGAACATCTGCCCGTTCGATCCGTTCGAATTGTGGGGAATCGCGAGACTCTCGATGCCGCGGGCTCGCAACGCGTCCATCCAGTCCCAGAGACCCTCCGGATTCTGGGAGTGAAACCGCGAGAAGGGAACGGTCGGCAATTCGTTCGCGTCCCGAAAGATCACATTGCGGTGTAGATTTCCGCGATCGTCGGACGAGGACGTATATTCGAAGGCTGCGAAGGTCGTGAATCGACCCGGATCGTTCCATTGCTCCGCCGCGTCGATCGTTTCCAACCAGGCCGAACGCGTGATCGCAAGCACCGCCTCGCGATCGAGTACGCCGGAATCGATGGCCTTCAGCAGATTCGGCAACACCGTGGAAAAAGCCCGAACCCGCCCGAGAAGACTCCATTGCCCCATATTGTCGGGCGCGTTCAAGTCATGCAGGACTTCCAGGAAATCCAATTTCGAGATTTCGGTCGAAGTATCGGCTGCCGCCTTCGCAACCCCGAGAAACATCGCGTGATCCGTCACGGCATAGAAGTCCAAGGGCTTGCGAAGCTGGACCTCGAAGCCGCCCGGATGTCGAATCGCCTCTCCTCGCGCATAGCGATAGGCGTCACTCGGTGTCGCGACGGTCCCAAAGGCGAAGGCGTCGAAGGAAAAGGTCGTGTGGACGTGCAGGTCGCCGAAATAGACGTTCCGATCGGGGTTCGCCGGTGGACGCCGAACCAGGGTCTCGTCATCCGCTTCGAAGACTTCGCTCCGGGTGAATCTCCGCATCAGGTCGTCCGAATCGACGACCTCATCCGCTTCGCGGGAGCAGCCCCATGGAATCAAGAGCAGAACGACGAGTCCATGGGCCCATAGGCGCTTCGAATGTCGATGATTCAAGACTCGATCCTCGTGGCGGGCCCTCTTGGGGGCGGATTCGAACGGAAGGGAAGGATAGGTCACGAGGACACGAAGTGGATCCCAAATCCAGATTTGAGTGATAGTCTCTCGGCCAAGCGCCCCCACCCCGAGGAACCCCCATGACCGAAACAGACTATCGAGAAGGCCTTCAACTCCAGAGCACCGTCAAGCAGAGCGGCCAACTCGAAATCGCCCTGGCGACCGTCGAAACACCCGCGCCCGGTCCCGACGACGTCGTCATCCGGATCGAGGCCGCCCCCATCAATCCGTCCGACCTCGGCCTGCTCTTCGGACCCGCCGACATGCAGGCCGCGACCAGCTCGGGAAGCGCGGACCGTCCCGTCATCACCGCCCCCATCCCGGCCGGACTCATGAAGATGGTGACCGCCCGACTCGACCAGGCCATGCCGGTCGGAAACGAAGGCGCGGGAATCGTCGTCGGCGCGGGCTCCTCCGAGGCCGCACAAGCGTTGCTTGGAAAAACCGTCGCGGTCATCGGCGGAGCGATGTATTCCCAATATCGTGTCGCCCCCGCCGCGATGTGCCTGCTGCTGACGGAAGGAACGACGCCGGCGGAAGGCGCCTCCTGTTTCGTGAATCCGCTGACGGCGCTTGGCATGGTCGAAACGATGCGACTCGAGGGACATAGCGCACTCGTCCATACAGCGGCGGCTTCGAACCTCGGTCAAATGCTGAACAAGATCTGCCTCGCCGACGACATCGCACTCGTCAACATCGTTCGCCGGGAGGAACAAGAGGAGTTGCTGCGTTCGATCGGAGCCAAGATCGTCTGCAATTCGAGCGCACCCGACTTCAAGGAAAAACTGACGGACGCACTCGCGGACACCGGAGCCACCCTTGCCTTCGACGCGACCGGTGGGGGAAAGCTCGGCGGACAAATTCTTTCGTGCATGGAAGCCGCACTCGTCCGAAGCGCTTCGGAGTACAGCGGCTATGGCTCAACGACACACAAGCAACTCTATGTCTATGGTCGTCTCGATCGCTCGCCGACCGAATTGCTCGGCGACTACGGCATGGCCTGGGGAATCGGCGGCTGGTTGTTGCCGCATTTCTTGCAGAAGATCGGATTGGAGGGCGGGGCTCGGCTCCGAACGCGCGTCGCCGACGAAATCAAGACGACCTTCGCGAGCCACTACACCGCGGAGATCTCGCTGGCCGAGACGCTGGAACTCAAGACGATCGCGGCCTATGGGAAGCAGGCCACGGGCGAGAAATATCTGATCAACCCGAACAAGAATCCGAGCTAGCAGTCCGAAGTCCGGCTCAACCGCGCTTCTCCATGACTTCGAGCAGGCCGTCGATCTCGGCCTGCTCGCTCGTCGCCGAATTCAGCCAGCATTCCTCGACGCCAAGCTCTTCGTAGGCGTCGAGCGAAGCCCGGACCGCATCCTGAGACGAACGGTCGACGCTCTTCGCCATCGCCCGAGCGGGCGCTTCGCCAATCGCCCGGATGTATTTGTAGACGTAGGCTTTGAGCTTCTCGTCCGCATCAGGAGCAAGTGAGTACCAGAACCCGGCGACGCGCTCCGGCGGCGTCGTACGACCCGCCTCGACCCAGGCCGAAACGACGCGCGTTTGTTGAACGGCCATCTCCTCGGTGTCGCCGTTCCCCGACCACGAATAGACCCCGTCCGCCCAATGCGCGGCACGCTTGATCGCCTTGGGCCCCATCACGCCTGCAAGAATGGGAGGTCCCCCTGGCTGAACGAGACGGGGTCCGACGGGCTCGGCGCCTTCGAAGGGAATCTCGCCAGCCCAGATTCTGCGGATCTGGGCCACCTGCTCGTCCATTCTCGCATGGCGATGAATCGGCTCCTTCTCCATACACATATAGTCGTGAACCCGGCCGCCCACGCCGACCGTGATCGTCGTTCGGCCCCCGGAAATCAAATCGAGCGTCGCCGCGTGTTTCGCGACCTTGATCGCCGAATGCATCGGCAAGACATAGAGCGTGGGCACGATTCGAACGCGTTCAGTCACAGCCGCGGCCGCGGCGAGCGTCGCCATCATGTCGACACTCGACCCGACGATTCGTTCACCGCACGATATCGCCGAGAAAGGCCCCGCGTCGACGCGCCGAAACCAATCGAGCATGACCTCTCGTGACATATCTTCCTGCGTGTACGGAAAACACAATCCAATCTTCATCCAAGGCTACTCCAAGAGAATTTGTGTCCCGGGCGAGGTGGCGGGCGTCAACGCATCGTTCAGACGTGCACGAATCGCCTTTGCGACGACCTTCAGGGTGTCGTCAGATAGAACAGATAGGCCTCGTCGACGTTCTCGTTTCGAGGGCGAGAGCCGTATTTCGCTTCATAGGCGTCCGAAAAGACATCGAACTCCTTCTGGTCTTCGACCCGCATTGCGGAAAGCGCATAGATCTTCTCGTCGATCCGAACGCGGACGGCCGCATTCGCTTCCATGTTCTCGACCCAGGCGGCGCGATTCGCACCCGCATGCACATAGAGATTCTGGCCCATTCCCACGACCCAGATATTGACCGAGTAGGGATCCTCCGGTCGGGTTTCCAGCTGAATCGTCGAAACCGCCTCGATCCAGGCCCAGTCGTCCGGTGGCGTCGAGGGCGTGCCACTCAAGGCCCCACCGGGCAACAGCAGCGTCGGACCACAGGCAAGTAGAAGAAGCAGCGCCAGCATCGCTGAAAACCGAAGAACCATGAGAAACTTCTCCTATCCGCGCCGGCGGAAAATTCGATCGCCGAGGCCGACGATACCCCGATCGTGAAGTCGGAAGACCCCACGCCACATCCCGACAAGCTCAATCGCGATCGGGCCGCTTGCGCTCTCCGTAGTCTCCAAAGGGCGCATCACGCTCGGCGATCACCTTTCGGAACCCCTTCTCGGGAAAACTCTCGACCCATTGATAGGCCTCTTCCGTATGGCGAGCCACACCATCGAAAAGCGTTCCGAGCAGCTGGGTCGTACGAAGTCCCATGTTCTCGAAGGCCTGATTGATCAAGAGCTTGTTGAGCGCGAGTTGATTCGCAGGGATGTTCTCCATCCGCCGCGCCGCGTCTTCGATTCGCTTTTCGATCTCCTCCGGCGGGCAGACGACCGAGACCAGTCCGATCCGATGCGCGGTCTGCGCATCGATCGCGTCTCCGGTCAGGAGAAATTGCTTCGCATGTTCGAGGCCCAGCCGATACACCCACATCATCGTCGTCGGCGTCCCGAAAATTCGCGAGGGCGCGTATCCTATAAAGGCATCGTCGGCCATATAGAGCAGGTCACAGCAGAGAATCAGATCCGTCGCACCGCCGATCGCCCAACCATGGATCTGACCGAGCACGGGCTTCGGACATTCCCAGACCTTCATGAATCGCCTCACGTTATTTCCCATGAATTGGAGATCGCGCACCGGATCCCAGGCGCCTGCTCGAGGCTTGGGCCCCGGGGCATCGAAAGGACTTCCCCAGCCCCCTTCCATCCCCGCTCCATCGCCCGGGTTCAAATCGTAGCCACCGGTCAGCGCGCGTCCGGCGCCGCGTAGAACGATGGAGCGAACGGGGCGAGACGCGGTGGCGCGGTCGATCGCATCGGCGACACCTTGCACGACCGCTTCGGTCAGCGTGTTCATCTTCTCGGGACGATTGAGCGTCACGATCGCGACACTGCCTCGCTCTTCATAGAGAACGACGGGTTCACTCATCGGCAGACCTCCAAGGGGTTTAGATTTGATTCCCATGATATCCAACCCGACTGCATAGACAGTCGCGTCCGAACCCGGCAAACTGACGTGGCCCGGACGGATCAAGCGTCAGAGCGGCGAGCGATGGACGCGGAAAACGCAACGGGAGCGAGATGGCGGGGAACCAGCGCGGCGGTGTGACCTATCGCAAGGCCGATGCGAGCTATTTCGAGGACCGCAGCCTGCGACGCTTTGCCGGCGTCTGGTCGCTCTGGGCGCTCGGAGTCGGGGCCGTGATCTCGGGCGACTTCTTCGGCTGGAATTTCGGGCTGCTGACGGGCGGCTTCGGCGGGCTGCTCGCCGCCACGGGGATCGCCGCCGTAATGTATATCGGACTCTGCTTCTCGATCGCGGAGCTCAGCCCGGCCCTGCCCCACGCCGGCGGCGCCTACTCCTTCAGCCGAACCGCCTTCGGACCCTGGGGCGGCTTCCTGACCGGCCTCGCCGAGAGCATCGAATATGTCCTCACGCCCGCCGTCATCGTCGTCGGGATCGGCGGCTATGTCGGCCCCATCGCCGAGAGCACTCTCGGCCTCGCCCTGCCCGCCCCCTTCTGGTGGGCGCTCTTCTATGCGGTCTTCGTCGGCATCAATATCGCCGGCGTCGAACTCACCTTTCGAGTGACGGTCGTGATCACCCTCCTGGCGCTGCTCGTGTTGATCGTATTCTGGGTCGGTGCGTTTCCTCTCTTTCGATGGGAGCACGCGCTCTCGGTCACGCCCGACCCCGGCGCCAGCCTGTGGTTCCCGAAAGGCCTCTCCGGCATCAGCGCCTCGCTGCCCTTCGCGATCTGGTTCTACCTCGCGATCGAACAACTCCCACTCGCCGCCGAAGAAAGTCACGACCCCAAACGCGACATGCCACGCGGCTTGTTATGGGGAATCGCAACGTTGATCGTCGCCTCGATCCTGACCCTCTTCCTGAATGCCGGGATCGCGCCGGGGGCGGCGGTTGTCGGCGCTTCCGATGAGCCGCTCTTCCTCGCCTTCCGAACGATTTTTGGCGACGGTGTGGGTTCGACGCTGCTGGCACTCGCCGCGGTGGCCGGACTCGTCGCGAGCTTTCACGCGATCATCTACGCCTATGGTCGCAACATCTATTCCCTGGCGCGGGCAGGCTATTTTCCGACCTGGATGTCACGAACCCATTCGACTCGAAAGACACCCTACGTCGCGCTGATCGTCGGCGCGGTGGCGGGCTATGCGGTCGCCCTCATGATCGAATACGGCGGAGCGCTCTTTGGCGATGTACCGGTCGGCGGCGTGCTCCTCAATATGGCGGTGTTCGGCGCCGTGATCGCCTACATCATGCAGATGGCGGCCTATCTCCGGATCAAATCCATGGAGTCGCTCGAGCGCCCCTACGTCAGTCCGCTCGGACGCGCGGGCGCGATCGTCGCCGGGGTCATCGCGATGGTGACGCTGGTCTTCCTCTTCATCAATCCGGACTACCGGCTCGGCGTCTATGGGGTCGCCGCCTGGTTTGCCCTCTCGCTGCTCTATTTCGGATTCTATGCCCGCCACCGAATGATCCTGTCGCCGGAGGAAGAGTTCGCGCAACGCACGAGCGATTGAATAGCGGGCCATCTCAACCTCCGCCCCTCGGTCACACGCCTAATTCCCCTTGAACACCGGCGGGCGCTTTTCGATGAAAGCCCCCATCGCCTCCTTCAGGTCGTTCGAATTGAGCGTCGTGATCATCGTCCAGATTCCGTTCAGCAACAGACTTTGCTCGGTCGTGAGATCTTCGCTCTGTTGCAAAATGAACTTCGTGCCACGCACGGCGAGCGGCGCATTCGCGGCGATCTCCGTGGCCATCGTAAAGGCGGCCTCGTAGGTCGCTTCGAAATCGTCGTAGACATCATTCACGAGGCCGATCTTCTCGGCGCGTGCCGCGTCGATGTCCTTGCCGGTATACGCCAACTCCGCGACGTGTCCCGCCGTGATGATCTTCGGCAACCGCTGGAGCGTACCGACGTCCGCGACGATTCCGATCCTCGTCTCGCGAATCGAAAAGGTGGCGTCCTTCGAGGCCAACCGAATATCGCAGGCGGTCGCGATGTCGACGCCGCCGCCGAGACAATGCCCGTGGATCACGCAGATGACGGGCACCGGCGTCTCCGCGATGGCGCTGATCGAGCGCTGGAAAACGCGCGTCACTTCGAGCTGCTTGAGATTCGCCTGCGCGCCGGAAAGCGAAGCCTCTCCGCCTCCTCCTCCCTGCAAAGCCGCCAGGTCGAGTCCAACGCAAAAGCTCTTGCCCTTTCCGGCGAGAACGATGGCGCGAACCTCGCCGTCTTCCGTCAATTCAGCGAGCGCCTCGGGGAAACCGGTCCACATCGGCGCGTTCATCGCGTTACGCTTTTCGGGTCGGTCGAGCCAGAGTGTCCCAACGGCCCCTTTGCGTTCGATCGACAAGACTTCTGATGAAAATGACATTCGCCTCTCCTCCTGCGTGGGTCGATCGATTATGGCATAGTCGATGTCGATACAAAATCGAATGTCGAGGAGCCAATTCATGAATACGAAACTCGCACGAGACCTGGGACTCGAATTTCCAATTTTCGCCTTCACGCATTGTCGGGACGTGGCCGCCGCAGTCTCGAAAGCCGGGGGCATGGGCGTCTTCGGCGTCGCCGCACATTCCGCCAAGGGGCTGCGTGCCGAACTCGAATGGATCGAGAAGGAGATCGGCGACAAGCCCTACGGCGTCGACTTGTTGCTGCCGACTCGTTTCGTGGGCAGCGACAAGAAGGGGGGCCTGGGCGGCGACGAACTCGACGCCAAGATTCCCGAAGGCCACCGACGATTCTTGGATGAGCTCCTCGAACAACATTCCGTTCCGCCCCTGCCGGCCGACGTGGAACTCAACGACGAGCTGGCGGTGGGTTACGAACGCCAGAAGGACATCATCGAGATCATTTTTCAACATAACATCAGTCTGGTGGCGAGCGCCCTCGGCCCGCCGCCCGAATGGATGATCGACATGAGCCGCGAGAAGAATGTGAAGGTGGCCGCTCTGGCGGGAACGGTCGAGCACGCGCGGCGGCACGTCGAAGCGGGTGTCGATATCGTCGTGGCCCAAGGCTACGAAGCCGGCGGACATACCGGCCAGATCGCGACCATGGTGCTCGTGCCTGAAGTCGTGGATGCCGTCGGCGACATTCCGGTCCTGGCGGCGGGCGGGATCGGCAGCGGTCGCCAGATCACGGCCTCGCTGGCCCTCGGCGCCCAGGGCGTCTGGCTCGGATCCCTCTGGCTCACGACCGAAGAGGCCGAAACCCATCCCGTCGTGAAGGAGAAATTCCTGAAGGCCAGTTCGAGCGACACGGTTCGAAGTCGCTCGCTCACCGGCAAACCGGCGCG
>SMVB01191026.1_pt1 | contig 16005 bp, 16 predicted proteins | sample 2456461 | NCBI WGS metagenome assembly SMVB01 (sample SAMN11095934, study PRJNA526329) | marine sediment metagenome | biome: Marine sediment; feature: Surficial sediment; material: Deep marine sediment; isolation source: Hadal surficial sediment | place: Pacific Ocean | collected 2014-05 | depth...
CAGCGCAACTGGTCTGAAACGAGTTTCAAGATTCAGTCGCTGCGCGACAATCCTGCGACCGCACGGGAAGAATTTGATCGCATCCTCGATGATGAGGATCCCGGGCTCAATGCCGTACTGACCTTCGATCACCGCGACAATATTGCCCGGCCCTATCACGGCACAATAGGGCCGCGCGTTGCGGTGCTGCGCGAGCAAGGTGTCAACAGTCAGTATGAGATGGCTGCCGCATTCATGCGCGCTGGATTTACGGCCGTTGATGTACACATGAGCGATCTTCTCGAAGGTCGCGATAATCTCGCGAACTATCACGGCATTGCGGTATGTGGTGGATTCTCATTCGGCGACGTGTTGGGTGCCGGTGGCGGCTGGGCCAAGTCCATCCTGTACCACAATCAAGTACGCGATCAGTTCGCCGAATTTTTCATGCGCGACGATACGTTTGCGCTGGGAGTTTGCAATGGCTGCCAGATGTTGTCGCATCTTCGCGAATTGATACCGGGTACTGACAGCTGGCCGCGGTTCCTGCGTAATAAATCGGAACAGTTTGAGGCGCGCCTGAGTCTTGTCGAGATTCTCGAGAGTCCGTCGATCTTCCTCGAAAATATGGCTGGCTCACGCATGCCGATCGCGACCTCGCATGGGGAAGGGCGCGTAGTTTTCAGGAGTGATACTGATCGTTACACAGCATCGCACATGATCGTCGCACGCTATGTCGACAACTATGGAAACGTAGCCGAGAAGTACCCTGCGAATCCAAACGGGTCGATCGACGGCATCTGTGGGCTATCGAACGAAAACGGGCGCGTGACAATTATCATGCCGCACCCGGAGCGCGTCGCTCGCACGATGCAGAATTCCTGGCATCCCGACGAGTGGGGCGACGATGGGCCATGGATGCGCATGTTCTACAATGCGCGGGTCGCGATTGGCTAACGGGGTCAGAGCCCTTTTGAAAAAAGGGCTCTGACCCCTCAAGCTGTCGACTTCAGGTTGTTGCCGCCTTCCTGCACGAAAAATTGACGTACTTTGATCGCGCGCGTGAGTTTCCCGCGACGCACGAAGCACTGATAGAACATATCTTTGAGGACTTCCAGCAGAATGCCGGCCTGGGCGCGGTTAAGTAGCGGGAGTTCTTCTTCGGTGCCGGTGGAAAAAATCACCTTTTTTATGGGTGCAAAGCTGTTGTCATCAATTTCAGCGATACGCTGCGCAACCATGACTTCTTCGAATGCGCGCAACTTGCCGCCTTGGCCGAGCGCCTCAAACGCGCTTGCTGCCGAGCGATGGCACATAGACGCAAATGCGTTAAAGCTGTTTTCGGTATAGCAGGCCAATGCTTCACGGAACAGAATTTCAGTGTGTTTTGGCAGGTAGGAGAATGCGAAGCGTTCTTTCGGGCGCTCGAGCTCAATAAAATTACGGTACAACTCGACTCGATTTTCAGAGTATTCCCGTACGCCGAATCGAAGAAAGACAGGCGCTTTACAAGCGTTACACTGGTAGACAAGCCCCACGTGTTTTGGTTTATCGCGCAAGAGGTCGTCAGCGCGTGGCACAGACTGCGGACTCATGTGCGCATACACGCCGCAGTACGGACATTCGAGCCCGATTTGCTCGTCGTCTTCTGCCAGGAGCCCCTGCTCCCTGTCCAGAATAATCGCCATAGTTGCTCGTCTTGCTGTTTTTTCTATTTTCGAAATCAACCCGCTAGATCAGTATGCCCGAAGCATCGCCAGCTGCCGTTAGCCGTTAACATAATATCCGAAATCATTCCGCGATCTGGCTCCAATCTCCGACCGCTTCGCGTGCAGAATCGTTGAGCGGCCTCGCGATCAGCGCGTCGCGGCTCAACGTGACGCGGAATCGGGCGCCGTCCGCCATCGGCAGATATGTGGCTGTACCGTAATAGGCGTCGATGCCAGGGGTCAATTTCGGAAATTTCCGGACCAGGCTCCAGAGATCCAAAGGTCGCTCCTCGGCCAGGGCGTGTACGGTACGCGGTTCGGACCGTTCCCGATCGACTGTTGAGTAGCGCCCGCTCAGCCGTTCGAGCTGGTACACGGGTTCGAGCCCAAGAATCGTCGCAGGTGGTTTCCAGGTAACGACACGGGCATCGAGTTGCCATTCATCGCCGCGCAGCGTAAGCAGCCGATCGATCTTTCCATCGATCATCAGTCGTGCGGTGTATTCTTCCGGCGCCGATCGCGAAAACTCGATCACGCCAACAAGCTGCTCAGCAGTAAGACGTTCGTAGCCGAGGTAACTCACGCTTAGCAATACGCCAGCGGTAGCCAGCGCGGCCGTCGCTGCGCAGAACACGGCGGAGCCGCCAGCCCTGAGCGGGCGTCCGCGGCGCGAGTGCTGCACTGTCGAGCGTAAAAATAGCAATGCGATAATCGTGAATATCGCACTTGCCGCTATGAGTACAGTCATCGATCACGATCCTTACGTGTGTAGCCGCTTGTATTTTATACGATGTGGCTTGCCAGCATCGTCACCGAGGCGACGTTTTTTGTCTTCTTCGTAGTCCGCGTAGTTGCCAGCGAACCAGGTAATTTTGCTGTTCCCCTCAAACGCCAGGATGTGTGTACAAATCCGATCCAAAAACCAGCGATCATGCGATATAACCACAGCAGATCCCGGAAATTCGAGCAGCGCCTGTTCGAGTGCGCGCAGGGTTTCAACATCGAGGTCGTTGGTCGGCTCGTCGAGCAGCAACAGGTTGCCGCCTGACTTGAGCATCTTGGCCAGATGTACGCGATTGCGCTCACCACCCGACAGCAGCCCAATCTTTTTCTGTTGCTCCGAGCCGCGGAAGTTGAAACGGCCGACATAGCGTCGCGATGGCGTCTCGTAGCCGCCAACCTTGATCAGGTCGAGGCCGTCCGAAATTTCCTCCCAGACGGTCTTGCTGTCGTCAAGACTGTCGCGAGACTGATCGACACTCGCGATCCGCACCGTATCGCCGAGACGAATTGTGCCGGCATCAGGTTCCTCTGCGCCCGTGATCATGCGAAACAGCGTGGTCTTTCCGGCGCCATTCGGGCCGATGATGCCCACGATGGCGCCGGGTGGCATCTGCAAGCTCAGGTCATCGATCAGTAACTTGTCGCCATATCCTTTCCTGAGTCCGTCAATTTCAATGACTACATCGCCCAGTCGCGGGCCGGGGGGGATGTAAATTTCATTGGTTTCGTTGCGTTTCTGGTAGCTCGTTGAAGAGAGCTCCTCGAACTGGCGCAGCCGGGCTTTGGACTTGGCCTGGCGAGCCTTCGGATTGCTTCGCACCCATTCAAGTTCGGACTGCATGGCTTTCTGGCGTGCCTTTTCGGTGGATTCCTCGGTGGCAAGCCGCTTTTCCTTTTGTTCCAGCCACGACGAGTAGTTGCCTTCCCAGGGAATGCCCCGGCCACGATCCAGTTCCAGAATCCAGCTGGCAACATTGTCGAGGAAGTATCGATCGTGGGTGACGGCGATGACGGTACTCGGATATTCATCGAGAAATCGTTCCAGCCATGCCACGGATTCCGCGTCAAGATGATTGGTCGGCTCGTCGAGCAACAGCATGTCGGGTTGCGAGAGCAACAACCGGCACAGCGCAACGCGGCGCTTCTCGCCACCCGATAATTTTGTGACATCGGCGTCCCAGGGCGGCAGGCGCAATGCGTCGGCAGCAATCTCGAGTTTGCGATCCAATTCCCAGGCGCCGGCCGAGTCGATCGCGTCTTGCAGCGTGCCCTGTTCCTCGAGCAAGGCATTCATCTCCTCGTCGTCCATTGGCTCGGCGAAGCGGTCACTGATCTCATTGAAGCGATCGACGAGTGCCTTGGCTTCCGCAACGCCTTCCTCGACATTGCCGCGTACGTCTTTGTTCGCATCGAGTTCCGGCTCCTGTGGCAGGTAACCGATATTGATGCCGGGCTGTGGACGCGCCTCGCCGTCAAATTCCGTATCGATGCCGGCCATGATGCGTAACACCGTGGATTTGCCGGCGCCGTTCAGGCCAAGAACGCCGATTTTCGCGCCCGGGAGGAACGACAACGAGATGTCCTTGATGATGAATCGTTTCGGCGGGACCATTTTGGCCACGCGATTCATGGTGTAGATATATTGCGCCATTACTGTTCGCTGGAAGTTATGCAGCGCGCATTATCCGGTATGCTGCACGGATAGCAAACAACAAGAAGTCGTACGAATGAGCGATTCAGTTCTTGTCTACAAAGGGAGTGAGCTCGCCAGCTATGGCTTTGGCGATCCGCACCCGTTCGGGTTCGACCGGCACGACGTCTTTCAAGATGAACTCGAGAGCGCCGGATTCGATGGTGCCATTCAATACGGTAGGCCACGGCGTGCCAGCGTCGATGACCTGTTGCTGTTTCACACCGCGGACTACATTGACATGGTGTCGAAGAAATCGTCGGAGGGGCGCGGTTTTCTCGACGATGGTGATACCCCTGCCATGCTGGGAATATTCGATGCAGCCTGCGATGTTGTTGGCACCATGCTCGCTGCTGTCGACGCTGTCATGGACGGCACAACCAAGCGGGCCTTCGTGCCGATCGCCGGTTTGCACCATGCAGGTCGCGATCATGCGGCAGGATTCTGCGTTTTCAATGACCTCGGTGTCGCGGTGGAATATCTGCGCAAGAAATACGGAGTCCGGCGCATTGCCTATGTCGATATCGATGCACATCACGGCGACGGTGTGTTTTACGGTTTCGAAGACGATCCCGATCTGATTTTTGCCGACCTCCACGAAGATGGTCGATATCTCTACCCGGGTACGGGCAGCGCTGAAGAAACCGGCACGGGTAAGGCCAAAGGCACTAAGCTCAACATTCCAATGCCGCCGGGCGCGACGGATAAGGATTTTCACGTGGCCTGGCGCCGGGTGGAAAGTTACCTCGAGGACGCGAAGCCCGAATTCATCCTGTTCCAGTGTGGTGCGGACAGCCTCGAGGGCGACCCGATCACGCATCTCTGTTACACGGAACAGGCACACGCTGATGCGGCTGCAGCATTGTGCCGGCTGGCGAACAAACACTGCGATGGCAGGATCATTGGCACCGGGGGGGGCGGCTACAACCGTAAGAATCTTGCCCGGGCCTGGACCCGTGTCGTGCAGTCTTTCGCCGAGGAAGACTAAGCAGTAACATCGCGAACTTCGCCTGACCCACGCTCCGGAGCCCCGCCCGATGTTCGATACCACGACCCCCCTCGATTCATTCGATCCTGATGTCTGGAAAGCGATCGAACTCGAAAACCGACGCCAGGAAGAACACGTCGAACTGATCGCGTCAGAAAACTACGCGAGTCCGCGTGTGATGGCGGCCCAGGGATCGGTATTGACGAACAAGTACGCCGAGGGATATCCCGGCAAGCGTTACTATGGTGGCTGCGAGTTTGTCGACGACGTCGAGACGCTGGCAATTGAGCGGGCCAAAGAATTGTTCGGCGCAGACTACGCGAACGTGCAACCACACTCCGGCTCGCAGGCCAATGCGGCGGTGTACATGGCGCTGCTCGACGCGGGCGAAACAGTGCTCGGCATGAGCCTGGCGGAAGGCGGCCACCTGACGCATGGCAGCAAGGTTAATTTCTCCGGCAAACTCTACAATGCTGTGCAATACGGCCTGGTGCCGGAAACCGGTGAGATCGATTACGACCAGGTGCAGGCGCTCGCGACGGAGCACCAACCCAAAATGATTGTGGCGGGTTTTTCTGCGTATTCGCGAGTGGTCGACTGGCAGCGCTTTCGTGAGATCGCCGACAGTGTTGATGCTTACTTGATGGTCGACATGGCTCACGTAGCGGGGCTCGTTGCGACCGGCCATTATCCGAATCCGATTCCAATAGCCGATGTCGTGACCACGACGACGCACAAGACGTTGCGCGGCCCGCGCGGCGGGTTGATTCTCGCGCGCAAGAATGACGAGCTCACCAAGAAATTCAGCTCACTCGTGTTTCCCGGCACGCAGGGCGGCCCGTTGATGCACGTGATTGCCGCGAAGGCAGTCGCCTTGAAAGAAGCGATGGATCCGGAGTTCAAAAACTACCAGGGACAGGTCTGCGAAAATGCGAAAGTCATGGCGAGTGTCCTCGCAGAACGCGGCTATCCCATCGTTTCAGGCGGCACGGACAATCACTTGATGCTCGTCAGCCTGATCGACAAGGGAATAACAGGCAAGGATGCGGATGCGGCGCTGGGGCGAGCCAATATCACGGTTAACAAGAATGCGGTGCCCAACGATCCACAGTCACCATTTGTGACCAGCGGTTTGCGCCTCGGAACGCCCGCCATTACTACCCGTGGTTTCGGCGCGGAGGAGACCCGGGAGCTAAGCGGCTGGATAGCAGATATACTCGATGATCTCGGCAACGAGGAGACGAACGAGCGCGTACGCGGTCAGGTGCTCGAGCTTTGCAAGCGCTTTCCCGTGTACATCTGAGACCGCATTGAAAGAGTCCTGATACCGAATGCATTGCCCGTTTTGCAGCCACGAAGAAACCAAGGTTATCGACTCCCGCCTCGCCGGTGACGGCAGGCAGATTCGCCGGCGTCGTCAATGCCTGGATTGCAACGAGCGATTCACAACATTCGAGTCCGCTGAACTTGTCATGCCGCGACTCGTCAAGAACGACAAATCGCGACAACCGTTTGACGAATCCAAGTTACGCAACAGCATGGTCCGTGCCCTTGAAAAACGGCCGGTGCCCAGCGACGAACTTGAGCAGGCCGTCGGTCGATTGATTCATCGACTTCGTACAATGGGCGAGCGCGAGGTTCCATCGCGCCTGGTCGGTGAGCTGGTCATGGAGGAATTGCGCGCCCTGGACGAGGTCGCCTATGTGCGATTTGCGTCGGTGTATCGCCGCTTTCAGGATGTCACCGAATTCGAAGAAGAAATCAAACGGCTGCAGCGCATTTCCGAAACTGCTGCGAGTCGCGAGCAAATGTCATTATTGCCCGAGTTATTCGGCAAAAAAAAATAAACACCTATGTCTGAATTCTCAGCTGCCGAAAGCGCGTTCATGGAACGAGCATTGCGTATTGCCAGGCAAGGCCAGTACACGGCGCATCCCAATCCCATGGTGGGTTGCGTGCTGGTCAAGGACGGCAATGTGGTCGGTGAAGGTTGGCACGCGGTGGCAGGCGAGCCGCACGCAGAGATCAACGCGTTGCAGGCTGCAGGTGAAAATGCTCGTGGTGCGACCGCTTTTGTCACGCTCGAGCCTTGTGCGCACCACGGCAAAACACCACCCTGCAGCGAGTCTTTGATCCAGGCCGGCGTGTCTGAAATTGTCGTTGCACGCAAGGACCCGAACCCGAGGGTCGATGGCAAAGGTTTGCAAGCGCTTTCCGACGCGGGAATTTCGGTTCGTTGCGGGCTGATGAAATCGGAAGTCGATGGTCTGCTGGCCGGATTTCTGAGTCGGATTGAGCGCGGCCGGCCATACGTGCGCTTGAAAATAGCCTGCAGCATCGATGGTCGCATCGCCATGGCCAACGGGCAGAGCCAGTGGATTACCGGCGATGAAGCAAGAGCGGATGTGCAACGTCTGCGCGCACGTTCAGGTGCCATCATGACGGGTATCGGTACCGTCCTTGCCGACGATCCGTCCCTGACGGTGCGCGACGCGTCGCTCAATACACAAGGCACGCAACCCATACGAGTCGTGGTCGATAGCAAGCTGCGAATGCCGGCGACTGCCAAAATGCTGAGATTACCGGGAACCACCGTGATCGCATGCGGCGATGAGAAGAAAGGTCGAGACCTGGTCGACGCCGGGGCCGTGCTGATAAGAATTGCCGCTAGAAACGGGCGCCTCGATCTGTCTGCCGTATTGAACCAACTGGCATTGCTGCATGTAAACGACGTGCTGGTTGAGGCGGGTCCGCGTCTTGCCGGCGGTCTGATCGAGCAAGAACTCGTCGACGAGCTTATTATCTACCAGGCGCCCCATATCATGGGCAGTGAGACCTTGGGCATGTTCACGACGCCCGGTTGGACAGAACTGGCTGATCGTCAGGCATTGCGGATCGTGGAGACATGCCTGGTTGGCAATGACACACGAATAACGGCAAGACCAGCGGACTGAATTGCATGTTTACGGGAATCATCCAGGCACAGGGCACGATCGCTGCCATCGAGAAGACCGGTGGTGATGTGCGATTGTCCGTGCAGTCCACCGGGTTGCCATTTGCATCCTACGAGATCGGCGAAAGCATTGCGGTCAACGGTGCTTGTCTGACTGCGACGGCTCTCAGGAACGATGGATTCGACGTGGACGTTTCGGTAGAGACGCTGACGGTGACAGCACTGGGAAATCTGACGGTTGGTGCAAGCGTCAACCTCGAGCCGTCGCTGAGCTTGAGCGATCGCCTCGGCGGCCACCTGGTCAGTGGTCATGTTGATTGCATTGGCACGGTAGTTCGCGTTGGCAATGATGCACGCTCGATTCGTTTAAGTATCGAGATTCCAGCAGAGTTTGCGCGCTACGTCGCGAGAAAAGGCTCGGTGTGCGTGGACGGTGTCAGTCTTACCATAAATGAAGTATCGGGAAACACATTCGACTTGAATATCATCCCGCATACAGCAGAGACTACGATTATCGGCGATTATGCGGTCGGTACCACGGTCAATATCGAGGTCGATCTGCTGGCGCGCTACGTTGAGCGCCTGTTGGTCAAGGATAAAAACGGCCTGTCCATGGAATTTCTGGAGGCACACGGTTATGTCTGACAATACGACAATGCACCCGAGCGCAATCGAAAACGCGTTCAGCGACATCGAGGACATCATTGCCGATATTCGCGACGGCAAGATGGTCATTATGGTCGATGACGAGAACCGCGAGAACGAGGGCGATCTGTTGATGGCGGCCGAAAAAGTTCGCCCTGAGGACATCAACTACATGGCAACGCACGGGCGTGGCCTGATTTGCCTGACATTGTCGCGGGAGCGATGCGCGCAGTTGCGCCTGCCGCTCATGGTGACCGAGACCGACCAACACCACGCAACCAATTTCACGATCTCGATTGAAGCCGCGGAAGGCATTACGACCGGCATCTCGGCGCACGATCGTGCTACGACCGTGCAAGCGGCGGTGGCGCCGTCGGCCAAACCCGAAGACCTGCGTCAGCCCGGGCACATATTTCCGGTCGTGGCGCAGCCGGGCGGGGTGCTGACCCGCGCCGGGCACACCGAAGCCGGATGCGACCTGGCCAGGCTTGCAGGACTGGAGTCGGCCGCGGTCATCGTCGAAATCCTTAATGAGGATGGCAGCATGGCGCGCCGTCCCGATCTGGAAAAATTTGCACGTACCCACGATATCCGAGTTGGCACGATTGCTGATCTGATTCGATACCGGCTCGAGAAAGAACGCAATGTCGAGCGAATCGGCGAGCAAGTGGTGCAGACTGAACACGGTGACTTCACGATGATTTGTTACGACGATCTCGTAAACCGGGCCGTGCACATCGCGCTCGTCAAAGGCGACCTGGAGAAAGATGACAATCCTCTGGTTCGGGTACATTTGCAGGACACGCTCGGCGACGTAATCGGGGTCAAGAGTCGCTCACTCGGCTGGCCACTCGATAGCGCTATCGAGCGAATTGCGAAAGAAGATGTTGGCGTGATTGTTGTACTGCGCGAACAGGAATCGTCGCGCGACTTCATGGACTCCGTCGACTCCCTGGGCCAGGCGGCCGATGATCTCACTGAGCGTCGTAGTGGCGACTCGGTATTTCGAACTTACGGCGTCGGCGCGCAGATCCTGCGTGACCTCGGGCTGTCCAAAATCCGTGTATTATCGGCACCCAAACAAATGCATGCGATCTCGGGATTCGATCTCGAAATCACCGAGTACGTCGAAGACTGATGGAAAAGATCAAAGCAACGGAAGGGGATCTCGTTATCCGCGATGCGCATTTCGGCATTGTGGCATCGCGATTCAATGATTTCATTGTCAACTCATTGCTCAACGCCGCAGTTCGCTGCCTGCGAAAGCACGGTGCGGTCGATGCGGATATTGAAATCGTGCGCGTTCCCGGAGCGTTCGAGATGCCGTTGGCGGTCGATAAACTGGCGGCAACGCGACGGTGCGATGGCATTATTGCGTTGGGTGCGGTTATTCGCGGCGGCACGCCGCATTTCGACTATGTGGCCGGCGAATGTATTAGTGGCATTGCCGCAGCCGGTCAAAAACACGGCGTGCCGATAGGGTTTGGCGTTCTGACGGTTGACACGATTGAACAGGGCATCGAACGCGCCGGCACCAAGGCGGGTAACAAAGGTGAGGAGGCCACACTCGCCGTCATCGAGATGGTCAATTTACTCAGGCGTCTCGACTAGGGCCGACGCCTGAATCCGCCATGACTGATGCGACTACACGAGGCGCCCGAACGCGCGCACGCGAGCTGTTGCTGCAGGCCTTGTATCAAAAGCAGATCGCGGGCCATGAGTACGACGAATTACTGAGCCAGTTTCGGGAGCAGGTCGCGTACCAGCGTGTCGATCAGACCTTCTTCGACAAGGCGCTTGCCGATATCTGCAATTCACAGTCTGAACTCGAAAAAGCTATCGAACCGTTTATAGATCGGCCGCTGGAACAACTCGACCCGGTCGAGCTAAGCGTTCTGCTGATCGGCGTTTACGAACTTCAGTCGCGAACCGACGTGCCATTCCGCGTTGTGATCAACGAGGGAATCAATCTTGCGAAGCGATTTGGCGCTACTGATGGGTACAAGTACATCAACGCATGTCTCGACGTCGCCGCCCAATCACTGCGCAGTGACGAAGTTCAATCACAAGGCAGTGGATGAGTTTGAGCTGATCCAGAATTACTTCGTCCGATCGGATGAAGCTCCCGGGGTGATCGCCGGTATCGGCGACGACGGTGCGGTCCTGCAGCCGGACTCGGGCCGCGAACTCATTATCGTCATCGATACACTGGTTGAAGGTATACATTTTCCCGAAGGTACGGATCCGTTTGATATTGGATATCGGGTCGTTGCCGTAAATCTTTCTGATATTGCAGCGATGGGCGGACGTCCGCGCTGGATGACACTCGCATTGACTCTACCTTCCGCCGAGGAGAGCTGGGTCAGTCGGTTTGCCGAAGGGTTGCACGCCGCGGCAGCGGAATATCAAGTCGCGCTGGTCGGCGGTGACACGACGCTCGGCAAGTCGCTGGTCGTGAGCGTGCAGATAACCGGCGACGTTGTAACCGGAACTGCGATCAAGCGGTCGGGCGCGCAAGTCGGCGATCAGATCTTCGTGACCGGCACGGTCGGCGATGCCGCAGCCGGATTAGATCTTCTGTCTGCCGGAAATCCCGACAACTACCTCTCTGCGCGCTTCCTCAGACCGACCGCGCGAGTGGACTATGGCCAGGCGCTGACAGGGATCGCGACGGCGGCCATTGACCTGTCGGATGGCCTGTTTGCCGATCTCTGTAAATTATTAGACGCGAGTGGTGTCGGCGGTGTATTGCAGATCGAAAAGTTACCCCTGTCGACGGAGCTGTGTGCTGTGTTTGACGCTGAGACACAACGCCGCTTTGCCCTGTCCGGTGGCGATGATTACGAGCTGTGTTTTACTGCGCCCGCCGACAGCGCTCCCGTGCTGAGCGGATTACGCGTGACCAACATCGGATTCGTTACTGGCGATGAGACCCTGATCTGCCATCTCGATGGCCAGGTTGTGTCGTTTGAGGACAGCGGTTACCGTCATTTTCAATGAGTAATGCCGCGAAAATATCCGCGCGTACCGTGTTGACTGATCCGGTCCACTTGCTGGCGTTTGGTTTCGGTTTTGGGCTGTCACCCATCGCGCCGGGCACTGTGGGGTCCCTGCTCGGCGTCGCACTCGCCTGGTTGACACTGGATACAGGCTTGATCGTGCAGATCGGGATTGCCGCCGCGATGTTCGCCGCCGGCATCTGGATTTGCGGCAACAGTTCGCGACGCCTGGGCCAGCATGATCCAGGGGGCATCGTCTGGGACGAGATCGTCGCAATGTACGCCACGCTGCTGGTCGCACCGGCAACCATTACCGCATGGATACTGGCTTTCGGGCTGTTTCGGGCCTTTGATATCGTTAAACCGTGGCCGATTCGGGAACTGGATCACAGACTGGGTGGAGGCCTCGGAATTATGCTGGATGACCTCGTAGCCGCCCTGTATGCCGCGATTTTACTGGCTTTGTACCGGTGGCTTATGACCTGACCTGTGAGACGAAATGGCAAGCCCGAGTTCAGAAGTCGTACGCCAGAATGACGTGCCCGCGAAAATCGGCAAGTACGTCATTATCAACAAGATCGGCAAGGGCAGCACGGGCGATGTCTTTCTATCCCACGATCCTTATTACCGCCGCGACGTTGCGATCAAGGTCTACCACATCGAGGAAGATTCCGATGCTGATCGTGCCAAGGTCGCGCGCAAGATGTTCTATAACGAAGCGCACATGGTCGGCATGTTGCAGCACCCGAACATCATGCCGATTTACGACGCGGGCGAGGAAGAGGGCAAGTACTACGTTGTCACCGAACACATTCAGGGCGCCCGTACGCTGGCCGCTTACTGCCGGCCCGATAACCTGCTGCGCGTCGACGATGTCGTAGAGATTATCTACAAGTGCGCCAAAGCGTTGCACTACGCACATGGCCGCGGTGTTATTCATCGCGATATCAAGCCGTCGAATGTCATGCTCACGAATGACAATGATGTGCGCATCATCGACTTCGGAATCGCGATCGTCAGCGACTCTGAAGTGTCCCGCATCGAGGGCATCGCAGGATCGCCAAGTTACATGTCGCCGGAGCAAGTGCAGTCGGAAGAACTGACGCCGAGATCGGATTTGTATTCCCTCGGCGCCGTCATGTACGAATTGCTGACAGGATTCCGGCCGTTCCGGGCTGACAACCTGTCCAAGTTGCTGCATCAGATTGTGTACGCAACGCCGCCGCCGATTCACACCTACCGTGACGATTTGCCCGAACAACTCGAAAATGTTGTTACGGCGGTAATGCTGAAAGAACCGGACCAACGGCTTGCAAGCGGCGCATCCATGGCTGCCGAGCTGACGCGCGTTTACAAAGATCTTCGGCAAAAGTACGACAGCCTTGATAACCAGGAACATTTCGATGTGCTGCGATCGCTGACGTTTTTCCACGAATTTTCGCACGCCGAAATCTGGGAAGTGCTGCGCGCATCCGATTGGCACGAATATAAAGACGGTGAAGATATTGTCCGTGAGGGCGAAATCGATGACCGTTTCTACATCATCGTTACTGGCGGCGTCAGGGTCGAGGCCAATGGCAACAATTTAGGCACGCTAGCGAACGGTGATTGCTTCGGCGAGACCAGTTATGTCCGTGGCGCGAAGCGCCAGGCATCGATCAAGGCCAACGGCGCTGTGACGATACTTCGGGTCAGCTCGACCCTGATGGAACAAGTCTCGTCATCGTGTCAGCTGCGCTTCAACAAGGTCTTCCTGCGATCGCTGATTGCGCGGTTGCAAAGGCGTGGCGCCGCTAACACCTAAGTAAGACAGGCCTGCAGCCTGAGTCACACAGGCCTGCAGCCGGCATATTACTCGCCGGAATGGCTCGGTCCGATAGTCTACTAATCTACGGGCTGATACTTAGCACCTTGTTGAATACGCTGCGCTTTATTTCCGGCGAGCAACATCCCGCCCACAAGCCTTTCCTAAATCGCTAGAATGTCGCCTGAACTTTCATAGTTGGGACATATCATGCGCTCCATGTTTTTCGCGCTCATCAGCGCCTTTCTTGTCGTTGCGCATGCGCAAGGCAGCGAACTCTCCGACAGTATCAAGCTGGATTACGACAGTTACCTGGCGGAGCTATGGGACCACTTTCACCGCAATCCCGAGCTCTCGCTGGTTGAATTCGAGACCGCCCAGCGCATGGCAAGCGAATTACGAGGGGCCGGGTTCACAGTCACCGAAGGCGTGGGCGGCACCGGATTGGTCGCAATGCTTGAGAACGGCGACGGTCCTCTCGTGATGATGCGTGCCGACATGGACGGACTGCCCATTGAAGAGCAATCGGGCCTGTCCAATGCCTCGAGAAAACAACAGGAGAGCCCGATCACGGGCAATACCGTGTACACGATGCATGCCTGTGGGCACGACGTGCATATCACGAGTCTCGTCGGTACAGCCCGGCAGATGTCGGCCCGGAAAGAGGAGTGGAGCGGCACGTTGATGCTGATCGTGCAACCGGCTGAGGAGCGCGTCATCGGTGCGAGAGCAATGCGTGACGACCGGCTCTGGGATCGGTTTGGGCAGCCCGATTACGCGCTTGCGTTCCACGTTGGCGCCGGAAGCCCGGCCGGCAAGATCGATGTGCCTGAGAAAGATGTGTACGCCGGTGCCGATACGGTCGACATCATCGTGCACGGTGTCGGCGCACACGGCGCATACCCGCATAGTGGTAAGGATCCGATAGTGATCGGAAGTCAGATCGTAATCGCGCTGCAAACGCTCATATCGCGCGAATTGGCGCCGCGGGTACCCGGCGTTGTAACTGTTGGATCATTTCATTCGGGGACCAAACACAACATCATTTCTGACAAGGCGCACCTGCAATTAACGGTGCGCAATACGAACAAGGAAACCCGTGAATTATTGCTCAGCGGTATAGAGCGTATCGCCGTCAACATCGGCCGCGCCGCTGGCTTACCGGAAGATAAGCTTCCAGAAGTCATCGTGTCGGAAGAAAGTGTGCCGCCAACGATCAATAATGCGGTTCTTGCGCGTCGCTTGAAAATGGCCTGGACCGAAGCGATGGGCGAGGACGCGTTGTTTGAAGAGCCACTGATGGGAATGGGTGCCGAGGACTTTCCGTTCTTTACGGTTAACCCGGAGATTCCAGGCGTCTATTGGGGCATCGGCGGCACGCCGCAGGAAGATCTCGACGCCGAGGAAGCCGGTGGACCAGCCGTGGCGAGCCACCATTCGCCACTATTCAAAATCGCACCCGAGCCGTCAGTCCGCGCCGGCGTCGAATCAACGGTCGTAGCATTACTCGAGCTGATGGGTGACCGATAGAAGAATGCCTGCCGCGCGGCAGGTGCTTCTACTCGGCGTCATCGACTTCGAATGACTCGAGCTCTTCCTCACCGCCCGCGGACTGAACGAGGATCTCGACTTTCTGTTCGGCATCTTTGAGCGCAGTCTGGCAGGCGCGTGTGAGCTTGATGCCGTCCTCGAACTTCTTCATGGCTTTTTCCAGCGGCAAATCACCGGATTCGAGCTCTTCGACCAATGCTTCGAGGTCAGCGAGGGACTTTTCGAGGTTAACGGTTTTCTTGGCGCTCATGTCTTGAATTCGTGGCGAACTGCGGCGTTACGCTACAGCGCCAAGGATTGACGGTCAATCATTGACTTATATAATGCAAGCGGATAAAGTTTTATCGAATTTAGACAGAGTCTAATAAATTAACTTCGTTGAAAAGGATCAAAAATCGCACTGAAAGGCAGCAAGACCGAGGGAAATCTTAAAGACGCGTTTGCGCGTGAGTCGCAGGCCAATCGTCGCTATCTGTATTTCGCCGCCAAGGCCGATGTCGAGGGCTATAACGATGTTGCAGCAGTTTTCCGTTCGACTGCGGAAGGTGAAACAGGGCACGCGCACGGGCACCTCGAGTACCTCGAGGAGGTTGGTGATCCGGCAACTGGCTTGCCGATTGGCGCAACGTCGGCAAACCTGGCGGCTGCAATTGCAGGCGAAACGCATGAGTACACCGACATGTATCCGGGCATGGCGAAGACGGCCCGCGACGAGAACTTCGACGAGATCGCGGACTGGTTCGAAACCCTGGCCAAAGCTGAGCGTTTGCACGCTAACCGATTCAAGAAAGCACTCGCAAGCATCAGGTGAACAAAGTCGCAGGTTGAGATCAGGCGGCCCCAGGTACTGGATGTATTTAAAAAACAAGTACAGAACGCAATTGGAGAGATCATGAAGAGCGAA
>SMVB01201826.1_pt1 | contig 16005 bp, 19 predicted proteins | sample 2456461 | NCBI WGS metagenome assembly SMVB01 (sample SAMN11095934, study PRJNA526329) | marine sediment metagenome | biome: Marine sediment; feature: Surficial sediment; material: Deep marine sediment; isolation source: Hadal surficial sediment | place: Pacific Ocean | collected 2014-05 | depth...
ATAGTCAAAAGCTTTCAATGCTTCTTCAAAGTTTTTAATGGAAAAATATTGACGCCCTAATTGATGCCATGCAATCTCGCTAAACGGTTTTTTATCAATATACTTTTTTAAATATTCAATAGACTCTTCATACTTATCCAACATTTCATAACAATAGATTATATTGTATAAAGGTGAATAATCATCGTATTCAAGATCCAAACATTTAGCAAAATTTAAGCGGGCTGTTTCAAAGTCATCCAAAAATAAATATTCCATACCTATCATTGACAAGATTTCGGAATCTTCATCTACAAACAATAATGCCCTTTTTAAGGATTCAATGGCCAACATATGATTTCCTCTTTTGGAGTAAATTGTTGCTTTTTGAATAAATATTTCTTCATTGGAAGGTTCAATTTCCTGCAATTGATCGAGTAACTTTTCAGCTTTCTCTAATTTTTCATCTAAAATTAACATTTCCACATGTACCAGTTTCAACAAAACAGATGTTGGATGTTGCTTTAATCCTAAATTAAGTGCTTTTTTAGCCAAAGAAAGCTTGCCATTATCGATGTAAAATAGTATGATTTCTTCAAACTCATTGGAATCAAAAAAATAAACACTATTGGTTTTTAGCATCAACTCAAACTTGGATAATGGAAGATTACCGTCATTATTTGAAAAGTTTTGCATAATTGTTTCTTTTTCTGTCGATACTAAAGTAAGCTAGATTGAAACTGTTAATCCATTTTTTAATATTTTTTCTTAACAATTTAATTAACACATTTATTTTTATAAAAACATCACAAAAAAACTGTAACTTTGGCGCGATAAATAACGCTTTTATTGCGCCTATGGCTAAGAAGACTTTAATTAACGAAAAAGAAGTACATATCATTCTGCATCGTTTGGCTTGTCAACTTATCGAAAATCATCAAGATTTCTCAAATACCATTTTAATTGGAATTCAACCTCGTGGAGTTCATCTGGCAAATAGATTGGTGAAAATTTTGGAAAATGAATACCATATAAAAGATATCCATTTAGGTAAATTGGATATTACTTTTTATCGTGATGATTTCAGAAGAAGAGATGAACCTCTGGAAGCGAACAAAACAGATATAAATTTTATTGTCGATGCGAAAAAAGTGGTTTTTATTGATGATGTTTTATTTTCAGGAAGAAGTATCAGGGCTGCATTGACGGCTATTCAAACTTTTGGAAGGCCAAAAAATATTGAATTATTGGTTTTAATTGATCGAAGGTTTAGCCGGCATCTACCCATTCAGCCTGATTATAAAGGCAGGCAAGTTGATGTAATTAAAGACGAACATGTAAGAGTTGCCTGGAAAGAAAATAATGAAAAAGATGCTGTTTATATCGTTAATTCAGGTAATAAATGAGCAAGTATAAATAATGATTAAAAAATTGTATAACATTCAATTTAAAAAAAGAAATGGCTAGGTTAAGTGTCAACAATTTATTAGGTATCAAACATCTAACAAAAGAAGATATTGATTTGATATTTTCAACGGCCGATCATTTTAAAGAAGTTATTAATCGCCCCATTAAAAAAGTCCCATCACTAAGAGATATTACCATTGCCAATTTATTTTTTGAAAACAGTACCCGAACTCGATTATCATTTGAGCTGGCAGAAAAGAGGTTATCCGCCGATATTATTAATTTTTCTGCTTCTCAATCTTCTGTTAAAAAGGGAGAATCTCTCATTGATACTGTTAACAATATCCTTTCTATGAAAGTTGATATTATAGTCATGAGGCATCCTAATGAAGGCGCAAGTGATTTTCTTTCAAAACATATCAATACAAAAATAATTAATGCAGGTGATGGTGCCCACGAGCATCCAACCCAGGCATTGTTAGACAGCTACTCCATTCGCGAAAAATTGGGTACTGTTAAAGGTAAAAAAGTGGTGATCATTGGTGATATTTTACATTCAAGAGTTGCGCTTTCAAATATTTATGCACTTCAATTACTCGGTGCTGAAATAAAGATCTGCGGGCCAACAACTTTGATTCCAAAATATATTACCAAACTAGGTGTTGGATATGAAAACAACTTAAAAAAAGCTTTGGAATGGTGTGATGTAGCAAATGTTTTGAGGGTACAACACGAAAGAATGGATATCAAATATTTTCCATCGGTAAGAGAATATACACAGCTTTTTGGTATCAATAAAGAGCTTTTAAATTCTATTCATAAAGATATTGTGATCATGCACCCGGGACCTATTAATCGAGGCGTTGAACTAACAAGCGACGTTGCAGATTCAAAGCAATCTATCATTTTAAACCAAGTAGAAAATGGTGTGGCAATCAGAATGGCAATCATCTATTTATTAGCAGAACAAATTAAAAGATAGTAATACACTGTAACAAAAGTGATTATGATTATAAATAAAACCTCAGACTATACAGCCTTACAACCTTCAGCTCAAAATGATGATAAGTCAAAAAGTATTTTAGAATTCAATAAAGAATTTAACGAAAAATATGCTAACTTTAGGAACGAGAATATAATTTTAGATTTTTCTAATAATATTAACATTGCATTAGAAGAAATCTTGTTATTTTCGCAGAAAAGCAGGAACCATAAAAAAAACAATAAGTCTTTTATTATTGTTTGCACAAATGTAGATATTGATACCATGACCGATGAGATGATTGTAGTTCCAACTTTTATTGAAGCTGAAGATGTTATTGAAATTGAAGAAATAGAACGTGATTTAGGAATTTAAAGTGACTATATGGTAAAAAAACTACTCTTTACTCTTTTTTTATTAACCTTTTCAATAGCAATCTTTGCTCAGGATGAAGACGCCTTGGATAAAGCAATTCTGGAGGATTCTTTAAGTGGAATTCACGATGTACTTGCTTCTCCAAATCCGTTTAGTGTGACAACAAGGATACGTTTTCAAGCAGATGAAGCTTTTGAAATAGATTTCTTTGTAAAAGATTTACTAGGAAATATAATTCATTCTGAAAAAATTAAGACCAAAAAAGGAGCCAATTCAATTCCATTTTATCGGGACGAACTCGAATCGGGAATTTATATCTATTCATTAAAAACCAAATCTAAAGTTATCTCTAAACGAATAGTAATCAAATGAGTTTGAAACTCACGATATTGGGATGTCATTCTGCTACACCACGCACGAACGCTTACCCCACGTCGCAATATTTGGAAATAAATAATAGATTTTTTTTAATTGATTGTGGCGAAGGCACACAAACCCAACTGCGTAAAAATAAGATAAAGTTTTCAAAAATAAAACACATCTTTATCTCTCATTTGCATGGAGATCATTTTTATGGATTGATTGGGTTAATATCTACATTCCGTTTGTTAAACCGGCAAACGGAATTACATATATTCGCTCCCAGGGGAGCCAAAGAAATTATTGATTTACAATTTAAATATGCCAAATCATGGGCAAGTTTCCCTTTGCACTTTCATGAACTTATATCCAAGAAAAGTGAATTGATATTTGAAGATGATAAGGTTGAAGTTCACACCATTCCCTTAAAACATAGAATTTATACCAACGGATTTTTATTTAAGGAAAAACCCAAGGAGAGAAAACTCAATATAAATGCTATTGGTAAATACAAAGAAATCGAAATTTGTGATTATCAAAATCTAAAAAATGGAAAGAATTTTATTTTGAATAATGGAGAAATTATTGATAATAAAAAATTAACATTAGACCCTCCTTCTCCAATTACTTATGCTTTTTGTAGTGATACTGTATATACCAAAGAATTTGTACCTCTTATAAAAAATGTAGATCTCTTATACCACGAGTCAACATTTTTAGAAGACAAAGCGGATTTGGCAAAAACAACCAAACATTCAACAGCTCTTCAGGCAGCGAAAGTTGCTCAGTTGGCAAATGTGAAAAAGCTAATATTAGGACATTATTCAAGCAGATATAAAGATATTGAATCTTTTTTAACTGAGGGTAAAATCGCTTTCGACTCCATTGAACTATCAGAATCCGGTAAGGTATTTAGGATAGAAAATAGTCAAACTTAAAACTGCCTCGTGCCTAATAAAACTAAAGTACATGCATTTTCGAATGCAATTCCATGATCCATTAAAATATCTTGGAGTTTCAAATTATAGGTTCCCGGATTGAAAATTACACGTTTGGGTTTCAAAGAAATGATATAATCGTAATAGGCTTCCTGATTCTGTGCATTCATATAAATGGTAATGGTATGAATGTCATCAAATTTGGGCATTCCCGTAAAAATTCTGACATCACCTATTTGCCCTTCCTCAAGCCCAACACCCACAACATCATACTTTTCTTCAATAAATTTATTTATCGCCAGATTGGAGTAACGATTTGGTTTTAAGGAAGCTCCTAAAATTAAAGTTTTCATAATAATTTAATCTTTGATACAATAGAATATTTTTTTCTAAGAAGGAATAAATATATAATTTATGTGATAAAAATACACTCGAAATCCAACTATTTCCCTTCTAAAATGTCAAATTAATAAATTTATTACAATTGAGTCTCATGAAATTTCATAAAATATTTTATGGCGAATTTCTTGCCAAGGCATATATTTTTTTGGATATTGCCATTCTTTAACTCAAAATATTCAAAATTCAGATGAATAAAAAAATACTTTCCTTACTGTTTTTAATCGTACCGTTTTTAACTTTTGCACAAGAAAAAGGACTTGATCAACAAATAGATGAAGCATTTAAACCATTTTCTGACGCAATTTCAAGTATTGTCTTTTTCCCAATATTTGGCACCCCCTTTGTTTTAATATTACTGGTAGGATCTGCCTTATTTTTTACCATATATTTTGGGTTTCCGAATTTCAGATATTTTAAAACTGCTATTAATGTAGTACGTGGAAAATATGATGATGTCGACCACCATTCGGCTGGTGATCCTGAATTGGCAATAGATGGTGATAACGTAGACACCATTGAGGATGAAAGTAAAGATGGTGAAGTTACTCATTTTCAAGCTTTGGCAACCGCGGTTTCAGGAACCGTTGGAAACGGAAATATCGCAGGTGTGGCCTTAGCAATTGCATTGGGCGGACCGGGCGCAACCTTTTGGATGATAATTTGTGGACTGTTAGGGATGTCAACAAAATTTGTTGAGTGTACTTTAGGTGTACAATACAGAGATATTGGCCCTGACGGGACTGTTTATGGCGGGCCCATGTATTATATCAGCAAAGGATTAAAAGAAAAAGGATTTGCAACTCTTGGTAAAATAGTTGCTGTGTTTTTTGCCATATTTTGTATTGGAGGATCATTTGGTGGTGGTAATGCGGCGCAGTCAAATCAGGCAACCATAGTTTTGAAAGAGTTAATGGGACTTGAAAGTACTAGTGCGGGAGCTTGGATTGGTTTGGTATTGGCAATTTTTGTTGGAATTATTATCATAGGCGGAATCAAAAGAATTGCTTCTGTTACCGAAAAAATAGTACCCTTTATGGCTGTGCTATATTTGGTGGCCTGTTTTTATATTGTAGGGATTAACTTTTCTTTAATTGATGATGCATTTTCTTTAATTATTTCCGAGGCCTTTAACCCTACCGCAATTGGTGTTGGAGGGGTTATTGGAGTTTTATTGGTAGGATTTAAGAGAGCTGCATTTTCCAATGAAGCAGGTGCGGGATCTGCCTCCATTGCGCATTCAGCGGTAAAAACAAAATATTCGGCATCTGAAGGATTGGTTGCCTTATTGGAACCTTTTATTGATACCGTAGTGATTTGTACCATGACGGCATTGGTTATTATTATATTTAATTTTGGTGGTGCCTTTGAATATGGTGGAGATGGAACCGGTACAGTTTTTATAGATGGCATGGCTTATGAGGGGGCAGGAATTACTTCAAAAGCATTTGCGGAATATATTCCTTACTCAAATTTATTTTTAACAGTAGCTGTTGTATTGTTTGCAGTTTCTACCATGATTTCATGGTCGTATTATGGTTTACAATCATGGAAATATTTATTTGGAAGAGGCAAGGTTGCAGATTTGACTTATAAGTTATTATTTTTAATATTTGTAATTATTGGTGCAGCCGCAAGTATGAAATCAATTTGGGATTTCTCAGATGCCATGATTTTTGCCATGGTATTTCCAAATATGATAGGATTGTTCTTCTTGTTCCCAGTTGTCAAAAAACAATTGAACAGATATTTGAAAGCAATTAAAGTTGCAAAGAGCTAATAAGCTTAAAAATATGAAATTCTTTGAATCCCATTTCTGGTACAATAAAAACCAACGAAATGGGATTTTATTTTTGATTGCGCTGATTTTAATTTTACAATTTATTTATGTTTTTGTCGATTTTTCAGATAAAGAAAAATTTGTAAATCAACAGAATATTGAAAAATATCAAAATCAGATTGATTCTTTAAAATTACTGAAGATAGAGAGTCAATTGCCTAAAATTTATCCTTTTAATCCTAATTATTTAACAGATTTCAAAGGGTATCAATTGGGAATGAGTATTGATGAAATCGATAATTTATTGGATTTTCGTAAAACCGGAAAATTTATAAATTCACCCGAAGAATTTCAACATATAACCCACATTAGTGATAGTCTTTTATCAATCATATCACCCTATTTTAAATTCCCTGAATGGGTGATGAATGCCAATAAAAATAGATCGAATCTAAATACATCCGTTAAAAAAATAGAGAAAGATTCAAACTTCACAATAAAAGATATTAACACAGCTACGGCTAAAGATTTACAAACCATCAATGGCATTGGCGAAAAACTATCCCAACGTATAATTTCTTATCGTGATTTACTGCAGGGATTTACTTATGATGATCAGATCTATGAAGTATATTATTTAGAAAAAGAAGTCGTTGAAAAACTTTTATTTTATTTCAAAGTAATTCAAACACCTGAAATTGAAAAAATAAATCTCAATACTGCAAGTTTTAAAGAAGTTTTACATCTTCCTTATATCGATTATAGTCTCACCAAAAAAATATTCAATTATCGCAATTCTGTTCATCGGGTTTTAAACCTTGACGAATTAAAAAAAATTGACTCTTTTCCGATGGATAAATTCGATAGAATAGCATTATATTTGTTGGCCGAATAGAATTTATATTCGTATAACATTATTGAATGATTCCATATGAATTTTGACACTTCTGAAACTCAAAAAATGATTGCAGAATCTATTCGTGATTTTGCAAAACAACATATAAAACCATATATGATGGATTGGGATGAAAATCAAACCTTTCCCGTAGAACTCTTTCATCAACTTGGTGAAATGGGCTATATGGGGGTTTTGGTTCCCGAAAAATATGGAGGATCTGGTTTGGATTATCATGAGTATATAACTGTTATTGAAGAAATTTCAAAAGTTGATTCTTCTATTGGCTTATCGCTGGCCGCTCACAATTCATTATGCACCAATCATATACTTGATTTTGGCAATGAGGATCAAAAGAAAAAATGGTTACCCAAATTGGCTTCAGGAGAATGGATTGGAGCATGGGCTTTGACAGAACACAATACAGGAAGTGATGCCGGTGGGATGAATACAACGGCAATAAAAGATGGGGATTATTATGTTTTAAACGGTGCTAAAAACTTTATTACACACGGTATCAGTGGCAACATTGTTGTAGTCATTGTGAGAACGGGTGAAAAAGGTGATTCCAGGGGCATGTCGGCATTTGTAATAGAAAAAGGCACACAAGGATTTAGTTCAGGAAAGAAAGAAAACAAATTGGGTATGAGAGCTTCTGAAACTGCAGAAATTATATTTAATAATTGTAGGGTTCATAAAGATAATATGTTGGGTAATGAAGGTGAAGGCTTTATTCAGTCATTAAAAGTTTTGGACGGAGGAAGAATTTCTATTGGGGCACTATCTTTGGGCATTTCCAAAGGAGCTTACGAAGCGGCCTTAAAATATTCTAAACAACGTGAACAATTTGGCAAACCCATATGTAGTTTTCAAGGAATCTCTTTTAAACTTGCCGATATGGCTACACAAATTGAGGCATCAGAATTATTATTGCACAAAGCAGCATCTATGAAAAATAAAGGTGAAAATGTTACTAAAATTGGTGCTATGGCAAAAATGTATGCTTCAGAAATTTGTGTGAAAATAGCGAATGATGCCGTACAAATTCATGGAGGTTATGGTTATACCAAAGATTATCCTGTTGAAAAATTTTATCGGGATGCTAAATTATGTACCATTGGGGAGGGAACAACAGAAATACAAAAAATAGTTATTTCAAGAAAAATATTGGAGTAAATGGTATGACTGGTTTGGCAGGGATCGTTTTTTAAGCTCCAAATAACCAATACCAAATACCCATTACCTCAAAACATACTTTATACCAAAAACTTGACAGCCAGACCTGATACGAATTAACCAAAACCAATTCGTTTTACTTTTTTACCAACCCCAATGCCTCTGCTTTATCCAACATAAACTGATAGGCCTCATCATAATCATTGGCAATTTTACCATCTAGAATAGCCTCTTTGATAGATTCTTTTATCAAACCAATTTCACGACATGGATTTAAATCAAATGTTTTCATAATTAATTCTCCTGAAACCGGTGGTTGAAAATTTCTGACTCTATCCCTCTCCTCTACTTCTTTTATTTTTTGACGGACAATTTTAAAATTGTTGAGATATTGTTTTTCTTTTGTCACATTCTTGGTTGTAATATCCGCTTCGCAGTGAATCATCAAATCCTCTATATCCTCTCCGGCATCAAAAATCAATCTTCTAACAGCCGAATCGGTTACATTTTCTGCCAAAATTACTGGACGGGAACTCATCATTACAATTTTTTGAACATATTTCAATTTTTCATTTAAAGGCATTTTTAAACGAATAAATATTTTTTTAACCATTTTTGAACCTACATATTCATGTCCGTGAAATGTCCATCCTATATTTTTATCAAATTTTTTGGTAGTTGCCTTACCAATATCATGCAATAACGCCGCCCAACGCAACCATAAATTATTCGTATTTCTCGAAATATTATCAACCACTTGTAATGTATGGTAAAAATTATCCTTATGTTTCTGTCCCTTGATTTGCTCAACCCCATGTAAGGCTGACAATTCAGGTAAGATATATGGTAAAAGCTTTGTTTGATAAAGTAATTTTAATCCTATGGAAGGTTGTGCACTCAATAATATCTTATTTAATTCATCAACAATTCTTTCTTTTGTAATAATCTTAAATCTTTCAGAATTTTTTGTGATTGCAAGTAAAGATTTCTCTTCTATCGTAAAATTCAACTGGCTGGAAAAACGAATAGCCCGCATCATTCTCAATGGATCATCAGAATAGGTAATATCAGGATTTAAAGGGGTTTTAATGATTTTATTTTTCAAGGCTTGTATGCCGTCAAATGGATCCAAAAGCTCACCATAATTATCCGAATTCAAACTTATAGTCAAGGCATTAATGGTAAAATCTCTTCTGTTTTGATCATCTATTAAAGATCCAGAACTCACCTTGGGATTTCTGCTTTCCTTGGTATAAGACTCTTTGCGCGCACCCACAAATTCAACTTCGATATCTTTAAAGCGCAGCATAGCCGTACCATAGGTTTTAAAAATTTGCACTTTTGGTTTGTTGGGCAATAAGAAAGCTACTTTTTTCGCAAGATCAATACCGCTTCCCACCACAACAATATCAATATCTTTTGCACTTTTTCTCCGTAAAATATAATCTCTAACAAAACCGCCAATTACATAACATTCAAGATTCAATTGTTGCGATGCTTCTGATATATAACTGAAAATTTCGGCAGATACAGCCTCTTTAAAAGATTGTTGCATACGTTTAATCTCTAATAACTTCTATAGAACCATCATTAAGTATTTTAATAATTGATGAAACTTTGGTTGTTATTTGTTTTTTGTGCAAATCTACTATATAATCTACGCTATCCAAAATAGACTCGCTTATATCTGAAAATGACTTAGGGGTAGGTTCTCCGCTAATATTTGCCGAAGTAGAAACAATAGGGCTACCAAATTGTTGAATTATTTTTTGGCAAAATTCATCTTGTACAATTCTAATGGCCACCGTATGATCTTTCGCGATTACATTTCTAGCCAAATTTTTCGGATTGTTGTAAATAACGGTTGTGGGGCTTTTACTCTCTGATAGGTATGTTTTAACCCCTTCTGGAATTTCTTCAATATATTGTTCCAGCATTTCAAAATTATCAACCAAAATAACCAAACTCTTACTTTCGTTTCGTTTTTTAATTTTAAATATCTTTGAAACAGCTACTTCATTGGTTGCATCACATCCAATACCCCACACAGTATCCGTAGGATATAATAATGTTTGCCCAATGAATAAAATGTCCAAACTATTCTGTAATTCTGTAATAATCATAGTCAAACAATAAATGTTTTATATAGCCATTTAATTATATATTTTAATTTATGCTCAGCGCATAAATCAAGACTTTGCATATTAAGAAATAATTTATTAGGATTATTCTTATTTTTATTTAATAAAAATTTATACCAAATTAATGGCTTCCTATAAGAACCAAAATACAGCAATTGATAATCGAATTTAAGATCACAAGATTCATTCTTTATCTCTATGTGGTTTGCCAATGATTGAAGAACATATTGTTCTGGGTTTCTAAATTTATGCCTAATATTTCGTAATTGCATACTTGGATGTTGGTCAAAATAATTCTTTAACGTCGATATTCGCATGGGAGCAGGAGTGTGATCAATTTTAAAATATTTTTCAAACTTTAATATTTTAGCAGCAGTTTGTTGTCCCCTTTTGTATCTATATTTTTTTTCCTTGGTTGTTTTTCCCAGAAATTTGACAATTCTATGGTGAATAACTTTATAGAATATATTTTCATCAAACGAAGTCCATTTCCCTCTTATCACCGGTTGACCATGAATAAAAAAATCTGAAGGTTTTGTTTTATTTATTAAAAAGAAGTCATCATTAAAATATATGAAATGTTCAGAAAGATTTGGTATTTCATATAGCATTGTTTCAATGGGAAGACAATTAAATATTGGGAGATAAGATTCATGTTTAGAAAAAATTACCTTATGATCAATGATTTTTATAGCAGGGAAGTTATTTTTTTTTGTTTCATTATAATCGCTTAAAAAAGAGGGGGTTTGACCATCAGTTACAATAAATATTCTTCTTATAAATGGAGCAAATTTAACAATTGATTTAACAGCAAGTTCAATTTCATCAACTTGGTCAAATCTGGTTCTGAATTTTTCATTACTCCAACTTCTATCATCTTTCAAATATGGTTTCATCTTCCGTTTATGAGCTATATCATTTCCATCAACCCAAGTGAAAACAGCATCTATTTCATAACTTTTTGGCTTCTCATTATTCATATCTAAATTTAATATATGACGTTGATTTTCAATCCTTTATCTGAGTAATATCAAGATCATTGATACGTTATATTTCGGCATGCAATTTAACTCAAATCCTACCTGATCATCATCAATAAATATCCATTCATGTTTCAACAGTGGAATGGCCCAATTTAATATAAATTATTTCAAGTTATTTTTAAGCAACCAATATTTAATATATCTTTTTCTTACACTATTACCGTGAATGGTTGCTAAAATATATCCTTTATATCCATCCATAAATCCCCATCTAACAATATAATGGACAAAAAATCTAAATATGGGCTTAACTATCAAATGAGCAATGGTTACTTTTTTATTGTTCTGTAATAAAGATTTTGCTTGCAACTCGGCATATTGGTTTAATTTTGACACATAATGATTAAATCCCCTATAGGAAAAATGATCTATTTCATTTTTTAAATAACCTATTTCGCCCTTATACTTTATTCTTTCGTGAACCAAAGCACCATTATACCTGCAATATTTTTTACGAAACAACCGAATTACTTTATCACTTTGCCAGCCTCCATAATTCACTTTTTTATCTAAAAAATAAAAATTTCTATAAATATGAAAACCAACATATCTTGTTGGTTTTTCTAATATTCTTAATATCTCTTCTTTTAATGGATTGGTAACTCTTTCATCAGCATCTAAAACAAACACCCAATCGTATTTAGCATAATCAATGGCATAATTCTTCTGTGATGAAAAATCATCAAATTTTCGTTGTAATATTTCTACGGGTTGCTTTCTTGCAATTTCCATAGTTCTGTCCGTACTAAAAGAATCAATTATAATAATCTGATCGGCAAATGAAACGGATTGAATAGCCGCTTCAATATTAATTTCTTCATTAAATGTAGGAATTATTGCCGTTATTTTTTCCAAAGGAATGATCTTTTATTTTAAATTGCTATTGTAAAAAAAATAATTTAAACCGCAACATCATTTTCACGAAGGGCATCATTCAATGAAGTTTTTTTATTGGTACTTTCCTTACGTTCCCCTATAATTAAGGCACATGGAACATTAAAGTTTCCTGCTTTAAATTCTTTTGTGTAACTACCCGGAATCACAACAGATCGTGCGGGAACAACACCTTTCGTAATTATCGGTTCATCCCCTGTAACATCAATTATCTTAGTACTCATGGTCAACACCACATTGGCACCCAGTACGGCTTCTTTTTCTACTTTAACCCCTTCAACAACGATGCAACGAGAACCAACAAATACATTATCTTCAATAATTACAGGTGCAGCCTGTAAGGGTTCTAATACGCCACCAATGCCAACACCTCCACTCAGGTGAACATTCTTTCCAATTTGAGCACAACTACCCACGGTTGCCCATGTATCTACCATAGTCCCTTCGTCAACGTAAGCTCCTATATTTATATAACTTGGCATTAAAATAACTCCTTTTGAAATATAAGCTCCATGACGTGCTACTGCATGGGGAACGACTCTAATTCCCTTTTCTTTATATCCTTTTTTTAGCGGAATTTTATCATGATATTCGAAAATACCTACTTCAAAAGTTTCCATTTTTTGAATTGGAAAATACAAAACCACGGCTTTCTTAACCCATTCATTGACTTGCCATCCATTTGAGGTAGGTTGAGCAACACGCAAAGTACCTGTATCTAATAAATTTACTACCTTTCTAATCGCATTCTGCACATTTGTTTCTTGCAATAATTTGCGATTATCCCAAGCATTTTCAATAATTTGTTGTAATTCGTTCATTTTTATTATTTAACCGCAAATATAAAAAATACCGAAAGAATGAGAGAATTATATATTCAATCTTTTAAGTAAATTACCTCGGGGCAAGCCTGCCTGGCCGGCAAGGCACGCCCACGAGGCATTGAAAGGAAATAATCATTTATATTTCGACGCGAGCGTCGGGGTATTAAACCCACTGGTGGGAATAAATATTTTGAGTAAATTTGCAAAAAAAGAATTAACTAAATGTCACAAATTCTCGCTTTGGATTATGGATTAAAAAGAACCGGGATAGCCGTTACAGATGATTTACAAATTATTGCCTCCGGTTTAACAACCATTAAAACCGGTGAGATATTTGCTTTTTTAGAACAGTATTTGGAAAACGAAAATGTAGAACTTTTTATAATCGGAGAGCCGAAACAAATGGATTATTCGGTTTCCCAAAGTGAAAAACATATCATTCCGTTTATTGAGAAACTAAAAAAGAGATTTTCGAATATTCCTATCAAACGAATTGACGAAAGGTTTACCTCTAAAATGGCATTTCAAACGATGATAGATGGAGGATTAGGAAAAAAACAACGTCAAAACAAGGCCCTAATTGATAAGATTAGTGCAACGATCATATTACAAACTTATTTAGAACGAAAAAAATAACCCTTGAATCTTTTTAGAAAAATATATGTTTTTATCAAACGAAAGTATCGTGTACTTTTTAAAAAGTCCATTATTAAAAAAGAAAATGAACTTTTAATAAACACCGATTTTGTGATTGTTTAAAATAATTGTTGGGCAGGAGCTGTTTATCAATCGTATGGAAGACCCTATAATTCACCTTTTGCCGGCATGAGAATTTATGGTGAATGTTATCTAAAATTGCTTTCAAACTTTGATTATTATATGAATCAACCTTTGAATTTTATAACAGTTACTAAATATCCAAATAAAAAAATTACTTACCCATTGGCATTGTTAGGTGATGTTGAAATTCATTTTACACATTATAAAACTTCCGAAGAAGCAAGAACTAAATGGATTCGAAGGACTGAAAGAATGTTAAAGGTCACTAATAAAGATAATTATTTTTTTAAAATTTGCGATACATTAGGTGATGATGAAGAATTAATGAAACGGTTTCATAATTTACCTTATAAAAATAAAATATCGTTTGTATTAAAAAGTAAAAAAAGATTTGAATTATCGTCCCATATCGGAATCATTGAGCATCATGAAGATGATAAAAATATTGTGCCCAATGGCGTTAAACTTTTTAAAATTTCATTTTTGTATTTTGACTTAACACATTGGTTATTCACTAAAAAAATAAAACGAACTACTTTCAAAAGTTAATTTTCAATCCATCGATTATAATTAGTTAAATATTGTATTTTTGCAGCAGTAAATTAAAAAAATGATATTACCCATTATTGCTTATGGAGATCCTATACTGAGAAGAATAGGGAAAGAAATTGATAAGAATTATCCGAATTTATCAGAGCTTTTAGACAATATGAAAGAAACCATGCACAATGCAAAAGGTGTTGGTTTGGCAGCTCCTCAAATTGGAAGGGATATTCGGTTATTTTTAATTGATGCTTCTCCCTTTAAGGATAACGAAGATTTAGAAGATGAAGAAAGAGCTTTTTTAAAAGATTTTAAAGGAATTTTTATCAATCCCAAAATCGTAGAAGAAGATGGTGACGAATGGGCTTTTAGTGAAGGTTGCTTAAGCATACCAAACATTAACGAAGATATTTTTAGAGAGGAAAGCATCACAGTTGAATACATGGATGAAAATTTTCAAGCTCATAAAAAAATATTAGGGGGCCTGGCAGCAAGAATTTTTCAACATGAATATGATCATATTGAAGGAATTTTGTTTACAGACAAATTATCTACTTTAAAAAAAAGGTTACTGAAAAAGAAATTGGATAATATTTCAAAAGGAAAAATTGAAGTTGATTATAGAATGAAATTTCCACTGATTAAAAAATAAATATGAATTTAGAAAAAATTTTAGCTATTTCAGGCAAACCCGGACTTTACAAATTGATTTCGCAAAGTAAAAAAGGTGTTATTGTTGAATCATTTCAGGATAAAAAAAGATTTCCTGCAAACTCTTTGCATAATATTAGTTCTTTGGGCGATATAGCCATTTACACGTATCAGGAAGAAGTTCCATTAAAAAATGTGTTTCAGAGCATACATGAAAAGGAAAATGGAGGTGAAGCCTTGAGTCACAAATCAAACAAGAATCAATTACTTGATTATTTTAGAGAGGTATTACCCGAATATGATGAAGAAAGAGTTTATGCCTCGAATTTTAAAAAAATAATACACTGGTATAATATATTGGTAAATTCCGATTTTGATTTTTCAAGTACCGAAGATCAAGAGGAAACTACGGAAGAAAAAGTATCAAAAGAGTAAAAAGCCCCTTAAATGCTTCCCAGAGAAAAACAAATCAAAGCCTTCAATAAGTTATTGGATATCATGGATGAAATCCGTGAAAAATGCCCTTGGGATAAAAAACAAACCATACAATCACTTCGGCATTTAACCATTGAAGAAACGTATGAATTGGGCGATGCTATTCTCGATAATAACCTGGATGAAATCAAAAAAGAGTTGGGCGACCTATTATTACATATCGTTTTTTATGCCAAAATTGCATCAGAAAAAAACGATTTTGATATTGGGGATGTCATTAACGGAATTAATAAAAAATTGATTCATCGCCATCCACATGTTTTTGGAGATCCTGAAAATTGAGGAAAAATTGTAAAAGTGGAAAACGAGGAAGAAGTTGCCAAAAATTGGGAAAAATTAAAAT
>SMVB01003712.1_pt1 | contig 16002 bp, 18 predicted proteins | sample 2456461 | NCBI WGS metagenome assembly SMVB01 (sample SAMN11095934, study PRJNA526329) | marine sediment metagenome | biome: Marine sediment; feature: Surficial sediment; material: Deep marine sediment; isolation source: Hadal surficial sediment | place: Pacific Ocean | collected 2014-05 | depth...
AACCCGGAGTGTCCCGCCCAGTTCACGGAGAAGCTCGCGTGGTTCTGCGGCCGCGGGCAGATGGACATCGACGGGCTCGGCTGGAAACTCGTCAGCCAGCTCGTGGAGTCGGGGTTGGTCACGCACTTCGCGGAACTGTTCACGCTCAATCGCGAAGAGTTGCTCGGCCTGGAACGGATGGGCGAGAAGTCCGTGGACAACATCCTGGCGGGGCTCGAACGCAGCAAGTCGCGCGGACTTGCGAGAGTGCTCGCGGGGCTGGGCATCAGGCACATCGGTGCAACCGCTGCCCGGACGCTCGCGCGGAACTTCCGGGATGCCGACGCGCTGCTGGCCGCCGCGGTCCAGGACATCGAGGCACTTGCGGACTTCGGGCAGATCACGGCCGCGACCCTTCACGCGCACCTTCACTCCAGGCCGGGCCGGGACACCTTCCGGCGGCTGGCGAAAGTCGGCGTGGACATGACCAGCCACGATCTTCGCGACGAGACGGCCTCGCCGGCCTCGCCAGACTCGCTATTGATGGGCCGCGTTATCGTTCTTACCGGAACACTCGAACACTACTCGCGGCAGGCCTTGACCGAGCGTCTTGAGTCGCTTGGGGCGAAAGTCACGGGATCGGTGTCGAAAAAGACCGATCTGGTGATAGCGGGCGAAAACGCGGGCTCCAAGCTCGAAAAGGCCCGCACCCTCGGAATCGACACGTGGGACGAGGCGAAGCTCCGCGAGTTCCTGCACGACTGAACGATCCATGCACAACATCGAGTTCAAGTCAGAGCTTCGCGACCCGATCGCGGCCCGGCAGCAATGCAAACAACTGGGCGCGACGCGCATGGGCATCCTTGAGCAGACCGACACGTACTACCGGCTCGCCGACGGCCGGCTGAAACGCCGGGAGGCGCCCGGCGAACCGACCGAGTGGATTTTCTACCACCGCCGCGACATCGTGCGACCGCGGATGTGCGACTACGCGATTCTGTCGGACGCACAGGCCCGGCGACGGTGGGGGACGTCGAGCCTCAAGGAGTGGGTTCGCGTCGTCAAGCGACGCGAACTCTGGCTGCTGGACAACGTGCGGATTCACCTCGACGAGGTCGAGCGGATCGGCAACTTCCTCGAGTTCGAGGCCGTCGTGGACAGCGATCACGACACCCGTTCGTGCCACGAGACGATCAAGCATCTCCGCGAGGTCTTCCGAATCACGATGGGCGAGCCGGTCGGGCCGAGCTACAGCGACCTGGTTGCCCAGGAGAACTGAAAGAGACACCAGGTGTCTTTTTCACGCGAAGATCGCGTACGCCGCCGCGACCACCAGCCTGTACCACCCGAAGATCGCCAGGCCGTGGCGGCTCAGCCAGTTCACGAACCATTTGATCGCCAGTGCCGCCGAGATCGTCGCCGCGGCGACGCCGGCTGCGATTGCGGCCCAGCCGAACGTCGCGAACATGTCGGCCTCGCCGCTGCCGACGGTCTTGACGATCCGATAGACGCACGCGCCGCCGAGCGTCGGCAGGCCGAGCAGGAAACTGAACTCGGCCGCCTGGCGGCCCCGCATGCCCACGACCATGCCCCCGACGATGGTGACCATCGACCGGCTCGCGCCCGGCCACATCGCCAGGCATTGCATCAGCCCGATCAGAAGGGCCCGGCGCCAGGTGAGCTGCTCCAGGTCGACGAACGTGTGTTGGTCACCGTTGCCGTCGGCGTCGCGAAAGAACCGCCGCTGCCACGGCCCCAGAACGATCATGACCACGCCACCGAGGGCGAGCGCCGCGACGACCGGAGCCGGATGAAAGAGCACCGCCTCGATGGCATCGTTGAGCAGCGGTCCCAGCAGCGCCGCGGGCAGGAACGCGACCATCAGATTGACGGCAAGCCGTCGGCCGACCACGTCGCGGCCGGCGAGCCCGGCGATCATCTGGGCGACGCGCTTGCGGTACAGGCCGAGCACGGCCAGGATCGCGCCGCCCTGGATCACGATCACGAACGCATTGACGGCGCTCTTGGTGTCGGGGTCGTCGAGTCCCAGCAACGCGGCGGCCAGGACCAGGTGCCCGGTCGAGCTGACGGGCAGGTACTCGGTGAGCCCCTCGACGATGCCCAGGATGATTGCCTCCAGGATGGTCACGCCTGGTCGCTCTTCGGGCCCAGCCACGGCATGAGCGACCGCACCGCGCGGCCGGCATCCTCCAGGGGATGACTCCGCGCGGCGTCGCGGCATCGCTTGAACCACGGCGAGCCTTTCTCGTGGTCGGCGCGCAACGCGGCGGCGAACGTGCCGTCGCGGATTTCGGTGAGCAGGTCGGCCATGCGGCCGCGGACGGCGTCATCGATGAGCGTAGTCCCGGCCCGGTAGGATCCGAACTCCGCGGTGTTGCTGATCGCCTCGTACATGCCGGCCGGTCCTCGCTCGTAGATCAAGTCGGCCACCTGCTTCACCTCGTGGCAACATTCGAGGTAGGCGAGTTCCGGCGGGTAGCCCGCGTCGCACAACGTCCGGAAGGCCGCGTCGATCAACGCGGTGAGGCCGCCGCACAGGACTGCCTGCTCGCCGAAGAGATCGGTCTCGGTCTCATCGCTGAAACTCGTCGGTACGATCCCGGCCCGCGCGCAGCCGATGCCGTTTGCCCAGGCGAGGGCGACGGCCTTGGCGTCGGCAACCTCCTGGTGTACGGCGACCAGGCACGGCAGGCCGTGCCCCTCGGTGAAGAGCTTGCGAAGGGTCGTGCCGGGGCCCTTCGGCGCGACCATGACAACGCCGACGCCTTCGGCAGGATTGATGAACCCGTAGCGGATATTGAACCCATGCATGAAACCGATTACGGCGCCGTCTCGCAGGTAGGGCGCGATGAGACGGTCGTACAGTTCCGGCTGCGCTTCGTCGGGAAGCGCCATTAACACGAGATCGGCCCTGGCCACCGCGTCGGGGATCGCCAGCGGCTCGAAGCCGCACTCGCGGGCGTGCCGGCCGTTGGCCGTGTCGCTGTGGTTGGCGACGATCACGTCGAGGCCGGAATCCCGCAGGTTCAGGGCGTGCGCGGCCCCCTGGTTGCCGAACCCGACGACAGCGGTTGTCCGGTTCTGCAGGGGCTCGATCGGTGCATCGTCGGCACCACGAAGGATCTTGATGGCCATGGTTGTCCCGTCTCTGGTCCGCAGGGGGGCGGAAGTGGCCCGGAGTGGCCCGGTGGCCTCACCGGGCGAATAATGCTGGAGACGATTCTGGGGTCCGAGTGCCCATCCGTCCAGAAAGGTGTGTTGGTGTCCACGACCAGAGAGCTCTTTGCCGGCCACGGCATCCGCTGTACACCGCAGCGCCGCGCGCTCTACGAGGCGCTGCTGGGCACCAGGAGCCACCCGACTGCGGAGGAGTTGTACCGGATCGTCAAGCCGGCCACGCAGCGGCTCAGCCGCGCCACCGTGTACAACACGCTCGAAACGCTCTGCGAAGCGGGCCTGGCCCGCAAGCTGCCGTCCTACCGAGGCTGTTGCCGGTACGACGCGGACGTCAGCGAGCACCTGCATATCTGCTTCCGCGAGGATGGGGCGATCCAGGACCTCCCCGACGACCTCGGCGAGAAGCTGATCCGGCACATCTCCGAGGATGTCATCGCCGAGATCGAGGATCGCCTCGGAATCGGTATCGACGGGATCAGCATCCAGTTGCTGGCCCGCCGCAAGGACGCCTGACCGTAAAGTCCGGATGTCCCCGGATTCCGGGGCTGGCCACCGGCCCACGGTGGCGATCCTGGTGTATCCTGCGGTCCGGGGATCGGTACACCTGATCGCTTCGGAAATGCGGTGTTCTTCAGCCCCTGTTGCCTTTGGGCAGCATTGTGCTGACGGCCTGAAAAATCGCCGATAGTCATCTGCCATGCCAGGGCAAGAGAAAAAGCGTCGCGAGCACGAGCGGGTTCGTATGCAGCCGATGTACACGGCCGTGACGGCATGCCCATCGGACCGCGGCACCGACCTGCGGTTGGAGGGGCACGTCTACGACATCAGTTTGGGCGGTGTCCGCATCGAGCTGGACCTGCCGCTCGACCCCGGTGAGATCGTGGTACTGCATCTTGTCCTGCCCGGTACACAGTCGCCCGTGGAGGCGTCCGCGAGCGTCGTCTGGGTTCACGACGAGCACGACGACCCCGGCCCGCGTCGCATGGCGCTGCAGTTCACGGGTTTCCCGAACAACGCAGACCGTGATCGACTCAGCGACTACATCGACCGCGAGTGCGGTCGCTGGGCCGCGTAACCACCGCCGCGATTTCGCACATGCACGTGCTTCTCATGGTCTGCGGGGCTCCGGCAAGACCACCGTCGGCTGCCTGCTCGCGCGGCAGCTTCATGGCAAGTTGGTCAAGTTCGTCGATCTCGACGACCGCGTCCTGGCGACCTTCGACGAGACGACGGTCGCCGACGTCTGGTCGGCACACGGCGAGCGGCAATGGCGGACCGCCGAGGCGCGCGTGCTGCATGAACTCCTGGGCGGGGCGGATGCCCCGGACAGTGTGATCGCGTTGGGGGGCGGAACGCCGATGATCGAATCGGCCCGCGCCGACATCGAGGCCGCGCGAACCGCCGGCACGGCGACGGTCGTCTACCTGCGGTGCGTCGTCGAGGAACTCCAACGGCGCCTGGCCGGCCAGTTCGATGATCGCCCGTCGCTCACGGGCGGAGACCCGGTCGGCGAGACTGCCGCGGTCATGACCGCTCGCGAGCCGGTGTACCGCAGCCTTGCCGACCACGAGTACGACGTGTCAACGACCTCGCCGCAGCAGGCTGCGGCATCGCTGGGGCAGCTATTGAGCGTGTGAGGGTCTGTTCAGGCCGCGGCCAGACGCCGGCCCAGGCGTCGCTTGCGGCTGATCATCTTGCGGCCGAGTCGGGTCTTCATGCGGGCGCGGAAGCCGAGCTTGCGGACTCGTTTGATATTGCTGATATGGCGCGGGTAGTGCATGAGCGGGGTTCCCTGTTGATGACGAGCCATAGGGTAGGCAAGAGGCCGCCCGGGTGCTACTTACCCAGACACGTCGGGAGAATCTGGACCACGGCTGGAGTCTCGCGGTTATGGGCTCCTGCCGAATAGCCGATTGGAACCCTATACTGATTGCGGAGCCGCGTGAGCTCCACTGGACGCGTTTTACAGCCGCCCCCACTCTGTGCGACTGTAAAACCCGCTCAGCCTCATAGAGATCGTTACACAGCGAGACCCGCGTGGTCGCCGCTGCGGACGAGGCCTGCCCCGGACGGGGCGAATTCGCAGGCGGGAGCCAATGGACGACCAGGAACGCGAAACCGCTGAGCAGGTGCTCGGACACCGGTTCTCCGATCCCGACCTGCTGGAGCAGGCGCTGACCCACGCGTCGATTGCGGATTCGCGGCTGCAGAGCAACGAGCGGCTGGAGTTCCTCGGCGACGCGGTGCTGGGCTTCGTCGTGTGCGAGCACCTGTACGAACGTTTCACGGACTTGCTGGAGGGTGATCTCACCAAGATCAAGTCCACCGTGGTGAGCCGCCGGACGTGTGCCGACATCGCCGAAGAGCTCGGCCTCGACGCGCTGCTGCGGCTTGGCAAAGGGCTCGCCGACCGTGGCGTGCTGCCGAAGTCGGTTCTCGCCGCCGTGTACGAATCGATGATCGGCGCACTGCTGATCGACGGCGGCATCGACGTCGCCCGGAAGTTCATCCTCAGTGGCATGGAACGCACCATCGAAGTCGCCGCGGGTTCCGGTCACCAGTACAACTTCAAGTCAGTGTTGCAACAGACCGCGCAGGAGGTTCTCGGTCAGCAGCCGACGTACCTCGTGCTCGACGAGAAGGGCCCCGATCACGCCAAATGCTTCGAGGTGTGCGTGGAGATGGGCGCCCGCCAGTTCGGCTCCTGCTGGGGACCGTCCAAGAAACAGGCGGAGCAGCAGGCAGCGTTGACGGCGATCCTCGAACTGGGGTTCGCCACGCGTGGCGAGGATGGCGAAGTGCGACTCTGCCGGCGGCAGAAAGAAACGGTTCAGGAATAGCTGTCAGCGGTCAGCCAGAGCACTAGTCCGCATCTGGCCGAAAGCTGAAAGCTGAAAGCTGTATCACCCCGTAATCCACCAGATCAGAAAGATATTCGCGACCACCGCGGTCAGGATCGCCATGGCCCAGCGGAGCATCGCCTGTTCGTCGCGGTCCCGGTGCGCGGCCGGCGGCTCCAGCAGGGCGACCGTCCCGGCGGCGTCGCCGAGTTGCTTGCCCCGGCGGGCGTGATCCTGGACGATCGCGATGATCAGGTTGGCGTCGAACCGGCGGACACCCGTAGTCCCGGCCGTCTTGATGAGCTGTTGCCGGCGCGTCGGGGTCAGCGCGGACCCTTGCAGTTGCGAATATGCCCGCACCGCCAGGACCCACCGCGGGTCGGTCGGATCGAGTCCGGTGTTGGCCGCCGCCGCCTGATTCTCCCGCGTCACCGACTGGCGGGCGCGTTGGGCGGTCCCATCAGACGCCTCGGAGACGCCGACGAGACGCAGGTGGGGATGCGCTCGTATTGCAGACATGCGACAGGGCAATGTACCCCGTTCCGGCGGGTCTTCGAAGCTGATAACACAAAGATGGACGTTGAGAAGGAAGTTGTCAGTCGTCAGTCAGTCAGACGGATGACTGACGACTACTTGCGCGGGGAAAGTACCGCGTTCCGCTTGCCGGAGGTGTCCCACACACTCAGCAAGCCGTTCCCGATGCTGTCGTAGCCGGCGTGCAGCACCTGCCGGCCAGCGCCGTTCTTGATGGACAACGCGCCGCCGAGGCCCTCGTCCGCCGTGCCGGCGATCAGGACTGCCTGGCCCTGGTTGTTCATGAGGTTGATCAGGCCGCCCTGGTCCCTGGTGCCGACGACGAAACGGTGCTCGCCCTTTCCGTTCATCACCGCCAGGGTCGCACCGGTGTCGGCGATCGCGTCCACCGAGAAGACCACGATGCCCGCGGTGTTGGCGAGGTCGATTCGCCCGCCGCCATCCGTGTCGGCGCCGGCCGTGATGACGCGCTCGCCATCGCTGCCGTAGACCTCGACATAGCCGCCGCCGGTTGTTGCCGACGCCGCGTTCACCACGACCGGCATGCCACCGAGACTATAGACCTCGGTGACACCTCCGCCGTCGCCGCTGCCGGCGATGAAACTCGGGCGGCCTGCCGAGTCGGCGACCCGCAGGCGGCCTGCACCTCCGGGATCGCTCATCGCCTCGAGGACGACGGCGCCGACGGCGTTGTGAATGGCAAGAACGCCGCCGGCATCCGTGGCCCGGCTGCTCAAAAGGACCTGGCCGTTCGGTGCGGCGATGACGGTCGCGGCTCCGGATTCCGTCGACCGGGCTTCCCAGACGCTGCCGCCCGCACGGCCGCCGATGGTGAGCACCCCGCCATGGGTCGTCACACCCGCGGAAACCACGATCCGCTTCCGCCTGGTGTCGTAGACCTCCAGCCGCCCGCCGGCGGGCTCCGCGAAATTGCGGAGCGTCCGTACGCCGTCGACGTTCCAGATCGACATCTCGGCGCCGGCGGGGGTTGCGTACGCGCCCAGCACGTTTGTTCCCTTGGTGCTCCACAGCGCGAGGTCGCCGCCGCTGTCATTGACCGAAAGCCTCGCGACATTCCGGTGCTCGGAGTTCCAGATGTCGAGCCTTCCGCCGTTGGCGCCGGCGGACGCCGCCACGACGACCAGCCCGTCCGCGTCCACGACCTCGAAACGACGGGCCTGCAGAACGTCCGCCACCTGGGGCGACATCGACGCGGCCAGCGTGGTCACGCCGATCAATCCCAGGCCGAGGGCCATGGCGGTCAGGCGGTAACGCCCGGCCTGGCGGTGAGCGTGACGCATCTGCTGCTCGAGGGCGGTGACACGTTGTTCTAGGGCGTCTGTGGTCAAGGTCATGGCGTACTTTCTGAAGTGGGGGCAGGCATTGACGAACCGATATCGTCCGCCCCGGTGGGGCGGTTGACGGAACAACGGCCGGGCGGCCGCTGGATTGCTACTTTGTCCGCTGATGCCGCTCGCCAGCCTTCGGCATAGATCTCGCAGCGGGCAGACAGATAACCGGGGTAGGACGCTCGCCCGCGTGTCACCGCGGCCCGGTCGATGGTGACGACCGCAAGCGGATCCTCGGTTTCCAGGACGATCTCACCGGCGGGGTTCACGACCAGCGACGGACCGCCTGTCGGGACGGCCGCATCGGCGGGACGGTTCACGGAGATCACCCACGCGGCGTTCGTGAGGGCGACCGCCTGGAACACCAGCCGCCACCGCGGGTAGCTGCCGGGCTCCGTCGCTCGCGGCACGATGATCGCCTCGGCGCCCTGGGCGGCCAGCAACTGGGCACCGGCCGGCCGGTTGATGTCGGAGCAGATCTGTATGCCCAGCGGTATGTCACAACCCGGCAGCCGGACGGGAACGGGGGCCATGGTGCCGGCCTCGTAGTGGCTTGTCTCCCAGTAGCCCGGCTCCTGCGGCAGGTGAATCTTTGCGTAGGTGTACAGCAGTCGGCCGGAAGCGTCATGGACCATCGCCGTATTGAAACGCCGTCCCGTCGGGGTCCGGATGATCGCACCGCCCACGATCGCGACCCCGGCCGCCGCGGCCGCTTCGGCCAGCATGCGGCAGCGAGGGCCATCCGGGGGCGGGGCTTCGGCGTCCTCGTCGAGCGGCGTCTGCGACACGGCCGACCAGGGGTTCAGCGGTAGCTCCGGCAGCACGACAAGCTCGGCGCCACGTTTCGCGGCGTCGCCGATCGCGTGGCCCAAGCCACCCACGGCATCATCGCCGTGAAAGACGTCCGTCACGATGGCGATCGTCAGCGTCTCGGCGGCCATGTTGCACACTCCGGGCAAAGATGTTAGGTCTTTGTTCACTGTTCCGCTGCCCGTATGTCGAGATACTACTGGCTAGGCCAACAGCGCAATACGCGCGTTGGTCCTTGCCCGTCGGCCCAGGCAGTGCTCGGGTGGCACGGTTGTCGTCGCGACGCGACGTCGGCCGTGTCTTCGGACGTCGCACCACGGCCGAGTTCGCTGCGCAGCCGACGTCGCACCACGGCCGACGTCGCTTCGCGACGACAACCGTGCCACCCGAATTCGGCGGGTCGTACGAAAGCGAGTGTCGGCCCGGAGGGCCGTACGGAGCGCTCAAACTGGAAACGACGACTCATCTGGAACTCAAGCACCGGGCGATCGGCTTCCTGCGGGACCTCGGCTGCCGGGCGGTCGCCACCGAGGTCGGCTGCCCGATCGCTCGGTACCGGGTCGACGTCGCCGGGTACCTTGACCGCGAGCACGACCGCCCGGACCGGTGGCGGTCGCCAACGGCGCGCCCCCACCCGGTGGACCCTCGCACCGTCATGGTCGAATGCAAACAGTCCCGCGGCGACTTCCTCCGCGACTGCCGGCAGCGGGACCGATTGCTTGCCGAGCGGGCCGAACTGGATCGACTGCGTCGCGGTATCGAGGAACGCCGGGTCAAGGTGCACGAGCCGCACCTGCGGCGATCGGGTTCGGCGTTGTTCCCGGAGTTGGAGGACTGGGACTTCGCAGCGAGCCGGCTCCGCGGCTACCGGTGCGTCATCCGGCGGATCCGGCGGCTGGAGCGGCAGCTCTACGGCGAGACGAAGTTCTTCATGATCGCCCGGTACCGGCTGGCGGACCGGCTCTACCTCGCCGCCCCGCGCGGGCTGATAGGTCGCGGCGAGTTGCCGGCGGGGTGGGGGCTGCTCGAACAGCGTCGCGCGGGCGAACCGCTGCGCGTCGCGGTCGAGGCGCCGTCGATGTCCACCCACCCGGCGCACCGGCTGCGGATGCTTCGCAACATCGCCGTCGCGGCCAGCCGGACGGTTCTGGCCGAGCTCAGGGAGCCCGGTCTTGCCGTCAAGGCTCCGCGCGCGGGCGCGTGAACAGGCTGACGAGCACGTTGACGGCGAACGCCGCGGCAAAGGCCACGGTCAGGTTGTAGACCTGGACGTGCGGGATGTACTGCTGGAGGTCCAGCAGCTTCCACAGCAGCGCCACCAGGAAGCCCGTGGTCATGCCGGCGACGCACCCGGCGTAGCTGGCGCGTTTCCAGGTCAGCAGCAGGATGAGCTGCGGGCCGAACGATGCGCCGAGGATCGCCCAGCCGTAATCCAGCACGTACTTGTACACCTCGATCCGCTCGTTGATCACCAGCAACACCGCCCCGATGCCGAGCCCGACCATGACCACGCGATTGATCAACAGGTGCGCCAGCTTGCCGGTCCGCTCGATGATCCGCACGTAGATGTCGTTGGCCGCGGCGCTGGCGGCGACGACCAGCTGGCTGTCGGCCGTCGAGCAGATCGCGGCGAGAACCGCCGCCAGGACCAGGCCGGACATCATGCCCGGGATCATGTTGTTCGCCGCCAGGACCAGGGCGGTGTCGCCCACGTCGGACACGCGATCGGCAAGCCCGGCGGCCAGTGGGGCCGTCCAGGACGTGTCGCCGGCCGCAGTATGGGCCTCGGTCATGGTTCGCACCATCAGGCCCACGGTCACCGCGCCCCAGTACACCGCCGTCGCCCAGACGGCGGAGATGATCCCCGCGATCCGCGCGTCGCGCGGGTCGGCGAGCGCCATGAAACGCACCAGGACGTGTGGCTGGCCGGAATAGCCCAGGCTAATCCCGAGCGCCCCCGAACCGAGCAGGAACCCCAGGAACGCCGCCGTGCCGCCGGCCTCGTCCAGCGGCGGAATGAAGTCCAGGTAGCTCCGATCGACCTCGGCCATCTGTGTGGCGACGGCGTCGTATCCACCGCCGGCCACTAGCAGGTAAAGCGGAAAGGCGATGAGCGTGCCGACCATGATCACGCCCTGCACCAGGTCGGTCCAGCACGCGGCGCGGAACCCGCCGAGAACCGTGTAGACCAGGACGATGCCCGCGCCGATCAGCACGCCGCCCTGGTACCCCACGCCGTCGAAGCTCACCTCGAACGACTTGCCGGCCGCGGCAAACTGCGCCGCGATGTACAGGAGCATCGCGACAAGGATCACGACCACCGAGAGCACCCGGAGGATCGGCCGCCGTTCCTTGAAGCTCATCGAGAAGAAGTCAGGCAGCGTCAGCGCGCCGACCGCCTCGGAGCGTACGCGGAGCCGCGGCGCGATCACCCACCAGTTGAACAGGAATCCGGCCAGGCATCCGGGGACGATCCAGTACGCCGAGACACCGGATCGGAACGCCCAACCGACCAGCCCGACCGTGACCCATCCCGACTCGCTCGACGCCGAAGCGGACAGGGCCGCCACCCACGGGCCCAGGGATCGGCCGGCCAGGAAGTAGTCTTCGTCGCTGCGGCGCGCGTACCGCGCCGAGTACAGGCCGATCCCGACGATCAGCAGTGTGTAGACCGCGAAAGAAACGGCGAAGACGCTCATATGGGACGTGAAATATACCGGGTCTGCTTGGGGCCGAGGATTATGGCTCAGGCCCGGCCGGCGGACGGCCGACGAAAGATCGGGGGACCGTCCGCGTTTTCCGGGGGATACAGCGAAATGTCCAGTACACCGACGCCATCCGCACAGCGCAAGGACGACGGCCCGACGCCGGTGCAACGGGGGCTCAAGCATGCCCGCCGCGCCGTGAAGTCCGGCGTGAAGCTCGGCCGCAAGCACGGGCCGGTCGTCGCACGCAAGACCGCCGTGGGCCTGAAGCATGCCGGCGCCGCGATCCGCGACAGCAAGCACACGAAGAAGATCGCCCAGACCGGCAGGAAAGCCGGCAAGGCGGCCGGACGCGCCGTCAAGGACAAGGTGGAGAAGTACCCGTGGCTGGCCACCGCCGTGCAGCGCGTCTCCGACACCACCGCCCGTGTCACGAGGGCCACCCACGAGCACCTCGTCGAGAAACGCTACTTCGAGAAGTCGCTCAAGGCGATCGACGCGCAGGTCAAACGGTATCCCGCCGTCGAGAATGCGTGGAAGCAGACGCGGCACGCCTTCTCGATGGGCCCGGAGTCGGCGTTGGACAAGGCCGTGACGACAGCCCCGAAGTCCCGCACGAAGAAGAAGACGGCTGCCAGAAAGACAACGACGAAGAAAGCCACGGCGAAGAAAACGACCACCAAGAAGAAAAGCAGCCGCGCTGCCTAGCCGGCGCCGCACTCCGGGCACGCCTCGTGCTCGTGGTGGCTGCGGTCGTACCCGCACTGCTCGCACTGGTTCCGACATCGCCGCAGGTAGCGGCGAAGCGCCCTTGGTCCCGGTATCGCCAGCCAGAAGACCGCGCAGTAAAAGATCGTGTTGGCCGTCATCCCCGCCCACTGCGGGTACAGCGGCAGCAGCCGGCGCGGCTTGATGCCCATGTTGTCCAGGATCCTCGGCGGTTCCATGACACCCGTGCGATCGGGATCGCGGGTCGGGCCGAACGACTTGACGGTGCCTTCAAGACACGGCAGCGGCCAGCCCGCACGAACGACGTGGACCCACTTGTCCTTGGGACTGCGGGGCATGATCGCGAAGGAGTTGGTGGTGCGCCGGCGGCGACTCGGCCGGATGAGCAGTTGCTCTCGCGTCGGCATCACCACATGGATATCGGCGGCAAGAGTGAACGATACACCGAGGCCGGAGTGTTCGAGCCCGCCGGCTGCCGAGTAGACCTGCGACTCACCGAGTCCGTCAGACAGGATGTCGGCGGCTTCGGTTTCCGGGAGCGACCGGCTGTCGGGCATCGGCGACCAGAGTGCGCAAATCCAAGCGACCGCAGTACTCAGAAGCATCGCGGACACCGCAAGCAGGCCATACCTGGTCGCTCGCCGCCTGATCATCGCTGCATCCTATCGCGGTTTCTGGATCACGCCGAGCACTCTCAGCTCGATTGTCTCTTCGCCCCGCACGTCCGTTGTCACGCGGACGGTGCCTGTGAAACTTCCCGGGGCGGAACCCCCCCGGGCATTGAGCTTGATCGACCACGCATCGAGTGATTCCGGTGTCGCGGTGATCGTGGCGCCGGGCAGTTGGGGGATCTGCACGTCGGTCTGGAGGATTCGGAACGGCCTGCCGTCCGCTCGCCACAGACGGAGTTTCTCCGAGATGGAGGCGCCGGGGGCGACGACGAAACGGAACATGTCCGGGTTCGCGGCGAGCCTGCCGAAGAGCCTGCCTGCGACGCGGACCGACCGCGTGTGTGTGACGGGCGGGGCGCCAGGTGTCGGCCGGCCGGTTGCCGTCACGTCGAAACCGAAGTACAGAGCGCCCCACGGCGCGGTCGGCGCGACGACGATCTCCACGGTCTTGGGACCCGGCGCCGTCGCCCGGCCCGGCGGCACGACGCCGGCGGTGACGTAGGGCAGGTTGACGCTTACCGAGTCGATGACGAAGGTGTCGTCCGGTGACGAGATGGTCACCCTGCCGCGGTGTTCGGCGCCGAACTGGCGATCGCCGAGTTGGAGGATCTTCGGCTCGACCACCAGGAACGCCGTGATGTCCGCCGTGATGGTGAGACGGGTCACGGCCGGCTCGGCATTGGAGACGACCGTAATAATCTGCTTCTGGCGCTTGCCCGGACTGATGGGATCAAAGTCGACCTGGATGGACCCGCTCTCGCCGGGCTGGTAGCGGCGCTTCGTCAGTTGCGGCGTGGTACAGCCGCACGATGCCGTGACCGTTTCGATCACGAGTTCGCTGCCGCCGGTGTTCGTGAACCGGAACGTGGTAGCGACCTCGCTGGTCTCGTCGATCACCCCGAAGTCGTGCAACGTCGAGGCGAACGTGAGCAAGGGCAGCGCAGCGTTCGCGGTGGCCGTCGCGCCGGCGTCAGGATCGGCGCCCGACCGGTCGCAGCCGGCAAGCCCGGCCGACAGCATCAGGAGGAGGAGCAACCGGTGTTTCACAGCTCTCAGCTTAGCTCACCGGGGCCGGGGCCGGGTCCGGAAACTCGCGTCCCGTCGCCCCCAAACGAAGCTGCTCCCGATGCGCAGGCCCGATCACCGCTCACCCGTGCACCGCGGCAGACCGGGCTGAACCGGGTTTCTCCGGCGGTCGATGGATTGCCGGGGGAACTTCGTCATGCGTCGATTGATGCTCGGTCTCGGCCTGGCCATGCTGATAGCCGGCTGGGGTTGCACGCACTACGTGGACGCCCAGCTGCTGGCCGTTTCGGGCGGCAACGATGCGATGACCCTGTGGGTGGGTGAGAAGACCAAGGTCAGCACGTGGGTCAAGACCAAGGGAAAGCGCCTGGGCGCCAGGCAGCTGTACCAGGCCGGCTTCCTGTGCATGGGCATCGGTACGGTGCTGCTCGTGGTCGCCTTCCCGCGCGGCAGTTGGCACGGGCACCCGTAGAACTCCTCCAGATCGCACGCTATAGACGTTGCACGTCTGGTCACGCCCGTACAATGTGCGCGGCCGGATTCCCGGTCCCTCGGAAGCAAGGCCGGACGCCCGGGCGTACGGAGGTGCGGCGTGAACCTCAGGACACTGGTGGTGGCGGCCGGGGTGAGTGCTCCGATGATCCTCGCGACCCCGGCGGCGGCGGGCTTCCTGGGCGTTCATGGGATCGCGAGCCAACCCGACGGGTTTGACCTCTGGGTGTACAGAGTCTTTGCCGAGTTCGACAACCCCGGCGAGGATCACATGCTGGTTGTCGCCGGCACGGCCAATGCCCCACTGTTGATCGAGGTACTGCACGGTAACTTCTATCAGCACCAGTTCGGCACTGACCGGCCGCCGCTTGACTTCTTCGTCGAAGCGTTCCCGTCACTCGCATTCGACACGTTCGTCACGATCGGCGTGAAGTGCGTCGGCGAACTGCCGGGGTGCCAGCCGCAGGACAACATGATCATCGTGCCTGGTTTTCCGGGTTTCAGATCCAACGTGATCAGCATGGACAACGCGGGCTGGGCCATCACAGCCACGGAACCTCAAGGCGATCCGTTCGATCCGGTCAACTGCTTTCCGGGTGACGGGCGGGTTCTGATCGCGCAGTTCACCGCTCTTCAGGGATGTTGCATCGCCGGCACCATGCTGCTCCAGTATCGCAGCGATGGTGCCATCGAGCAGTCGGTCGTCAGCTTCGTCATGGATGCCACGTGTTCCTCGGACCTGCAGTGCAGCGACGGCGACCCCTGCAACGGCATTGAGACGTGCAGTAAGGACGATAGTTGCGTGCCGGGCGCGCCGTCTCCGGACTGCAACGGCAACGGCGTGTTGGACTCGTGCGATATCGACCAGTCCACGAGCGAGGACTACAACGGCAACGGGGTACCGGATGAATGCGAGTGCCTTGCCGACCTCGACGGCGACGGCGAGGTCGGCATCCTCGACTTCCTGTTCCTGCTGGCCAACTGGGGACCGTGCCCCGCTCCGTGCCCGCCGTCGTGCGTTGCCGACATCGCGACAAGCCCCGTCGTGCCGCCCACCGCCGACTGCATCGTCGGCATCAACGACTTCCTGGCATTGCTTGCCAACTGGGGCAACTGCCCGGCCTTTGCCTCGATGCCGCGAGATGCGGCCCAACACCAGCTGAACTAAATCGTCCAGTTGGCCAGCAGGAGCAGGAAGTCGGTGATGCCCACATTGCAGTCGTTGTCGAGGTCCGCCGGGCACTGATCGCAGTCGTCACACGGACCCCAAGCGGCCAGCAGCCACAGAAAGTCCGTGATCCCGACACTGCCGTCGCCGTCGAGGTCGGCGAACGCGCATTCGTCGGGCCAGCCGTTGCCGTCGATGTCGTCGCTCGATCCGGTGCGTCGGGCGCGGATCAGCCAGTTGCCGGCGCACTCGTTGCAGTCATCATCCAGGATTGCCGGCGGGACGATGTTGTCCGCCAGCACCACGAGGTTGTCGCCGATCGCGGCCCAACTCCGGCGTCGGAGCGGCGCTGTCTGGTCGACGCAAGCCGGTGCGTCGCCCGGTCCGTCGACCACATGCGCCCCGACGTAGAAGATCTCACCGGCGTGTCCGACGAACGTCGGTGGAATCGGAATCGTGACGAACATTCCCGACTTCGGATTCTCTATAGGCACGTCCAGG
>SMVB01209574.1_pt1 | contig 15998 bp, 14 predicted proteins | sample 2456461 | NCBI WGS metagenome assembly SMVB01 (sample SAMN11095934, study PRJNA526329) | marine sediment metagenome | biome: Marine sediment; feature: Surficial sediment; material: Deep marine sediment; isolation source: Hadal surficial sediment | place: Pacific Ocean | collected 2014-05 | depth...
ATCTTGGGCAAAGAGATGTCGAGCAGGAAGAGATCCGGACGTTGGTTGCGCAGGTCGGCGAGCGCCTCCTCGCCATCGGCGACGGTGACCACGTCGTAGCCGCGCCGCGACAGAAATCGCGTCAGCATGTCGCAAATCAACGGTTCGTCGTCAGCTATGAGAGCGCGCATTTCTCAGCCAACGTACCTTTCGGACCACGACCATCGCGGTCCTCGTTTGGGGAGGCGGAACCATGAGTGTACGGCCTCCCGGGAAGGCGTTGCCAGCCTTTAACGGGCCGCGGTGAAAATGTTGTGGGTCTGGTTACGCCTGAAGGGCGCCGACTTTCTCCTGCAATTCTCCGCTGCGAAGCATCTCGAGAACGATGTCACAGCCGCCGACGAACTCCCCGCCGATGAACACCTGGGGAATCGTCGGCCACGCCGATACCTCCATCAGGGTGGCGCGATAGCCGTCGAGATCGTCGAGCACGTTGGTCGCCGTGAAGTCCACCTCGATGGAGCGAAGAGCATCGCAGGTGGCCTTGGAGAAGCCACACTGCGGCCACTCCGGGGTTCCCTTCATGAAAACGTGCACGGGGCTGTTGGCGATCGACTCTTCGATCTGTTGCTTGACGTCTGCGGACATGGTTCTACTCCTCTGGGACCGCCGTGTTCACTTGCAGCGCGTGCACAGCGTTGGTCAGTTCGTTGCCGACGGCGCGATACACCATTTGGTGTTGCTCAACGAGGCTCTTGCCGGCGAAGGCGCGCGATACCACCTGGACGCCGAAGTGATCCCGCGTGCCGGTAAGGTCGCGCACGCTCACCTCGGCGTCGGGTATTCCGCTTTCGATGAGTGACTTGAGCTGCTCGGGATCCATGGTGGTAGCGGTCGGTACGGGCGCATGAAAAAAGAGAGCGGTACCGGAACGGCTACCGCTCCCCTAGCTTAGCGTATCGCCGACGGTGGCGACGCAAAGACGCGTTATCGCCCGTACAGCTGAAAGAGTGTCCGTGGCGACATCTCGTCGAGCTGGTCGAGTTGTTCTCGCGCAGCTGTGACCCGTTGAGATATCCAGGCTGGGCCTCAGCGGACGGCTTGCCTGCCGCGGCCGCCGCTACGGCCGGGTCGATCCCGTCCTCGATTCCGTCCTCGATCCCGGCCCAGGTCCCCGAGATCGTCGATCTGCTGGTCGGTAAGCGTTTCGTGTACCGCCTCGTCGAGCCGCAAAGAAGCGGTCTGTGCGGCGATAGTTTGCTCGGCGAGCTGGCGCAGCTTGGTTTCGATTGCGGCAATGTCCCGCGTCTCCGCGCCCATCAAGTCACCCAGCTCGAGCTCGGCGATCTGCGTGGCGGCGCGCTGGTTGATCGAGGCCTCGCGCACACCACGCTGTGCCGCGGTGATCTGATCGCGCTGCTCGTCGGTGAGGCCGATCTGATCGGCGCGCGCCAGGGCATGTGCTGCCAGGCTGGGGCGGCTGGTGCGACTGCCGCTGCCGGCAGCGAAGCCACCGCGGCCCGCCCCACGACCCGCTCCTCGGCCCACACTGCGACCCGCTCCTCCGCCAACACTGCGGCCCGTGCCTCGGAATCCGCCGCGGGAGTCACCGCGGGAGTCGCCGCGACGGCGGGGTTGGATGGAGCCGCGGGAACCGCGCCCGGGGCGGCCGGCGAGGCTGCGGGGTGCGCGACCCCGCTGGGTGTCCTGAGCCCCGGCGAAGCGACCCTGCCGGCGCTGTGGCTCCAGCTCACCCAACGGAACGGTGTTGCCGGGTGCCTGGCCACCGTCGGCCCCGAGGTGCGGGCCTTGCGGCGCGTTGTGCTGCGAATGGGCCACCGCCGGAATGGCCAACAAGAGTGCCAGTCCTGCTGCCAACGAATACTTGGAGAGACGATTGTTCATGCCGACCTCCTGGGTTCGGTGCTGCATTGACGCCAGCCCCGCGACATCCAGCCCGGACTCTTCAACAACGGTGAGAATTCCGGGCTCGCGGGGTGTCGGGAAACTCCCGGGCGTGTCCGTCATCTGTTAGGACGGAACGGTCGCACCGAACGTCGTTAAAGGTCAGTAAGCGTTGGTTAAGGTTTGTAACTACTGCGCGCTGTAGACCACCTTCCCGCCGACGATGGTGTGCAGCACGCGGGTCTCGAGGATTTGCTCCTCGGGAATCGTCATGATGTCCCGGTCGAGGATGACGATGTCGGCCAGCTTGCCGGGCGTGAGCGATCCCTTGATGTCCTCTTCGAAGGCGGCGAAGGCACCGTTGATGGTGTAGGAGCGCAACGCCTCCTCGCGGCTCATGCGCTGCTCCGGATAGAAGCGCTCGCCGTTGGCCATCATGCGCGACACGGTCGCATAGAAGGACGGGATAGGATCGACGCGCTCCACCGGGGCGTCGGTGCCGTTGGTCACCACGGCGCCCGACTGCATGAGGTCCTGCCATACGTAGGCACCCCACTCGGCGCGTTCGGGGCCGAGGCGCGGTGTTATCCAGGGGGCGTCTGAGGTGCAATGGATGCCCTGCATCGAGGCGATGACGCCGAGCTCTCCGAAGCGCGGCACGTCGTCGGGGTGCAGGTGCTGCGAGTGCTCGATGCGAAAGCGGGTGTCCTCGGCGAGGTCCGGGTGCGCTTCGAAGGTGCGCTGGTAGATGTCGAGCACCTCGCGGTTGGCACGGTCACCGATGGCGTGCACGCAGAGCTGGTAGCCGTTCTCGATTGCCAGGTTGGCGATTTCTTCTATACGCTCCGGATCTCCCGTATTGTGCCCCGAGCTGGAAAGCTCGTCGGCGTAGGGCTCCAACAGCCAGGCACCGCGCGAGCCGAGGGCGCCGTCGATGCTCATCTTGATAGCGCGCACCGTGAGCATGTCGTTGCCGTAGCCAATGACGCGCTGCGCCCGCAGGGTCTCGGCGTCGAGTCCGCCGCTGCTCAGCATCACCCACATGCGTACCTGCAGCGTGCCTTCGTCGATACCGCGTTTCCACAGCTCGATGGTGCCGGAGCCCGAGCCGGCGTCCTGGAAGCTGGTTATGCCCTTGCGGATGACCTCCTCGGAGGCGAGCTCCATCTGCCGCCAGGTGCGCGCGGCGCGGTCCTCGTCACTCATGCGGTTCTCGATGTTGCGGGTGGCGCGGCCCAGAATGCCCGAGGCGCGCTCCACGAACACGCCGATGGGCTCGCCGCTCTCGTCCATGATGATCTCGCCGCCGCTGGGCTGTTCGGTGGCGGCGGTGACGCCGGCGAGCTCCATGGCGTAGGCGTTGCCGAACGAAGCGTGGCCGGAGGCGTGACGCAATATGACCGGGTTCTCGCGGCTCACGTCGCTGATGGCGTCGTGCGTCGGGAAGCCGCGCACGGTGTTGGACTCGTCGAGGTCGGTCATCTTTTCCTGATGCCAGCCACGACCCTCGATGAGCTCGCCGGGCTCGGCCTCGGCGACGGCCTCGGCCACCATGTCGGCGACGCCTTGCCAGCTGGTGGCGTCGAGCAGGTCGAGGTTCATGACGGTGTTGCCGATGCCCATGAAGTGGCCGTGGCTCTCGATGAAGCCGGGGATGGCCAGGTTGCCCTGCAGGTCGATGACCTCGGTGTCGGGACCGATGTAGGCCTCGACCTCGGCGTTGGAGCCCACCAACACGATGCGGTCGCCGTTGATGACAATGCCCTCGCCCTGGGGCACGGCGTCGTCAACGGTGACCACCTTGCCGTTGTGGATCACCAGGTCGGCGGGCTCGGGGGTCTCGACATCGGGCGCCGGCGCGCAGGCCCATGTTGGGGCCAGCAGGACGATAGCCGCGACGGAGACCAAGCGGTGCAGTGAACGATGGAATAGGAGTGGTGGCTGGGTCATGAGACTTCTCCAGGGCGGGAGCGCCGGGGGCTGTCGAAAGGCCGATTGCGCGGTGGCGCGTACGCCCGCAGAGTAGGCAAATCACTCGACGCGGTCAAACGTCGAAAGGACCGATTGGCCGGTCGCCTGATACGGACGCAGTCATGGCGCGCCACCGGGCTCGCGCCGCCGTGACCCGATGAGAAGTCCGGGCTATCGGGGTTCCCGGTGCCGGGATAGGTTTGGGGTACGCGCCATTTTGGCGGGAGGGGAACATGCTCGAAAAAGTTCGCAACATCCTGCGTGAAACACCCCTGATCGATGGCCACAACGATCTGCCCTGGCAGTTTCGCCAACGGGCCAACAACCACGTCGGCAAGATCGATCTCGAGAGCGACACCTCCCTGCTGAATCCACCGATGCACACCGACATCGACCGCATGCGCCGCGGTCACATCGGCGCCCAGTTCTGGGCACTCTACATGCCTTCCTCGTTCGAAGGCCCGGGCGCGGCGCGGGTGTTGTTCGAGCAGATCGACGTGATGCGGCGCATCATCGCGCATTATCCGGAGACCTTTGTGCTTTGTACCTGCGCCGACGACATCATGCACGCCTTTTCCGCCGGGAAGATCGCCTCGGTGCTGGCTATCGAAGGCGGCCACGCTATCGAGAACTCGCTCGCGGTATTGCGTCAGGCTTTTGTCGCCGGCGCCCGCTACATGACGCTGACCCACAACGGCAACATCGCCTGGGCCGATGCGGCCACCGACGAGCCGCGCCTCGGCGGGCTGAGCGCCTTCGGCAAGGAAGTAGTCCGCGAAATGAACCGCATCGGCATGATGGTCGATCTGTCGCACACCGCCCCCGCCACCATGCACGACGCCATGGACGTCAGCGAGGCGCCGGTGATCTTCTCGCACTCCGGGGCGCGCGCCGTGTGCGATCATCCGCGCAACGTTCCCGACGACGTGCTGCAACGGGTGCACGACATCGAAGGGTTGGTGATGGTGACATTCGTGCCGTCGTTCGTCTCCGAAGAGGCGCGCGCGCATCGCTCCGCTTCCGAGGCGGAGGAGGAGCGATACGAGAACGAGGGACTCGAGGCGGAGGAGGTCAAGCGCCGCGCCGGCGCTTGGCTCGAAGCCAACCCGGCGCCCCGCGCCACACTGCAGCAGGTCGCCGACCACATCGACCACCTGCGCGAAGTCGCCGGCATCGACCACATCGGCATCGGCGGCGACTTCGACGGCATCACCATGGTGCCGCGGGGCCTCGAGGACGTCTCCAAGTACCCCGACCTGCTCGCCGAGTTGTTGCACCGTGGCTACAGCGCCGACGACGTTGCCAAGGTCGCGGGCCGCAACCTGCTGCGGGTCATGTATGAGGTCGAGGTGGCGGGAGAGAGAATCGATGCCGGCCGCGATCCTTCGGAGGCGCGTATAGAGGAGCTGGATGCGAGCTAGATGAGACTCGAGTTGCCCCCGGCTATAATGGTGGCTACCGCTGAAGCCGCGCGATGCGCCCCCGACCCCGTCCCCGGAATCGCAGGAGAGTAGTAGAGATGAAGCTTCCCGACCGTTTGCCGAGCCTTCTGCTCGTCGCCACGCTGCTTGCCGTGTTGGCGCCATTGGCGTCTGCCACCACCCCCGCCGACCCGATTACCTTCAACATCGACCCGGTGCATAGCTCGATCGGCTTCCAGGTGCGTCATCTGGGACTGAGCCGCGTCAACGGCGTGTTCAGGAGCTTCGCGGGCAGTTTCACCTACGATCCGGACGACCCGGCGAGCTCCCGGGTCTCGGTGACCATCGATACCGCCAGCCTCGACACCGGGGTCGAACGGCGCGACACTCATCTCCGTTCCGCTGACTTTTTCAAAGTGGACACCTACCCGAAGATGACCTTCGAGAGCACCTCGGTGCGGGTCATCGACGCGGAGCACCTCGAGATCGAGGGCGACCTGACCATCCGCAGCACCACCCGCAAGGTGGTCATGGCCACCGAGTTTCTCGGCATGGCCCCCCGGCGGGGCGGGCAAACCTCGGCTTTCGAAGCCACTCTCACCGTCAATCGTCACGACTACGGGCTGGTGTGGAACAACCTCATGGAGGGGCTGCAGGTGGTCGGCGACGACGTCAAGATCACCATACAGGTGGAGGCGAACACACCCCGCCAGTGAGACCGCGCGAGGGCGAGGGCGCGCCGCGCCCGCTCACTTCGCGACCCGTTGAGATATCCAGGCTGGTGTTCCGTGGTGGGTGCCCTGTTGACCGGTCGGCGTTGATCCGCGACCGGCCAGTTGCCGGCGCGCCCGTTGTCCGTAGACCCCTTGGTGTTGGCGCGACGGTTGCGTAGCCTATTGGGTGAAGGCAACGGCGACCCAAGGGAAGGTGACCATGTCACGAGGAAGACGGCGCAACCGCGCCCGCCGAGGCTTGGTACCGGGCCTCGTCATGATTGCGGTGGGCACGATGTTCCTGCTCGAGCGCCTTGGCTACGTATCAAGCGGGCAAGTGTTGCAACTCTGGCCCTTGCTGGTGATCTGCATCGGGTTGGTGCACCTGGTGCGCCCCGGTAGCGGCCGGCCGAGCATCTTTCTGCTGCTCGTCGGCATCTGGTTGCAGATCAGCACGCTCGAGCTCTTCAGCCTCGGTTTCGGCGACTCGTGGCCGTTGCTGATCATCTTCGTGGGGGCTTCGTTGGTCTTCGATGCAGCCCTCGCCGGGCGCTTCGGCGAACCCGCCGCGCGTGACCCTGTTGTCGAGGTGGAAGCCGTGAGTGGAGATGACGATGAACGATAACCGCGCCGCGCTGATCTCGCCTCGCCTGGTTCTCGGCCTGGCGATCATGGTGCTCGGTACGCTGTTTCTGCTCGACAATATGAACGTCGTCGATTTCGACCAGGCATTCCGGTTGTGGCCGCTGGCCCCCATCGCTGTCGGTCTCACCATGTTGCTGCAGCCCCGTGGTTCGACGAATCGCGCCTTCGGTGGTTTTCTCGTCGTGGTCGGCGTATGGGTACTGCTGGATGACTTCGACATCATCGGTGTCAGCCTCTCGGATGGCTGGCCGCTGCTGCTGATCGGCTTCGGCGCCTGGATCGTATGGCGGGCGTTCGGCGGTGAGGAGGAGCCCTTCGTCGGGCCCCACTCATCGGACCAGCCACGCAATGGTGCGCGCGTGAGTGGCGCTGATACGCTCTCGGCGTTCGCCTTCGTCGGGCAGGTCGAGAAGACCTCGGCGTCGAAAAACTTCCAGGGCGCCGACCTCACCGCCATCATGGGAGGTTGCACGATCGACCTGAGTGGCGCCGACATCGGTGCCGGAGGCGCGGTGGTCGATGCTTTCGCCTTCTGGGGCGGCATCGAGATTGTCGTCCCCGAGGATTGGGTGGTCACCAACAAGGTGCTGCCGCTGCTCGGCGGGTCCGAGGACAAGTCGCGCGCCCTACCGGGCGCTTCCAAACAGTTGCTCGTGCGAGGCACGGCGATCATGGGCGGCGTCACCATCACCAACCAGAGGGAAGACGGCTAGCCTCGCTGAGATATCCGGGCTGACCACACTGGTTGAACCGTCCGGGCGAGCCGCCCGAGCAGTTCCGTCGAGCCGCCTGGGTGCGACCCGGGGGCGCCGGCGCCCTCCATTTTTTCTTCTCGACGCTGTGCAAGTCCTCCGGAGTGGTGCGTTCTATCGGGTAGAGCAACGCATCCCCCCCACCCGGAGGTGAATGATGTTCAAGTTCTTACAGAAGGTCCCGCGCGTAGCGGTTCTGCTGCTGTTCGTCATGGTCGTCGGTGACAAGTTGGCGACGGCGCAAGGCCCGAATACACATGTGAACGCGCATTTGACAGTCGGTCCGGCCGTTGCCGAGCGCCGCCCGAGCTCCGACCCGCGGGTGCAGCGCATCAGCACTGCCGTCAGCATCACCGTCGACGGCGACCAGCGCGTCGCCCGCGTCGAGATCGAGGAGCAGTTTCGCAATTACGGCGGCCGCCTGGCGGAGGGCGACTACTTGTATCCGATTCCGGCCGGGGCGGTATTCACCAATTTTTCACTGTTCATGGGCGAGCAGGAGCTCAAGGGCGAGATGCTCTCGGCGGCGCGGGCGCGCGGCATCTACGAGGAGATCGTGCGCCGCAAGAAGGACCCGGCGCTGATCGAGCTGGTGGGCCATGGTCTCATACGCGCCCGGGTGTTCCCCATCGCGCCGGGCGAAACGCGCCGCATCATCTTGCGCTACACGCAGGTGCTGGGGCGCGACGGTCACCTGGTGCGCTTGCACTACCCCCGTGTCGTCGGCATGTTCGATGGCGGCGAGGGTCCGGTGATCGGCCCGCGTATCGACAGTCCCCGACTGCACGCGGTCATTCGTCCGGCGCTGGTCGCGCCCCCCTTCACCGTGAGCATCAACGTCACCGACGCGCACTTGTTCGCCACGCCGTATTCGCCCACCCATCGCATCGAGGTGCGCGAGCGTGATGGGGACGAAATCGACATCGATTACGACGGTACCGGCGAGGCGCCGCGTGACTTCGAGCTCTTCCTGCCGTTGCGCGAAACCACCGTGGGCGCCAGCATCGTTAGCCACACACTGGTGGGCGAAGCAGGCTTCTACATGTTGCTGCTGTCGCCTCCGGTCGACGATGAGGTATCGAGCATCCCGCGCGACCTGACGCTGGTGCTCGACGTTTCCGGTTCGATGTCGGGCGACAAGATCGTCCAGGCACGCGCCGCCCTCGATCAGATGCTCGCCGGTCTCGATGACGACGATCGTTTCCGCATCATCACCTTCTCGAGCGTCGTGCGGCAGTTTCGCAGTGGCTGGTCACCGGCGTCGCGCCCCGATGTAGCCGAGGCGCGCGATTGGCTGGCACGTGTCGACGCCGACGGCAGCACCAACATCCAGGCGGCGCTGCAGGAGGCGCTGCGCCCGGATGCAGACAGCAGTCGCATGTCCCAGGTGGTCTTCTTGACCGACGGAAAGCCCACCGTGGGCGAGACCTCGGTCGAGCGTATCGTGGAGCTGGCCTCTGCGATGCTGGATGACGAGCGCCTGTTTGCCTTCGGTGTCGGCTACGACGTCAACACCTATTTGCTCGACTCCCTTGCCGAGGGTGGTCGCGGCACGGTGAGCTACGTCGGCCCCGGCGAGAGCGTCGAGGAATCGGTATCCTCGCTCACCCGCAAGATCAGCCGCCCGGCGCTCACCGACCTGCGCATCGTCGAGGCGCCGGTGATGCTCGAGGACGGCTACCCGCAGCAGCTTCCCGACCTGTTCTACGGCGAAGATCTGGTGCTGTTCGGCCGCTACCGCGGCGCTGGAGCGGGGGCTCTGGTGATCGAGGGCCATCGCGGTGGGCGCACCGAGCGCTTTCGCTTCGATGTCGAGTTTCTCGGCAACGAGCCCGGCAACACCTTTATTCCCAAGCTGTGGGCGGCGCGCAAGGCCGGTGTGCTGACCACCCAGGTTCGTTTGCACGGTGCCAGCCCGGAACTGGTCGAGGAAATCCGCCAGCTTGGGCTGCGCTACGGGATTCTCACCGAATACACCTCGTATCTGGTGGAAGAGCCCGGCATGTCGCTCGACGACGCCACCATGCAGCAGATCATGGAGCGGGCCCGAGAGATGCAGGTGGACGCTGATTCTCAGGTCGGTGCGCTGGCCTTCCGACGCGCCCAACGTGATGCGGCCGCCAAGCGCGTCGGCTCGTTGGAGGAAGCTGCAAGCCAGAACGCCGGCGTGCTGCGATCTCCCGCCCCGGCGGCTCTGCCGATGTCACGACCGGCGCCCGGCGATGGGCGCACCGATGGTCTGCTCGGCGGCCGCAACGAGCTCCCCGTAGGCTTCGTCGATACTGAGGGCTCCACGCGTCACGTCGTCAACCGCTTGTTCGTGATGCGCTCGGGAGCGTGGGTCGACCTACGCTTCGGCAACGAGCGGGTGGTCAAGGTGGCGCCGTTCTCGGCCGCCTACTTCACCCTCATCGAGCGCCTGCCGCAGCTCAAGCCGTTCTTCGCGCTCGGATCGAGGGTTATCATTGCAGCAGACGGATTGGCCATCGAGCTCGATGATGCCGGCGCCACCGAGTGGACCGGCCGTCAGCTCGACGCCGTACTGCGGGCATTCGGTCGGTGAGATCGCTGGCATCGGTTGCAGGGCCCGCGGCGGATCCGTCCGGCGCGGGCCATTGCCCGGTGTCCCGGGGTCGACGTGCCGCGGTGCCGCAACGGGAGGCAGCCAAGGTGGATCTTTCGCAGGTCTACAGCGAGCACTACCGATCGCTGGTGCGGTTCTTGTGCCGCCGCACCGGCGATCAGGCGCTGGCTGAAGACCTGGCGCAGGAGGCATTCGTGCGAGCCATCGAGCATCAACCCGAGCAGCCCAAGGCCTGGCTCTTCCAGGTTGCCGCCAACCTGGTGCGCGACAACTTCCGCCGCCGCGCCGTGCGGCGCCGTCATCTCGAGTTGGTGGGCAACGAGCGCGGCGCGCTGTCGGCGGCGGGCAGCGGGTCCACGCCGCCCGACCTGGCGCTGCAGCGCAGCGAGGCGGCGGCGCTGGTGCGCGCCGCCCTGGACGAGCTGGCGCCCAACGATCGAGATGGCCTGTTGCTGCGCGAAGAAGGCCTGTCGTACGGTGAGATTGCCGTGGTGCTCGGGTTGGCGGAGGGTTCCGTAGGGACGACGCTTTCGCGCGCACGTAGCCGCCTCACATCCGCTTATCAGCGGCTCGAGGCGGAGGGGAGTCGGAACGATGCCTCACATTAGCGATGCTTTGTTGCAGGCGTACATCGATGGTTTTTGTAACGATGCACGGGTAACCCAGATCGAGGCTCATCTCGATGCGTGCCACGAATGCCGCGACCGCCTCGACGAGGCGCGGCATGTCGCCACCAGGGCTTCGCAGTTGCTCGGAGCACTCGATCCGGGTCCGGTGCACGCGCCCTCGTTCGAAGAGCTGCAGGAGCGGGCAGCGGCGCGCGCCGCCGCCGGCGAGGCTACAGCAGGTGCCCGCGGCGCGGCCGCATCAGCCGCCCGCGAGGAGGTTGACAGGGTGGCGGCACTCACCCCGTCGACGTCAAGGGTGTCGTTGTGGCGCCGTCCGGCGCTGGCCTGGGCGGCGACGGTGGTCATCGCCTTCGGCGTCGGTTGGATGTCGCGTACCGAGCTCGGCCTGCCCGCCGACTTGCGGGCGCCGGCGGGCCCGTCGTTCGAGAATGCTCTGGCCGAGTTGTCCTCCGAAGACGAGGCAGACGATGCGGCGGTGCGGCAGCAGGAGCGCGTTGCTCCCGGAAAGACCGCCGACAAGCCCGACGAAGCGCAAGCGTCGCAGCGGGAGCTGGTTGTTGGCGACGAGATTGACGACCTGCAGGCGGCGGCGAAGCGCAGCGTGTCTTCCGAGTTGGTCCCGCAGTCGGCGCCCGCACCTCCGGCGCCGACCGAGCCGCAGGCCAAGGTCCAGAGAGACGTGACGGCGCAGATTTCCGGCGCCCCCGCCACGGCGGGCGAGCGGCGTGTCGTCGAAGAGGAGGTGGCGGCGACGATCTCGGTGCGCCAGAACACGCCGGCAGAAGGCGCGTTGCGGTTCGCGGAATCGAACGAGCAACTCGGGCGCACCTACGCTTTTGGCGACATCGGTGTCGCCGACGGCTTCCTCGAAGTCGACCGCGAAAGCGCCAGGCTCTGGCTCGGTGTAGCGCCGCGCGAGCTGCCCAGCCTGGCGCTGCTGCGGGTCGAAGTCGGTCCCGGCGTGCTGTTCGACAATGGCCTGCCGGGCCGCCCGGTGGTGCGTCTGGTGTATCTGGCGCGCAGCGGCCAGGAGATCTCGTTGCTGCAGCAGTACACCGGGCCCCTGGGGACCCCCGGGCTCCTTGAAGACGCCGAGCGGGCGCAGCTCGATGCTCCGGCGACTCCGGCGGACGAGAGAGCCGATGCCGCCGCCGCGCCGGCGCGCGCCGAGCGCGCGCGCGCGTCGGGGTTGGGTGCCGCTCGCAACGTAGTCGCCGAGCGCGACGCAGCGGCCGACCGTGACGCGCTGTCGGTAGGGGGCACGCTCGATCTGCCGGTTACCGAACGACGGCCCGACGGCACCAATGTGTATCGTTGGATGGACGGCGCCGGTTATTTACTGAGCATCTCGGGGGCGATCGAGCCGGAGTTCTTGCGCGGCCTGGCGGACGTGATTCGCTGATTCAGGCAGCCGGCTGGAGACCCGCCTTCGGTGGGAGAGTGAGGCTAGCGCAGCAGTTCGGTATCCGTGTGGGTGAGGCTCCAGGTGTACCAGAAGGTGTCGAAGCCGTTGAGGCGTTTCACCGGTGCGCCGCCGAAGTCCCGGGTAATGGCGTTGAACGCGGCGTTGGTGGAGAGCTCGAACCAGGAGCCGCCGTGTTGCTCGAAACCGGCGCTCGATAGGAAGGCGGAGCTGCCGCGGAACATCTGGTCGGTGGCCTCGCGGTAGATGAGTATCTTGGTGCCGTCGTGCAGCTCGAATAGCTTGCCGCCCACCACGCGGCGCAGGTCGATGGCGTAGGCGACACCGTCGTGCAGGAAGGCGTGGATCTGGTCCTTGGTGTCGAGGCGCGTGTCGGTGGCCTCGTAGCCGCGAAAGCCTTCTTCGCTGGCGAAATAGTTGCCGTATTCGTCGCTGCCGGGATCTTGCGACGTCACCGTTTGGCCGTCGTCGGTGCGGCGCGTTACCGAGAGCACCAGCGTGTCGGGGTGCCGCGCGTACCACTCCGCCCAGGTCAGCTTTTCGCTCACCGGCAGCTCGACGAGCGCGGTGCCGGCGAGGGCACCGGCCTCCGCCTTGCCGCTCATGATCGACCAGTAAGTGTCAGTCTGCTTGTCCTGCATCACCAGCGAGGCGTTCATGAGTCCGCCGGAGGGTTCGAAGTTCAGCGTCTTGCCATCATAGTTTCGGTCGTACACGACGGCCGTGTTGGCGAGCGGTCACCACACGGCGGCGAAGTCGGTATCGCCGATGCTGTCGTTGACCACCTCGTGGCTGTTGAGCAGCTCGAGGCTGTAGGCGCGCGCCTGCCCTTCGATGAACACGCCGAGCACCCAGGCCTCGTCGCGGATCTGAGCCTCCGCCGCAGGGACGTAGACGGGATCGTCGATGGCGGGGATGCCGCCGCGCTCGAGAATCTGCACGTAGCCTTCGGGCACGTCCTGTTGCTGGGCGATCGCCTGGGCGGTCGCCGGCGCGGCCGGCAGGACGCCGGCGAGCAGTGCGGCGGCCGCCAGCGTCGCCGTACCGCGTTTCATTTGCTGTCGATTCATTGCGATTCCTCGGTTCAGGGATGACGCCGCAGATTGTCTCATGCGGACCCCGATGTTCCGACGGAAATTCTGCGGATCGCGTAACCACGCGCACGACTCTATGCGGTGGGCGACCACCCGTGCCTCTGGCGCGGTGTGTAAGCCGGCGCCCGGATATCTCGACGGGTCACGGCTACGCGGGTAGCGCCGATGTTGGGGAACCGAAAGCCCTTTTTGCTCGTAGGACTACGTAGCAGGGTGTCGCAGAGGTCTCCGGGCTGTCGTACGGGGTCGCACGCGGGGTCGCGCGCGGGCTCTCGAGCAGGGGAGTCAGCCGGCGCCCAAGACTGCTGTAGTTTTCCTCTTCCAGCGAGGTCGCGCCCATGAACAACCTTCGCTACGCCTTCCGTACGCTGCTCAAGAGCCCCGGCTTTACCGTTGTCGCCCTGCTGTCGCTGGCCTTCGGCATCGGTGTCAACACCACCATCTTCAGCATCGTCAATGCGGTGTTGCTACGCCCGTTGCCGGTGGAGAAGCCCGCCGAGATCGTCGAGATCTACACCAGCACCGGCAACGAGCAGTTCCCGCAGTCGGTGTTCTCGTACCCGGACTACCTCGACCTACGCGACAGCAACGAGGTGTTTTCCGGTGTTGCGGCTCACGCCATGGCGGTGGCCAGTTTGCGACAGGGTGACGACGAACCGACGACGGTGATGGCGGAGGTCGTGTCGGCCGACTTCTTCGACGTCATGGGCGTTCGGCCCTTGCTCGGCCGCACCTTCGCAGCGGACGAAGGCGTTACCGAGGGTACCCACCCGGTGGTGGTGCTCGGTCATGGATTCTGGGGCTCCAACTTCGGTGCCGATCCCGACATCATCGGCCGGGAGGTGCGCATCAACACCGTTCCCTACACCGTCATCGGTGTCGCGCCCGCGTCGTTCACCGGCATGCTGCCGGCGGTGAAGCCGCACATCTGGATCCCGCTGATGATGAGCGACGGCGTGCCCACCATGGGCATCAACGACCTGCAGAGCTCGCCCGTCGGTGACACCCGCCTCGAGCGCCGCGGCTCGCGTTTCCTCTTCGTCAAGGGGCGCCTGGCGCCGGGCGTATCGGTGCAGCAGGCGCAGGCGAACGCATCGACGCTGATGGCACGGCTCGAGCAAGAGCACCCGCAGACCAACGAGGATCGGGGTGCGGTGGTGATGCCGGCATCAAGCGTGCGAATTTTTCCCATGATCGACGATGTGCTGATGCCGGTTGCCGGGCTGTTGCAAGGGATCGTCGGGTTGGTGCTGCTGATTGCCTGTGCCAACGTTGCCAACATGTTGCTGGCGCGGTCTTCGGCGCGTCGCCGCGAGATCGCCGTGCGCCTGGCGCTGGGCGCTAGCCGCGGCGCGCTCATCCGCGGGTTGTTGACCGAGAGCCTGCTGCTGGCCGGCGCCGGCGGAGGGCTGGGCTTGCTGCTTTCGGTGTGGGCCATGCGCGCCCTCGGTCGTTTGCCGGTGATGAACCAGATGACGCTCGAGTTCGACCTGGGCGTCGACTTCCGTGTGCTGGCATTCGCGTTCGGGGTTTCGCTGTTGAGCGGCGTGAGTTTCGGCTTACTGCCGGCGCTGCGTGCTTCGCGACCCGACCTCGTTCCTGCGCTCAAGGACGGCGAGGCGGCGGAAGTACGTGGCCGGCGTGGCTTCGGTTTGCGGGATGTGCTGGTGGTATCGCAGGTGGCGGTGTCGCTGCTGCTGCTGGTGGCCGCTGGATTGCTGCTTCGCAGCCTGCAAGGGGCGCAGGACATCGACCTGGGCTTCGACGCCGACAACACTGCCATGATCGAGATGCAGCTCGACATGCTGGGATACGAAGACGAACAGGCCGATGTCTTCCAGCGCCAGTACCTGGAGCGCGTGCGGGCGCTGCCCCAGGTGGAGGCGGCGGCGCTCACCCAGAAGCTGCCGCTGACCGCCGACATCAGGATCACGGGGATCTTTCTTCCCGGAGTACACGAGAGTCCCGACGACGAGGGATACAGGTCCGATGAGGCGGTGGTCGGCCCCGGCTATTTTGAAACGCTCGCCGTGCCGATCGTCCAGGGGCGCGCTTTCGCCGATTCCGACACCCCCGACACGCCGCGCGTGGCCATTGTCAACGAGACCATGGCGAGCGCCTTCTGGCCCGGCGAGAACGTCATCGGCAAGCGTTTCCGTATCGGCTTCGATGGCGACGAGTACGAGATCGTCGGCGTGTCCGCCGACCACAAGGTGCGCACCCTGGGCGAGGAGCCGCGCACCCTGGTTCATCTGGCGCGCACGCAGCGGCGCTCGACCTCCGCCATCGTCGTGGCGCGCACCGCCGGCGACAGCAGCGCGTTGGCAGGGGTGCTGCGCGCAGAGCTCGAGGCGATGGCGCCCGACCTGTCTTCGCAGGCTTCGACGGTGCGCGAATCGGTGGCCGTGACGCTGTTGCCCGTAACCCTCGGCGCGTTGATGCTGGCGGGCTTGGGCCTGCTGGCCACGGTGCTCTCGGCGCTCGGTCTGTACGGGGTCATCGCCTATTCGGTCAGCCGCCGGGTGCGCGAGATCGGCATTCGCATCGCGCTGGGGGCCAACGCCCGGAGCGTCATCGGGCTGATCGTCCGCCGGGGCATGGTGCTGTCGGGCGTCGGCGTGATCGCCGGTGGGCTCGGCGCCGCCGCCTTGAGCGGTTTGCTGGGCAACTTTCTGTACGGTGTCAGCGCCCTCGATCCCGTGGCGTTTTCAAGTGCCGCGGCGCTGCTGTTGACCGTTGCCTTCCTCGCCAACTACGTCCCGGCGCGCCGCGCCGCCCGTATCGATCCGCTGGTCGCATTGCGCTCGGACTGAAACGGGTAGGCGACAGCACGCCGCTCGACTAGGCTAGGAAGCCACCGCAGCGGGCGACGGGGGCTTTCA
>SMVB01193208.1_pt1 | contig 15990 bp, 13 predicted proteins | sample 2456461 | NCBI WGS metagenome assembly SMVB01 (sample SAMN11095934, study PRJNA526329) | marine sediment metagenome | biome: Marine sediment; feature: Surficial sediment; material: Deep marine sediment; isolation source: Hadal surficial sediment | place: Pacific Ocean | collected 2014-05 | depth...
ATAGCGCCTCCTTCTCTTCACCACCCGGTTTGCCGCAAGTCGCGCCATCCAAAGGGGTTTCATCGCTTGAGTCACGGTGGGGGACGCGGGTTCGATTCCCGCCGCCTCCACCATTCCTCCCAGCTCCCACGAGGAGGCCCTTGCCAGCAGGTCGAAGGGCCTTCCAAGCTCAGGAACGAGGGTCTCGCCCTCCGGGGTGGAGTTCGTGCGGGGCAGATCCAAGAGGGCTGTTGCCGCCGTCGGTTCTGATACGCTGAAAAATATCATGGGCGAATCCAATCGAGAAGAGTCGCCACGAGTCGGGATGCAGCTCTCCATGTTCGTGGTCGCCGTGGTGACGGGACTGGCCTTCTGTCTCTACATCATTTTCGGCTAGGAAGTTGTTCGGGCGAAGAGAGCCGGCGAGGCTGCGCTGAGCGGTTCGGCAACGTCACGCACGCCGCTAGGCGGCCAGGAGCCTGTCGAGTGCTACCTGATCGAGACCGGCCGCGCCCTCCAGGAAAAGTTCGATCCTGGTCCCGTTGCCTCCACCATTCCTCCCGTTGCCCACGAGCAGGCCCTCGGCCCGCAGGTCCAGCGGTCTCCGCAGGTCGGGAACGGGGGTCTTGCCTGCCAGGGACCCGTTTTGGCAAGGGTCATCGAGGAAGAGCCGGTCAGGGTAGCGGCAAGGCCCGACGGACTCGTCACACTCGGTGCCATGACGCCACTCCCTCCGCTCGCGGTGCCCGGTCTCGGCGACGAGCCAGCGCTCACGCAGACTTCGAACGAACTGGGTGCACCCGGATGCCGTCCGCCCTCGGGACGGGTCCTGTCGCTCTCGATCCCCGGGGAAGCGGTAGGGTTGCTTGGAACCGGGAGGAGTAGAGACTCATGAGCACCTTGGAGCCCTCCTGGGTCGACGGGTGGAGAGTGGTGAGAGCCGCGCCCTTGTTCATGCTCGTGCTCGTATGCAGTTGCGCCGAGGACGTCGGACCCACTCACCCGAACGTGGTGTTGATCATCGTCGACACGCTCCGCGCGGATCGAATGGCCTTCAACGGATGCCCGCAGAGCACCGCACCGTTTCTCGAAGACCTCGCGTGCCGGAGCCTGGTCTTCGAAAACGCTTGGTCGCCTTCGTCTTGGACGCTGCCCGCCACGGTGTCGATCCTCACCTCCGTCCATCCCTTTCAACATGGCGTGACGAACTTGGCGGGACTGGAGCTCGAGCCCGGTGAAGAGCCTGTTCCCATCAACTGCATTCCCGAGGAGCTCGAGACCCTGGCCGAGTCGCTGCGGGCGGCTGGCTATCGAACGTACGGAGTCGTGTCCAACCTCCTCGTGGGTGCGGAGGTGGGGTTCGACCGTGGCTTCGACCGCTTTGTTCAGTTGCAGGACGAAGATGCGGACGCCGTGAACGGGGTGGTCTCGGACTGGCACGAAGAGATGCTCGCGCAGGGCCCCTTCTTCCTGTACCTGCACTACATCGACCCCCACGACACTTACCACGCTCGAGAGCCGTGGTTCGAGCCTGCGCGCTCCAGGGCCGAGTCGGGCTGGTCGGAGGAGTTCCGAGAGGATGCCGTCGATCCGGATCAGATCGACTGGTTCATGAGCAGGCTCGATCCCAAGCCGGACGGACTCGCGGAGATGAAGGCCAGGGAATTTTCGCCGTCCGATCTTCGCCACTTCCTGGCGTGGTGCAAGGCCGCCTACGACAGCGAGATCGGCTTCGTCGACGCGCGCATTCGCGACATCTTCGAGATGCTCGACCTGGAAGATTCGATCGTCGTCTTTCTTTCCGATCATGGCGAGGAGTTCTACGAGCACGGTCATCTCACGCACGGCCAGAATCTGTACGGCGAGACCATGCGCGTGCCGCTCTTCTTGTACCTGCCCGATGAAGGTGCACCGCGAGGTCGCGTAGCGGCCCACGTCAGCACGCTCGACATCGCACCTACGTTGCGGCGCCTCCTGCGACTCCCCGCTCTGGACCAGGACCAGGGGCAGGATCTCCTTGGCGACGCGACACGGCAGCCCGTCTTTGGCAGCCTCGCAGGGAAGTCGGGCCAGCACGAACTCGAAGAGGACCTGCGCTCGATCATCCGTGGTGATCACAGACTGATCGTGCAAGGGGACGGCCCGGGTGAGCTCTACGATCTCGCGTCCGATCCTCTCGAACGCACCGACCTGGCCGACGAACTGCCCGAGGTCGTTGCCGAGTTGCTCCGGGAACTCGACGGAGTCGAGCGATCCGCGCACGTGTATCCACGCGCCACGCGGCTTCCATCGGCCCCGAGTGAGGCGATGCTCGAACACCTGCGGGGGATTGGATACTCGGGAGACTAGTAGGTTCGCTGCGGCTGTGCAGCATGGAGCGCCCGGAGCGCGCAGGAACAACTCCTCGCTGCCAGGCATCTATGCTCGAAACGCTGCATGTCCGTCGCCTACGCTGCCAAGAGCCGTTCCAGGGCTCCCCGATCGAGGGCTACCGCACCCTCCAAGAAGAGTTCGATCCTGGTCCGGCGCCTCCACCGATTCCCTCGCCTCCCTCCGGGAGGCCCTCCGCGAGGAAGCGGAACGGCTGTCGCAGCTCCGGGAGGAGGATCTTGCCCTCCAGGGTGAAGTTCGAGCAGAGCAGATCGAGGAGACGTCGCTTCCTGGCCTGGTCTGTCGTGAACCACCGCTCTCTCAATGCTCGCGAATGTTCGGGCTCCTTGATGGCGCTGTCGCTCCCCTCGGTCTGGACCTGGGCCTCGTCCTGGAGTTGCTAGCCCAGCTCCCACTCGCGCCCCCGGAGGTCCGCCTCCTTGCGCCTGCAGTCGTCCTCGGAGAGCTTGTCGCGCAGCGAGCGGTCGAGGATCTCGTCCGTCATCGACTGGACCTTGGTCCGCTCGCTCGTGCCTGGAGCGCCTCGCGCGGCTCCGCTCCTGGCCCTCCTGAGCCCGGGACGAAAGACCTCCACGAACCACTCGCGCACCTTCTCCGCCTGCACCTGGAGGCCCTCGAGCACGATGTGACTCTGCTCGTCGAGCGCTTCCTCCCGAACGCGGGCGCGCGGGTGACCCTTCACCCGACTGATCCCGGTGCAGTGGTAGTCGATGTATTCTCCCTTCTGCACCTCGCCAGTGATTGCGTCCCCGCCGTGATCGCATTGGATCAGTTCACCGGCGAAGAACAGGTCGTGCCCGTTCGGATTCAGCTTCTTGCCTACGCAGCGTGTGGAGGCGGATGCAGCGCGGCGAAACGACGACGCGTCCAGCGGCGATCCAGTACGTCGCTTGCGTCCGCTCCGTTGGGATCTCCATGCCGCTCTGGCGAATATCGCGGGTTAAAGAAACATGCACCCAACCAATCCGTTGCGCCGGCGTACCCGGTTCGTCCACTCCACCTTCCCCACGAATCCCCAGGATGCACCACGTCATGATTTCGAAACTCCCTTGCAGCGCTATCGACCTCGGAAACCTCTCCATCTTGATTCTCGGCGCTATGCTCATGCCAAGCGAACATGCCCTCGCCCAGGAGCCGAGTCGCGATCCCTACTTCACGCCGACCGCGGCCAAGTCGACCAGGTACATGCCGCGGGTGATCATTCGCAATATCATGGAGGATCGTGCTGGGAATATCTGGTTCGCCACGTTTGGCGGCCCGATTCGCTATGACGGCGAAGATTTTACGAACTTTTCTGAAGAAGTGGGTTTGGCGAATACGCGCGTCTTTTCGCTACTTGAAGACCGATCGGGCGCACTTTGGTTTGGCTCAATCACCGGCGGAGCGTCGCGCTATGACGGGGAATCAGTTACGAAATTCACCGAAAAAGAGGGCCTGGCCAACGACGACGTTCAATGGATCTTCGAAGATCGCGATGCAAATATCTGGTTTGGCACCCGAATCGGCGTCAGTCGTTACGACGGCAAGTCGATGACCAACTTCACCACGAAGGAGGGGCTCGTCCACAACTCAGTCTATACGATCGCTCAAGATGCTTCGGGGCGAATCTGGTTTGGAACTCAGGGCGGCGTCTGCTCCTACGACGGCAAGTCGTTTTCCAATCTCGCCGACCAAGTCGGAAGATCCTTTGTAAATATTCGCGCGATGGTTGTGGACCGCTCAGGGGACCTTTGGTTTGGCGGCCAGGAGGGGGCCTTCCGTTACGACGGCAAGACCGTGGAGACTTTCACTGCCAAAGAGGGGCTGCTAGAAGACTTTGTTGGCTCGATGATCGTCGATCGAGCGGGAAATCTTTGGCTGGGGCATCCCGGGCATTTTCCCGACGGCCTCGGAGGCGGCGCGAGCCGATATGATGGCAAGTCCTTCAAGCACTTCACTCAAGAGGAGGGCCTCAGCAGCACCAATGTCTATTGCATGTTCGAAGACAGGGCTGGTAACATTTGGTTCGGCAGCGCCGACGCGGGCGCTTGCCGCTACGACGGCAAGACCTTCACCAATTTCTCCGCAACCACCTCGCCGGGGAAGTGACCCAGGAACCTTACCCTGGGGCGAGGGTCACCCTCTCGCTACAAGGAGGTGGCGCGGCCCGGGAAGCGCGATCGTGAGCACGCTGCCCTCTCCTGACCACCGTCGTCCTCAACCATGTACCCGACCTCGCCGTCGATTCGGATGTCGGCGGACGGAGCGTTGACGAATCCACACCGCCGCCTTCCTGCGCCGACCATCACGGAGCTCGTCCCACGGGCTCCTCACTCACAGGAGCTGGGATCGCCGTACGGCCAGTCGCCTCCGCACGTCGGTCGATCTCGTCGGGATCAAGCTTGCGCAGTACCTCGACGCCGAGGCCCGCGACGATCAGGTCGTATTCGCCGGGCAGAGCCTCGATCACTTCCCGCCGATCACCCAGCAGCGAGGCGCGCCAGGGGGATGTCGCCCCCTGTCTTGCCCTCGGTGCTACCCTGGACCTGCCCGCAACACAGGCCGGTGACCGACCACGGTCAAGAGTCTCGATTCTTCCTGCCAAGGACCCGTGTCATGAGACGATTCCTGCCCTTCGGCGTTCTCAGCACCGCCCTCGCCCTGTCGCTTCCGGTAGCTGCGCAGAGCAACAGCTTCTACGTCGACTTCGGCGACGTCTACGGCACACCAGCCAGCACCTACGGCGCGGCACAAGGCACCGGTGGGACGTGGAACATGGTGTTCCTCCCGATGGCCTTGCCGTACACGCAGGCTCTGCTCGACGCAGCCGGGAACGTCAGCCCGGTCAACCTGGTCGTCGACTCGGGCCTCACCTCGACGACCAACACGATCAGCTTCGACTCGGCAACGACCTTTGGCGATGATCAGGCGCTGCTCGATGAGGGCTGGTACGTGAACGGCCTGGGAACGATGGAGGTCACGGGCCTCGCGGCGGGCTCCTATCGTGTCTACACCTACGCGATGGCGCCCGATAGCGCGACTTTCTTCACGAGCGTCCACGTGCCCGGTTCGCCCGACCCTCCGCAGTCCGTCGGCGGCGACTTCACCTTCGGTCTCATGCTGGGCGTGACGCACGCGGAGCACACCATCACGATCACCGCCGGTCAGTCGATCCTGGTCGAGACGGACGTCGCGTGACGTTCGATACGATCTGCGGGCTGCAGATCGTGCCGGACGCCTCGGCCGTCGGTACGAACTACTGCCTCTCAACGCCGAACTCGACGGGCGCCGCCTCTCAGATCTCGGCGGTCGGCAGCGGGAGCATCTCCGCCGACGACCTCGTCCTCACCGCCGACAACCTCCCGTCCCAGCCCGGGATCTTCATCGCCGGGCCGGCCCCGGCCCAGGTCCCGTTCTTCAACGGTTTCCTGTGCATCGACTTCACCGGTCTCCAGCGCTTCGGCAACACGGCATCCCCGGTGGGTGGCGTGGTCACCGAAGCCGTGAATCTCGCGACGTCCGTCCCAGGCGGTCTCAACGTCGTCGCGGGCTCAAGCTACAACTATCAGCGCTGGAACCGTGATCCGGCGGCAGGCGGCGGGTTCGCCAACTTCTCCGACGCCATCGAGATCCAGTACACACCCTGAGAAACTGCAGCCTGAGTAGGATGCTGGAGAAGCAAGGCTTCCGCTGCTCCAAGGATTGCCCTCACTCATGAATTCTCTCACTCTAGCGATGCTGCGCCTCGGAGCGACGAGGCATGTTGCCGATGGCGCCTGGCTCGGGGCGTGCGCCGCGGGCGCCCAGAACGGCCCTACGGGCGGAGGAATTCGCGCATCGCGCGAGCTGCAGGCGGCGCCAGGACGGCTATGGGGCCGGCTTGCAAGGAATCTAGCTCGCCTGGTGCCGCCGCTCCTGCTGCTGGCGCCCGTGGGTGCCCAGAGCTTGTCCTCGGTGCTCGTCGCCGAGGGCCTCGGGCGTCCGACCGACGTGCGCTTCCCGCCCGGCGACGACGAGCGCATCTTCGTCACCGCGGCCCAGGACGGGATCCACATCATCAAGAACGGGCAGCTCCTGCCGGAGCTCTTCCTCGAGTTCCCCCAGGGCTTCCTGCAGAACCCCGAAGGCCTGATGACGATGGCCTTCCACCCCGAGTACCAGGTCAACGGCAAGTTCTACGTCACCTTCCTCGACGCCGGCCTGACCGAACACTTCATGGAGTTCACGGTGTCGGCCGCCAATCCCGACCTGGCCGACCGCGCGTCGGGGGTCTACATCGTGCCGCCGTTCCAGCAGCCTTCGCCCCTTCACAACTGGAACAACCTCATCTTCGGCCCCGACGGCATGCTGTACGTGTTCACGGGCATCGGGGTCGGCAACAACCACCCCGACTCCTTCGGCCAGGACCTGAGCTCGCTCGACGGCAAGATCCTGCGATTCGACATCGACCTGCCGGCGCCGCACGTGCCCCCGGACAACCCCTTCGTGGGAGTCGCCGGCGCGCGCGACGAGATCTGGGTCTACGGATTCCGCGAGCCCTGGCGGGGGAGCTTCGACCGCGAGACGGGTGACATGTACATCGGTGACGTGGGCCTGGGCGAGATCGAGGAGGTCGACTTCATTCCCGCCGGCCACCCGGGCGGACTGAACTTCGGTTGGCGTTGCATGCAGGGCACGCTCTGCATGATGTACGCGGGCTGCCAGCCCTTGTGCGACGCGCCGGACTGGGTGCCTCCGATCTACGAGTACGCCCACGAAACGACGCTCTCGGCGGTCATCGGCGGCTACGTGTACCGCGGTGACGACATTCCGGGGCTGCAGGGCAGCTACTTCTTCTCGGACAACCGCGAGGGGCGCACCTTTTCATTCCGTTATGACGGAAGCCGCGTCACCGGGTTTCAGGAGCGCACGAGCGAGCTGCTCCCGCCCACCCTCTCCCGGACCACGACCTTCGGCGAGGACAACGACGGCGAGCTGTACTTCGCCAACCTGGCGGGCGAGCTCTGGAAGATCGTCGCGGCGGACGCCTGCCCCGGGGCCACGAGCTACTGCACCGCCACGCCGAACTCGGCGGGTGGCGCGGCGCGCATCAGCAGCAGTGGGACGACCAGCGTCGCCGCCAACGACTTCGTACTGTGCGTCAGTCGTGCGGTGCCATACTCATTCGGCCTCTTCTACTATGGAGACGCGCAGGCCCAGACCCCCTTTGGAGACGGGTTCAACTGCGTCGGCGGCCACATCTTCCGCCTGGACCCGCCCAGCGCGATCGGCCCTTCGGGCGTGGCTGTGCGGCTCGTCGACCTCACGAGCCCGCCCGAGGTGGATGGCACGATCACGGCCGGGTCGCGGTGGAACTTCCAGTTCTGGTTTCGCGACCCGGACTCGCCCGGCGCCAGCTTCAACACGACGGACGGCTCGAGCGCACTCTTCTGCCCGTAGTCTCGAGGCTAGCTCGCCTCCAGGTTCGGATCCTCGAGGTGGAACTTCTCGATCCGGTACCGGATCTGGTCGCGATTCACGCCGAGCAGGCGCGCGGCCTTCGTCCGATTGCCGCGCGACGGGTCGGGGGCATGCCGCACGAGGTCGCGCTCGAGGTCCTCTTCATCCCTCGCGTTAGCGGCGTTCGCTCGTACCACTTCGCGATGCCGGCTTTGCTGGTCGGTGCGACGGCCCGGTTCATCGCAGCGAGAACGAGTCGCTCCGCCAAGTCGTAGAGGGCAGCGACCGCGCCGAACTCGAATACCGGTGCGCCGGGAACGACCTGCAGGGCCGTCGTGCCCTTGCCGAGCGCAGCCGCGATCTGCTCCGCCGAGCCGAGGTATACCTCGGCTGCCGCGAGGTCGAAGCGCAGCCAGCGCCCCGCCTTGTCCCGGAAGCTGCGCGGCAACGGGAGCGCGGAGGCCAGCGGAATCCTCCCGCGCAGAATGGTCGAGACCTCACGCGCGGTCTCATGGCGCAGCGGAATGGTGCGCTCGCGGCGGTTCCTCGCTGAGGCCGCCCGGACGGTGACGCAGGAGCACCCGAGGAAGCCCAGCGGAACAGCCACTCAGGAGGGTTTTCCACACAAGACCCGGAAGGCGGAAGGCCCTCCGGACGCAGCGCCCGCGATTGGCGTCCGCCTACTACACTCGGGTGATCTGCCAAACCCCACGGAGGAATCCCATGAACCGCATCAGAATCAGTGTGCCTTCCCTTCTCGCCGGAACCGTCCTTACAGCCGGTGCATTTTCCCTGATGAGCATGCAGGGCAGCGGTGCATCCTTCATCCACGGCGACGTGCGCGAGTTCCTGAGCCACATCTCGATGGTGGACCTGCCCGACGGTCAGGGTGGGTTCAATAGGACGGTGCGCATCAGCGGTATCAACGTGCAAGTCGTGAACGGGCTGGACGCCACGAATGGGTATCCCAAGGACCCCGACAGCCTCAACCCCATGCTCACCGAGGTGAATGGCGTCGGCAATCTCATCGTCGGATACAACGAGCTGGGCAATTTCAACGGGGACGACCGCACCGGTTCGCACAACATCGTCGTCGGCCACGGGAATAGCTACTCGAGCTTCGGCGGTCTTGTTGCGACACATGACAACACGGTCTCCGCGCCCTTTTCCTCGGTCAGCGGCGGGCGGTTCAACACGGCCACCGGCAATTTCTCCTCGGTCAGCGGCGGGATCAACAACACGGCCAGCGGCCCCCGGTCCTCGGTCAGCGGCGGAAGCAACAATGCGGCCAGCGCCCCTGTGTCCTCGATCAGCGGCGGAAGGGGCAACACGGCAACCGGCATCTACTCCTCGGTCAGCGGCGGGCAGAACAACATGTCCACCGGCGACTACTCCTCGGTCAGCGGCGGGCGGCTCAACACGGCGGGCGCCAGGTTGTCCTCGGTCAGCGGCGGGACGAGCAACACGGCCAGCGGCATTTTCTCCTCGGTCAGCGGTGGGTTCTCCAACACGGCCAGCGGCGACAACTCCTCAGTCACCGGCGGGGTGCAGAACACGGCCAGCGGCGATCTCTCCGCGGTCAGCGGCGGGCGGGAAAACGCGGCCGACGGTACCTGGTCATCGGTCAGCGGGGGGCAGACCAACACGGCCAGTGGCATTTTCTCCTCGGTCAGCGGCGGGCAGGAAAACACGGCCAGCGGGGCCCGCTCCGCGGTCAGCGGCGGCCACAACCGCACAGCCCCCGGCGCTCATGACTGGGTCGCAGGCTCCCTGTGGCAGGACAACTGAAGCCGACCGCCCGCCTCAGGGAACCAGCCCCGCGACACGAAGGCGAGCAGCTCGGACTTCCGGTGAGAGGTCAGACCCGACATCCACGGGAATCCCTGGGGCCGGATCCTTCACGGCAGTCATCGGCGGCGGTTGCCGGTCAAGGTCCGTCTCCGCGGGCTGATCCGGGCGGAGCCAGCGCGCGACGGTCGGCCGCGCGGTCCCAGACGAGGTGCCCTTCGAACTGCGCCGGGAGGAAGTGGAGCTGATCGGGGATCAGCTCGACCTCGACGTGCACGCGCAGGAGCAGGGCGAGATCGTCCTCTGTCCGCCAGCGAAGCGTCGCGCGTCCGCCCTCGACGGCCGGCGCGGGCCAGAAGTCGGGGTCGTCGCCCTGCGCGAGCAGGATTTCCGCCAGGTCCTCGGGAATGTGCGCGTGGCGGAGACGCTGCGTCACGCCGGGGTGGATCTGGGCGAGGAAGGGGAGCACGAGCTCGACGCCGAGCTCCCACACCGCGTCCACGGCGCGTGAATCTTCGCGGTGTGCATGGCCGGTGGCTCATCGGGAGGCTCGGGCGGAGGCGGGGAGGGGGCGACTCCCCGTCCAGGCAATCCACCAGGCAATCCGCGTGCCGCCGCGTCCGACGCGCGGCCCACCGGCGGCCGCACCCATCACGGCACCTCGTTCCGCCGCCTGTCGCGCGGTATCCTCCCGCGGTGAACCGCCGCGACTATCGCCCGAGCACCCGCAGGGGCCGCCCACCCGCGCCGCTCCCAGTCCTCGTCCTGGGCCTGGGGCTCTGCGCCTGCCGGGCGTTCGGCGCTTCCTCGGCCAATCTCGACGTCCTGCACGGCGAAGGGGCCCGCCACAAGCACACGGCGCCGCTGGTCAGCCCCTTCAAGTACTCCATGGGCAATGTATTCGGCGGCGGGCTGTTCCGACCCGACAGCCCGTTGCTCGCCGTGAAGGTGGTGGCCATCCAGGACGCGGCCACGGTGTGCCTCGAGAACATGCTCGGACTCGCCGCCGATGAGCCGCGCAACGCCGCGGAGGAGGCGACGGTCGTCCGGCACTACGCGTACCTCGCCATCGCCGACCCGTGGAGCCTCACGCGCGAGCGCGCGCTGATCGAGCTCGGATACGCGGGCGAGCGCCTCGAGCTCGAGGCGCCCATCACGGAGCCGGAGCTGGCCGCCAACGCCCCGGAGCTCTCAGAGGCGATCGCCGGCCTCGTCGCCGTCACGGAGCCGCTGCTCGGCGGGCGCGGTTCGCCCACGGCGCATGCGGATTTTACCGCAGCGTGCGGAGTGATCGAGTCGCTGGACCTCGACGTGGATGGCGGCCGGCGCCTCCTGAAGGCGATCGCGGGCCTCTCCGAACGGGTGGGCCGATCGTACTCGATCGAAGCGCTCGACCGCCTGAACCGACATGTCCAACGCCAGATGGTCGGACTCGCCCTCACGCACGGACTCCACGATCCCAACGGGCGCGCGCGCGCCGCTGCGTACGAGGCGAACTGGCGCGTGTTCGGCGCGCCCTTCCTGCGCGAGGCGATCCACGCACTCGATGTGAACCCTCCCGGCGAAGATGCGCCGGCGACCCGCTTCGACCTCGCCAAGGAGTGGCGCTCCTACCCGGGCCAGGAGGATGTCTTCGTCACCGTGCTCGAGCTCGTCCGCGAGCACGGGCTGCCGCTCGACGCCGGGCTCGGACCACTACGCAGCATGATGCAGCGGCTCGCATTCCTGCGCACGATGTGCCAGATCACCGTCGCCTACACCGTGCACGGGGATCGCTCGCGCACCGGCGCCATGCGCGCGCTCGGCGCCGTCTCGGGCTCCGGGCTCCATAGCCTGCGCATGGAGGACTGGCAGCGGTGGTGGGTGGCGTACTCCCAGGAGCAGTTTCGATGGATCCGGGATAGGGAGCGCCCGGACTCGGAAGAGAGCCTTTGAGTAGCGCGCCCCGCAAGCGGCGGTCGCGCGCGCTGCGCGTGATCCGGTACGCCGTGGCGCTCGGGTTGCTCGCGTTCGTGGCGCAGACCGTGCCCTGGACGGACACGCTCGTCGTCGGGGGCGAGACCTGGACGGGCGAGATCCTCGGCGAATGGAAGGGTCCGAGCATCCGGTTCCGCTTCGGCGACGCCCAGGAGCTCGACGGGGGCTCGGTCCTCGCGGGGACCCCGGCCGGGAGCGCGGTGCGGTACGGGGGCCTCGTGACCGCGACCCACACGGGGCTCGAGAGCCGCGCCTGGACGCCGACCGGAGCGGTGGCGGATCCCGACAGCGCTCCGCAGGCCATCGCGGCGATCGTGGACTGGCGCCCAGGCATGCCGCGCGCGCTCTCGGACCTGGACTACCGCGGGCTGCTCCCGGCCTTCGCGTTCCTGATCCTCGCCTCGCTCTTCGGCATCACCCGCTGGTGGCGTCTGCTCGCGCACATCGGCTGCGAGACGCGCTGGATGGACGCGATGCGTCTCACATATATCGGACTTTTCTTCAATCTCGTCGTGCCCGGCCTCAACGGCGGCGACCTCGTGCGAGGGGTGCTCGTCGTGCGGGAGCACCCCGAACGGCGGGCCGACGCGCTCACGTCCGTCGTCGTCGACCGGCTCCTCGGGCTCCTGGCGATGATCGGCCTCGCGGTGTTCGCGATCTTCGCGAGCGGCGGTCGCCTGCGGGTGCTCGAGTTGCCCGTGGCGCTCGTGTTCACCGGCATGCTCGCCGGCCTGGCGGCGTTCATGAACCCGACCCTGCGGCGGCTCACGCGCTTCGACCGGATCCTCGCGCGCCTGCCCCAGGCTGAGCGCCTGAAGAAGCTCGACCGCGCGCTGCTCCGTTACCTGCGGCACCCCGGCGAGCTCGCGGTAGCGCTGGTCCTCTCGCTCGGCAACCACCTCTCCGTCACGGCCTGCATCCACTCGATCGCCCACGCGTTCGGCGACTCCCTCACCTTCCTCGACTACCTCAGCGTCGTCACCGTCGCGAACACCCTGAGCTCCATCCCGATCGCCCCCGGCGGGTGGGGCGTCGGCGAGGCCGCGTTCGGCAAGCTGTTCCAGATCCTCGGCGCGTCGGCGACGCTGGGTGTGGCGACGAGCATCACCTACCGGCTGTGCACGGGCGCGCTCGGGATCGCCGGGGGTGTCTTCCTCATCCTGCCGGGCGGGCACTCCGCCCGCGAGCAGCTCGCGGATTCCGGCCTCGCCGAGACGGACGCGGTGGGCCCCGGGGGCGATTGATCGCCCGCGAGGCGCCGGGTCTAATCGCCGGGCACCGACCTCCGCCACTGAGACACTCCCCATGCCCCTACTCGTTATCGGCACCCTCGCCTACGACACCATCGAGACCGTCCACGAGAAGCGCCAGGAAGCCCTGGGCGGCTCGGCCACCTACTTCGCGGTCGCGGCCGCGAACTTCGCTACGCCCCGTCTGGTCGGCGTCGTCGGCACGGACTTCAAGGCCGAGCACCTGTCCGCGCTGCGCGCGCGCGGGATCGACTGCGACGGGGTCGAGGTGGCCGAGGGCAAGACGTTCCGGTGGGGCGGACGCTACGAGGCGGACTGGAACACGCGCCATACGATCTTCACGGACCTCAACGTGTTCGAGCACTTCGACCCGAAGGTCCCGGAGGCCTATCGCGGGTCGCGCTACGTGTTCCTCGCGAACGCCCATCCGAGCATCCAGTTGAAGGCCCTGAAGCAGGTCGAGGAGCCCGAGTTCACGGTCGCGGACACGATGAACCTGTGGATCGACATCGCGCGCGACGAGCTCCTGGAGCTGCTCCAACACGTCGACGGCCTGATCCTGAACGACGAGGAGGCGCGCATGCTCACCGGCGAGTCCAACCTGATCCGGGCCGCGCAGCGGGTCCTGAAGCTGGGCCCCTCGAAGGTCATCCTGAAGAAGGGCGAGCACGGCGCGTTCCTGCTCGGCGACGACGTGCACTTCTCGTTGCCCGCCTACCCGATCGAGGATGTCATCGACCCGACGGGCGCCGGCGACTCGTTCGCGGGCGGGTTCATGGGCTACATCGCCTCGCAGGACAGCCACGCGCCGGGGACCCTGAAGCGCGCGATGCTGTACGGCACGGTCACCGCCTCGTTCTGCGTCCAGGGCTTCAGCATCGATCAGCTCGGGGCGTGCGGGATGCCCGAAATCGAAGAGCGCTACCGGGATCTGCTCTCGATCGTGTCCCTCTGACGCACTCCCTGCGCCTTGCCTCGCCTTGCCTGCCCTGCCTCCTGAGGAACTTCCCGCTATGTTCAGGCCAACTGCCCGTCTGATGACGGCACCTTGGCTCTGGGAAGTTCCTCATCGTTCTCTCCCGCCGCCGAAGGCCGCCGGAGGGAGGCTGGCAAGGAGAGGAAAGGTTTCCCGGTTTTCCCGCCCCCCCTGCTCGGCTTCTGCGGAGTCGCGGCGGAGTCTGTTCGAGAGACGGACTTCAGGGTTTGTAGGAGAGCCAACCCGACCGAAGGGGGCGTCCTTCCCAGTAATGGGATCGGCGTCCCCTTCGTCTTCCACGGCGGACGGAGGAGCGCGTAGCAGAATGGGGCGATGGCCCGACCGCCCCGCACTCCCCCGACCCGGCGGCTGTTCGTCGGCCTCCGCCTGCCGCTCGCGATCGCCACACCGCTGGCCGCGGACGTGCGCCGAGCGCTCGCACCCGGACTCGGGCCGGACGGCGACCCACCGCGCGGCTTGAGACTCGTGGCCGCGCGCGACCTGCACCTCACCCTGTGCTTCCTCGGCGCCGTCGCGGAGACGCGCCTCGAGCGGCTCGGGCGGGGGCTCGAGGAGGAGCTCGGGACGCTCGCGCGGCCGGAGCTCGTCGTCCGCGGCGCCGGCGGGTTCCCCGGGCTCGCGGCACCGCGCGTGTTGTGGTGCGGGGTCGCGGAGCATGGGACGGGAGACCGGCTCGCGGCCCTGCACGAGGGCGCGTGCCAGGCGGCGCGCATGGTCGGGTGGCGACCGTCGCGGGCCGAGCGCGCTCGACCGTTCCGCCCGCACTTGACGGTGGCGCGCGTCCGGCGCGATCGCCTGGGGGCCGGGGTCACGTTCGTCGAGTTCGGCGGGATCGGCTTCGAGGCGCGCTGGCGGCCGAGCGCGGTAGTGCTCATGGAGTCGCGGCCGGATCGTCCCGCGGAGCGCTACCCCACGCTCCACACGGTGCCGCTCGAGCTCCCCCCGGGGCCCGCCGACGGGCCTGCATCGACCCGCCGGCCCGGTTGAGCCCGGTGGAGCGGAAGTTCCCTGCAACCACTCCGCGCTCCGGGGGTCCACACTCCCGGCACGCCCGAACGCCCCGCGCATCGGCCCTGAGCATGCTTCTAACCGCCCTCTCGGAGGGTTATGATCGACGTTTGGAAGGCCATCCACTCCTCCTCCGAGCGGCGCCGCCGCTCCTACAGCGAGAACGATTCATGACGACCAGCCGCTCCAAGGCGACCCAGAAGACATCGTCGACCAGCGACCACTCCAGGCGGGAGAAGGCCATCCAGGCAGCGATCATCGAGATCGAGAAGAACTACGGCAAGGGCGCGATCATGCGCCTCGGTGACGAGGGCCTCATCAAGGAGATCCGGGGCATCAGCACGGGCTCGATCAGCCTCGACATCGCGCTCGGCGGCAAGGGCCTGCCGCGGGGGCGCGTGGTCGAGGTCTACGGCCCCGAGAGCTCGGGCAAGACGACCTTGACCCTGCACGTGATCGCCGAGGCGCAGAAGCTGGGCGGGATCTGCGCGTTCGTGGACGCCGAGCACGCGATGGATCCGGCCTACGCCCGCAAGCTCGGGGTGAAGCTCGACGACCTCCTCGTGTCCCAGCCGGACACCGGCGAGCAGGGGCTCGAGATCGTCGAGACGCTCGTCCGCTCGAACGCGGTGGACGTGATCGTGATCGACTCCGTGGCGGCGCTCGTGCCGCGCGCGGAGATCGAGGGCGAGATGGGCGATGCCTTCGTGGGCCTGCACGCGCGCCTCATGAGCCAGGCGTTGCGCAAGTTGACGGGGGCGATCTCGAAGTCCGAGTGTCTCGTGATCTTCATCAACCAGATCCGCGAGAAGATCGGCGTGATGTTCGGCAACCCGGAGACGACGACGGGCGGCCGCGCGCTCAAGTTCTACACCTCGGTACGGCTCGACATCCGGCGTATCGGCCAGTTGAAAGACGGCGACGTCGTGGTCGGCAACCGCACGAAGGTGACCGTCGTGAAGAACAAGATCGCGCCGCCCTTCCGCAAGGTCGAGTTCGACATCATCTTTGACACCGGGATCAGTCGCGAGGGCGAGCTCATCGACCTCGGGATGACCGCTGGCATCGTGTTGAAGTCGGGCACCTGGTATTCCCTCAAGCATCCCACCGATGGGGAGATTCGACTGGGTCAGGGCCTCGAGAGATCGCGGCGCTTCCTGATGGACAATCCCGATCTTGCAG
>SMVB01089663.1_pt1 | contig 15978 bp, 17 predicted proteins | sample 2456461 | NCBI WGS metagenome assembly SMVB01 (sample SAMN11095934, study PRJNA526329) | marine sediment metagenome | biome: Marine sediment; feature: Surficial sediment; material: Deep marine sediment; isolation source: Hadal surficial sediment | place: Pacific Ocean | collected 2014-05 | depth...
CCGACCCGCTTTCGCCGACCAGCGCCACGGTCTCGCCCTTCTCCACATGCATCGAGAGGCCGCGCACCGCCTCGATCTCGCGGCCGTCCACGCGGAACGTGACGCCGAGATCGCGGATTTCAAGAAGACTCACGGCGCCCTCACGCCAGCGTCTTGCGCGGGTCGAACGCATCGCGCACCGCTTCGCCGATGAACACCAGCAGCGACAACATCACCGCGAGCACGATGAACGCCGTGAATCCAAGCCACGGCGCCTGAAGGTTGTTCTTGCCCTGGTTCAACAACTCCCCCAGCGACGGCGAGCCCGGCGGAAGGCCGAAGCCGAGAAAGTCGAGCGAGGTCAGCACGGTGACCGATCCGGCGAGGATGAACGGCAGGAAGGTCAGCGTGGACACCATGGCGTTGGGCAGGACGTGGCGATACATGATGCCGATGTCGGATACGCCCAGGGCACGGGCGGCGCGCACGAAATCGAAATTGCGCGCGCGCAGGAACTCGGCGCGCACCACGCCGACCAGGCCCATCCAGCTGAACAGCAGCATCAAGCCCAGCAGCCACCAAAAATTGGGCTCGACCACGCTGGCCAGGATGATCAGCAGATAGAGGGTCGGCAGGCCGGACCATATTTCGATGAAACGCTGGAAGATCAAATCCACCCAGCCGCCGAAAAAGCCCTGAACCGCGCCCGCCGCGATGCCGATGATGGAGCTGAAAAAAGTCAGCACCAGGCCGAACAGCACCGAGATTCGGAAGCCGTAGAGCAGCCGCGCGGACACGTCGCGCGCCTGGTCGTCGGTGCCGAGCCAGTTGTCGGCCGACGGCGGCGCCGGCGCCGGCCGGCCGAGATTATAGTTGATGGTGCGGTAGCTGTAGGGAATCGGCGGCCACAACATCCAGCCGTCGGCCTCGATCAGTTTGACGACGAAGCGATCGCGGTAATCCGCCTCGGTCTCGAATTCGCCGCCGAAGGCGGTCTCCGGATAGGCCTTCAGGACCGGAAAGAAAAGCGTGCCCTTATGGCTCACCACCAAGGGGTTGTCGTTGGCGATGAACTCGGCCGGCAGGCTGCCCAGGAAAAGCGCCAGAAAAATCCACAGGCTCCAGAAGCCGCGCCGGTTGCGCTTGAAGTTGTCGAGCCGGCGGCGGGTGAGTCGCGAAATCGGCCAGCCCAGGAAGCGCGGCGCCGGTTCGGCGAGGGCCGCGTTGGGCGCCGGTTCCTCGCCGTTACGCATTCACACCTCGCGGCTTTCGAAGTCGATGCGCGGGTCGATGAGCATATAGGTGAGGTCGCCGATCAACTGCATCACCAAGCCGAGGAGGGCGAAAAAATAGAGCGTCGCGAACATGACCGGGTAATCACGGGTCAGCGCGGCCTTGTAACCCAACAGCCCGAGGCCATCGAGCGAGAAGATGATCTCCGTCAGCAGCGCTCCGGTGAACAGAATGCCGATAAAGGCGCTGGGAAAACCGGCAATGACGATCAGCATGGCGTTACGGAACACGTGCCCCAGCAGGACCTGTCGCTCGGTGAGCCCCTTGGCGCGCGCCGTGATCACGTATTGCTTGTTGATTTCCTCAAGGAACGAATTCTTGGTCAAGAGCGTTAGCGCGGCGAAACCGCCGATCACCATGGACAGGATGGGCAACGCCAAGTGCCAAAAATAGTCCGTCACTTTTTCGAAGGCGCCGAGTTCGTCCCAGTTCGGCGACACCAGGCCACGCAGCGGGAACCAGTCGAAAAATTGGCCGCCCGCGGCGAACAGAACCATCAACAAGATGGCGAACAAGAAGGACGGGATCGCGTTGCCCACCACCACGATGCCGGAGGTCCAGAAATCGAACCGCGAGCCGTCGCGCACCGCCTTGGTGATGCCGAGCGGGATCGAGATCATATAAACCAACAGGGTCGTCCACAGCCCGAGCGAGATCGACACCGGCATCTTGTCGAGCACCAGATCGACCACCTGGCGGTCTCGAAAATAGCTTTCGCCGAAATCGAACGTGACGTACTGGACGATCATTTTGACGAAGCGCTCGTGAACGGGCTTGTCGAAGCCGTATAACTGTTCCAATTCCTTGATATATTCGGGGTCAAGGCCCTGCGAGCCACGATATTTGCTGGCGATGCCGCCTGATTGGCCGGCCTTCCGCTGTTCCTGATTCAGGATTTCGCTTTGCCCCGCGCCGCTGACGCGCGCGGTGACGTCCACGGCCGTGCCCTGAAAGCGCGCGATCAACTGCTCGATGGGGCCGCCCGGCACCACCTGGACGACCAGGAAATTGATCACCATGATCCCGAACAGGGTCGGGATGATCAGCAGCAGCCGCCGGATGATATACGCGCTCATGAGGCGGGGAGGCCTCCGGTAAAAATCGCGCCACCGGAGCCGCGAGTGGCGGCGCGGCTACGCTTCACTCCCTCCCCCCAACGTGGAGGCGGCGGACGACCGGCGCGACCGTCCTTGTCATGCGCTGGGCCGAACCCGTTTGCGGCGCGCGTAGAATACCACCGCGAGGACCAGGAACCCGGCGAAGGCGAGATAGATCGACGTTCTGTTGTCCTTATCGTCCGCCACCGCGTCGTCGATCGCGTCGGGTTCCGGCGCCGTTTCAGGCGTCGCGGCCGTCGCGGCGGCGGCCACCTCCGTTGGCGCCGCCGTCTCGTCTGACTCGAGCGCGGCCAGTTTCACGTCGTCGATCCACCAAGTGGCGGGAAATCCGACACCATATTTGGGCGATATCGCGGGCTTGGCGAACTTATCCCAATAGAGCTCCCGCAAGCTTCGGATATGCCAATTCGGGATCACGTAATGACCCCAAAGCAACACGCGGTCCAGCGCGTGCGTGATGGCCACCAGGGTTTCGCGGTCCGGCGCGGCAATCAGCATGTCGACCAGTTCGTCGACCACCGGGTCCTTCATTCCGGAAAAGTTCTGTCCGCCTTCGATGTCGGCGTATTCGGACGTCCAGTATCCGCGCTGTTCGTTGCCGGGGCTCAACGATTGACCCCGCGACACCACGATCATGTCGAAATCGAAGGTATTGAGCCGGTTCTGATATTGCGCGGAGTCGGCGAGAATACGGATGCGGGCGTCGACGCCAAGCCGCTCGAGGTTCCGCACGAACGGCGCGACGACGCGCTCGAACGCCGGCGATACAAGGAGAAATTCGATCGCCATCGTCTCGCCGGTATCGCCGTGAACAAGCTTGCCGTCCTGGACCGACCAGCCGGCATCTTCCAGAACTCTCCGCGCGAGACGCAGGTTTTCACGGATCTCGCCGGAGCCGTCCGTGGCCGGCGGTTCGTAAGCGGCGGTGAATACGTCGTCCGGTATCCGGCCGCGATAGGGGGCAAGAATTTCGAGTTCCTTGCCCTCGGGAAGACCCCTCGAAGCCAGCTCGGTGTTGGAAAAATAGCTGCTGGTGCGCGTGTACTGGCCGTAGAACAGATTGGCGTTGGTCCATTCGAAATCGAAGGCGTGGGCCAAGGCCCAGCGCACCCGCGCATCGGCGAACTTCGCGCGGCGCATATTGAACAAAAATCCTTGCATGCCCGTGGGCATTTCATGCGCCGTCAGTTCCTTGACTATCCTGCCATCGCGCACGTCGGGAATGTCATAGGAAGTCGCCCATTGCTTGGAGTTATTTTCCATCCAATAATCGTATTCGCCCGCCTTGAAGGCCAGGACGGCGACGGTCGAGTCCTGATAATAATCGTACCGGATGACGTCGAAATTGTTCTGACCCTTGCGCACGGGCAGGTCCTTGCCCCAGTAGTCCTCTACCCGCCGGTAGGTGATCGAACGGCCGGCGTCGAGCGATTCGATGCGATACGGACCGCTGCCCAAGGGTGGCTCCAGGACGGTCTCGTCGAAGTCGCGGTCGGCGAAATCGTGTTTGGGCAGCACGACCATTTGGCCGACGATCAAGGGAAGTTCGCGGTTGATGCCGCCTTCGAAGGTGAACTTGACGGTGCGTTCGCCGATCGCCTCGACCTTGGCCACGTCGGCATAATAAGCGCGCCAACCGGGATGGCCCTTGGTGGTGAGCATTTCGAAGCTGAAGATGACGTCGTCCACCGTGACCGGTTTGCCGTCGTGCCAACGCGCCTCCGGACGCAGCGTGAACGCGACCCAGGAACGGTCTTCCGGCATTTCGATGGTCTCGACCAGCAGCCCGTATTCGGTGAACGGCTCGTCCGAAGAATTGGCGAGCAGGGTATCGTAGATCATGCCGACGCCGGAGGCGGGCACGCCCTTGATGATGAATGGGTTCAGGCTGTCGAAAGTACCGATCGCCGCCAGGCGCACCTCGCCGCCCTTGGGCGCATCCGGGTTGACGTAGTCGAAATGGGTAAAGTCGGGGCCGTATTTGATGTCGCCGAACATCGACAGCGCATGGCCGCGGTAAATGTCGTCCTGGGCCTGGGACGAAACGGCGCCGGCCAAAACGAACGCGGCGATGGCGAAGACGGCGGAGAATGATTTCATGGCGGATTCCCGTTCACGGTATCGCCCGATCTTGATTCAAGGTCCGCCGGCCCCCGTGGAGCGCCGGGCAACGAAAAAGCGATGACGCCGCCTCAGTTGTCCGGCAGGGGCGCGGGCGAATCGGCCTGGGCGCGAAGGAAGGCGATCACGTCGGCGCGTTGGCCGCTCGACTTGATGCCCGGAAAAGCCATCTTGGTACCCTTCACGAAGTCCTTCGGTTTTTTGAGAAACGCGTCCAGGTCCTCGTAGGTCCATTCGCCGCCCAACCCGGCCAGGACCGATGAATAACTGAAATCGGCGTTGCCCGCCTTGGCCGCGCCGACCACGTTCCATAGATTGGGACCGATTTTGGCCTTCCCGCCGCTGTCGAACGTATGACAGATGGCGCATTTCTTGGCGGCCTTTTCGCCAGCGGCTACGTCCGCCTCCGCCAGCCGGGCGCCGATCGGCATCACCGCCGCGACCTCGACCGGCGCGGCTTGCGCCGGCTCGGCCCCAGCCCCGGCGCCGTGGTCCACGGCCGCCTCGACGCCGACCAGGAACGCCGGCGCGGCATGGTCCCCGTGCGCGGGTTCGTAAAGCATGTCGACGAAAACGCCGAGGCCTACCGCCAGCAGCAAAGCGGCCAAAACCGCGCCAGCGTACTTGTTCACATCGATACTGGACATGCGCCGATTCCCGTATTGACGGCGAGGAGGGATGGATGGCGCAAGGTACCGGCTTTGCCCGCGCCGGCGCAAGATTTATAACGGCCACGGTATCGACGCAGCTTTTCCGTTCACGGTGGCGCCATGCGACATTTCCGGCCGGCCCATGTCTGACGCGCGCGCCGTGGTGCTGATCCCGGCGCGGCTGGCCTCGACGCGGCTGGACCGCAAGCCGTTGGCCGATATCGCCGGCGCGCCAATGATCGTTCATGTGTGGCGCCGGGCGATGGAGGCCGATGTCGGACCGGTCATCGTCGCCTGCGACGACCCCGCCATCGCCGACGCCGTGACGGCGGCCGGTGGCGAGGCCGTGGCGACCCGCGCCGACCACGCGTCGGGCTCGGACCGCATTTTCGAGGCCTTGCAACGACGCGACCCGGACGGCCAGTGGGACACGGTGATCAACCTGCAAGGCGACCTGCCCACGGTGGACCGCGCCACCGTGCGCGCGGTGCTGACGCCGCTGGCCGACCCGGCCGTCGATATCGCCACCGTGGTCGCCGAAATCACCGAGGCGGAAGAACGCACCGACCCCAGCGTGGTCAAGGCGGCGGTCGGCCTGGCGCCCGGGCGGCGTATCGGCCGGGCGCTCTATTTCACGCGCGCCACCGCGCCCTGGGGCGACGGCCCACTATATCACCATATCGGACTTTACGCCTATCGCCGCGCCGCGCTAGAGCGCTTCGTGGCGCTGCCGCCCGGAATTCTGGAGCGGCGCGAAAAGCTGGAGCAGTTGCGCGCCTTGGAGGCGGGCATGCGAATCGATGCCGCGCTCGTTGACACGGTTCCCCTCGGTGTCGATACTCCGGCCGACCTTGAACGCGCCCGCGCCCTGCTCGGACCGCGCGGGGCGGCGCTGACATGACCGAAAATCCCGACAAGCTGATCGCCTTCCAGGGCCTGCCCGGCGCCTATTCCAACGTGGCCTGCGACGCGGCGCGCCCGGACCTGGAACCGCTGCCGTGCGATAGTTTCGACGACGCCTTTGCCGCGGTCGCCGAGGGGCGCGCGTCGCTGGGCATGATCCCGATCGAGAACTCGGTGGCGGGCCGCGTCGCGGACATCCATCACCTGTTGCCCGATTCGGGCCTGCATATCGTCGGCGAGTTCTTCCAACGCGTGAAGCATCAATTGTTGGCGCCGCGCGGCGCGACCCTGGACGGCGTCGAGCGGGTCTACAGCCATGTCCACGCCCTCGCCCAGTGCCGCGGCTTGATCCGCGAGCTCGGCCTCGACGCCCGTGTCGCGGCGGACACCGCCGGCGCGGCGGCCGAGGTGGCGGCGCGCGGCGACCCTAGCGCGGCGGCCATCGCCTCGTCGCTGGCGGCGGAAATCTACGGCCTCGACGTTTTGCGAAGCGACGTCGAGGACGCGGCGCATAACACCACCCGATTCGTGCTCATGGCGCGCGAGCCGATCGATCCCGACCCCGAGGCCGGGCCGGTGCTGACCACCTTCGTTTTCAAGGTGCGCAATATCCCGGCCGCGCTATACAAGGCGATGGGCGGTTTCGCCACCAATGGGGTCAACATGCTCAAGCTGGAAAGCTACCTGCTGGAGGGCTCGTTCACGTCGGCGCAATTCTACGCCGATGTCGAGGGCCACCCCAGCCAGACCCCGGTGCGCCTTGCCTTCGAGGAACTCGGTTTCTTTTCCCGCTCGGTCAGCATCCTCGGCGTCTATCCCGCCGATCCCTGGCGCCACCAAAACGGCGGCGCGGCGAAATAAGATCGGACGGCAATAGCGGTCGCATCCCAGGACACGGGCGCCAGACCCGACGCCGGCGCCCGCGCGACATCCCCAGAATCCAGACACGCATGAAAATCGAATGGTTTTCCATTGTAAATTACGTATGAAACATACAGATTCGCCATTGAATAAGAGGCGTTTACCATAGATAATATGTGCCTTGGCGATATGCCGAATGGGAAACGCGGTTAAGCAAGAATAAGGTCCGACGTCATGAAGCAGAAGGAAACGCGCCAAATCACGTTCACGGTCAACGAACAGACCTTGGAACTGATCGGCGCCTTGAAGAAGGACTTCAACGTCAACACCACGGCGGACGTGCTGCGCCGCGCGTTGGCGTTGGCCCGTGTCGCGACCGAAAACGCGGGCCCCGATAACACTCTGACGATCATCGATCGTAACAACGAGAGGCACAAGATCATGCTCGCCGGTTGAACGGCGACAATCACGATTGGCGGGTTGCGTCGGCTCGTTGCTCCTGGAAAATTCGTCCTGAAGGTGTCGAATGTCCGAACTGAGGCTCAGTTCGATCGAACAAGGACTTTCCGTGGACCAGGTAATCGCGCTGACCGAGGTCGAGAAGCGCTATGAACTGAAGCAGGCGGAACTCGACCTCAAGCGCAAATTGGCCCTGCCGATCATCTGGGTCTTTCTAGGTATCAACGCGGTCACTATCGCCATCCTGATCATGGTCGGCCTTGTCGAATGGCAAGCGATCGCCGGCGGTCGCGAGATCGAACGCCTGGTCACGCCGGAAGTGGTCATGACGATCATCGGCGCGACGACCGTGCAGTTGGGGGCGATCATGTACGCCGTGGCGAAGGGCGTGTTCGGCGGACCGGTCGACGAATGAACCCTCGCCAATGGCCTCACCCGCCGCGCGCGGCGAATCAGCCGGCCCGTCGCCGCGCGGCGATGGCCGGTTGTGCGGCATCCGGCGCCGGGTCCGGGCGTCGGTGGGCGCGGAGCCGTTTGACCTCGCCTTCCAGCGCCGCGACGCGGCGGCGGCGTTCGCGGGAGATCGCGCGCGCGCGTCCCGCCCCGCGCCACGCGCCCACCCCGCCGGCGACGACACCCAGCGCGAGCGCGATCAACACAAGAAGATAGACGGGCATCGCGACAGCGATGGGAAGCGGCGCGAAACTCACCGATACCGGCCCGCTATTGGCCAGCGCGAATACGACCATCGCCACGCCGACCGCCAAGGCAACGAGCCGCCACAAGATTTTCATTGTCGAAGGCGCCTCGCGCGGCGCGCCGGAAATCTTATTTCCGGTTCACCATGTCGCGCAGTTGCTTGCCCGATTTGAAAAAAGGAATGTGTTTTTCGGCCACTTGAACGGACGCGCCGGTGCGCGGGTTGCGTCCGATTCGCGCCGCGCGCTCCTTCACGGAAAAGGCGCCAAAGCCGCGCAGTTCGACCCGGTCGCCGCGCGCCAGCGCGGCCGAAATCTCATCGAACACCGTCGAAACGATCCGTTCGATATCGCGCTGGTAAAGATGCGGATTCAACTCGGCTAACCGAAGGATCAGTTCCGATTTGGTCATGCCTCCCCCCTTCCGCAGCTCGCCCGTAGCTTCTTGACGCCGGCGGGTTCCGTCCAGTCGCCCACCGCGACACGCGCATAGCCGATCAGGCCCGTCGGTCCGGTTTCCCGACACCTCTTTGATCCGACCGATGTTCCGCGCCGGCAAAAGCCGGCGCCTCAGTCCGTTAACGATATGAGAGGGTGCCAGACGGAAACCAGACCGTCAAGGGTAAGCCGTTCTGGTAAATAGGATTTTCCGAATATCACGGAAACGAACTCGTCGAAGAGGTCGATCGGATATTGGATTTCAACGTCGTACAGCGGCAAATCGGCGCTGATCCCGTGGGTCTCCTCCAGCCACCGCCGCGCTTCGCGCTCGCCGCCAAGCTCGTCGATCAGCCCATTGGTCGCCGCCGTCGCCCCCGTGTAAACACGGCCATCGGCCAATCGGGCGGCCGTGGCGAAATCGAGGCCGCGACGTTCGGCGACCATGCCGACGAACATCTCATGCACTTCGTCGATCAATTGCTGGGCCGCCGCGCGCCCCTCGGGGGTCATGCGCTCGAGTGGGTTAGGCCGCGCTTTCAAGGGGCCGCTGCGAATCGCCTCATTTTCGATGCCCAGCATTTCCATCAGGCCGACGAAATTGGTCGCCTCCATGATGACGCCGATCGACCCGGTCACGGTGCTTTCCCGCGCCACGATGTGATCGGCGGCGATCGCGGTCATGTAGCCGCCCGACGCCGCGACGCCGTCCATCACCGCCACCATTGGCTTTGACTCGGCAACCTCGCGCAATGCCCGGTATAGCGATTCGCTGGCGAAAGTGCCGCCGCCGGGACTGTCGATACGCACGATCACCGCCTCGGCGCTGCTATTGTCGACCAGGTCGTAAATGGCCTGTTCGCGGTAAGGGTCGGTAAAGATCAGTCCGTCCACCCTGAGCAGCGCCACGTGGCGCTGGAAGCCGAAGGAGGCGAACGGGCCGGAGGCGATCCGACCGCCGGAATACTGCCCCGCCACCATGGCGACGAGGACCACCGCGACGACCACGGCGAACAATCGCCATGCCACGACCCGGCGCTTCAGCCGTCGTCGATCAATCAGAAGGTCTGTGTCCGATGCCATCGTCGCGGAATTCCCTGGCTAACGACGGTTTTTGGGCGCGATCCGTCCGCCACGCCCCTCAAAGGGCCGCGCTCAAGCCTTGTCTGCGTCGGCCGCGTCCGCGCCCGCGTCTTCGGCGGCTTCCCCGGATGGCTCCGCCGCGTCTTCGGCGGCTTCCCCGGATGGCTCCGCCGCGTCGTCGGCGGTTTCCTCGGATGGCTCCGCCGCGTCGTCGGCCGTGACGCCTTCGCCGGCGTCCTTGCTCGCGTCTTCGGCGGCCCCGTCGGGTGCTTCTTCCGTCACGTCCTCGGCCTTGGCTTCGGCGGCCTTGCTCATCGCCGCGCCGAGAATATCGCCCAGGCTGGCGCCGCTGTCGGACGAGCCATAATCCGCCATCGCCTTCTTCTCTTCCTGGATCTCAAGCGCCTTGACCGAAAGCGACAACCGCCGTGAACCCTGGTCGATCTGCGTCACCTTTACGTCGACCTTGTCGCCGACGGCGAACCGCTCGGGACGTTGGTCGCCGCGGTCGCGCGCCAAGTCCGCCTTGCGAACGAATCCGATCGCGCCATCGACATTGAGTTCGATGCCGTTGTCTTGAACCACCGTAATCACGCCGGTCACCACGGAACCCTTTTTGATGCCGCTCATCGCCTCGGCGAACGGGTCTTCGCTTAGCTGCTTGATGCCCAGGCTGATCCGTTCCTTGTCGATATCGACGTCGAGCACGCGCACCTTGACCATGTCGCCTTTTTTGTGGTCGCGAATGGCTTCCTCGCCGGAGCGTTGCCAGTCCAGGTCCGACATGTGAACCAGACCGTCGATGTCACCGGGCAAGCCAACGAACAATCCAAATTCGGTGATGTTCTTGACCTCGCCCTCGATCTCGGAACCCGACGGGTGCATGGCCAGGAAGGCGTCCCAAGGGTTGTCGTCGCACTGCTTGAGGCCCAGGCTGATACGCCGCTTCTGCGGGTCCACCGCAAGCACCATGACCTCGACCTGTTGGCTGGTCGAAATAATCTTGCCGGGATGGACGTTCTTCTTGGTCCAACTCATCTCGGAGACATGGACCAGCCCCTCGACCCCGGCTTCCAATTCGACGAAGGCGCCGTAATCGGTGATGTTGGTCACGCGCCCGGTATATTTGGTGCGGACCGGGTACTTGGCTTCGATGCCGTCCCACGGATCCGCTTCGAGCTGCTTCATGCCCAGGCTGATGCGTTGCGTTTCAAGATTGAAGCGGATCACCTGGACATTGACCGTCTGGCCGATGCTCAAAATCTCGGACGGGTGGTTGACGCGGCGCCACGCGATATCGGTGACATGCAGCAGTCCATCGACCTCGCCCAGGTCGACGAAGGCGCCGTAATCGGTGATGTTCTTGACCACGCCTTCCAGCACTTGGCCTTCCTTGAGGCTGTTCATCAACTCGGCGCGGGCCTCGGCGCGGGATTCCTCCATCACGGCGCGGCGCGATACCACGATGTTGCCGCGGCGCCGGTCCATCTTGAGAATCTGGAATGGCTGCTTGGAGCCCATCAATGGCGTGATGTCGCGCACCGGGCGGACATCGACCTGGCTGCCCGGCAGAAAAGCCACCGCGCCGCCCAGGTCCACCGTGAAGCCGCCCTTGACGCGGCCGAAAATCGCGCCTTCGACCCGGTCGTTGTCGGCGAACGCCTTTTCGAGCACGACCCAGGCCTCTTCGCGGCGCGCCCGTTCCCGGCTGAGCATCGCCTCGCCGTGGCGGTTCTCGATACGGTCGAGAAACACCTCGACCGTGTCGCCGACCTTGACCTCCGGCGCTTGTCCGGGGAGGGCAAATTCCTTCAGCGGCACCCGGCCCTCGGCCTTCAGTCCGACGTCGATCACCGCCAGATCGTTCTCGATCGCGATGATGCGTCCCTCGACCACCGTCCCTTCGGCGATGGCGGATTTCGCCATTGCCTCTTCGAACATGACCGCGAAATTTTCGTCGGTGCCAAAAGGTTCGCCGCTGTCGGCCGTTGTCTCGCTCATGCCGTTCGTCTTCTCCTGATCCGGGCCTTGTCGCCCGCTTCGATTCACGTCCCTTGGGCGTTGCCCCCCGCGCGGCCGTGGCTATCACGTTGTCGCGCATACACAAACACCAGCGCTGCCTCGAAGGCCGCGTCGGCGTTCATGTCCGTCGTATCCAGCGGGAAAGCGTCCGGCGCCGGAACCATCGGCGCGGCCGCCCGAGCGGCATCTCGTTCGTCGCGTTGCCGCATTTCCCGCAGGATTTCGGCCCTTATACTCCCCGCCCCGAGGGCTCGCAACTCCTTAAGGCGGCGCTCCGCGCGGGCCTCGAGACTCGCGGTCACGAATATTTTCACGTCCGCGTCGGGCAAGACGACGGTTCCGATATCGCGCCCATCCAGCACCGCGCCGGACGCGCCGCCGGGCGGCGTCGCCGCGAAGCGCCGCTGATAGTCGAGCAAGGCCGCGCGAACCTCGGGCTGGACCGCCACGACCGAAGCGGCCGCGCCCACCGCTTCGTCGCGCAACTCCGGCGCCTCCAGGTCCGCGGGCCCGAGCGAGGCCGCGGCCGCGGCCGCGGCCGCCGTGTCTTCCGGCTTGCCGCCGTCGCGCAGCACCCGCGCGGCGGTGGCGCGATACAGGCGGCCGGTGTCCAGACAGGCCAGTCCCAGATGCGCCGCCAGACGCCGCGCCAAGGTGCCCTTGCCGGCCGCGGCCGGCCCGTCGACGGCAATGATCATGGCGCGGCGATGGCGGCGCCGAGCCCGTTCATGGTCGCGGCGAATTCAGGATAGCTGGTCGCGATCATCGACGAATCGTCGATCTCCACGGGCGCCTCGGCCGCCACGCCGAGCACCAGAAAGGCCATGGCGATGCGGTGGTCCAGACCCGTGGCGACGCGCCCGCCGCCGGGCGGCGCGCCCGCGACACCGGCGACCGACAGGCTGTCGGTGCCGGACTCGACCGCGATCCCGTTCGCCGCCAGTCCGCGCTCCACCGCCGCCAAACGGTCGCTTTCCTTGACCCGGAGCTCGCCCAATCCCTCCATGACCGTGGTGCCCCGCGCGCAGGCCGCCGCGATCGCCAGCACCGGATATTCGTCGATCATGCGCGGCGCGCGCTCGGCCGGCACCGTGACGCCCTTGAGCGCCGCCGACCGCGCCGTGATATCGGCCACCGGCTCGCCGCACTTCTCGCCGCGCGGCGCGATGTCGATGTCGGCGCCCATCTCGGCCAGGGTTTCGAACAGGCCCATGCGCAACGGATTGACGCCGACGCCGCGCACGGTCACCACCGAACCGGGAACGATGGTGGCCGCGACCAACGCGAAGGCGGCCGACGACGGATCGCCCGGCACCTCGATATCGCGCGCTTCAAGCTCGGGCCGGCCCACCAGGGTGATACGGCGGCCGTCGGCGTCGTCGCTGACCGACACCTCGGCGCCAAACAGACGCAGCAGGCGTTCCGTGTGGTCGCGCGTTGGACGCGGCTCAATCACCGTGGTTGTTCCGGGCGCGTTCAACCCGGCCAGCAGCACCGCCGACTTGACCTGGGCCGACGGCACCGGCAGGCGGTATTCGATCGGCACCGGATCGACGGCGCCCTCGATACGGAGCGGCAGGCGCATGCCGTCGCGCCCCTCGATCCGCGCGCCCATTCGCGCCAGCGGTTCGGCGACCCGCGCCATCGGCCGCGCCCGCAGCGACTCGTCGCCGGTCAGCACGGTGGCGAACGGATGCGCCGCGAACACGCCCATCAGCAACCGTGCGCCAGTGCCGCTGTTGCCCAGGTCGAGCACGTCCGACGGCTCCGCCAGACCGCCCACGCCGACGCCATCGACACGCCACGCGCCATCGTCGCCGGGCGCCACCGCGACGCCGGCCGAGCGCAGCGCGGCGGCCGTGCGCATGACATCGTCCGCCAGCAGCAACCCGCGCACGGTGGACCGACCCGTCGCCAACGCCGACAGGATCAGTGCCCGGTGCGACACGGATTTGTCGCCGGGAGCCCGAATATCGCCCGCCAGCGGACCACGGGCGCGAGAGTGCAAAGGGGTCAAGAAAACCTCGTGAAACCATGGCTTGAAGACCCGGCGCGGGACCGCCGGGGCGCGCCTTCTCTACCACGGCGCCCGCGCCGCCGCGACCGGTGAGTCGCGACACCAACGATTTTGCTTTGACAGGGGCTGGCGATCATGGCAAACGCCGCAAAAGATGTGCAACTAGAACCCAGGTGGCGCGATTGGTTAAACCGGAATGGGGCACGAAGCGTCTGTGCCTGGAATGCGGCGCGAAGTTCTATGACATGCTTCGCGACCCGATCACCTGTCCTGCCTGCGAGACCGTCCTGAAACCGGAGGCCCCGCCCAAAAGCCGCAGGGCTTCCGCGGCCAAGGCCAAGCCGGCGCCGGCGCCGGCGCCGGTCGAGGTGGAAAAGCCGCCGCCCGAAGCGGCAACCGAAGAGGTCACGACCGCGACAGGCAACGGCGACGATCCCGCCGCCGAAATTGCGGACGTGGCCGTGGACGATACCGGCGGCCAACAGGACGTAATCGAGGACGCGACCGAACTCGGCGAGGACGAGGACGACATGGCCGAGGTCCTGGAAGGAACCGTCAAGGACGAACCCGACAACTGACGCCGCCGCGCAAGGCCTTGAAGAAACGGCGCGCGCATCCAAAATTCCCTTGCGCGGGCCGCGCCGGACTTCTAGTTTTTCCGCGTTCCCGGCGGCGCCGCGCCCCGGGAGCGCGCGTGGGGCCATAGCTCAGTTGGGAGAGCGCTTGAATGGCATTCAAGAGGTCGGCGGTTCGATTCCGCCTGGCTCCACCAGTTTCTGTTCCGACGCCGGCATAAGTGGTCAATCGGCGCGGTCGCGGGCGATGAAGCGGTATTTGGGCGAGCGGACGATCGACGGGATCAAGGTGACGGTGGACGGCGCGGCGCTGGAGCCGCGCCGTGACCTGAGAGCGCTGTCGGACAGCGGGTTCGAATGGACCTACGAGGGCGACGCGCCGGCGCAGCTCGCCCTGGCCATTTTGGCGGACCATCTGGACGACGCGCGCGCGCTGGCCCTATACGAGCCGTTCATGGGCGCCGTGGTCGCCAATTTCGAAAACGACTGGGAGATGACCGGCGCCGATATCGACGCCGCGATCGCCGCCATCGAGGGCGGGAATTAGTTGATAGAACCCACTGGTGTATAGTGGAGTGGAATTCTTGAGCTGCGGAGGACGCGATGGAACTCGCCGCCAGCGACATGACCGATCGCCAGCAAAGCTACCGGGGCGAATACCGGCGGCGGATCGACGGCTGGTACAGTGGGCCGTTGCATGTCGCGGTCATCTACACCATCGGCATTGCCGCGCTGTACATTTACATCGCGCATATCGAGGCGGTGCGATGGTGGGAATGGATCACGGTGCCGGCCGTGTTCCTGCTGAGCAATTTCTTCGAATGGTTCCTGCACCGCCATGTGATGCACCGGCCGCAAAAGAACCCCGCGCTGCGGGCGATCTATACCCGCCACACGCTGATGCACCACCAGTTCTTCACGGACACGGAAATGCGCTTCGCCGGCTCGTTGGATTGGCGCGTGACTTTCTTCCCGCCCTACGCGCTGGTGGTGTTCATCCTGATGTCGATCCCGGGCGCGCTAGTGCTGGGCTGGCTGATCTCGGCCAATGTCGGGTGGCTGCTGATGTGCACCACCACCGGCATGTTTCTGATCTACGAGTTCATGCATTTCTGCTGCCATGTCGAGGAAAGCTGGTTCGTGCGCCATTGCCCGTTCGTCAACACCATTCGTCGCCACCATACGGCGCATCACGACCAGGCGATCATGATGGAGCGCAACATGAACCTGACGTTCCCGATCGCCGACTGGCTGTTCGGCACGTCGGACCTGGATCGCGGCCTGCTGGGCCACGTCTTCAACGGCTACAGCACGAAACACGTGCGCCGCGACCTGCGCCGCGCCGCGCGCACCCCGGACGGCCGTGCCCGCGCCGCCACCTGATCCGGTCTAAAGCACGCCCTCGGCGACCAACGCGGCGACCCGGTCCGCGTCGTATCCCAGCCAGTCGCCGAGAACCTCGGCATTGTGTTGCCCCACCGTGGGCACCGCGTGATCGAGGTCCGCCACCGTGTCCGACAGGCGCGCCACGGCGCTCTGCATGGGAACCTTCCCCGCGACCGGATGCACGACATCGAGAATACGGCCGCGATGGCGGACCTGCGGGTGGTCGAAAAGCTCGGCCACCGTGCGCACCTTGGAGCAAGGCACCTGGGCCTCGGCCATTAGCGCCTCGATCTCCTCGCCCCCATGCGCCCGCGTCCATTCGATGACCACGGCCTCCAGCGCCTCGACATTGGTCAGCCTGAGGTCGCTGTCGGC
>SMVB01332678.1_pt1 | contig 15978 bp, 16 predicted proteins | sample 2456461 | NCBI WGS metagenome assembly SMVB01 (sample SAMN11095934, study PRJNA526329) | marine sediment metagenome | biome: Marine sediment; feature: Surficial sediment; material: Deep marine sediment; isolation source: Hadal surficial sediment | place: Pacific Ocean | collected 2014-05 | depth...
CCGCTGACTGCGAATTTCGATGTTCTCACGATGGCCGGGCTGGTACGCTGGGTCGCCGTTACAACCGCTCGACCCGGTGCAAACAGAACGGAAATAATGCTTGATGCATTCGAGGCAGCAGGGCGAATCGCACCTTCAACCAGGGCAGTCCTGCATCATTTGATGGCACTCGCCGAAGAAGATCCGTCAGCACCGGTGCCGGTACGCGAAATCGTGGCGTCGATGGTGCGCATGGAAGGTGTGCTGGGCGCGAGTCAGAGCACCGACAGCACGCGGCTGCTGAGCATGTTGATGGATGTCAGCGAGGACCCGCTCGACCTGGTCGCGTAGGAAAAATCCGCTGACAAAAAAAGGGCGAACGGGTATCCGTTCGCCCTTTTTCGCGCAAAAACCGGTTCCGTTGCGCAAGTGCCCGTAGCGACCCCACCTAACGCACAACATATTCCCGCGCAGATATTCGGGACACGTTCCATTATTGATTGAAGTGGCATCTGGCCGGGCGACCCACCCGCGATTGCAGCCACTGAATTCCAGGCGCTTGAAACGCACGCAAACCCACAGGAGAGTCCGTCATCGACAAAGCCATCACCACCATGCTGCTCACCATCGCGGGCGTGATAGCCGCGGTCGCCGTGATGAACGCCGTCTACCCGGCCGTAACCCGCAGTTCCAGCGCCGTCGCCTCTGCTTCGGGCACGGTCGACGAGCGGATCAGGACAAACATTACACTCGTTCAATCTGTCGGTGAACTCGACTCCGCAAGCAGCTGGGTCGACACGAATTCCAACTCGTTGTTCGACTTTTACGTGTGGAGCAAAAACGTTGGCAACATCCGAATCCCTGCCGTGGCCGAGGTCGATATCTTCTTCGGTCAGCCGGGTGGCATCGAACGGATCCCACATGAAGACGACGCTGGCGGCAGCTACCCCCAGTGGTCGTACACCCTCGAGGGTGGCGCTTCGGAATGGGGTATCGCCTCGACGGTCAAATTCGACATCAAGTTTGACGATGGCTGCCCTGGCGCGTGCACCAAGCCCACCGGAACTTACTTCATACGGGTCATAACTCCAAACGGGGTCGCAGCGGAGAGCTATTTCTCGATGTAGTCGGCAACGCCGACCGCAGCCTTGACGCTCTTCAAAAAACAGTATGGGCACAGCCTTAGCTTCACTAATCGCCTTGTTCCTGGTTATCGGCACCACGATAACTGCGGTCTATACCGTCTTGAACACAAGCGGCGACCGGGCGATGTCCCTGGCGGAAAGCAACGAGCGGCTGGTGGCCGAGCTGGAGACATCCATCGACCTGTTGTCGTCGACAGCAACCGCCGATGCGGGTTCAACACGGGTAGATATCGTGATTACCAACGACGGGCGGCGGAGCCTGGGTTCGTTCGAAAACTGGGACGTGACCGTACGGTACGAACCGGCGGGTGCACCAGGGGAAACCGTCGTCCACCTCTCGTACTCGGCGTCCGAATCGGACAACACGTGGACCGACGCGTCGCTGTGGCTTGATTACGGCAACTCGGTGGCCGAACTAATCGAACCGGGCAGGCTCAATCCGCTTGAAGAGGTGCTGATGCGGGTCCGCCTCAACCCGGCTGTCCAGTCTGCCACCACCGGAGAAGTTGCCGTGACCACGCCAACCGGCGTCACCAGGACCAGCTTTTTCGACGGCTGATCCATGCACACGCTAATCACACACGCTTATTACCGGAATGACGGTGAACAATGGCCAATCTGATAGTGGCCCTGTTCGCCGTGATGATCATCCTGGCCGCGATGGCCGGTTATGCGACCAGCTCTATCGATTCGCAGGACAAGATCACTCTCAGCGTCAAGATCGTGCGTGACAAGACTGGCGAGATCTCTCGCACGAGCATCTCGTCACTGGGGACATTGGTGACGTCGAACTCAAGGCTCGATTTCACAGTAGTAAACGACGGCCAGTCGCAGCTGCGCCAGATTAGCGACTGGGATGTCATTGTCTGGTACGAGGGAGCATCCGGCAGTGGACTACAAATCGAATGGCTCACCTACACGGTCTCAGGCGCTCCTTCTGCAGGGGAGTGGACCCTCAGTGGAATTTATGAGGACGCCGGTGCCCTGGACCCAGAGGTTTACCAACCCGGAATCGTGAACCCGGATGAAGAATTCATTATCAGAATCGAACTCGGGCCTGCGGCGGCGGCCAGTTCGTCAAACACGGTGACACTGGCAGTAGAGCAGGGCCTGGCGGTCACCGCGGTATTCACCAACTAGCCAACCAATCGGCGGGGCGCAACAACCCCACCGGGTAAGAAAAAGACAAATCATGGCAAGCGCAGAAGGTCTGGCAAGTGTATCGACAGGTCAGCCCGAACTGGACAAAAAGATGGGTGGAGGAATTCCGCTCGGCTCTCTCACGCTGCTCGAAGGACAGTCCGACTCCGGTAAATCAGTGGTTTCCCAGCAGCTCATGTGGGGTTCGCTGCAGGCCGGCCTCACGGTGACCCTGTTCACCACTGAAAACACAACCAAGAGCCTCCTGCGGCAAATGAGCAGCCTGAACCTTGAGGTGATGGAATTTCTGCTGCTGGGCCGGCTCAAGATCTTCCCGATATCGGTCGGCAAGAACAAGCTCACGCCGAAGCAGGTGTTCGACACCATGCTCCGAAATATCTCTCATGGCCCACGGGTGGACCTGATCGTAGTCGATTCTCTAACCACGTTCGTGACTCGTGGTTCCTGGGAAGACACCGCCGCCTACTTCGAAGAGTGCCAGGTGCTGTGCGGTGAGGCCCGCACCATCATCAACGTAGCGTCTACCTACGCCTTCGACGACACCACGCTGGCGCGGCTAAGGTCGATGTGTGACGCCCACCTGACCCTCCGCACCGAGGAAGTCGGAGACCAACTTGTAAAAATTCTCGAGGTGGCGAAAATCCGCGGCGCCTCGAAGAACACTGGAAATATCGTCACTTTCGATATCGAGCCAGACCTCGGCATGAAAATCATCCCGATCTCCAAGGCATCGGCATAGGTCTCTAAGTGGCAGTATTCCCACCCCCCTTCAATGTGATCGATATGACTGATCACGAGTGCGACACCGAAAATTGCGAGCTCGTCCAACAACTGCCGACCGCGCTACGGGAAGCTGCACTTGAAAACACGTTCCTGCTCCGTTACCTGCACACATTGCCGGTCGCAGAAATCGGCGTGCCCACTTATCACGAGGAACTGGAAAAAACCGACGGTAACGAGGAAAGCCCGAACATCATCTACAAGGCGCACGCAGGCGGGACGTTCATCCACGTCTTCGCCGATCCCGACGGCATCAGGGACTGGTACATCGCCGTCGAACCGTCGGCAGAGCACCCCAGGTTCCCTGAGATCATGGCCGACATCGAAGAAGGGCTGATCGAATACACCGACGAACTTGAAGCCGCAGAGGGAGATCGGCAACTCGCCGGAATCCTGCGCTGGGTGCTTGCCCAGATTTTCCGGCAGCCCATCGAGATGGAGATCGACGAGATCCTCGCGCTGCCAAAAGGGTTTCTCGGTGAAGAAACTGATGAGGCCAAAGACGACCTGCCTGCTCTTCCTGAGGGCGAGGAAGAATTGGCCGGAGCGGATGCGGGGTCGACCGCGGTGGCCGTGGCCAAAAAAACCGAAACGGCAACCGCGAAACCGCTGAAAAAATCAGGCTTCTTCGGACCGCTCGCGAAACTCTTCGGAATCGGGTCGAAAAGCACTATTGATATCGCCGGCAAATACGGGCTTGACGATGACGCCCTTGACGGCATCAAGTACTCGATGGTCCGTGAAAAAGTCGGCATGGGCGTGCTGCAACCTTTGATCGACGACCACCACATCGAAGATATTTCGTGTAGCGGAGTTGGCCAGATATTCATCGAACACAAGGTATTCAAGTCGATGCAGGCATCGTTCGGCTACAGAACGCACGCAGAACTCGACGAACACGTCCTCAGAATGTCGGAACGCATAAAGAAGCCGGTTACTTTCCGCCAGCCTGTGGTCGACGCATCGCTCCCCGATGGTTCACGTATCAACATCGTCTACGGCCAGGATGTTTCGCTGCGGGGCACGAACTACACAATTCGTAAGTTCTCAGAAAACCCGATCAGCATCATCCAGCTCTGCAAGTGGAAATCCCTCAGCTGGGAGATGGCCGCGTATCTCTCCATCGTGATCGAAGACGGCATGAACATGTTCGTGTCGGGTGAAACGGCATCGGGCAAGACAACGCTCATGAACGCGCTCTGCACGTTCATCGAACCGAACGCCAAGATCGTGTCCATCGAAGACACGGCCGAGGTGAACGTGCCGCACATGAACTGGATCAAGGAAGTGACCCGGAAGCCGAAGCCCGGTGAGACCGATTCGGGTGTCGGGATGTTCGACCTCCTGCGGGCCGCGTTGCGGCAGCGCCCAGAATTCATCATCATCGGGGAGATCCGTGGTGAAGAAGGCCTTATCGCCTTCCAGGCCATGCAGACCGGCCACCCGGTCATGGCCACCTTCCACGCATCTTCGGTCCAGAAGCTCATCCAGCGCCTCGTCGGTGACCCGATCCTGGTTCCGAAGAACTATATCGACAACCTGAACCTCGCAGTTATGCAGGTCGCCGTCCGGCTGCCAGATGGATCAACCGGCAGGCGGGCCATCTCCATCAACGAAATCGTGAACTACGACTCGGCCGCCGACGCATTCTCGTTCGTCGAGGTATTTCAGTGGGACCCGGTCACCGACACGTTCGAATTCACCGGCTTCAACAACAGCTACCTCCTCGAACAGATCATTGCCCCCGCCCGTGGATACCCACCTGCCCGCAGGCGCCAGATCTACTCACTCGTAAAGCGCCGGGCCAGGATCCTGGAAAAGCTTGCCGCATCGGGCCTCGAGGAATACAAGGAGGTCTACCGGACAATAGCCAAGGCCATTAAAGACGGGGTGTTTTAGGCAATGGCACAGGGCATTATTTCCCGTTTGGGTTTCGGTAACAGGGCAAAGAAGGCAGCGGAAGACAACGCGCTCGCTGCGATTACGAACAAACGCAAAGTCGACAAAAAATCGCTCGCCTTCGACCTCTTCACGCACATCTCTTACATGGCATCGATGGCCACTGCCAAGGCCTCCCGCGATGTCATGTTCACCTATGCCGCTCGACTCAATCTGGCGACCACTCCATACTTCGTCGATATCAATACGCTTGTGAAGCGGCTGAAGTACGACTATTCGGAAGCATGCCGCGCGGTCGCCGACCGCACGAAGGAACATGAAGTCTCGTCGCTCCTGCTGAGAATGTCAGGGTCGCTCTCGTCCGGTGAAGACGAAGAAGAATTCCTCACCCGAGAAGCGGCAGTGATGGCCGAGCTGTATCGCGCCAAGTACGAAACAGATATCGAATCACTGCGAAAATGGACCGATGCCTACTCGGCGATGATCGTGTCAGCTGGCCTGATCGTCGTGGTCTCGATCATTTCGATGATGATCTGGAGCCTCGGGCCCGGAATGATCCTGATGACGGGCATCGTCACAATGACAGTTGCCATCATCGGCAGCTGGACCATATATCTCGCGGCGCCCAAGGAAAGCTACACAAGAACGGCAGGTCTCAGCGCCCCCAACCAGCTTGTGGCACAGAAACTGTTCCGGTACCTGGCACCGGCAGGACTCGTGATCGGCCTGTCGGTCGTCGCCTTCACGCAGGGCCAGCTGGGCATCGCCTTCATAATTCTCGGAATAAGCCTGCTGCCGTCCGGTTTTATCATGAACCGCGATTCGAAACGGCTACTCAGAATAGATGCCGACATCGCAACGGCAACACGAATGCTCGGTGGTGTGACAGACGCCATCGGAACAACGGTTAGCGACGCCCTGAGCAAAGTCGACCGTCGGTCTCTCGGAACGCTGGAACCCTTCTTCAGGCGCCTTGAAGTCCGAGTACGTTCAGGCATTACGCCCAACCGTTGCTGGGACCACCTCATTTATGAAACAGGCTCAGAACTGATCGAGCGGACCATCAATATTTTCTGGGACGCTCTCACGATCGGTGGGAATCCGCTTGTCACCGGCAAGACCGCCGCATTTTTCGCCGCCGAAATTAGCCTGCTCCGTGAAAAACGCGCCCTGGTGGCCCAAACATTCGGATACCTGACCATCCCACTTCATGCCGCAATGGTCGGGCTCCTCGTGTTCATCGTGAATGTAATGGAACTGTTCGCCGGCAGCATGCTCTCAGATACGGATGCCGTCGATCCTGCCAGTACGGGAGCATCCATTCCCGACATTGCGAACTCAAGCGGGTTCAACACGTTTGCGAACGTTGATTTCGAATTCCTGAACCTAATTATCACTTCCGTGGTGGTGGTTTTTACCATCGCGAATGCAGTGGCTCCATGGGCGGCCAGTGGGGGACACCGTATGCGTGTCGCTTACCAGATTGGTGTGATGATGATTGTATCGGGCCTGATGTTGTCGCTGATACCACCTGCCTCAAGAATGATTTTTGCCAAAATATCGGAGCCCGTCGGCTGATTAATCTGTGTAGAGCCCGACGGTCAGGCCCAGAAACCAGGCCAGAAACCAGGAAAGTGATCCATCATGGTCTCTCCGGATACTGATCCGACAACCGAAAAAGACGCGACCGGCGGCGGATTCGAAAGTATTTTCGAAGATATTTTCGCCGAAGAAGATTCCGAAGATTCCGAACGATTGAAGGCATTTGCCGATCTTGAGCAACTGACAATGGTCGAAGTTGCCGCAGAGACCGAAGCCGTGCTCGAAGAACTCAAAATTAGGCAGGGTGGCTGATGGCAGCTGTCCCACGCGCAATCGGGCGCAAAGGCTTGAAACCCTCCAGAACTCAAAGCAGCAATGTTGCCGCACCCGTGACGCGCTCGAAATCGGCAGGCCAGAAAGACCTCATCCAGGCTCTCATCACGTCGGTCCCTCAGGCAATTGCGGCACTCGATGGACGCCGCCGCATCATCTTGACCAACCCAGCTTTCGACCGAATGCGCGGCAAACCGGCCATGGGCAGCCGTTTGGCCGACTATTTCGACCCCCCCGGACTCAAGAACATATTCAAGCAGGCATCGATAACCGGAAAATCGATCGAAAACCGCGATCTCGTGGTCCCGGCCGAAAATCCGGGGGATCCTGAACTCAATTACAGTGTCACGGTCACTCCGCACTCGGACGCCACCCTGAAGACCCGGTTCCTGCTCATTATCGACGATGTTACCGAAGGGGCCGACCGCGAAGACAGGATGATCGCAAACAGCCGCCTTGTCTCCGTCGGTGAGATGGCGGCTGGAGTTGCACACGAACTGAACAACCCACTTACAGCGGTACTAGGTTTCTCGCAACTCGCAATGCGCCAGGCCACTGACGATACGCTCAAACGGGATCTTGAATCGATCGCCGACGAAGCTGAACGCGCCGGCCGGATTGTCGACAACCTGCTCACCTTTGCACGAGCGTCCGATGCCAATGCCGTTTCGCAAATACTCAACATCACCGAATCCTTGCAAAAAATTCTCGACCTGCGCGACTACGAATGCCGGGTGAACAATGTCGAAGTGGTGACCTACTTCGATGCCGATACTCCCCTGACACTCGCAGATACTCACCGCATGGAACAGGTTTTCATGAACCTGATCGGGAACAGCATCCACGCAATTGGCGAAAAGCCAGGTCATGGGACGCTTACCGTTGGCGTTGTTCACGACAAGAGCAGGATCAGGGTGAGCATCACCGACGATGGCCCTGGCATTTCGCAGGCAAACCTGAGGAAGGTCTTCGACCCGTTCTTCACAACGAAACCAGTCGGCAAAGGTACCGGCCTGGGCCTGTCAATCTGCAAAGGTATCGTTGAAGACCACGGCGGTGCCATACGGGTCGAAAGCGCACTCGGGCGCGGGGCCACCTTCGTTGTGGAAATACCGATTGTGGACGTTCCAGAAGAAAAGAAGATCCTCTCACCGACCGCGCCGGTACAGCCCAACAGCTACACAAGGTTGAAAATCCTTGCAGTCGACGATGAGCGCTCGGTCACGATGCTGCTCAACCGTGCGCTCACCGCCCAGGGCCACGATGTCGATGTTGCAAACGATGGGGCCGAAGCGCTCCGAATGATATTCCTGAACGAGTACGACGCTATCCTCCTCGATGTCAGAATGCCGGGGCTGGGAGGCGCGGAAGTGTTCCGCAGCATCGAAGTGTTGAGACCCGACCTGGCAGGCAGAGTGCTGTTTATTACCGGTGACACTGTTTCGCCTGATACGCGCTCTTTCTTGGAGCAGACACGCGTGGAAGTTCTCCATAAACCCTTCAGCCTAGAAGAGCTCAGGCAGAGCATGGACCGGTTCGCGGTTCTGAAGGAGCAGCGGATCGCGGAATCTGATCTGTCAGGAAGACCAAACCTCAATGCCGGACTGACCCAGATGAAATCGGTAAGAAAAGCCAGCTAACTGCTGATTCAGTGTTAGCGGTCACGTAATCGTAATATCCACCACAAGCAGAACAGATAAAAGTCATGTACCAGCGCGATTACTCGTTAGTTGAAACCCCGCAAGAAGATTCACCACCGGTCAAGGTCTTCTTAATCGAAGACCACCAGGTCGTTCGGGAGGGCACGCGGCGTCTGCTCGAACTGGACGGCCAGGCCACGATAATCGGCGAGGCCAGCACCGGCGAGGACGCCATTAACGATCCCGCACTCGGCCTTGCGGACGTGGTCATGTGCGATGTCATGTTGCCGGGCATTGACGGCATAGAAACTACGCGCGGTGTGTTGGAAAAGTACCCCCATATCAAAGTGGTGATGCTCAGTTCGTTCGGCGACTCGCACCTCGGTCCAGCCCTTGAAGCCGGGGCCGTTGGATACCTGCTGAAGCGTGCTTCGCAGGAAGAGTTGGTCCGATCGGTAAGGGACGCCTCGCGCGGCGGTTCTCCCCTCTCTCCGGCGCTTAACGCGCTGCTTGTCGACCGATACCGCCAGATTCAGAATAAGTCCTCCGATAGCCAGAACCTGACCGAGCGGCAGTCGAAGGTATTGCGCATGGTCGCAGGCGGTGAAACAACCAAGGCGATCGCCGAAAACCTGTTCCTGAGCCCTGCAACAGTCAAACGAGAACTTCGGCACGTATTCGATGTGATGGGCGTAAGTAATCGTGCCCACGCAGTTTCCGAAGCGCAGCGGCGCGGCCTGATCTAGAAAAATCCCGGTGCCAACCGGCGGAAGTCCGCACTCGCATTGAGTGCGGACTTTTTGTGCATTGCGGGGTTTACCCAGTGGTTCCTGCCCAGTTATTTGCGAAATACGTTTGAGCCCCACGGCTCACCTAGGTGACCCCGGCGCGATCTCACCGGCACGCAGACCGCACTAACGTTGATTCAAGTGGCAGGCCAAACAGGGTTTCTACGGCGAGGAATCAAATTTCTATGGATCTGGAACAGTTCGATTTAACTGACGACAACTCGGCGACCCCGCTCAACGTTCTGGTGTGCGACAACGAATCTCTATTCAGAGAAATCCTTGTCGGCGCACTCAACAACGTACCTTCGATCAACGTGGTCGGAGCTGCAGCATCAGGGATCGAGGCCGTCAGGCTGGTCAAAGATACGGCGCCCGATGTGGTCCTGATGGATATCGAACTCGGTGATGGCCCCAACGGCATCGTGATTGCAGGGGACATCAAGAAAGCCTTCCCGGAGACCGGCATCGTCGTTCTCTCCGCGCACCGCGACAAGGAGTTCCTGGCCGGGTTCATTGATGAAGGGACCATCGGCTGGTCGTTCCTGTTGAAACAGAGCGTTGCCGATATCCATTCCCTCGTTCGGGCAATCGAATCCGCGGCCGCAGGGCAGGTAACGATGGACCCCGCAGTGATGAATGACCTGTTCCCAAGGCACCGGTCGCTTCTTGAGCGATTGACGCATAACCAGTTGGAAGCGCTAATGTTCATCGCATCCGGCTATGCAGATGCCGCGATCGCTTCTGAACTGCTGATCGACGTCGACCTCATCCCTCCCCTGCTCCAGACCGTCTACACCGACCTTCACCTCGACGAAAGTGAAGCAGTAGACCAGCGGGTGCAGGCAACACTCGTCTACCTGCAGGAGACCGCCCAGGTCTCGTCCTGAACATAATATTGAACGTTCTCCTTAAAACGCCCTGGTCCTCACCGGGGCGGTTTGGGTTAAAGCAATCTGAATTACCCGGGTCTGTATCATCGGTTGATGTTCGATTCATCTCAGCTTTCAGATCTGCCCGACCTTCCAGACACCATCGCCCCTGACGGTTCTGAGATTCGGTTTCTGAGGTCGCACGCACCGGGCTCCAGCACAGTGCACGCACTCTTGCTCCCGGGATCGGTGACACGCGCCGTCCACCACCGCACGGTCACAGAAGAGTGGTACTGCCTGCGAGGTGAAGGCCGACTCTGGCGGCGCGACGAGAAAGTCGAATCGGAGATCGAACTCACGCCGGGCACCTCCTGCGATATCCCGCTCGGTACGCATTTCCAGTTCCGCGCCGATGGAGAAATACCACTGGAAATCATCATCACCACTACCCCACCCTGGCCAGGCGAGAACGAAGCTGTCGTGTGTCCGGGGGATGAAGCCCGTTGGACTCCCACGCTTTAAGATTTCTTCACATTCCCTGAACAGGAACCACACATTCGTTTTCTAACGTTGGTTGCAGGCAATCATCTCCGCCGGTCGACCGGCACGAGGATTAGAAAATGAAACGCAAGATAATGCTCGGTGTGAGCGCAGGACTTATCGGCGCCCTGGCAATCGCTGGTGCCGCATTTGCACAGGAAGGTCCGGGAGATTCCAATCCCGGAGATTCCATCAAAGACCGGGTCGCCGAGATTCTCGGCATCAACCGAGAAACTCTCGATTCCGCTATGAAGACCGCCCGAGACGAGAATCGGGACGCCAGACAGGAAGAAAAACTCGCCGCTCTTGTTGAACAGGAAGTCATCACACAGGCGCAGGCCGACGAGATTGACGCCTGGCAGGACGCCCGTCCAGAAGTAGTGGACGAACTGAAAGGTCTCGGCGGAGGCAAGGGCCGCGGTTACGGCACAATGCCACCAGTCGATGAAAACGCGGTTGAAGCCCGAATTGCTGCACTTGTGGAACAGGAAGTCATTACACAGGACGATGCAGACGAAATCCTCGCCTGGCACGAGGCGAAACCCGAGTACCTCGCTGACCTCCGACAGGAACTGCGGGGCGAACGGGACGGACAGCGCGGACAGCGCGGTCGGCACGGTCGACCTGGCCGCGGTGGCCCGAGGAACTTCGGGGGGCCGCGCGGCTTCGGAGGGTTTGGGCAGCAGGCCCCCGACTCCGGGTCAGGCACCACGTTCACTCTCCCGAACGGCTCCGAAATAAACTTCTAATCAGTTTCGGTTCCATACCTCCAATGGGAAACGCCCCCGAATCGCTCTCGGGGGCGTTTCTCGCGTCCAGAACACAAATAGCACCATCTTGTCTCACCTTAGTTATCGTCAATACCGCCGGGTTTCTGTCAAAATGTTCGCCATCGGTAAAAATAAACCTGCAGAATCGCCCTCAGATAGATCCCCCCGTAGGAACCGAATAAATGGAACAAGGCCAGACCAACAAAACGCAGCGTCTGCAACAGTGGTTCGACGAACACCCCCGGTGGGACCACGCCTCCTACGGCGAATTCATGCACGTCGGGGCCAACCAGACCATTTTTAGAATCGCACTCCAGGAACAGGAAATCGGCCCCGCAACAAGGGTCCTCGACACCGCATGCGCAGTTGGCGGTAACGCTCGCTGGATGGCTTCTTTGTACGGTTGCCAGGTGTCCGGCAACGACATAGACGAAGAGGCGCTCTCGGTCGCCCGAGACCTTGCCGAGATCGAGAACATCGCCGATCTGTGCACCTTCGTGAAAGCACCGGTCGACGATCTTCCATTCGACGATGACACGTTCGATATGGTAATCACCACCGACCTGTTCGATCCCCCCGAAGTTAGCCGGGTCCTCAAGCCAGGTGGCAGCTTCATCGCAATTTCACTCGTTGAAGATCCGAAAATCACACCTTTGCAGCTCTCGGCCGACTGGGGGCTCGATCTGGAGTCTTCGCTCGACGTCACCGACCTTGCGTTCGCATTCAACAGGGCCAAGGAAGCCGAGGCAAGACTCCTTCACGATTCAGACATGATCGGTGCCCGTGAACTGATCTCGATAATGAATGAGAGCATTGCCCCCTACACCCGCGGTGGCCGCCACTACATCATGCGACTCAGAAAGCCGTAATTGAACTCGCATGTCATGCACACCTGCCAGCGCCTCCTCGAACTTCAGCCCGGGTGTAGTGTCGTCGCATCTGCGGCATATCCTCCACGCCATTTCTTCTAACGTGGAACGACTCACAGCAACATGAAGATCGAAGCAATCGACCTCTTTTACGTCGCGCTCCCCACCATCACGCGAACGGCCGACGGCACACAGGATTCACTCGTAGTCCGGATTCGCACCGACAACGGCCTCGTCGGGTGGGGCGAGTGCGATGCATCCCCGCTGGTTTCTATGACGGCCTACGTAATGCCGATGTCACACTCGAACATCATCAATATCTCGGAAGCCCTGATCGGCGAGACGCTCGACTCTCCTGAAGACGTCGTCCGCCTCCGCACAAAGGCGGGTGAATACGGCCTCGATATCCAGCAGCTCGACCACGCTGTGGCAGGTGCCGATATCGCCATGTGGGACGCACTTGGAAAGCATCTCGGCGAACCGGTCTGGAAGCTGCTCGGTCAATCCGACTCCTATAAAAAACTCCCATACGCCAGTGTTTTGTTCGGCGACGATCCGGCTGAGACAAAGGCCATTGCCGAATCAATAATTGAACGAGAATTCCGGGCGGCGAAGTTCGGGTGGGGTCCGATGGGCCGCGGCTCTCTCGATGATGACGTGGCGCTGGTCCAGGCGGCACGCGACGGACTCGGACCTGACGCCAAATTGATGGTCGACGCCGGGGTGATCTGGGGCGACGATGTCGATGCCGCCTATGAACGGGCCGAAAAGTTCGCCGAAATCGGGGTAGTCTGGCTTGAAGAGCCGCTCCGGACCGAGGAGGTCGGCGCCTACAGGGCGCTGAGCGACCGCGTTCGTGAAAACGGCATCGACATCGGTATCGCCGGTGGCGAAGGCGCCGATTTCTACCGCTCGGCCGACGACATGATGACCAACGCCGGTCTCGATTTTGTGCAGATTGATGTCGGGCGCATTGGCGGAATTACGGAAGCAAAGCGAGTTGCCGACCGCGCACGCGAACTCGGAATCCAGTACGTCAACCACACGTTCAAGAGCCATCTATCGGTCGCCGCCTCGATTCACGTCTTCGCCGGTTTCGAAGAGTTCGACCTGATCGAGTACCCGGCCGGCGATTCGCCCCTGGTCCTGGGCCTGACCGAGCCGACCGGCATCTTCCGGGATTCCGACGGCTATGTCCGCGCCTCCGACGCACCCGGCCTCGGCGTAGAAGCAAACCTCAACGCCATCAGCAAATACCAGCGCCACGTAAAAATAGAAATCGACGGCGAAGTGCTGTTCGAATCACGAGAACCGTAATCGGTCGGGTTGCCGTCATCCCGCTTCTGCGGCCAATTTCTGGTAGGTCGCGTTGACTCTCCTCCTGGCCCTTTGGGAGAGGTTCACTTCTCTCATCTCAGCATCATCCTGTACTTGCCCGCCCTGAGCGCCGTCGAATGGGATTCGGGATGACAATAACCCTCGGCCACACCCGGGAATTACCCCCAACACCCCCGCAATTGGCCTTTGGTTCGTCGTCGCTTCGACTTCTGGCCCGCCACACCCTGTTGACGCAACCCGTAACCGTTCATAGAATTCCAAAGCTGGCACTCAACACCTTCGACTGCTAACAGTCGCATGGGCCAAGTGCCAATCATGGATACGGTTGTAATTGAACTCGATTTTGTGTGTCCGCACAGGAAAATCGAACTTCAACGAACCGGACCCGCACGTCACGACAAGGAGAAAAATACCAGTGGCATTGAAGCTCACACCGCTCGGTGACAGGGTGATCATCGAGCCGTCCGACGACGAGGCATCGACCTCACCGGGTGGAATCATCATTCCCGACACCGCGAAAGAAAAGCCCCAGAAGGGTGCAATCGTCGCAGCCGGACCCGGCCGAACTACCGACGAAGGCAAGGTCATTGACATGCCCGTCAAGGTTGGTCAGGAAGTTATCTACTCGAAGTACGCAGGTACCGAGTACACCGAAGACGGCGTCGACTACCTGATCGTCCGAGAAAGCGACATCCTCGCGATCGTTGGCTAGTAAAAATGGGGCGAGTACAACTCGTACTCGCTGATTGATTTTGGAGAGATATACCTAATGGCAGCAAAAGTACTAAAGTTCGGTGATGACGCCCGAGCCCGCCTCAAGGCAGGTATCGACGTACTCGCCGACACATTGAAGGCGACACTCGGCCCACGCGGTCGAAACGTTATCGTCGACAAGAAGTTCGGACCGCCCCAGGTCAACTCAGACGGCGTGACAATCGCCAAAGAGATCGACCTCGAGGATCCGTTCGAAAATATGGGAGCCCAACTCCTCAAAGAGGTCTCGAAAAAGACCAACGACGACGCCGGTGACGGCACGACCACGTCGACGGTTCTCGCCCAGGCGATCATCGCCGAAGGCTTCAAGAACGTTACGGCGGGTGCCGACCCAATGGCGCTCAAGCGCGGTATGGAAACGGGCATGGCAGCGGTCAGAGACTCAATCAAAAAGCAGTCGACCGCAGTGGTCTCCAAGGAACAGATCGAAAGCGTCGCCATCCTTTCCTCCCACGACGACGAGATGGGCAGCCTCATCTCCGACGTGATGGACAAGGTCGGCAAGGACGGCGTGATTACCGTTGACGAGTCAAAGTCTCTCTCATACGAGACCGAGTTCGTCGACGGCATGAACATCGACCGTGGCTTCCTCTCGCCTTACTTCGTCACCAACCCCGAGCGACAGGAATCGATTCTAGAAGAGCCGTACATCCTGATCACCAGCCAGAAGATCTCTGCGATATCCGACCTGCTCCCGGTTCTTGAGAAGGTCCTCCAGACCAACAAGAACATCCTGGTCATCGCCGAAGATGTCGAGGGCGAGGCCCTCGCCACGCTCGTGGTGAACAAACTCCGTGGCACCCTTAACGTGGCCGCCGTGAAAGCCCCCGGCTTTGGCGACCGCCGAAAGGCAATGCTGGAAGACATCGCCATCCTCACCGGTGGAACCGTCATTTCTGAAGAAATCGGTCGAAAACTCGACACGGTCACTCTCGACGACCTCGGCAAGTGCAAGCAGGTCATCGTGAAGAAGGACGAAACCACCTTTATCGACGGCAACGGCTCCAAGGACGCTCTCGCCGGTCGAAAAGCCGAGATCGAGACCCAGATCGAAGATACCTCCTCCGACTACGACCGTGAGAAGCTCCAGGAGCGTCTCGCCAAGTTGTCCGGTGGTGTAGCTGTCATCGAAGTCGGGGCACCGACCGAAACCGAGATGAAGGAAAAGAAGGCGCTCGTGGAAGACGCGCTGCATGCAACGCGTGCCGCGGTTGAAGAGGGCATCGTCCCGGGTGGTGGTGTTGCGCTACTCCGTGGTCAGGTTGCCCTCGACGCCATGGAGCTGGACATCCACGACGAGCAGGTCGGCGTGGATATCCTTCGCCGTGCCATCGAATCTCCGATTCGTCAGATCGCCACCAACGCTGGTGTCGAGGGTTCGATCATCGTTGAGAAGGTCCGGAACCAGGACGATCCATCCTTCGGCTACAACGCGCAGACCGACAAGTTCGAGGATCTGGTCGCTGCTGGTGTCATCGATCCGACCAAGGTGGTCCGGACCGCACTGCAGAACGCAGCGTCCATCGCTGGAATGCTTCTCACGACCGAGGC
>SMVB01221622.1_pt1 | contig 15971 bp, 14 predicted proteins | sample 2456461 | NCBI WGS metagenome assembly SMVB01 (sample SAMN11095934, study PRJNA526329) | marine sediment metagenome | biome: Marine sediment; feature: Surficial sediment; material: Deep marine sediment; isolation source: Hadal surficial sediment | place: Pacific Ocean | collected 2014-05 | depth...
GACCTCCTTCTCAATCCAGGCTGTTGCCTCATCAATTTCTGTAAATACGCCGAGAAATGCACCATGACTTTTCGCGACAATCTCAGCAAGCCTTTCTGGATCGATGAGCGGCTCGTGCCCGACGAAAGCCATCAGGATACCCTTGCCTATTCCACGCTGCAGTTCTGCGATGCGCACTCCACAATCGTAGCGCTCACCGACCGTCGGCTGTTCGCCTTTTAGCTCTCTAATATCAACCAGAACAGCTTGTCGGTGCGAATCGTCAGCGATGCCGAAGGCACTCTCCAGCATTTCAACGAAGAAATCAAAAGTGAATTCGCCGCTGCAAAATACGTGCGCATAGGCGGGTCTTATTTTTGTTCGAATTTCTATCTTCACGCTGTTTAACCCCGTCAGGAGTGTTTCAGTCTTTTTCTTTGTTTCCTATCAGTATTACGGGTATTTTTTTGTATTCAAAATTGCGGCATTGGGCGGCTATGTTATGACTTTCCAATTCGAGCACAGCCGGTTTCAAGTCACCGCCATTATATTCCGGCCAATTCGCCAAAATCAATGTCGCAAAATTCCACTGTTGTTAGCCTTAGTATAGCCGCCTCAGCGCGGTTGGCACTGGATTTCATCAAATCCGTCAGAATCGTGTGTATTTGGTCTCAAAATCGCCAGTATTAGCAACATGGCCCGCGGCGGCTGGATCGCGTCCCACCCCTGGGCAGGATAAATCACATCCAATTTACGACGATGTCCATGGTCCTACAAAACCTTTCCCGGATTTAGCAAATTGTCCGGGTCCAGGGCTGCTTTAATCGTTTTCATCACGGATATCTCCGTCGCGCTGCGTCGCCGCACAAGTTCTTCGCGTTTCAAAGACCCAATCCCGTGCTCGGCGCTGATGCTGCCATGGAACCGATCGACAACGTCGTACACCGTCGCCGCAATTGTTTCTCGCTCGCCAATGAATGCCGCCGCCTGCATGTTCTTTGGCTGACTAATATTAAAATGCACATTACCGTCACCTATATGGCCGAATGCAACTACGCGGCATTCAGGTAATAATCTCAAAACCGCACTCTCGGCCGCAAGGATAAATTCACCAACTTCGCTGACAGGCACTGAGACATCGTGTTTCAGGCTTGCACCTTCCCTCTTCTGCGCCTCGGAAATTGAATGGCGGATTCGCCACATCTGATCCTTCTCGCTTGTGTTTTTTGCGATCACGATGTCACGGGCCAGGCCCTCTTCGATGGCCGCAATCAATTGCTCCTCAACGAGGCGCGTGCTGCCGCGCCCTGCCGTCTCAACCAGCACATACCACGGATGGATATCATTCAGGGGACGTCGCGTGCCTGGGATGTGTTTGAGAACAAAACGCAGCGCCCGCTCGGGGATAATTTCGAACGCCTGCAATTGATCCGATAATCGGTGCCGAAGTTCAGCGAACAAATCAACTGCCGCCTGGGGACGATCAATTCCTATGAAAGCTGTTTGCACTTCCTCGACCGGCGGAAAAAGCCTCAAGGCGGCCGCAGTAATGATACCAAGAGTGCCCTCTGCACCCAGAAACATCTGTTTGATATCGTAGCCCGAGTTGTCTTTTCGAAGTGTTCGGAGACCGTCCCAAATATCACCATTAGCAAGCACCACTTCCAAACCCAGGACCTGCTCGCGAGCCGTACCGTACCGAACGACATTGGTGCCTCCGGCATTTGTCGAAAGATTGCCACCAATCTGGCAACTACCCTCAGGGGCAAGACTCAACGGGAACAAACGTTTCGCTGCCGCCGCCGCTGCCTGCACATCCGCGAGAATGCACCCTGCCTCAACAACCATCGAGTAGTCACTGGCGGATACCGTGCGTATCCGATTCATCCGCGACAGCGATAACAATACCTGATCACCTGTTTCGTCCGGTATGGCCCCCCCACAAAGGCCGGTATTCCCACCCTGCGGCACAATCGCAACCTTTGCCGCGGCGCAGGCTTTGACTACTGCAGAAACCTGCTCGGTCGAATCTGGCGATAGCATGATGGATGTTTTTCCGTGAAAAGTATCTCGCCACTCAGACAAATGCGGCTCGAGAACATCCGGGTCATCTATCCAGCCTTTTTCGCCGACTATTTTTTTGAGGTTTTCAATGAGCACTAACTAACTCCGGAAAAGTCTGCGTTGCGTATGTCTGCCAATCAATATTGCTGCCGCACATCACCAGCACCACGCGTTTGTATTTGAATCGTGTCGCCAGCGGGCCTAACAATGCGGCAGTAGCCGCCGCACATGCCGGTTCGACGGCAATTCTCATCTTCAGAAACAGATTTCGCATTGCATTTTTCAGTTGATCGTCATCGATCATCACGAGTTCATCTACATTGTCACGGCACAACTCAAACGACAACGGCATCGCGAATGGTGCCCCAAGACTATCGGCTATTGTGGCCACCTTTTCGATCGATTCAGGTTTGCCACTTAAGAAGCTGCGGTGCATCGAGTCCGCGCCGGCTGGCTCCACGCCAAAGACTTCGCAAGATGGATTCAGCTGTCTTACGGCAGTGGAGATTCCCGCGCATAAGCCGCCTCCGCCTATGGGTATCACTATGGCATCAAATTCAGACACCTGTTCACAAATCTCCACGCCGACCGTTGCAGTGCCCTTCGCAATATCGAGTCCTTCAAATGGGTGCACAAGAAAGCGGCCCTCACTTGCCTGGATTGAATCTGCCATTTGAAAGGCAGTGTGTACGTTATCCGCAAGAACAATCTCGGCACCAAAATGTCTGCAACGCTCCATGCGAAATGGATTCGCTTCGCGCACCATCACGACTTTTGCGCTCGCGCCATATTCCCTGGCAGCGAAGGCCACGGCAATTGCATGGTTGCCAGCACTTACTGCGGTCACACCAGCAGCGAGTTGCTCATCATCCAGTCCACTCAGAACTGAAATTGCACCGCGCGCTTTGAACGTCCCGGTATGTTGCAGAAACTCCAGTTTGGCGTAAATTTCGGTTTTGTTGCCGTATAGCGCCTCCAGACCGATACAGCGAATAGTCGGCGTACGAACCAGGCGAGGAAGCAGTACTTGCTGCAATGCACGAATATCGGAGATTTGTAGTGCCGCGCCGGCCATCAGGTCCGGCCACACAACTTGGCAAAGGGCCATTGGTCACTGTATGCGCAAAACGCTACAGACTTTTTGATGCACTTATTATTCGCCAACATTATGTAATCCATCGACTTTCATCAATTTAAGTATATGTAGAGATATGAAGTGCCTATGCAGAGTTCCTAAACAACACTTGCGCTGTTTCCAAGAGTTGATTACCGTCATCCGACAATACCGGCATCGGATCACAGCAAGCAAGCTCCACCAAGTATTCGCATTTGAGAAAATGCACGCTATTGGAGCCTGAAGTTGCTCTACATTTTCCATCAATTGGGCACATTAAATGGAACTTGACGACCTATCGCAGTCCAGCATTCGGCGAATTGCAAATTATTCGCCGTATCTCGATCAATTGGCGGGCATGGCCAATGAGATGGGACTGAAGCAGCGCAGCAATCTCGTTCATCTTGAGCGCTGCCTGAACAGCGAGTGGGCGCTCGGCCAGAATACAATACTTAGCTGGACCCCCCGGGATGACGGAATAATGATTCTTGTTGTTCCCCATTACGCAATTGCAGAGTATACAGCTGGCTCTGCCAGCAATGACCGAATTCCAGTGCAGGTTTCTGCCCGGTTTATTACCGAATTGATTTCAGGGGACCGCCAACTTACATTGCTTCAAATGCAGAAGGTTGCTCGGCTCCTTGATATCGAACCGCATTTCATTCCGTTGCGGCAAGCGTTAAGCGATCACCCTGTCGAAACTGAAATCATCGAGAAGATGATTCGACGCTATGGAATTAACTATGTAGCGAGTCGCGCTGTAACCCTGTTTGACATTACCGGCTTCAGTTTGCTCACACCTTTTGAGCAAATGACCCAGTTGAACAGCCTGTCGTATTCGTTAAATTCCGCACACGCCAAGATGCTGGAACTCGACGTCGGCATCAATTTTGCACGATCCTCCAGTGGTGATGGCTTTTACATCTGGAACAGAGACCACGGTCTGGAAGCAAATGTTAATTTATATCATTTCATGCATCTTGTGCTGGCGGACAATGCGATTGCCCGGAGTAAGTCAACATCAAGGATCGTGCCCCGCCTCAGAGCCTGTTTCCATGTGGGCAGCTGCTATGAATTCCATCAGGCGGAAGGCCTGAATCCGACCATTCATGATTATATTGTCGGCGACGTCACAATTGAACTGGCCAGAATGATCGATGCGGCCATGCCGGGGCAAATACTGGTGGGCGACTTTCTTGCTCGACTATCGGCGCAACACTCCGATGAGGTGCAATCACAGGTGCATCTTGATGCCGTAGCCTTCTTGAAACGAGCACAAGGTAATCTATCGAAATTGAGTGGCCTTGTGTTAGCCGGCGAAAAGGTCACTGCCATAAAATGTTATCTCACGGGCGAGCGTGTTGCCGATGGCACGTTCAATATCAGGCGGCTGAGCATCACAGACAAACACGGCCTTACCCGCACTGCTTATAACGCCAAAATCAATATTTACCGCGAATCCGCGCGACCAATCCTGCTCGGAATCGAGGACAAGAAACTCCAGCCAAGCACTCCGCCCGACTAATCCCGGAATCCATTTCGGAAATCGCTCGAGTCCTTGAAAGAATTTTCCCGACATCCAACACACCTGGAAGCGAAGCGCCAATATAGTCGTTGGTACGATGGATATCACATTGTTATCAGCGAGATTTTGAAATCGTATGGTGATGGTACGATTGAGCACTTCACGCCAAATCAGCGTGACAGGAACGATTCATAAGTAACGGCATAGGAGAAAACCATGGCGCTTGTCAGACCTCTCGAGGAAAACGAATTTGATCCGGACCTCCTCGAGTTTGTACAGTTCTTTAAAGGGCCGCTCGGCGTCATTCCCAACAGCGTCAGAACCATGGCCAGACGACCGGCGATCGCGAAAGCATTTACTGATCTCAATATTGCAGTGATGAAATGCGAGGGAGCCGTTACGCCCGAATTCAAGCGAATTATTGGCTATGTGACGAGCTATGTTTCGGGCTGCCGTTATTGCCAGGCACATACAATTCTCGGATCACAGCGATTTGGATCATCGGAAGATCGCCTCAACGATGTATGGAATTTTGCGGACAGCACACATTTCACGGATGCCGAGAAAGCCGCCCTGGCTTTCGCTCATGCAGCCGCCCTGGTACCTAATGCCGTCACTGACGAAATTGGAGAAAAACTGCACGAACACTGGGAAGAAGATGACATTGTCGAAATCATGGCGGTCATCGCGCTTTTCGGGTACCTCAATCGCTGGAATGATTCAATGGGCTCTGCACTCGAGGAATTGCCTATTGAGGCAGGTGAAAAATATCTGGGTAATACCGACTGGGAAGTGGGCAAACACCAGTAGATCGCCAGGCGTTTTGCGAGGGAAAATACATGTCATTCATCAAGTCGTTACCCGCAGCAGAAGAGAGTGTTTCAGCGGTCATGAAGCGATTTCCTGAACAGGGGGTTCAACTGTTCGGACTTGCGAAAGTCATAATGCGCACGGGCGATTGCCAGTTCAGTTCATTGGAGCGGGAGTTGATTGCTGCTTTTGCCTCCGGAACGAATGCCTGTACCTATTGCTACGACACGCACAGGGCGACCGCCGAAGCATTTGGTGTTGATGAAGGCCTGCTGCAGAAGTTACTTGATGACGTCGATAGCAGCCCGGTCGACGACAAACTGAAGCCGGTTCTTCGTTACGTGAAGAAACTGACCGAGACGCCTTCAAGAATGGTTCAGGCCGATGTCGATGCGGTTTTCGAAGCCGGGTGGGATGAGGATACTTTTCATTTTATGGTCATGATATGTGCACTGTTTAATATGATGAATCGGATAATGGACGGGTATGGGGTTCGGAATTCAGAGGAGTTTCGGTTGTCGCGAGGGGTTGAGTTGATGAGGGATGGGTATGGGTAGCTCAAAGAATCATCAAGTTGAATCCCTCGATCGAATCTCCCCACGTCATCGGAAACCATACCCGTTCAAATCGCGAGACGACACATACGTTTGGCACACGCAGCAAACATTCGGCCAAGGAAATGCGGTGCGTTTTGTTGAACGCAGCCCCTTGGGCTGCAAAGTTCGAAGTGCCATTGGTAAAGACTGCTGAAGCAATCTGTCTCAACTAGTTCGTTGAAAATGGTCGGGGCGAGAAGATTCGAACTTCCGACCCCCACAACCCCATTGTGGTGCGCTACCAGGCTGCGCTACGCCCCGACCGGACTCAATACGAAACAAGGGCAGCAATGATACTTGCCGCCCTTGCTCATGAAAAGATGTTTCTATCGACGCAGGATCTTGAGGACTTGTTCAAGTTCCGTGCGTAACTGCTTGATAATCTGTTGGCTTTGACTGGTATCGTTTTTTGCATCGTCGCCCATCAGTCGTTGTCGGGCGCCACCGATCGTAAAGCCGTCTTCATACAGCAAACTACGAATCTGACGAATGATCAGAACATCCTGGCGCTGATAATAGCGCCGATTACCGCGTCGTTTGACGGGTTTCAATTGTGGGAACTCTTGCTCCCAATACCGAAGTACATGCGGCTTGACCGCACACAAGTCGCTCACTTCACCTATGGTGAAATAGCGCTTGCCCGGTATTGGGGGTAGTTCGTCGTTATTCCCCGGTTCCAGCATAGGCCTCTACTCGGGCTTTTAATTTTTGTCCTGGCCGGAAGGTCACAACACGGCGTGCCGTGATTGGAATTTCCTCACCAGTTTTTGGATTTCTGCCCGGACGTTCTTTTTTATCTCGAAGATCAAAATTCCCAAAACCTGAAAGTTTGACCTGCTCCCCTACCGCGAGCGATGCACGCAATTCCTCAAAATACAAATCGACCAGCTCGCGCGCTTCGCGTTTGTTGAGTCCCAGTTCGTTAAACAGGGATTCCGCCATATCTGCTTTAGTCAGCGCCATTTGATCTAATCTCTGAGTTCCGCAGCGAATTGTTGTTGGAGTTTCTGCGTTGCTGCGTTCATTGCTTTATCTGCATCGTCGTCGGTAAGGGTGCGTGAAGTTTCCTGCAAAATCAACCCTAAAGCGACGCTTTTTCGCCCAGCTTCTATTCCTGGGCCGCGGTAAACGTCAAAAACGGTGACTTCCCGAACAAGTTCTGGCATCGCCGATTCCACCGCACGAATCAAATCTGCCGCTGATATTTCGTTGTCGACTACGACCGAAATATCGCGTCGAATCATCGGGAATTTCGAAATGCTCGTTGCGCGTGGCACGTCCGCAGCAAACACCTTCTCTGCATCTAGTTCAACAACGTAAACGTCTTTCTTAAGATCAAATTCCTTGGCAATTCGTGGGTGTAATTTGCCAATAAAGCCAACGACATTTCCGGCGCGTTTAATGTTTGCTGTTTGTCCAGGCTGTAATGCAGGATGTTCAGCACTCACAAAACTGAATTCAGAGTGACAACCGGTCATCAGGAGGAGCGCTTCAAGATCGCCTTTTATATCATAGAAATCAACATTTTGAGCGGCCTGCCCCCATTGCTCCGCGACCACGGGTCCAAGCGCAAGAAAAGCCAGTCGCACGATTTCAATCGGCGCGTCGAGTACACCATGAAAAGATTTTCCGATCTCAAATAATCGTACACGATCCTGTTGCCGCGATAAATTCGATGCAGCGGTCGCAAGCATTCCGGGTAATAGCGAGCCTCGCATGACAGACATTTCCGAAGAAATTGGATTACTCAAAACAAGCTTCGACTCTTCACCTGTCACCCGTTGATTTGGCTCTGCGCCGATGAAACTGTAGGTGATAATTTCCTGATAATCACGTACGACGAGCGCGTCGGCGACCTTCTCAAGATCAACAGTTTTCTCAGTTACCGCACTCAATGGGGTCTCTGCGGTACTAGTGGCCTCCGGAATTCGATCGTAGCCATAAATCCGCGCAACCTCCTCCACCAGGTCGTCTTCAATTTCTATGTCAAATCGAAAACTGGGCGGAATCACCATCCAACCTGCTTCGTTCACCTCTGCTTCAAGGCCTAAACCGGCCAGAATGCTCGACACGGTCTCATGTGGAATATCGGTGCCTAATACCTGGCTCAATCGAGCTTGGGTTAACAAAACCGAATTGCGTTCCGGCAGGAATTGCTTGTTCGCCTGTTCGTTCGTTGGGCCGGCCTCTCCACCAGTGATGGCAAGCAAAAGTTCTGTTGCGCGTTCGATTGCTCGTACCTGGCCTTCCGGATCAACACCTCGCTCGAACCGCAGTGACGCGTCCGTGTGCATCGCGTAGTGTCTTGCACGTCCGACAATGACAGCGGGTGGCCAAAATGCCGCTTCCAAAAAGACATCCGTTGTCTGATTGGTGACTGCCGTGCTCAGTCCGCCCATGATCCCTGCGACACCGATGGGGCCGCTGTCATCCGAAATAACAACCGTGTTTTCATGCAGATCTATTTCGCGATCATCCAGCAAAGTAACTTTTTCACCTGCTTTCGCGTATCGCGGTCGAATCGTGCCGTTTAGCTTCGCCTGATCGTAAGCATGCAGCGGTTGACCGAGCTCCAGCATCACATAATTGGTCACATCGACAACCGCATGAATCGACCGCAGGCCGCTTTTGCGCAGCCTTTCGGTCATCCAGGAAGGGGATTTAGCCGTTGGATCGATGTTTCGGATTACACGGCACACAATTCGCGGGCACGCCTCGGGTACCGGGCACTCAACCGGGTGGATATCGGCGATCGATGCCTCAACCACCGGTAAATCGGGGCCCTTAAGTGGCTGCTCGGTCAGGGCAGCTACCTCGCGGGCAATACCGAGAACGGAAAAACAATCACCCCGATTCGGTGTCAGGTCGACATCAATTATCGCATCAGGCAAATTCAAATAGTCAGCCAGCGCGGTTCCCGTCGGTGCGTCATCCGGCAGCCTGATGATTCCATCAGCTTCGTCTCCGAGGCCCAATTCAATGCCCGAACACAGCATGCCATTCGAAACAACACCGCGAATTTTTGCTTTCCGTAATTTGATTCCGTTCGGCAGTTTGACGCCGGGTACTGCCAGGGGACTCTTCATGCCCACCTCGACATTTGGCGCCCCGCAAACGACCTCTATAGGATCACCGCTCCCGGTGGATACGGAGCACACATTAAGCCGGTCAGCATCCGGGTGCTTCCTGATAGCGAGTACTTCGGCCACGATCACGCCGTCAAGGCCCTCGCCTTCCAATTCTACACTTTCAACTTGGTGCCCAGCCATTGTCAGCCGACCGACGAGGTCCTCAATAGATACTTTTGAATCGACCCATTCCGTCAGCCAGGAGCGTGCAAACTTCATTACATGATCTCCTCTTATTGGAACTGACGCAGAAAGCGCAAGTCATTTTCAAAAAACATGCGTAAATCACTTACGCCATAACGAAGCATCGCCAGTCGTTCGATGCCCATACCAAATGCGTAGCCCGTGAACTCCTGGGGGTCGATGCCGGCATTTTGCAGAACACTCGGGTGCACCATGCCGCAACCCAGTATTTCCAACCACTTGCCTTCTGACCACAACACATCAACCTCCGCCGAGGGTTCCGTGAACGGAAAAAATGAAGCGCGAAAGCGTAGTTCCGCGTCACGTTCAAAAAAGTTTTCGACAAACTGGTGCAACACGGCTTTCAGGTTAGCGAAACTCACACCGCGATCAACAACAAGGCCTTCAACCTGGTGGAACATTGGCGTATGAGTCTGATCAGAATCGCATCGATAAACACGCCCCGGTGCGATGATTCGAATTGGCACGCCCTCTTCCACCATCGAACGAATTTGTACTGGCGAAGTATGTGTGCGCAGCAAGTTTCCGCCTGGAAAATAGAAGGTATCGTGCATGGCGCGCGCAGGATGATCCTCTGGAATGTTCAGCGCTGTGAAATTATGAAAGTCATCTTCAATTTCCGGGCCCGACCGCACGCCGAAGCCAGCATTACGAAAGATGCGTTCGACTCTCGCAGCAGCACGTGAAACCGGGTGACGGCCACCGCGCGACAAACCACGCCCTGGCAGGGATACGTCGACGGCATCCTCCGCGAGTTTCCTCGACAGCACCTCATCTTCGAGCGTAATTCGACGAGCCTCGAGCAACTTTTGAACCGTTTGCTTGGCTTGGTTGATCTTCTGCCCTGCTGCCGGTCTTTCCTCAGCCGACAACTGACCGAGTTCTTTCATGCGCAGCGTGAGCGCACCCTTCTTGCCCAGGTAGGCGACTCTCACTGTGTCGAGCACAGCAAGATCGTTAGCAGAGCGTATTTCTAGCTCCGCCTGCTGGATCAGGTCGGAAAGCGCCGGCATCGAATCACTCAAGAGGGGTTTTCGTACAGCCCAAAATGGTAGCCGCAACCCCGCAAGAATCAGGCTTCGGGCAGAGCCGCTTTTGCCTGTGCCGCAATGGCACCAAAGGCAGCGGGATCGCGCACAGCGATATCGGCCAGAATTTTGCGGTCAATTTCAATTTCCGCAATATTCAAGCCGTTAATCAGACGACTGTAGGACAAGCCGTGAAGCCTGGCCGCCGCATTGATTCGCGTGATCCACAAGGCGCGAAACTGACGTTTGCGTTGGCGACGATCGCGATACGCATACTGTCCGGCCTTGATTACAGCTTGTTTAGCCGTTTTGAATAATTTACTTCGCGCGCCGTAGTAACCCTTCGCCTTCGCGAGGACTTTCTTGTGACGAGCTTTGGCCGTTACGCCTCTTTTAACTCTTGCCATTTCTCAATCTCCGCTCAACTATAAGGGAGCATGCGGCGCACGCTCTTAACGTCAGCCTCAGACACCTGCAGGGTCAAACCCAGCTGACGCTTACGCTTCGAATTTTTCTTTGTAAGAATGTGATTGAGATGTGACTGGGCTCTTTTAAAGCCGCCCTTAGCCGTCCGGCGGAAGCGCTTCGCGGCGCCCCGGTTTGTCTTCATCTTAGGCATTTAAGTCTCCGTATTTTCAAGCCATGCTACGTACAAGCCCATGCTTGCCGCTACTGGCGGGTATTGGCTTTTGTCCCTTGCGGAACAAGGCCGTTACTCACTTTTTCTTCGGACCAATAACCATGATCATTTGCCGCCCTTCCATCTGTGGCATTTGCTCAACGGTACCGAATTCTTCAAGATCATCCCTGACCCTGGCCAGAAGTTTCGCACCTAATTCCTGGTGTGCCATCTCCCGACCTCTGAATCTTAATGTGACTTTCGCTTTGTCGCCCACTTCGAGAAATTCTCGAAGCTTACGCAACTTGATGTCGTAGTCACCTTTGTCCGTTCCCGGACGAAACTTGATTTCCTTAACGTGCACTTGCTTTTGCTTACGCTTGGCAAACTGCGCTTTCTTGTTCAGTTCAAACAGGTACTTACCGAAGTCCATTATGCGACACACGGGTGGATCCGCCATTGGCGATACTTCCACTAAATCAAGTGCCTGGTCTTTTGCCAACTCGATCGCTTCCGCAAGAGGCATTACACCGGCTTGTTCGCCTTCGGCATCAATAACTCTCACCGATACAGCTTCTATCTCTTCGTTACGTTTGACGCGTTTTGAACCTGCGATGCTTGCATCCTCCTGACAAAAACAAGACCCGCAACAATCGTTGCCTGTTTGGGCATCGAAAGACTGCGGGGAGGCGAATTCTATAGCCGAGTTGGGCCCGAAACAAGCCCGGAAATGACTGATTTAGCTGAAAATCGCGGAATAATCGGACGAACGGCTGTATTTTGGCCTCAAACCGCCAAAAATGAGCTTTTTGACTCTTTGTCTGTGCCACCAAACAGCAAGATTGGTGGGCGATGCTGGTCTCGAACCAGCGACCTCCACGATGTCAACGTGGCGCTCTACCCCTGAGCTAATCGCCCCGAACGCCGTGCAAGATACTCACCCAAAGGTACTTCCGCAAGACCCGCGCCTGAATTATTGCTCTACCCAGCCAAACGCCCGCTCAAGCCAAGCCCCGCCTCCCGCACCCGGCTAATTTCATCTCGCAGCTTCGCTGCCTCCTCGAACTCAAGGTCGCGCGCGTGCTTCAACATCTTTTTCTCAAGTTTTGCTGCCATACGCAGCAACTTTTCCGGTGTCATCGTGGCATACAAAGCCGCTTCATCCGCCACTTTGCGCGGCCCACGCCCGGGAACAGGATAAGCCGCCTCCATAATGTCAGATACCTTTTTGACGATTGATGCCGGCTTGATGCCATGTTTTTCGTTGTAAATAACCTGTTTTTCACGGCGTCGAGTGGTTTCATCAATGGCACGTTGCATCGAACCCGTCATCCTGTCCGCATACAGGAGTGCAGTACCATTCAGATTGCGCGCGGCTCGTCCCATCGTTTGAATCAACGATCGCTCTGAACGCAGAAATCCCTCCTTGTCCGCATCGAGAATGGCGACCAGCGACACCTCCGGCATATCCAGGCCTTCCCTTAGCAGGTTGATACCGACCAGCACATCAAAGACGCCCAGCCTGAGATCGCGAATAATTTCCGTGCGCTCGACCGTACCAATATCCGAGTGCAAGTAACGAACCCGAACCCCGTGGTCATGCAAGTAATCTGTGAGATCCTCTGACATGCGTTTAGTCAATGTCGTAATGAGCACACGCTCCTTTACGGCCACACGCAACGCGATTTCTGACAAGACATCATCGACTTGTGTTCTTGCAGGCCGCACTTCAATCACAGGATCTACAAGGCCGGTTGGTCGAACGAGTTGTTCGACAACTTTATCGGAGTGCTCTTTCTCGTAATCCCCTGGCGTAGCCGACACATAAATGGTCTGGGGCGACTGCAGATCAAATTCATCGAACCGCAACGGTCGGTTGTCGAGTGCTGACGGCAGGCGGAAACCGTATTGAACCAGCGTTTCCTTACGCGATCGATCACCCTTGTACATGGCCCCCAACTGCGGCACGGTCACATGACTCTCATCAACGATGAGCATCGCATTATCGGGTACATAATCGAACAGGCACGGCGGTGGCTGACCTTCAGCCCGGCCGGAGAGATAGCGAGAATAATTCTCAATGCCCTGGCAATATCCGAGTTCCCTGATCATCTCGATATCAAATAAAGTACGTTGTTCAAGTCTTTGAGCTTCCAGCAGTTTCTCGGTGTCTCGAAGGTATTCAAGACGCGCCTTGAGTTCTACTTTGATATCGTCGATTGCACCAAGCAAACGCTCTCGCGGCGTGACGTAGTGAGATTTCGGAAACACCGTCAGTCGGGGCACCCGTCGCATGACCTCGCCCGTCAGCGGATCGAAATAAGACAACGATTCTATCTCGTCATCGAAGAGTTCAATTCGCACAGCATCGCGCTCGGACTCTGCAGGAAAAATATCGATGACATCCCCACGCACCCGATAATTGCCCTGCGACAATTCAAGTTCATTGCGCTTGTACTGCATTTCAGCGAGACGCTTCAGTATGGTTCGCTGATCGATTCGCTCTCCACGAGCAAGATGCAGCACCATGCTGAAATAGGCTTCCGGATCACCCAGACCGTAAATCGCGGATACGGTTGCTACAATAATTACATCCGGGCGCTCGATTAAGGCCTTGGTAGCGGACAGCCGCATTTGCTCAATGTGCTGATTAATCGATGCATCTTTTTCGATATAGGTATCCGTGCTGGCGACATATGCTTCCGGTTGGTAGTAATCGTAATAGGACACGAAATACTCAACTGCATTCTTGGGGAAGAACTCGCGCATTTCTCCATAGAGTTGAGCCGCCAGGGTTTTGTTTGGAGCCAGGATAATCGCCGGTCGCTGCAACTCCTGAATGATATTCGCGATTGTAAATGTCTTGCCGGATCCGGTAACTCCCAACAAGGTTTGCCGCGCCAGGCCGTCGTTCAGCCCGGCAACCAGCCCTTCAATCGCCTGTTTCTGGTCTCCCGCAGGCGAGAAATCCGAGACCAGCGTGAATTTATCCGATTCATCTACCTTTGACTTCTTGGGTAGATTGGCTGATTGACGTACCATACGCAGTCGTTTCCGGGAGGCAATCGAGTGAGTTTATCAGTTTCGAAAAGAATGAGTCGGGTCATGCCCTCTGCGACCAGCGCGGTCCTGGGGCTGGCAGCAAGACTTCGTGAAGAAGGTCGTGATGTCATCAGCCTGGGTGCGGGGGAGCCGGATTTCGACACGCCTGAGCACATTAAAGAGGCGGCCATTAAGGCAATCCATGATGGTCAGACCAAATATACGGCTATCGACGGGACGGCGAGTCTGAAGGCCGCTATTCAGCGAAAGTTTGCGCGGGACAACGACTTGACCTACGCACCTAATGAGATTCTCGTGTCATGCGGTGCGAAGCATACGTTGTTCAATTTGTGCATGGGAATCCTGAGCCCTGGAGACGAAGCTATTATTCCGGTTCCTTATTGGGTGTCTTATCCCGACATGGTTCGAGTTGCTGACGGAATCCCAGTCGTTGTCGATACGGGCATCGAGAGCAGCTTCAAAGTAACTCCGGAGCAGCTTGAAGCATCGATAACCGATAAGTCTCGCCTTCTTTTCCTGAACAGCCCATCGAATCCGAGCGGCAGCTGTTACACGCGGGAAGAACTCGTAGCCTTGGGTGAGGTGCTGGTGAAGCACCCCAATATCGTCATCGCCGCAGACGATATTTACGAGCATGTCCACTGGGGCGAATCGCCGTTTTGCAGCCTGGCGACTGCCGTTCCCGAGCTCAAGAATCAAACAGTCACTATTAATGGCGTCTCCAAGTGCTACGCCATGACGGGCTGGCGCATTGGCTATGCAGGAGGCCCGGCTGAGGTCATAGAAGCCATGAAGACCATCCAGAGTCAGTGCACCTCAAACCCCTGCAGCATCTCGCAGGTGGCCGCAACTGCAGCGCTTGACGGTGATCAGGCCTGTGTTGTCAGGATGAACGAGGCCTATACCGCGCGCAGTGATTACATCGTCGCCGCATTGAATGACATACCGGGCTTTGAGTGCCGCAAGGGTGAAGGAGCGTTCTACGCGTTTCCGCGCGTGACCGGTGCCATTGAATCCCTGGGGTTCAAGGACGACTTTGAATTAGTCGAAAAACTGCTTAATGATGCCATCGTCGTCCTGGTGCCCGGCAGTCCTTTTGGATCGCCCGGCTACGTGCGAATTTCGTTTGCCTGCTCGATCCCCGAGCTTGAAGAAGCCGTCAAGCGAATCAGGGGCGTATTGAGCTAAAATAGCATGATCGAAGCATTCAGAGCTGTCACTTGACTTGCGATGGATGCTGAACGAAAATGCCGCCGCTGGCGTACTTCGCCAGCCGTAATTCCCCGATAGCTCAGTTGGTAGAGCGATTGACTGTTAATCAATTGGTCCCTGGTTCGAGTCCGGGTCGGGGAGCCAGAAATTTCAATGGGTTGGCAGAAATGTCAACCCTTTTTCTTTGCCTAATTTTTCTATAGGTAATGTATAGGTAACGGTTTCGACTCGATACTTTTTGGCTCGAATGTCCATTTTTAGGGATTGAGCGGAGGGTGCAGGTAGACCGTGTCTTGGCGGTCTGAGACTGCATGGCTCACGATACTTGATCGAACGGTTCGGGAAGTCTCTCCTGTGAAATGTTTTGCTTATGAGAGTTCTGGGGTCCGCCTCCCCCTCCATAGCAGCCGTTCGGATGATACGATGGCGATAGGCTGGAGATGACCGAAAGCGGCCGCTAGGGTTGAGTGGCGAGTGTCCGGTATACCCTGCGATCTCAATCGGTCGATGCAACACCTAAACTCTGACTATAGAGAAAGAGGTGTTGCAAATGAAGCAGAGACCGAGAAGATATATCACTGATTCCGAGATGGCGGTGATATGGGATCGTTGGGAGAAAGGCGATTCCA
>SMVB01333350.1_pt1 | contig 15971 bp, 14 predicted proteins | sample 2456461 | NCBI WGS metagenome assembly SMVB01 (sample SAMN11095934, study PRJNA526329) | marine sediment metagenome | biome: Marine sediment; feature: Surficial sediment; material: Deep marine sediment; isolation source: Hadal surficial sediment | place: Pacific Ocean | collected 2014-05 | depth...
AGGGGCTGTCTACAACCGGCTGCGGCCAATCGCCGTCGACTTCGACGCGCAAGGCGCACCCGCAGATGTCATCGACGACCGTCTCGCCTACATCAGCACGTATCAGACCGGCATCACCGACGGTCCGAGCGCGATCCAGCAGTTCCCACAGGGTCACGGCGACGCCTGGGGTTATTACCTGTCGGCGACCAAGACCTACATGGGAGCGCTCCAGAACAACCTGTATGCGGATTGGTTCGCGAGCGAGCGCGAGACCGACCAGGAAATGTTCGAGATGGCCGACGTCGACGCCGACCCGAACACCGCGCCCGAGGACGTGGGGGTCCCGCTGCTGGGCGTCCGGAACATGGCACAGGCCATGGCGGGCCGTGCCCGGGCAGCTTCGGCGATCGTCGACCGCACATTCCGGCGCGACTTCCGCCAGGACTTTGCCGAGACCACCGCCAACCTGCAGGAGTACGACCCGGGTGCCCCCGACGGCTGTATCGATTCCGATGATACGGACTGCTCGCAGCGTTCGTTTGCCACGGCCGATTGGGCCGCGCGAGCGGGCCTGGGCGCGTACTTCGACTGGGCGCTGGTCAACCACCTCCTTCCTGACGGCGACGGTGAGAACCTGGACGAGGTTCACCGCAAGAGTGTCGACGAGATCGACCTGCTGATCGGGGCGGTGGCGGAGATGCAGGGCCGCGTCGACAACGCCTACGCGGGACGCAACCCGCTCGGGCTGACCCCGAATATCGTGCCGTTCGGGATCAACCCGGTTGATCTCAAAAATTTCGTGACCGGTGAACAGGGCGGGCGCTCTCATTACGAGCAAGTCCGCGAGATCGCGGTCGACGTGCTGATCGATGCCGGGACGGCCCTTTCGTGGGCGAACCTGGCAAGCCAGCGGATGCGTGAGCTGGCCAGCACCGAGTTGAACCCCACGGAGTTCGATGTGTGGCGGATCGACCAGGAGGTCGAGATCAGCTACCGACTCGTCGAGTTGTATGGACTGCCGTCACGAAAGGACCCGTTGGACAACGATCTCGACGGTGTCGACAGCTCGGTCAACCCCGACTCAGATCTGATCGAGGCCGGCGTCGACCCGCACCCGGGTACGCCCGATCTGGTCAACTTTCTCCTGACCGACGAGCAACTGGGCGTGCTGTTCGGCACCGGGGCGGACGATGCACTGGCCTACCGCGTGGCCCCCGGCGAAATCCAGTTGGCGCTCGGCCAGATCCGCGTCGCTGCGCTCGATATCGAAGCGGTCCAGGCCGCCATCGACGCCAACCGGTCGGAGATCGACGCCAAGGCGAATCTGCTCGTTGAGAAACGCGAGTTGTGCCAGGTGTCCGTCGACATTATCTGGGAGGTCAGCGGTGAGATGATCAATATCCTGGATCGCCAGGAACAGATGGCCGTGGCGGGCGCCGAGGCGGACAGTCTTTACAACAAGTGCAAGAAGCTCGAGACCCTGAGCAAGCCGAAGCTGGACGATGTGTTCGAAGTCGCCCCGTGTCTGGGTGAGGCCGGAAAACTCTTTTTCACGACTCTCAAGGGATGCACCGGTGTCGGAGCCTGCGTTGGCAGCGTACTCAAGAACCTCAGCAACACCATCGTCGATGAATTGACCGCGGAGGCCAAGGCCAGGGAAGCCCAGCAGAAGATCAGCAAGGATTTCGACATCCAGCGTGAGAAGGAACGCCTCAACACGTTGGAGACGGCAACCATCCAGGCAGTCGGCTGCGACCTTGAATCGCTCGATGACCGTGAGAGATTGAACGAGGCGTTACGGAAGACACCGGGGCTGATCGTCGAACTCGCGCGTGTTCAGGAACTCTACTTCCAGTCGGTGGGCCGCCTCTCGGTGGCTGTCCAGGAGGGTAAACGGCTGCAAGCGGACCTGCAACGGCTACGACAGATCGAACAGCACCAGATCCAGGAGCACCGGTGGAAGGATCTCGCGTTCCGGGTGTTCCGGAACAACGCCTTGCAGAAGTACCGGTCGTTCTTTGACCTGGGGGCCCGCTACGTGATGATGGCAGCCCACGCGTACGCCTACGAATACAACAGGCGGACGGACGTCGAGAACATGCTGGAGGGTTTGCACCGGGAGCTTCGGCTGGGCAACGAGAATTCGGCCCCGGCCACGGGCGGTGATCCCGACGGCCTGTGGAACGTTCTGACCACGCTCGACGGTGCCCCGGGGCTGATAGCCGGATGCAGCGCCGATCATGCCTGGTTCGACATCGGCGACTCACCGCCGCGCCAGGTCTTCTTGAGACGCAACCTGCTGGGTCTGCTGAGCATCCCCGGAGAAGATGATTTCAATGACGAGGTCCGGCTTTTCCAGGCCTGGGTCGAGTCGCACATTGTCCCGCGTCTGCAGGACCTGGACATCATCAACGACTTTACGTCGGGGCTTCCCTCGAATCGAAGCGGTCCCGGCATCGTCATCCCGTTGCCGACGATGATCGTCAACGGCCTCAACTTCGTCGGAACGACGCACGGCACGACGAATTTTCAAGAGGGCCGGACGGAGAAGATCCTGACGCACCAAGTCGTCTTCTGGGGGGCTGACTGCTCCGCGGACGCACTCGGCTGCATCAACGGCGAGTTCGACATGTGGATGATCCCGGCCGGCGACTCGATGTTTCGGGAAAACACCGGAGCACAGGACATCAGCCTCGAACCGGTGCGCCCATGGGGTGTGGTGGATCAGATCCTCGGTTTCCAGACGATCTTTGACAATTCGTGGCAGGAGCAGTCCTACAACGTGTGGACCAATCAACTCTTCGACGACAGCCCGGGGGGCGGTCAGTTCCTCGACTCCATCCGCTTCTTCACGGTGCAGACGGGACAGACAACGCTCGCCACGCGAGGCATTATGGACTTCGATCCAGCCAACACCGAGGGTTCGGTCTTCTTCAACAACGGCATGGCGGGTCGTACCGCCTGGAACACTCAGTGGCTGCTCGTCATTCCGGGCAGGCAATGGGATAACGACCCTGTCATCGCCCTCGACAAGCTGATGGTGTTCATCTACGGGCTGGACATGGTGCCCGGCGGCCCTGACCCCGACGACGACGGCTTGATCGAGATCGAGTGGCGGATCCGCGGTTACCGCGAAAACTGAGATTCATACGGAGCAACGATCATGATGCGGTACACACATCTGCTTCCACTGTCCTTGGCGTTCCTCGCGTCGACAACACTCGCGCAGTCGCCCGTGCCGGAGCCGGACATGGTCCTTTACGGCGGCATTCTGCTCAACGGTAACCCCATCCCCCCCTCGCCGCCGAACACCATCGTCGTCATCGCGGTGCTCCAGGGCGGCATGCCCCAAGAACCACTCGATCGCCTGGCCACCTACACCGTCGGTAACAACCCCAACGCGATCGTCGACGCCGACAATGACGGGCAGGTGGACGACGCCGGGTACGTCCTGCGTATTCCCATGGAGTTTGGGGGTGGCCCACTGAGCGGCAACGCCGTCATCCTCGGTGACACGGTGGAGATCTACGTCGAGGACCCGCCCGACACCTTCCAGGTCATGGGCAGCATGCTGGTCAGCGGCCGCGGTATGGTGACCGAGGCCGACCTGCCAATCACAAAGGGTTCCTGCCCTGGCGACATCGACGCGGACGGCGCGGTCGGCATCAACGACTTCCTCGCACTGCTTGGGGCGTGGGGCCCCAACCCCGGTCATCCGGCCGATCTGGACGGTGACGACATCGTCGGCATCACCGACTTCCTGGCGCTGCTGGCCGCATGGGGGCCGTGCCCTTGAAACGTATTACCGTCATCGCGGTCGCCAGCCTGGTAGCGCTGGTCAGCTCCGCACCGGTGTGCGCGCAGGACGGCGACCGAACCGTGCTGTCGGGCAAGGTCGAGCTGGCCCGGCTCGTGGACCTGTCGGCGGCCCGGCTTGCGCTCGACCTGGAATACGACCCCACTACGCTCCGCGGCAACATCACGATGCGGTCCACGACGGGGCTCTCAGACCAGGAGCTGTGGTCGCTCACACAACGCGTGCTCGCTGCCAACGGGTTCACGACCGTCATTCAGCCTGGGCAGAAGACGATCAGCATCGTCAAGCTCGCCGAGGCCCCGGCGCTCGCTCGGCTCGAGTTCACCGGAACTCCGGATCTCATCGCCGGGTACTCGCAGATCCTCGTGCAGCTCGAATACGCCGATCCGGCCGAAGTCGTCAAGACGGTCAAGCCGCTGTTGTCCAGGCCAGGCGGCTCGATCGCGCCGTTCGGCAACAAGAGCATGCTGCTGCTTTCGGACCTCAAGCCACGGATCGAACAGGCGATGATGATCGTCGAGATGCTCGACGTGCCGGCACAGGTGCCCCCGATCACGCGTGTCGAGGTGAAATTCCTGTCGCCCATACAGCTGTCCTCGGCCGTACTCTCGGCCTCCACCGTCCGCGACACGATCGCCGGTCGGACCAGCAAGGGCAAACTGCTGCCGGCCCTCGACGGCGGCGCCGTCTTGCTGATCGCTCCACTGGACGAGCAGGATCAGTGGTTGGAGCTGATCGAGCGTTTCGACCAGCGTCAGGAGGTCAGGACACAGAGCTACACATCCAGCCAGTTTTCCATCGAGGAGGTGGCGGGTCTCATCGAACAGGCGGCGCGCGAGACCGGGCCACGCGGCTCGGGTGACCAATGGAAAATGATCCTCGACGATCTGACCAGCACGCTTGTCATCACGGCCACGCCGAGCGAACACGAGAGCATCGTGTCGTTGCTGGACCGCCTGGACAAGGTGCCTGCCAGCGCTCGGCGCACAGTGCGATCGTTCAAGATCCGCAACCGCCCCGTCGGCGAGATCATGGAGGTGCTTTCGCGGCTCCAGGAGGAAGGCGTCATCCAGTCCCGTGGCGACACGGAACCGCGGGCCGCCGAGGATCGCACGATCCGGCAACGGACCGTGCGCGACGACCTGCCGTTCGATCCGCGGGATCTCGTGCGGACAGATGAGCTGGGTCCGGTGATGGCGGCCGGCCGGGATACCCCCGCTGCTGCTGCCAACCGGGTGTCGCGGATCTCCGACTCCGAACTGACGCTCACCTCTGACGAGCCGACCAACACGCTGATCGCATTGGGTCCGTCGCGCATCCTCGACCAGGTCGAAAGCATCATCCTGGAGCTCGACGTTCGTCAGCCGCAGGTCATGCTCGAGGTGCTCATGATCGCCTTGACCGAGAGCGACATGCTTGACCTTGGCGTCGAGATCAAGGCGATCACGATCACCGGATCAACCGTGCTGAGCCTCGCCTCCCTTTTCGGCCTCAGCACCGTCGGACCGGGCACCGAACCGACGACCGGCGATGGCGAAGGACTGACCGGTATCGTGCTGAGTCCCGGAGACTTCAGCGTCGTGATCCGAGCCCTCCAGGCGATCAACGATGGCCGGTCGCTGGTCATCCCACGGGTGCTGGTCAACAACAACGAGCAGGCCGTCCTGGACTCGGTCCTCCAGCAGCCGTTCCAGAGCACCAACGCATCGACGACCGTCGCGACGACCTCGTTCGGCGGCACGCAGGACGCCGGCACGACCGTCACCGTGAGGCCGTCGATTGCCGAGGGCGATTACCTGATCCTCGAATACGCCGTCACACGCAGCGCGTTCGTGGGCGACACCACGAACCCGGCGCTGCCGCCGCCACGCCAGCAGAACAGTTTCGAGAGCATCGTGACGATTCCGGACAACTACACGGTGGTTGTCGGCGGAATCGAGAGCCACGAGCTTTCGGAGGCAGTCCAGCAGATTCCGCTGCTGGGCGACATCCCGCTCATCGGCGAGCTCTTCAAGAATCGCTCCAAGACGATGACCAAGACGTGGTTCTACGTGTTCATCCGTCCGACCATCATGCGGAACCGCAACTTCGAAGACCTCAAGTACATGAGCGATCAGTACCTGGCCGCGACGGAGGTCGACAGCGGGTGGCCGACCCTCGAACCGGGGATCATCCGGTGATCTCAAGGCAGGACAACTCGACCGCCGAGTCCGCGCCGCCGCTGCACCTGGCCGACGTGAGCCCTTCCTTTCTTACGGCAATCCCGCGTGACTTCGCCCGCCGCCACCTGATCATCTCCCAGGGCCTCGACGGCGACACCCAACGGCTCGCCGTGGCCGAGAGTACGACAGCCGCTTGCATCTACAACACCGGCGTGCGGATGCGATCACCCGTCACGCCGTTTGTCGCCGACGGCGAGGCAATTGCCAGGCTTGTCGACGAGGCCTACGGCGCAGCCGGCGTCGAGGTTGGTGATGACGCCCTTGACGAGCTGGATCGATCCGGCCGGGACATCGACGATCTGCTCGAACACGCCGACCGCGACCTGCTGAGCACACAGGGCAAGGCACCGGTGGTCAAGCTGGTGGACGGCCTGCTCTTCGAGGCCCTCGGCCACAACGCCAGTGACGTGCACGTCCAACCGTTGTCGGACCGGACGCTGGTACGATTCCGACTCGACGGCGTCCTGCACACGACCCGCGAGCTGAGCCGCGAGATAACGCCCGCGGTGGTCAGCCGCATCAAGGTCATGGGCCGCATGGACATCGCCGAACGACGCATTCCGCAGGACGGCCGCGCCACGGTACGCATCGGCGACCGGCCGATCGACCTGCGTATCAGCACCATGCCGACCAGTTACGGCGAGCGTGTCGTGCTGCGGCTGCTGGACAATTCGCAGCAACTCTGCGACTTCGACCAGATCGGCATGTCGCCTGACGTGGCCAGCCGCTTCCTCCTGTGCGCGCAGCTGGCTCACGGCATGATCCTTGTCACGGGCCCGACGGGTTCCGGCAAGACGACAACGCTCTACTCGACGCTGCGTCGAATGGGTTCGTCGGAAGTGAACATCATGACGATCGAGGATCCGATCGAGTACGACCTGTCAACGGTCGGCTTGACCGTGAGCCAGTCGCAGATCAACACCCGCAAGGGCCTGACCTTCGCCACCGGTCTGCGCCACATCCTGCGTCAGGACCCCGACGTGATCATGGTCGGCGAGATCCGAGACGCCGAGACCGCGCGTATCGCGGTGCAGTCGAGCCTGACCGGTCACCTGGTATTCTCGACACTCCACACCAACGACGCCGCGAGCGCCGTGATCCGGCTGCTGGACCTCGGTGTCGAGCCGTATCTCGCAAGCGCGTCGCTGTCAGCGGTGCTCGCCCAGCGACTCGTGCGGTGTCTCCACGACGAGTGTCGCGGCGAGGGTTGTGAAGACTGCATGGGCACCGGCTATCACGGGCGGACCGGGATCTTCGAGCTGCTCACCGTGGACGACACGATCCGCTCGCTGATCACCAGCGGGCGCCCGCTGGCGGAGATCCGCCAGGCCGCACGCGCCAACGGCCTTCGTACACTGGCCGAAGAGGGCATCCGCCTGCGCGAAGCGGGTGTCACATCACGGCTGGAGATTCGCCGCGTCGTCGAGGGGCTGGTATGACCACCACGTGGCGTTACAACGCGGTGAGCACCAACGGTGCGGGCCAAGGCGCCAGACGCCGAGGCGAGATGAACGGCACGTCGGCCGCCGAGATCCGCGCATCGCTGCGGCGAATCGGCTGGCAGGTCCTCGACCTCAAGCCGGTTCGCAGCCGCACCGCCGGCGACAAGGACGCGTTTGGCGCGGTGTGGTTCGGACATCTACGGTCACGACGCCGCGAGATTCGCGCCGAGATCTTCGACAGCGCCGCGACGATGCTCGAATCCGGCGTGCCGGTGCTCCAGGCCGTCACGATCCTGATAACGGCCGATACCGCCCGCCGGTCGAGTCGTCGCACGATGCTCACCCAGCTCCGCGGCGCGTTGCAGGACGGCAGCTCGCTGGCACAGGCGATGGCGGACCACCCGGCGTGGTTCGAGCCGACAGAGGTCGCCATGGTGGAGGCGGGCCAGCAGAGCGGCGAACTACCCACCGTGTTGCGATCGCTTGCCGAACGCAACGAACGAGCCAACGAACTGGGACAGCGGCTCATCGCCGCCCTGTCGTACCCGGCGATCCTCTGCATCGTGGGTCTGGGCGTGGTCGTCTTTCTCAGCACACGCACACTGCCGGGCCTGGTCGAGATCCTCACCGACGCCGGCGTCGAGGCGCCGGCGCTGAGCATTCGCGTCATGGCCTTCGGGCAGATGCTGGCGAACTGGTGGCCACTGCTGGGGATCGCCGGCATCCTGGCCGTCGGCGCGATCCTGGTCGGTCCGACCTGGCTGGAGCGGCGCGGTATCGCGCTGCCGCGATGGTGTTCGCGGCTGCGGCCGCAGGTCTCGCGACGAATGGCGTTGTCGGGCCTTTCGCTCGGTGTCGCGGAGCTGATTGAAACCGGTATCCCCGTCGGCGACGCATTTCGGATCGTGGCGCCGACACTCAGTTGTCGTTCGCTGCGCCGCCACGTCATCGAAGTGGCGGCCCGGATCGACCGCGGGACCGACCTTGCCGATGCGCTGGATATCGGCGAGTGGTTCGATGCCGAGTTCCGACAGCTCGTCGAGGTTGGCCAGGCCAGCGGCGAGTTGGCCGTGGTACTCCGGCGTCTGGGAGATCGCTACAGCCGTGCGGCGAGGCGGCTCATCGACCGCCTTACTGCGTTGCTGGAACCCGCAGTAATTCTGACCCTGGCTTTTCTGGTGGGCGTCGTAGTCATGTCGGCAATCTTGCCGTTGCTGCGACTGCAGGAGATCTTGTGATGATGAAGCATCGGCAACGAAGTACCGAAGGGGACGGGCGACGCGGGATGACGCTGGTCGAAGTGTTGGCCGTCGTTGTGATTCTCGGCCTGATCGCCGGGACACTGGTCGTCCGGTTCTCCGGCGTGTTCGGCAAGGCGCGGCATGAACTGGCCAAGTCGGGAATCGGCGTGATCGTAAGCCGGGTCGAGTTGTACAAACTCGAACACGGACAGTGGCCCGCGAGCAACACGGGGCTTGCATCGCTCAGTGACGGCCAGGCAGCCCCGACGGCAGCGTATTACCTGAGTCACGATCAGCTGCTCGACCCGTGGGGCTTCGAGTACCAGTACATCGCACCGGGCCCCGGCGGCCACCCGTACGAGGTCATCAGCCTCGGCGCCGACGGCCAACTCGGCGGCGACGACGAGAACGCGGACGTCAGCTCCTTGAACCTGCGAGAGATAGCTTCGTGAGCCGGAGCTTTACGCTCATCGAGGTGCTGGCGGTGGTCGTGGTGCTGTCGCTCATCGCCGCGGTGTCGGTGTCGAGCCTCGGCAATGTCGGCACGGGCATGCAGGTCGAGCGTACGGGGGCGCGGCTGCGCGACCTCGACGCCAGGGCCCGTATCTACGCCCGTCGCCACGAGGCCGTGCGACTCGTGTCCGGCGCAGCCGGCTCCGGCCTCTCGGTTCTGACGCTGGACGCACAGGACACGATCCTGTCGATCCAGTGGCCGCCGGACCTGTCGGTCACCGTTGCCCCGGTACGGTCCGACGATGAACTGGTCATCGACCGACGCGGGTGCGGCCCCGACTACCGCGTAAGCGTGACCGATGGCCGCACGACGCTGTCGTGGAGCGTGCTTGGCCTGACCGGCGCGATCATCGAGGAGGGCGGCTGAATGGCCAGGCACGTCGCACCACGGGGACTCACCCTGATCGAGGTGCTCGCCTCGGTGGCGTTGTTGACGCTGCTTGCCACCGCCGCCGTCCCGGTGCTGCGCAGTGCGCAGATTCAACAGCCGGAGCCGAAGTCGATCGATCTGGTTGACCTCTCGCGGCTCGCCGACGTTGCCGACCTCACCGCCTTGGTCGGTACCGATACGGCACCGGCCGAAGGTGCGGTGATCTCGATCGCATGGGACGAACTCGGCGACGACCCTGACGATGACATCGCCGGTCGGCCACCCGTGACCGCGCACACGGCGGTGGTCGGCGAGTTCGGCGCGTGGATCGCGTTCTCGTGCGACGGACTGCAGGTCTTCCGGTGGGTCCAGGCAAGGGAGGGCCAATGAGACGAGGCCTGACCATGCTTGAACTGCTGTTCAGCCTGGCGCTGCTCACCGTGGTCATGCTGACCGCCGGTTCGTGGATCCGGCTGGTCAGCGCGACCGGGACGCTGGTGGCGGGTCCGGCGCGGTGGGAGGCGGCGGCACACGCCGCACTCCAGCTCGTCGAAGACGACATCCTGGTTGCTGACTTCCATGTGCCCGGGCGCGACGCACTTGTCGAGGTCGCTGACGGCGGTCTTATTCTGCGCACCCGGCTGGCATGCGCCGGCGATCCGTCAGGTCTCCTGCAGCATCGCTACAGCCTTGACCCCGGACAGGACGCGCTTCGTCTCGAAGAGCGAACCACGACCAACTCCGTGCACACGCGAAGACTTCTCAACGACGTCGGGTCATGGTCATGCCAGCACGACAAGGATCGCAACGTCTTGTCCATCACGATTGTCTCCAACGATGGCGTCACGGTAAGCAAGAGGTACCGTTTGCCATGAACGCTCGACGTGGAACCGCACTGTTGGTTGTCCTGGCCGTGACGGTACTGACCGTCTCGGCACTGGCGATGATCGTCCGCGTCACCTCCACGGCGTCCATGGCTCGCCATACCTCCCGGTCCATGACGATTGCGGCGGACCTGCTGCACGCGACCGACACCCCCATCACGACGTGGCTCAACACGATGTCTTCCGACGTCGTGCTGCCGCCCGACGTGATGACCCCCAGGACGCCGGTCCTTCTCGACCGCTGGACGGCCGGCGACACCGATTTCGAGGTCACGATCACCGCGTGGGACCAGTACGCGATGGTCCCGGCCGACCAGGTCCGCGGGCCGCTGGGTGCAGCCGTGGTCGATCCCGAACTCAAGAACATCGTCGGGGCCACGAAGCTCCCCCGCGGTCAACCCACCGGGCTCGATCTGTTCCTCGCCGCGGCCCGGACGGTCGACGGCGCTCGCGTGTACCCGGCTGCTCCCGGGCAGTCCCACGAGCCGTCCGACGACGACGCCGGCGAACCCTCCGAACAACGGCCGGCACTGGGCGCGATCGTGGCCACGCACAACCCGGCGCCCGGCCGTATCAATGTGAACACGGCGCCGATGGCGTTGATCGAGGCCGCGCTGCGGCGGACCCAGCGCGGCGACATCAAACAGATCCTCGAGGCCAGAGGCCTCGGCGAACGGACGATCCTGCCGGCCGCGCCCCAGCAACGTCGCGGTCGCCGCCGGTCACTGGAACTGGTTGGCGTCAGTGACGCATGGGCCTTTCGCGTGGACATCCTGGTCGGCGGCCTGCACCGCTCGTGGTGGTGTGTCTACAGCCGGCCGCGACCAAGTAAACCCTGGGAGTGCGTACAGCGTCTTGCGATTCTCCAGTGATCCAATTCGGCGATTGCGTCTGACGATCGCACTCACGTGGTCGGCGTCGATCGTAGTGGTCGTGATGCTCGGTGTGTGGGCCGTGGCGCCGCGATCGACGGCGTTTGTGCCAACCAGCGTCCTGGCACCGGCCAAAGCCGATCCAGCCGCCAACGCCGCGGCCGCGCCGCTGAACGCCGACGTGTTCTCGGTCAACCTGTGGCGTGACCCACCGGCAGTTGTGGCCGCCAGGCCTGCTGTACGGTCAGTGCCTGTCCCGGCGGCCCAGACACTCCAGCTGGAGTTACTGGGCATAACGCGACGGAACACGTCGCTCCGGGCCAATCTCTATGACAGCAGGGACGACCGAATCGTCATCGTCGGCGAGGGCGACCACGTCCGCCGGTTCACGGTCAATCGCATCACCAGCGACGCGATCGAAATGAGTGACGGCCGCCGGACGTACACCCTCACGCTCGAGGAAGGTCCGGTATGAGCGGACTCGACACGAAGCGACATCTGCGTTGGCCGGCCGACGAGTTCTACTGGGCCGTGCTCGACACGAGCGTGCTGGGGTCTCGCCGCCGGCCAAAGCAGCTCGGCTTCCTTTTCGAGGCGGAGCTCCCCGTGACGATCGACGAGGTCCAGGCGGCGTACGTCCCGCTTCCCGGCGACCGCTGCCTGGCATGCGGGATCGACCGTACCCGGCTGGCTGCCATCGACAACGAGGCAGTCGTTCTCAATCCGGCGTCGATACCGGCACTGCTCGAAGCCGACGTCGATCCGGCACAACTGAACCTGTTGACCGGCGACTTTGAGCCGTTGCCGGTGCGGCGGCTCGCACGGTTGTGGCGAGGCAGCGTTCTTTCGGCGATTGCCCTGTGCGCGATGCTGCTGGTCATCGGGATGCATCGCCGCGCCGGTGCCGCCGGCGATGCAGCGCAACAAATCGCGCTCGCGACAACAATGGTCCTGGGCGAAGCGATGGGCCGGAACGTGACCGACGCGGATGTCACACGGGCCAGGCTCACACTTCGATCACGCCTGGCCGAACTGCGACAGACCCGCCAGACCGATCTGTCCTCCGACGACGCCGCTGACGTGTCCGGCACACTGGCCGCCGTCTGCGCCGCGTGGCCGCGTGAGCTGGCGACAAAGATCGACAGCTGCGTCGTCACCAGCAACGTGATCGCGATCTCCGGCGCCGTACCGACGACGGACGATGCCCAGAAACTTGCCGACGCGCTGGGCTCGATCGCCGGCTGGGATCTTCAACAGCCAAGCGTGGAGAGCACCCGCGACACGATTCGCGTCAGCTTGCGGCTGACGCGACGCAAGGAGCCCGTGTCATGACGCGGTTCACCACGATCACGCTCGTGGTCGGCCTCGCCGGGCCGCTCGTCCTGGGCTGGTGGTCCGGCACGAGGTGGTACCGCGCCGAGCAGACCGTGCGTAACCGCACGTCGCAATACGAGCAGACCGCGGCCGACGTTGGCGAGATGCTGGCGTTGCAGGCCCGCATCCCACGGGTGAGCCTCCAGGAGCGACCGGCCCAGGACGTCATCGCACACGTCAACGACGTTTTGGGCGCAATCGGGCTGCCCGCGAGCCGGCTCAAGCGACTGACCGCCGAGAGCGACGTGCAATTGCCGCGAGGGCCCGGCCAGGAAGGGCCGGAGTATCGGCGCCAGTCCGTGCGACTGATCCTGCAGGCAATGACCGTCTCGGACATCGGGTTCTTCCTGGTGGAGTGGCGCACCGAGCACCCGGTCTGGACGCCGGCGCGAATCGAGTTGGCGCTGCCGGCCGGACGACGGACCCGGTCCGGCCGATACGATGTCACGATTATTCTCTCAGCGGCATACGTCGCCGGAGGTGAGCGGTCATGAAAGGCACACTGATCACGCTGCTGGCAACGCTTTGCCTGGTCGGCTGCGTGGACGTCCAACGCGGGCCGTACACGGCACGGAGCGAGCTCACTCGCGATACCCACAAGGCCGAAATGCTCAACCGCAAGGCCGCTGACCTGATCCTCAAGGATCCCCAGAAGGCAGAAAAGCTGCTTGGAGATGCGCTCACGGCCGACCTGTATTGCGGGCCGGCACACAACAACCTCGGCATCATCTATCTGAATTCGGGCCGGCTCTACGAGGCCGCCGGCGAATTCGAGTGGGCACGCCGCGTAATGCCCGGCCACGCCGAACCACGCACGAATCTCGCACTGACCCTGGAACAGGCGGGCCGATTCGATGAGGCGATCGAGGCATACCACTCTGCCCTGTCTGTCAGCCCCCACCACGTCCGGTCCATGGAGGGGCTCGCACTGCTCCAGATCAGACACGGCCTGACGGACGAAACGACGGCCGAACTGCTCGACGAGATCGCGATGCGCGGCGAGACCGCCCATTGGCGTTCCTGGGCCCGACAACAGGCGACACTGCTCTCCCCGTAGTGAAATCCGAAGCCGCAGATTGTCGCGATCAACGCGCAGCAGGCAATGCACGGCCTCTTATGATGTAGCTGTGACGTGGGGCCATTGCCCCATCCGGCTCTCCGCAGCGAGGTCAAGGACGTGCGATGCTGAACAGGGACTGGCTTGTCGCCAACAGGGGAATCCTCGTTGTCCTGCTGCTTGGCGCGATCGTACTGCTGCCGGCGCTGAGCTTCGGTCTCTGGGAGCCCTGGGAACCGAAGTACGCACAAGCGACCGTGGAGATGATGGATCGGGGCGACTACGTGACCCCCTACTACCGCGGCGTCCCGCGGTACTCAAAACCGATCCTGTCGTACTGGGTCATCGCGATCTCCTACGGCGTCTTCGGTGTCAACGAGTTCGCCACACGGCTGCCGTTCGTGCTCTTCGCGTTGTCGTCGATCGGCGTCTTCGTCCACTGTCTCACCCGGCTGTTCAGCCGGACGCTGGGGACCCTCGGCGGGATCGTCCTGCTGACGTCGCCGTTGTTCTACCTGTTGAGCCGCCAGGCGATGCCGGACGTCCTGTTCGCCGCGTGCCTCAGCATGGCGCTGTGCATGCTTGCGCTGGGCCTCTTCGAGGACGAGGCCCGCAGCCGGCGAATGCTGCTGTTCTATATCTTTGCGGCGCTGGCGGTCCTGGCGAAGGGCCCGCTGGCGGTGATCATCATCGGGGCGATCGTCGGGCTGTACATCCTGTTGACACTGGACTTTTCCGCCGGCTCGTGGCGTGGCACGCTGCGGGCCCTGGGGAACCTGCTCTTCGGCAGGATGAAGCTTCATTGGGGGGTGCCCCTGTTCCTGCTGATCACGGTCCCCTGGTACGCCTATCACCTGCTCACCGATGACGTCTTCCTGGAGCGACTGCGGTATGACTACCTGACCCGGTTCTCGCGAGCCGAGGGTCACCACGACGGCGCGGCGACCTTCTACATCGAGCATCTTGTGTACGGCCTCTTCCCGTGGACGGCTCTCGCCGCGGCGGCGGTCCTGTGCATCCGGCCGAAACCGGAATCCGGCGGGGCGGATCTCAGACGCAAGCAGCTGTTCTTCGTGTGCTGGTTCATCTGTCCGTTCCTGATCTTCTCGGCGTCGGAAACGAAGTTTTCCTATTACGCCGCACCCTTGCTGCCGCCGCTGGCCCTCCTGGCGGCAGCCTCGCTGTCGGCCTATATAAAGGACAGGCAATACGGGGCTCGGTTCGCGCTGCCGATCCTGGCCCTGGGCGTCTTCATGCTGCCGGCCCGGATGCTGCTGGCGGATCCGGGCTTTCTGCTGGGTACCATCACAATCAAGAAATCGGTCAACCAGATTCTCCGCGCCGATCCCTCGTTTGCCCATCCGCTGATGACCTACCAGGTTCTGTTCGCCCTGTTCGGCGCGATCCTGCTGCTGCTGGCGATCGTCTCGTTCTGGAAGTACCGCAGGTATGCGGTCGCCGGCCTGTGCGCCGTTGCGGTTGCCATGAGTATCTACAACGCGCAATACCTGATCGTGAACCTCTCGCCCCACAAATCCCAGAAGCTGGTGGTCGCAAAGCTCAAGACGCTCATGGGCCCGGATGACGAGCTGGCGATCTTCTACCCCGGCAAGGATGTCCGGATGCAGAAAGAGCGCTCCGCCATCGAGGGCTCCGCGGTCTTCTACATGAACGACAACATCGTCGAGCTGAACAGCCTCGATGACGCGCGTCGGTATTACAAGGACGGCGGCGGTGCCTATTGCATCGTCAGGAAGAAGCACCTGGGTGCGTTGAACAGACTGTTCGATGAGCTGGGGCTGACGATGCTCATCGTCGACGAGAGCAATTACCGGTTCACGGCCATCGAGGTGTGGAAGACGTCATCGCGATAGTTGAATCGCCCGTATGACCCTCCGGATTCACGGGTGGCACGGTTGACGTCGCGAAGCGACGTCGGCCGTGGTTGGACGCTCGAAGACACGGCCGACCGAGCTTCGCTCGGTCAACCGTGCCACCCGATCTGTTCGAGCCCACAGCGGCTAAGACTTGCTGTACTGATCCGGTGTGTCGAGGTCGTGGATGACCGCCGGATCGTCTACATGCAGCCGACGACAGTAGTCGGGGTGATCACGCCAGAATTGCCGCACGCCACCGGGCCCGTCGTACGAGAGGATCTCACCGAAGAGCTGCGACGGGATCAGTACGGGATGGCCGC
>SMVB01088088.1_pt1 | contig 15970 bp, 13 predicted proteins | sample 2456461 | NCBI WGS metagenome assembly SMVB01 (sample SAMN11095934, study PRJNA526329) | marine sediment metagenome | biome: Marine sediment; feature: Surficial sediment; material: Deep marine sediment; isolation source: Hadal surficial sediment | place: Pacific Ocean | collected 2014-05 | depth...
GCGCTGCAGCCCGTGATGTCGAAGGTCCCCGCGCCGGTGGAACCGCCGGGGAAGGAGCCGATGCGGATCAGGTAGCTTGCACCGGCTGTCCCGTCCCAGGTGATCTCGCTCTGGAACCCGCAGGTGTCGTCGTTGCAATCGAGGGCCGGCGACGGCGGGCAGATGCCCGTGTCGGCGTACACGGCCATCTTGGTGTCGTTGCCCGCCCCGCCGCACATGGTCGCCGTGAAGGCGCCCGTGTTGGGCGCGACCCACGAGAACCAGACGTCCGCGTCGATCTGGTCGGTCCCGAACTTGTAGCACATGGGATCGCCGAGACCGTCCTGGCCGGCTGCCGTGTTGTCGAACGGGAACGAGCCACAGCCCGCGATCACTTGGGCGTTGGAGCAGCAGTCGTTGCCGCCGCCGACGCAGCCGCCGCCGCTGTTGGTGATGTCGAAGGTGCCCGAACCCGTCGTACCGCCGGGGAAGGACCCGATGCGGATCAGGTACGAGTTGCCCGCTACGACGGAGCCGTTCGTCACCTCGGACTGCAGTCCGCAAGTGTCGTCGTTGCAGTCGACCATGGCCGACGCGCAACCCGGCCCGGAGTAGATCGCGATCTTGGTATCGTTGCCGGCGCCTCCGCACATGGAGACCGTGGCGGTGCCAGTCGTGGCCGCCGTCCATACGAACCAGACGTCGTTATCGATCTGGCTCGTGCCGAACTTGTAACAGAGGGGGTTGGGGGCACCGTCCGTGGACGCTGCCGAGTTGTCGTAGTTGAAAGTGCCCGCGCCGTTGATGGCCTGGGCAGCGCCGCAAGCGTCGGAACCCTGGGCGAAGGCGGCGCCGCAGAGCGTTACCGCGCCGAGCGCAGTGAGGAGGGTGGTTTTCATGGGAGAGTTCAGGGGTGTGTTGTTGAGGCTAAAAAAAGCGTGTCCAGGAAAGTCCCACGCCATGGCAGGGTCGCAGACGTACCGCGAGGCGGAGTTGGTAGAACTGGGCTGGGTGGGGTTCCTGGGGGGTGCGAGCCCCTGTCCGAGCACCCGGCCATTCCGGGGCTTGCCACGAGGCAACACGCACGGGTGCCACAGGTGAGCACCTTACGAAGAGTATAGAGTCATATCCGCAGGCCGCCAGTAGGAAGGGCGACGAGTGGTGCGAGTGGCATCCCGCCCTCCGGACGGGCCCCGGGAGCACAAGTCTCCGGCTCCGGCGAAGTCGTGCGGCGGGTCCTGGCGGGCGCCGTTCGTCAGGGCGTGTGCACGACGTCGTAGCCGTCGGTGAGGTTGGCGCCGGTGTTTCCGGCGGCGGCGTCGCGGTACCAGTACGAGTAGAAGAACGAGAAGCCCGCGAACACGTTGAGCGGGACCGTTCCCGTGGAGGCGCCCGTGTAGTCGATGAGCTGGGTCACGACGCCGCCGACCGGGGCCGTGATCTGGTTGATCCGCTGCAGGCCCTGGGGACCGATGCAGAGGAAGCCGTCCCAGATCGGGATCTGGGCGGAGTTCTGGCCCGCGATGAAGATCCCGATGCCGGGGATCTGCGGGACGTTGCTCGCGATGAGGCTGAGGTCGTTGGCCGAGATGCTCGAACTGCCGGAGCCCGACATCGTCCCGGCGACCCCGGTCGAGTTCACGGTCGAGGTGCAGTAGCTCGTGCCGGGTCCACCAGACGGGCAGCCCGAGATCGTGAACGTGCCCGTGCCTCCGCTCGCGCTGGGGAACGAGCCCACACGGATCAAGTAGCTCTGGCCCGCGATGCCCGTCCAGGACACCTGGCTCTGCAGCCCGCAGGTGTCGTCATTGCAATCGAGGGCCGGCGCCGGCGGGCACGCGCCCGTGTCCGCGTAGACGGCCATCTTCGTGTCGGCGAGGGTCTGGCCGCAGGTGTCGGCGACGTAGGAGCCGTCGCCCGGCGCGGTCCACGAGAACCACACGTCGTTGTCGATCTGGGACGTCCCGAACACGAGGCAGAGGGGATCGGGGAGCCCGTCCTGGGTCGCGAGCGAAGTGTCGAAAGCGAATGGGCCGCAGCCCGCGATCGCCTGGGCGGTGGAACAGGCATCGGAGCCCTGGGCGTAGGCGCCCCCGCTGAGGAGGAGTGCGCCGAGGGTGGTGAGGAGGGTGGTCTTCATCGGGGTGTCTGTAGGGGACGAGTGGAGAGAATCGGGGCAGCGCTGCTCCACCAGGCTCGGTGCTGGCGGGCGGTCCGAAGTGGGAGTGCATCGGCGCGCGAGGATCCCCCCCGAAGTATGACACGGGGGCGGGATCGGGGTCCGCGCCAAGGCCGGGATCCAGGCCCAACGGCGCGCTTTCCTGCGCGCCGGCCCGGGGATGCAAGTCGTTGCTCGTCAGAGGTTTGTGCTGGCGGGACGGGTCGGTCGGGCTAGACTCGGCCACTCGGGAACAGCCCGCGAAGCCTTGGATATTCGCACGGAACGATCGCGAGCCCCTCGATTCGGAGGGGTGCGAGGCACCCGGTTCTGCCCCGGCGCCGCACTCCTGCTCGCCCTGACCGGGGCCTGCGGATCGGACGCAGGCCCCCGTGAGCCCGTGCTCCCGCTGCAGGCCGAGCTGCTCGACGAGGAGGTGCGCGACCTGATCGAGCTCCACGTGGGGCAGGTGCGGCGCGCGCGGGGCGACGCTCGGGCGCACGGGAAGCTCGGCCTCGCGTACGAGGCGAACGAGCGCTGGGATGAAGCGGCGCGCTCCTACGCGAACGCGGCGCAGCTCGCGCCCGGAGAGCCCCTCTGGCGCTACCACCGCGCCATCGCCCTGCGCGAGGCCGGGTACACCGAGGAGTCGCTCGCGTTGCTCGAGGAGTGCGCGGGCGCGCTGCCCAAGCTCGCGGCCGCGCACCAGCGCCTCGGGCTCGCGCTGCTCGAAGTGGGGCGACTCGCGGAGTCGGCGGTCGAGTTCAAGACGGTGCGGCGCATCGCGCCCGAGCGGCCCGAAGGCCACGCCGGCCTCGCGGACGTGTGGCTCGCGGAGGGCCGGCATGCGGATGCCGCACCCCTCCTCGAGCAGGCCGTCGCCATCGCTCCATCGTACAAGAGCGCGCACTACTCCCTCGGCCTCGCCTATCGCGCGCTCGGGCGCGCGGCGGACGCGACGCGCGAGCTGAACCTCGGTCTCGACGCCGACCCGCGCTACCTCCCCGATCCGTTCTCCGCGGAGCTCGCGAGCTATGCCGTGAACTACGTGGGTCGGATGAAGAACGGCGTCGCACTCATGGATGCGGGGCGGCCCGCCGAAGCGCTCGTGGTCTTCCAGAAGGCGTTCGCCAAGCGGCCGGATTCCACGGACGTGATGAACAACCTCGCCGCGGCGCACCTCGAGCTCGAGCACTGGGAGGAGGCGCGGGAGCTGCTCCAGAGGATCATCGCGCTCGAACCGGACGGGTTCGCCGCGCACCTGAACCTCACGACCTGCCAGCTCGGGCTCGGGGACCTGAACGAGGCCCTGGCCGAGGCCGACATCGCCGTCGGGCTTGCAGCGGAAGTCGGCAGGACCCACTACACGCGCGCTCAGGTGCTGCTGAGGCGCGGGGAGCTCGAGGACGCTTACGCCGCTGCTTCCCAGGCGCTCCGCCTCGACGCCCGCGACCCGATGGTGGTCGTGATGCTCGCCGAGATCTGCGTGCGCCTCGGGAAGCACGAGGAAGCGCGGGACCGGTTCCTGTCAGCCGTCGTCCAGCTCCCGACGTTCCTGCCCGCGCACATGAGCCTCGTGGCCACCCACCTGCGCCTCGGGGAGCTCGACGAGGCAGCGGCGGCGTTCGAGGTCGCGGAGCGGCTCGCGCCGGCGCACCCACGCGTGATCGCCATGAAGGCGCGGCTGCAGCAGCTCGGGCGATGAAGTCATCCTGTCGCACCAGGCCCTCCGGGCGTGGGGCGTTCACGCTCCCCATCCTGCTTCCCGCCGCGCTCCTCGCGTCGTGCGCGGAGGATGTCGCGCCGGTCTGGTTCGAGGACGTCGCGCTGGAAGTGGGCGTCGACTTCCGCCACGTGAGCGGCTTCGAGACCCGCTACTGGTTTCCGGAGATCATGAGCGGCGGCGTCGCGCTCGGCGACTTCGACGGGGACGCGGATCTCGACCTCTACCTCGTCCAGGGCGGCGACCTGCAGCCGGGCGCCGCCCCGGTCCCCACCAACCGCCTCTACGAGAACGTCGGCGACGGCGAGTTCCGTGATGCCACCGTCGACTCGGGGACCGGCGACATCGGCTACGGCATGGGCTGTGCCACCGGCGACTACGACGGCGACGGGGACCTCGACCTCTACGTCACGAACGTCGGGCCCAACGTCCTCTATCGCAACGACGGGAACCTGCGCTTCACGGACGTGACGGCCGAGGCCGGCGTGGGCGATGTGGGCTGGGGCGCTGGCGCCGCCTTCCTCGACTACGACGGGGACGGAGACCTCGACCTGTTCCTCGTCAACTACATCGGCTGGGCGAGCTCGCGCGAGCTCGAGTGTCCGTCCAGCAGAGGCGGCCGCGACTACTGCAATCCGAACAACTACGACACGCCGGCGCGCGACGTGCTCTACCGGAACGACGGCGGCGGCCGGTTCACGGAGGTCAGCGAGGCCGCCGGTCTTCACGCCGCCTTCGGGAACGGTCTCGGGATCGCCTGGGGCGACGTGAACGGCGACGGCCGCGTGGACGTGTACGTGGCGAACGACGGCATGCCGAACCAGCTCTGGATGAACGTGGGCGGGGGCCGGTTCGAGGACCGGGGGCTCGAAGCCGGGTGCGCCGTGAACATGCAAGGGGCGTCCGAGGCCGGGATGGGCGTCGCCATGATCGATATCGACGACGACGGCGACCTCGACCTCTTCATGACGCATTTGCGCAACGAGACGAACACCTTCTACCTGAACGACCGCGGCTTGTTCACGGACCGCACGCCGCAGACGGGGCTCTCCGGCGCCAGCATCCGGTTCACTGGCTTCGGCATGGGCTTCGCCGACTTCGATTGCGACGGCACCCAGGACCTGTACGTCGCCAACGGGCGCGTCGGACGTTGGATCCCGGCCTTCGACCCGGGCAACCCGTACGCCGAGCCCGATCAGGTGTTCCGCGGCCTGGGTGGGACGCGTTTCGAGGAGGTCATGCCGCGCGGCGGGACGGCGGCTCCGGTGTATCGGACGAGCCGCGGCACGGCGTTCGGTGACATCGACCAGGACGGGGACATCGACGTCGTCGTCGTCGACATCGATGCGCGCGTGCGCATCCTGCGCAACGTCATCGCCCCGAAGGGGCACTGGACGATGCTGCGGCTCCTCGAGGGGGCGGGCAGCGACGCCCTGGGAGCCCGCGTGCGGGTGACCGCGGGGGGGCGTACGCAATGGCGCACCGTGCAGACGGCGTACAGCTACCTCGCCGCGAACGATCCACGCGTGCACTTCGGACTCGGGCCGGCGGCGCGGGTCGACGAAGTCCTCGTCCAGTGGCCCGACGGAACGCGCGAGGTGTTCGGCCCGCTCGCGGCCGACAAGCATCACGTGCTACAGCGCGGGACGGGTCGGGAGCGCTGAGCGGTGGAGGTCGTCCTCGTGCACCCGGAGATCCCGCACAACACGGGCTGCGCGGGCCGTCTCACCGCGGCGCTCGGCTTGCCCTTGCACCTCGTCGAGCCGCTGGGCTTCTCGCTCGAGGATCGCTACCTGAAGCGCGCGGGCCTCGACTACTGGCCGCTGGTGGAGCTCGTCGTGCATCGCGACCTGGAGGCGGCCCTCTCCGCGCTGGAGCAAAGTAGCGAACGGCCGCTTCGGGAGCGCTTGAAGCTGTTCTCGGCCCGCGGCGGCCGCTCCTTGTTCGAGACGACGTTCGCGCCCGACGACGTGCTCCTCTTCGGAAGCGAGAGCGACGGTCTGCCCGAGTCCCTGCTCGCGGCGCACGCGGAGCGCCACGTCTACGTCCCGATCCGGCGCGGTGTGCGCAGCCTCAACCTCGCCAACGTGATCTGCCTGGGCGTGTACACCGCGCTCGTCCGCGCGGGCTGCCCGCTGCCGGCGAACGACGGCTCGTACGAAGCGCATCCGGAAGCGGGCACCGGCGTACAGCCGAGTCAGCGCGCGCGGCGGGCGCATTGAGCCCGGCCGACCCGGCTCACGCCCATCCGGCGCTTACGGAGGTGGCCGTCTCCGCGTAGTGTGGTCGAAGTGAACCCGGTGACGTCCCTCGAAACGCCGCAGACACCCGATCGGTCGTCCGGTTCGTCCGCGCTCGATCGGACCGTCGCCGGTCTCGCGTTCGGCGTGCTCGCACTGCCCTCGGCGTGGCTGCTGCTGTTCGGCGCGCTCGTCGTCCGCGCGCGACTGGCGCTGGGCTACTGGCCCTACCCGAGGCGCGGCAACATGCTCCTGGGGACCCTCGAGTACCCGATGGACCCGAAGGTGATGCCCGTGCACCACGCGCTGATCTGGAGGGGGCTTCCGATCGTGATGCTCGTGATGTTCGTCGCGCCGATCCTCGTGCTGATCGGCGTGAAGTCCGGCCTGTTCCGGTTGCCGCCCATTTGGAGCCTGCTGTGGATCCTCCAGGTGTACGCCGTGTTCACGCTGCTCGCAGGCGACCCGGGCCAGTTCTGGACTTGGTTCCTCGACTGAGCTGGCCCGTACCCATTACGAGTACCCGAGCCGGGCCCAGGCCGCACTGGCTTCGCCCGGCTCCGCGCGCCGTAGCACGAGGAGCCGCGCGCCCGCGGGCAGACCGTCCCCCGCGCGCAGAGGGTGGGCTTCGGGCACGCAGTGCTCGAAGAGCGCCGCCTCGCCGTCGCTCTCGATCCGGGCGCGCAGGATCCGCGCCGCGCGCTCGAAGCTGACGGCGGGGTCCGGGATGAAGAGCGCTTCGAAGAAGGTCGGGTCCGAGTCGAGGAAGTAGGCGCGCGGGACGCGCTTGTCGTGGCCGGCGGTGCGCGCGCCGAGCGCCGCGGGCCGTGCGGCGACGGCGCGATCGATGAGGCCGTTGCGGTCGAGGATCTCGATCCCCGAGTAGTAGCCGATGGCCCCGATCGCGCCGCACGTCATCGAGTCGCCGGGCGCGGCGATCTGCGCGAGGCCCTTGCCGATGAACACGAACACCTGGAGATTCTCCCTGCTCCGCTGCCAGCGCGCCCACTCGGTCTCGTACCCGGTGCGAAACGTGCGGAAGTAGAGCGCCGCGCGCACCGGGCGCGGGACGAGCGAGTGCCCGAACGCCGGCAGGAGCGCGAGCGCGACGCCCAGGGTGCCGAGGACCGGCCCGCGGACGCCGCCCAGGCGCTCGACGCCGAGCGCGAGCAGGATGGCGAGGAACGGAGTCACGGGGGCGAGGAACCGGAACATGGGCATCCAGTCGCCGCCGACGACCGTGTTGAAGGCGAGCGCGGCCGCGAAGCACAGGCACGCGGCGGCACCCTGGGCCCGCCGGTTCCCGGAGCCGCGCCCCAGGAGCACCAGCGGCGCGAGTAGGGGCGTGACGAAGAGGAGTAGGTACGTCGCGCTGCTCCGCAGTCCGCGCACGAGCACGGCGCCCGAGAGTCCGGCCTTGGCCTGTACGGTGTTCGGCAGCCAGGCATCGTAGATCGCGTGTCGCCACAGGAGGAACAGGGCGAACCCGGCGACCGACACCAGGAGGAACGGCCGGACTCGCCGCCCGCCGTGCGCGAGCGCGACTACGCCGAGCACGGGGATCCAGGCGAAGCCCTCGGGCCGTAGCAGCGCGACCCCGAGCGCGGCGAGGCCGGCGAGCGCGCCGGTCACGGCGTCCCGCGCTGGAGCCCGCTCCCCGACGAGCAGCGCGAAGCCGGCGAAGAGCAGGAGCGCAAAGAGCGCCGTCTCCAGCCCCCCCGTGCACCAGAACGTGAACGGCGGAAACGTCGCGAGCGCCAGGGTCCCGAGCGTCGTGGCCGCCAGCCCGAGCCGCAACCCGCGCGCGAGGAAACGGTGCAGGAGGATGACGAGCGTGACGCCGGCGCCGATCGAGATCACGCGCGAGGCCGTCTCGAGCATGAAGTCGGCGCGGGCGGCGAGCGCGAGGAGCGCCACCCAGAGAAAGTTGCTGTAGCCCTCGACGGGCGCCTCGGCCGCGAAGCCGTACACCAGGCCGACGCCGTCCGCCCAGTTCCGTGCGTACCGGAAGGAGATGAACGCGTCGTCGATGAGGAAGCTGGAGCGCGCGACGAGCCAACCGAAGCAGAGGAGCGCGAGTCCCAGGCCCACCGGACGGGTCCAGGGACGGATCCACCAGGGACGGATCCATTGGGATCGCCCGCGCGAGGTGCTCGTGGAAACCATGGCGGCGCGGAAGCGCGGCGGAAGCCTACCAGGGTGCCGGTGGGTGGAGTACGGTGCGGCGCCCCGTGCACCACCCAGGAGGGGGCCCGAGGCCGGCCGCTCGCCCTGGGATCCCACCCGCCCCCACCCACCCGGGACTCGACTGGAGCCAGGGGCCCTCGGTTGCGCCCTATCGGTCGCGACGCGCGGGCGGGAGCTGCCCCAGCCCACCGATCCTCCGCGAGCGCCCGCACCCGCATGTCCCGAGCCCACAGCCCCACGACTCCCGAGTCCCGCGTCCCCCGGCGCGGGGATGTCATCGAGGTCCTGGTCGAGGGCCTCGGCCCCGGTGGTGCCGGCATGGCCTCGGTCGCCGGGCGCGAGCTCGCCATCCGCCACGCCGTCCCCGGCTCGCGGGTCCGCGCCACGGTCACGGGTCGGCGCCGCGGGCGGCTCGAGGGACGCGTCCTGGAAGTGCTCGAGCCCGGGCCGCACTCGGTCGCGCCGCGCTGCGACCACTTCGGGACGTGCGGGGGCTGCGCCTTTCAGACGCTCGCGTACCCGCGTCAGCTCGCGGAGCTCCAGCGCTCGCTCGTGTCGATGCTCGCGGCGCGCGACCTGCTGCGCGACGTCGCCGTGGAGCCGGTCCAAGGCTGCGCCGATCCCTGGCACTACCGCAACAAGATGGACTTCACCTTCTCGAACCGGCGCTGGGTCGAGGCGGACGAACCCGAGGGCGCGCGCGCCGACTTCGCGCTCGGGCTGCACGTTCCGTTCCGGTGGGACAAGGTGCTCGACATCCGGGCCTGCGCGATCCATTTCCGCGAAGCCGACGCCCTGCTCGCGTCGACGCGCGAGCTCGCGCTGGAGCAGGGGCTCGAACCCTGGGACACGAAGGCGCACACCGGGCTCCTCCGGCACCTCGTCCTGCGCAAGGGCTTTCGGACGGGGGAGATCATGGCGAACATCGTGACGGCGCGGGAGGCGCCCGAGGCGCTCGAACCCTTCGCCGCGGCGCTCCTCGCCCGCCACCCCGAGCTCACGACTATCGTCCAGACCGTGAACACGCGCGCGGCGAGCACCGCAATCGGCGAGTGGGAGCGCGTCCTGCACGGGGACGGTGTCATTCACGAAGTGCTGCTCGGGATCACCTACACGATCTCGGCGGGATCGTTCTTCCAGACCAACACGGCCCAGGCGGAGCGCCTGCTCGAGGTCGTGCGCGAGGAAGCCGCGTGCGGGGCCGGAGACGTGGTCTACGACCTCTACTGCGGCGCGGGCGCGATCGGCCTCGCGCTCGCGAAGACCGCCGGGGAAGTGCTGGGGTTCGAGTCCGTCCCCGCCGCGGTGGAAGACGCGCGGCGCAACGCGCGGGCGAACGCTCTCGCCAATGTACGGTTCGTCCTGGGCGACGTGCTCGCACGGTTGGCCGAGGAGGACGACCTGCCCGCCCCCGACGTCTGCGTGATCGACCCGCCGCGGAGCGGCATGCACCCCCGGATGATCCCGGCGCTCGTGGCTCTCGCGCCGGAGCGCATCATCTACGTGTCGTGCAACGTCCAGGCTTCAGCGCGCGACCTGCCGTTCCTCGTCGCGGGCGGGTACCGGCTCGCGCGAATCCGACCGATCGACCTCTTCCCGCACACACCCCATGTAGAATGCGTCTTCACCCTGGAGCGCAGAGCATGAGCCCCCCGCACAACCCGGACAGCTCCGCGGCCACCCGTCGCGAGCCGGAACGTACGGATGGGCTCTGCCCCACGTGCCGGCACGTGCGGGTCGTCCGGTCGGACCGCGGCGCGAGCTTCTTCCTCTGCCGGCGCGCGGCGCGCGATCCGCTCTACCGCAAGTACCCGCCGCAGCCGGTCGTCGCCTGCCCCGGCCACGAGCGGTGACCGCGAGGCCGCCACCATGGAGATCCTCACGAGCCCCGGCACGCTCCTGCTCTCCGTCCCGCAGATGCTGGATCCGAACTTCATGCACTCGGTGATCATGATCTGCGAGCACACCGCCGACGGCGCGTACGGACTCGTCGTCAATCGCCCCGCGAAGATCACGGTCAGCGAGCTCATGCCGGACCACCCGCAGCTCAGCGAGGCCGGGTTCCCCGTGTTCGTGGGCGGTCCCGTCGGCAGTGACGCGCTCCAGTTCCTGCACCGCGTTCCGCATGCCATTCCGGGTGGGCACGAGCTCGAGGACGGGCTCTACATCGGCGGCGAGGTGGACGCTCTCTCCGAGTACATCGCCGTCGACGGGGAAGCTGCCCACAACGTGCGGCTCTTCGTCGGCTACTCGGGTTGGATGGGAGGGCAGCTCGACATGGAGTTGCGCACGGGCTCGTGGGTCCCTCTCCCGCCGTCGACGGAGATCGTCTTCCGAACCGGCAACCCGGAGACCACCTGGCGCCACGCGATGCGCTCTCTCGGTGAAGGCGGAGCCGGCCTCTCGAGCCTCCCGCCCGACATCAGTTGGAACTGAGGCCTGAGGCAACGTCCGGGGCAACGCTCGAGGCAACGCCTGAGGTAACGCCCGAGGCAACGCCCGAGGCAACGCCCGAGGCAACGCCCGAGGCAACGCCCGAGGCAACGCCCGAGGCGGGGGTCTTTTGGTAGCGATCGGGCAGATTCGTGGGGGAGCTGCGTACACTCGCCCAGACGCATGAAATCGAATGACCGCACCGAGCAGGAAGCGCCGCGGAGGAGGGGCTGCTTCGGCTGCCTCTTCACAGGGCTTCTGGGCTGCGTTGCGTTCCTGGTAGGCTCGCTGACCGCCGCGATCCTGTTCGCGCCGCAGCTCCTGGGAGACCTGGTCGCCGCGGGGCTCGAGCGGGCCGTGAACAGGGAGATCGACGGCGAGCTGCGGATCGACACGCTGGAGCTCGCCTGGACCGATCGTCAGCGGGCGGACGTGCTGCTGCTCGATCCCGCGGGTCGCGAGGTGCTCGTGGTCGCGGCCGAGCTGCCTTCGCTCTTCTCCCTCCTGGGCATCGATGAGTCGAGCGCCCGGTTCGATCTCCACGTACACCGTGCGGAGATCGTCGTCGGTGACGACGGCATCACGAACCTCGAACGAAGTCTCGCGCGGGACGGCGCGAAGCTCGACTACGAGGGTTGGACCACCGACTTCCGGTGGGATCGATCGGGCCTGAACGGCGCGCCGTTCCGCCTTCGCCTGCACGGGGATGAGCTCACCTGGGAGGACCGCCGGTTCCCCGGGCCGGTAGCGCGCTTCGAGAACCTGGAGCTCACGATCGCGAGCGAGCGGTCGCGGTCGCTCCTGCTCACAGGCTCCGTCGAGCTGCCGGGCGAGCCCGCCGGGCGTGTTGCCTTCCACTGCGTGCTCGACCGCGCCGCGGGGCGGGGCTGGAGCGGCATCGACGCCGAGTTGCACGGATCCGCGCTCCCGACGGCGGCCCTCGATCTCGTGGCCGGCGCGGGTGGCCGACTTCTGGCTGCGCTCGGGCCGGCGATCGACGTCGAGCTCGAGGTCAGCGGAGACATGGACGAGGGCGCGCCGCTCCTGGCACGGGTAGGGCACGCAGGGGGCGGAGACATGGAAGTGAACCTCGCGGGCAGATTGCGGCGCGGCGTGCTCACGGCCGAGGCCGACGATGCTGGGCTCCGCGCGCACCTGGCCGTCCCGGAGCGCCTCTGCGAGGACCTCTTGCTGCCGCTCCTTCCCGCGGGCGTGGAGCTCAGGCGCGAGGACCCTTCGGCGGTGTGGACGGTGACGGCGCGGCGTTTCGCGATCCCGCTGCCGATCGTGAGTGAGGGCCCATTCATCGAGGGCTTCGCGGTCGACGCCAAGCTCCTGCCCGGAACCGACCTGCGTCTCGTGGAGGCCGGCGGGGCGTACACGGAGCTCCAAAACCTGGGCGCACGTCTCTCGATCGCGCCTGACACGCTGCCGACGCTCGAGCTCCACGCCGACGTCCTGGTGGCGGATGGCGATGGACAGCGGCCGTCGCGCGCGTTCGTCGCGCTGGAGGGCTGGGCGTTCCTCGACTCGCTCGTGGCCTCGCCCGCAGCGCCCGGTCGGCAGCCGAGCACGATGGCGATCGAAGTGGAGGCCCCGGTCCTCCCCGCGCGGCTCTTCGACCTCTTCCTGGGACGGGCGGGCCTCTTCGAAGAGGCGTTCGGCCCGGCGCTGCACCTGTCGCTGAGGCTCCCGGCGCGCAACGCCGAAGGCGCATCCCTCGACCTGGTCGTGGTCTCGCCGCAGGCCTCGTTCCAATGGCACGGGGTCGTGGCCGGCGGCCTCGTCACGTCCGGGCCGGGCGGTCTCCGCGCCCGGGTCCCGCTCGGCACGGAGCTGGGACGGCTCGTCGCAGAGCGGTTCGTGCCCTGGCTCCGGCCCGTGACCGGAGCAGGGGGCGACGCCATGGCCGAGCTGATCGTCGACGACCTCGTGGTCTCGACCTGGGACGAGCCCGCGACGATCTCGGGACGCGCGCGGCTCGACTTCGAGCGGCTCGAGTACCGCTACGCGGGTGGCTTGGAGAGCCTCGTCGAGGGGAGCTCCGCGCGCGCTCGCACCGATCCGCCGGAGCCGGTCGCTTTCACCATCGCGGCGGGGACGGTGACCTACGACGGCGTCGCGGTCGCGCTCGGCGGTCGTCCGTGTACGGTGAGCGGTACGTTGGACCTCGCCACCGATCGCATCGACCTCGAGATCCTGGCGCCGATGGGCATCTTCGCCCGCGGCATCGGTCTCGACCCGGCCGTGGCGGACGTCCTGGACCCCGGCCTCGAGGTCCCCATCCAGATCTCCGGGACCGCGGCGGAGCCGCGCGTCTCGATCGGGATGCAGGCCTTCACGTCCCTCTTGCGAGGCGGCCTCGAGGGGCTCCTGGGAAGTACGGGGGGGCGGCTCCTGCGCCACGCGTTCGGCGACGGGTCGCCGGAGAGCGGGGGCGGAGACGTCGGCGACAGGTGACGCCCGGCGCCCGCTGCTTCAAACAGGGCGCGGCGCCGCTTCCAGGGCTGCGTCGAGGATCGGGTTTTCGGGCGCGTCCTTGCGCCAGGCGGCGACGACGGGGTACTCGGCCTTCGGGGAGGAGAGCGCGGTGACGACGAGCTCCCGGCCGCGTGGCCCGCGCGGGTCGAGCGACGGCACGAGCGAGTACCCGAGCCCCGACTCCACGAGCCCGAGGATCGCCTCTGACGTGCTCGCAGCGAGAATCTTCTGGGGCTCGATGCCGCGGCGGGCGAGCGCGTCCATCTGGAGCTCGCGCGCGAGCAGGCCCGGCGTGTAGGCGATGAACGTGTCGCCCTCGAGGCCGGCGAGCGACGGGCGCTTGCGATGCGCCTGCGGGTGGTCGCGCGAGATGACGAGGAACGGGAGCAGCGTCGCCACTCGCATCACGGCGACGTCCTTGGGTGGCTGGGGCAGGTAGTCGACGAGCAGGTCCACTTCGCCGTGCCGCAGCGCCTCGACGTCGGGCTTCAGCGTCTCCTCGAGCTGCACGCGGATGCCCGGGTGACGTTCCTGCAGGCGCTTGATCCAATCCGGCAGGAGATGGCGCAGGAGCAGGCTCGCCGTCCGGATCGAGAGCTCGCCGCCGTAGTCGCCCCCCTGAAGCGAACGGACGACGCCCGCCATGCCTTCGTAGAAGGGCCGCACGAACTCGTAGAGCCGCAGCCCCGCCGGAGTGAGCGCCATCTCGCCCTTCCCGACGCGCTCGAAGAGCGTGACGCCGAGCTCGCCCTCCAGCTTCTTGACCTGCTGGTGGACCGCGGGCTGCGTGATGGGGTAGGGGAAGGCGCGCGCGGCGCGCGCGAAACCGCCCGTGCGGGCGACCCAGTAGAACCCTTCGAGTCGGTGGACCTGGATCATCCCGCGCGCCGCGGCGAACCCCTCAGACTTCGACCTCGCGCCCGATCTTCTCCGAAACGACTTCGGAGATCTTGCTGTAGAGGTCGTGGCCGTCCTTGTCCGAGAGCCAGCGCCGCCGTTCCCCGTCCCAGTCGTAGTGCCAGGCGCCCACGCCGGCGGCGAACCACATCTGATCGGCGGCGGTCTGACGATTCAGGACGTACCGCACGTCGTCGGCGAACTCGATCGTGACCACGCCGTCGGTCGTCGCGAAGTCGACCTCGTCGGGATCGAAGCGCTCCAGCCAATCCGCGATCCGGTCCAAGCACCCGTCCGCGATCTTCAGGAAGTCGTGCCTTTCCATGATGGGGCATTCTAGGTCACCCGAGCCCCATCGCGTCGACCCCTTCCTCTTCGAATCCGAGGCGGTGCGCGATCTCGTGGTAGAGCGTGATTCGGATCTGCTCCCGCAGGTCCAGGGTGTCTCGCGAGAAGCGCTCGAGGTTGCGCTGGAAAAGGTAGATCGCGGGGGGCAGCTCCAGGTCCTCGTCCGAACGCTCGAGCTGCGAGGAGCCGGTGAAGAGCCCGAGGATGTCCGGTGGGGTGAGGCCGGGGTCCGAAGGGAGCACGAGCGCGGCGAACGGCATCGGCTCGATCACGATCCGGGTGTTCTCGAGTGCGCCCTTGAAGGCGCGCGGAAGGTTGCGCAGTACCTCGTCGACGACCGCGTCGAACTCCTCGGCCGACAACCGCGGTGGGAGGGGGGCGTCCTTTGGATCGAGCGTGTGGGCCCGGGCGAGCAGCCGGTCCGCGCCTTCGAAGTCCTCGGCGAGATCGAGGCAGAGCGCCAGCCGCTCGAGCGCCGTGACGTTCGCCTCGTCCGCGACGAGGCGTTCGAGGAACCCCCGCGCGTCCTCGATACGCCATTCGGCGAGCGCGAGCTCGGCTTCCACCCAGTGGAGAAGGGCGTCGTCCGCCGCGAGTCCCGCGCGCGCCACGTGGAGCTCACGCCCCGCGTCCGCGAGCTGCCCGATATCGATGAACGCGAGCGTGGCGAGCAAGGCACGCTCGGGATCGTCCCGGTCGCACGCAGCGAGGATCTCGAGCGCCTCGGCCGCCAGCCCCTCTTCGATGGCCGTCTCGGCGGCGTTCAGCGCGTCCTCGTTATGGAAGGTCATCGCGCGGGGCGCGACTTCGCCCGCCCGACCTTCCGGCTGCTCCGCGCCACTTCAAGCTGCTTGCGCTTCGCCGACGAGGCCCACGAGCAGATCGGGCAGGTCGCGAGGTCGTGGCGCAACGCGGGGCAGTGCTCGCGCCCGAAGTAGATGATCTGGAGGTGGAGCTTGTTCCAGGCCTCCTCCGGGAAGACGGCCTTGAGGTCGCGCTCCGTCTTCACGACCGTCGTGCCCGTCGAGAGGCCCCAGCGCGCGGCGAGCCGGTGGATGTGCGTGTCGACGGGAAAGGCGGGGTGGCCGAAGGCCTGCGACATCACCACGCTCGCCGTCTTGTGTCCGACGCCCGGGAGCGCCTCGAGCTCCGCGAACGTGTCCGGCACGCGGCCGCCGTGCTCCGTGACGAGGATCTTCGCGAGCGCCCTGATGTTCTTGGCCTTCGTGGGCGCGAGCCCGCAGGTGCGGATGAAGCCGAGGATCTCCGCGACCGACAGACGCGCCATCACCTTGGGGGTGCGCGCATGCGCGAAGAGCGCCGGCGTCACCAGGTTGACCCGCGCGTCGGTGGTCTGCGCCGAAAGGAGCACGGCGACGAGCAATGTGAAGGGGTCGACATGGTCGAGCGGGATCGGCACCTCGGGAAATAGCTCGTCGAGAGTCCTCAGAATGCGCTCAGCCTTCTCCGCCTTCTTCATGCTCCCATGATAGACGAGAGGGAACCCGATGCGTGCTTGCCCCC
>SMVB01122619.1_pt1 | contig 15968 bp, 14 predicted proteins | sample 2456461 | NCBI WGS metagenome assembly SMVB01 (sample SAMN11095934, study PRJNA526329) | marine sediment metagenome | biome: Marine sediment; feature: Surficial sediment; material: Deep marine sediment; isolation source: Hadal surficial sediment | place: Pacific Ocean | collected 2014-05 | depth...
CACACAATTGGGTTGGTTTGCCGCTGAATACCGCAAACACTTTGGCGAATCGCCGTCCGAAACGCTACGATCCGCCAAATTTGCTCCTCAATTTACCCGTTCTGAGAAGGCTCTGAACAGCAGAATATTTCCCAGGGATTAACGATACAAGTTAACTTGAGCTCATGGGCTGACGCTACAAAAATGGGTTCAAGTGACGGAAGTACGTATTCATGTTCCACTTCGAGCCTTATTATTCTGATTTACCCGCTTAGAGTTCCCACTTTTCGAGGAAGCATAGCCACTTGCCAATACTGCCTCAACGGCTCCCTGTACTACTACGATTACCAGGATTACCAGGATTACCAGGATTACCAGGGCTTTGTGTTCGCCGGTGTTTCCGGCAGCGTGGTCAACTATGACAGCACCGTGGTGGGGGGTGAACTAGAGCTGATCGCCTCACCCACCGCCGGGCTGGATATTATTCTTACCGGATCTTATATCGATGCGGAAGTCGAGGATGTGGAAGTGGCACCGGGCATCTTTGATGATACCGAGCCAAGCTACGTGCCACCGCTGCAGCTGAGCGGCCTGATCCGTTACGCCTGGCCCATGGGCGGTGGTGAAATGGCCGTACAGGCAGATGCCAGCTACAGCGACAAAACGTTTTATACCCTGCGCAATTATGACTCCCACGAAATGGATGATTACACCTTGGCCAATGCCCGTATCAGTTACGCCACCGGTGGCGACGCTAACTGGGAGTTCGCCGCTTTCGTCAACAACCTCACCGATGAGGAAAACGAGGTCATGGGTTTCGATATCTCCCTGTTCTGCGGCTGTAGTGAAACTGCTGTCGGCGAGCCGCGTTGGTGGGGTGTATCGGCCCGCAGGAACTTCTGATATGCGCGGATTGGCTACCGCATTTCATCTCTTCTTCGCGGGGCTGCCTCGATCTAGGATGGGGGATCATCCGCATGGATGCCTACATAGAAGCGTCTTATCAAGGGCCCCTGGTATTGGCTCATGACATGATGGTTGTTAATGTAACGGCGGGTCAGATTACGGTCAGGGAGTCCTCTAAGCCGACCAATATCTGGTCACCGCTGGCCGAAAGAAGAAATTTTCTGGAGCGGAACACGCACAATCAATACCCTTTGCGCCGCCGGTGTCGTGGCTGGTGGGTTTGGCATAAATAGCCCAGAGCCCTGGCCATCACCTGGTTCAACACCTTGAGAGCGCTCCTGCGTAAGCGAGAGAAACGTCCAGGGTTTGGTAGGACGTTAAGCGATTCAGGCTGCAGCTGCGCCCACTATTGTTATTTTAAAAGATAACTTTTATGGCGATTCCCATGCGTGTCGAATTGCCCTATACGGATAAAAAACTGCTCTGACTCTATAGCCGTATATACCTGCTCTACCAGAACCCTTGATTCCGGGTGGGCCATAACGTGCCAAGGCGCTTCAACCCTGCTATACCAGCCCCATTCCAATGTCTCTTCAGTCGTTTCAGCCTCAAGCTCTGTATCACAGGGCAAACGAAAAACCATATAAACCTGATTGACTGGCAATACCGAGTTGATACTCATGGGTATTAGCATATCGGGATTCACTCGAATTCGAGTTTCCTCCAATAATTCCCTCGCAGCAGCATGCTGCAGGGATTCACCGCACTCCACATAACCCGCCGGAAACGCCCATTTACCTCTAAACGGCTCAATACCACGCTGGGTCCACAACAGTTTGTCCTGACAATACAGGAAAGCAGCGACCATAATTGTGGGATTTTGATAGTGGGTAATCTTGCATTGACGACACCAATCACGGGGATGCTCATCTCCGGGTATTTGCTTCAACTCCAGCGTGTGCCCGCAATAGCAACAGTATTCAGCCACTCTTTGACTGCTCATTCAGCGCCTCCATCCAAGGCGGCCCCTGTGCCGCCCGCGTGGTCGCAACAGGGGCTGGTGTCAACGGGTAATAACCCTCTGCACCCACCGATGGTATCCGTTCAAGCTACCCTTTGTCCGACGTTCGCAGGCAGTCGCAGACCCTTGCGCTCCAGCCGTGGTAGCACTTCTTCCTGGAAATAAGGTAGTTCCTTGTTGTAGTCCACAAAACCAAACACCGTGCCGGCCAACCCGTGTTTGGCCATTTGCTCCAGTCCATCCGCACAATCGTCTGGCGTACCGATTAGCGGCCAGCCACCGTGCCCCGCAGCGAAGCGCTCGCGCAGGCTATCCAAGGCTGCCTTGGGAAAGGATTCGGCATTGGCAAACATGATTTTAACAATATTGTCGATTGCCCCCTCATCAGCATTGTCAACGATATGCTGATAGTACTCCTGCGCCTCGGACCGGGTCGGACGACAGAAAATACTGGCCAGCGTCATGACGCTGATATCCCTACCCTGCGCTGTCGCCTGCTGCTTGACCGCCGCTATCTCCTGCCGGGTCTGTTCCAGCGACATTACCGTGGTCAACAGGAAATCCGCATTGCGCACGGCAAACTCCCGGCCCTGCCGCGATCCTGCTGCATTAATGATGGGCATACGCTCCGCCACTGGCTTGGGATTGGTATAAGTACGTTCAAGTTGCCAGAACTCGCCATCAAACTCGAACGGTTGGTTCTCACGCCAGAGTCGCTGAATGACATCCATCCATTCCTGCGCGTAGCGATAGCGCTGGTCGTGATCGGCGGCCAGCACTCCTCCCAGGGCTTCATACTCCGGACGATTCCAACCGGCGACTACATTCAGGCCGGCTCGTCCCCCACCGATGTGGTCCATGGTGGCCAGTTGTTTTGCCACCACCACAGGGTGATTGAAGGAGGTGTGGATGGTAGAAAAAACATTTATGTTCTCGGTATGGGCCAGTAAAGCCGTGGCCCAGGTGATGGTCTCCAACACCGAGCCGTGAAAGTCTGTTTCCCCGCCGTAACCAATCCAGCGGGCAATTGGCAACAGAAAATCGAAACCAGCCGCGTCCGCCAATTTGGCATGCCTGAGGTTATTTTCCCAACTATTATCCCAGCGCTCCGGCACTTTGGTGACCGCCAGACCACCGGAACAGTTGGCTGCGAAGCAACCGAGTTTAAATTCTTCCGGGTGGGTAAACATGCTGTTCTTTTTCATCATCAGGCCTCTCGCTGTATTATTGAGCTACGGTTTTACAAAGTTATAATTAATATACAGTTTATTTTAAACATTAAATTATACTATTACAAATGATTATTTGTTATAAACTAAGCATCTTTTAATAATTAAAGTTTGAGATTTATATGAAAGATCAAAGCTCCCCGCTTAATCGCCACTGGCATCTGGGCCAATCTGATGAAGAACTGGCTGTGGCCGACTTCGAATACGCGTTAATGCGTGGCATTGAGAGTTTCAACGCCTGGCAACAGGAATGCTTGGCTGCCGTTGCCGGCCACAAAATGAGTGCGACAGATAACGTTGTACTTCATATCACGCGTATGAACGACCGGCCAAAGTCGGTTACCGAGTTGTCAAAACTGATGAACCGGGCCGATCTGTCCAACCTGAAATACTCAGTACGCAAACTCTTGGAAGCCGGCCTGTTGGAAAAGGTCTCAGAAGGGGGCAAGCGCAAGGGCATGCGTTACAAGGCCACCCCGGCCGGTATTGCATTAACGGAAGCCTATGCGCGACTACGCAGGGACCAACTGCTTCCCGCCATGAACGCCCTGGCGGGTAACATTGAGCAACTTGAGCAGGCCAGCCGCACCCTCAACCTGGTAAGTGGCATCTATGAGCAAGCAACTTATGTCGTGGCTTTTCACCGCAATCCGCTTGAAGAGGAGGAAGACTAGCAGCCTGTTGAAAAACTCGACATAACGTACAATAACGTAAATTCCAAGATGAGGGTAACCAGTGCGCGGCGAGATAAATCCACAGGCTACCATGTTCAGCTACGTTGACTTGGAAAGCCGCATCCCTCAAGACCACCCTATCCGTAAGATTCGGAAGATCGTCGATACTGCACTGCAAGACATTGAAGTCTGGTTCGATTACTGCCCTTCAACATTAACCCGGCTTTGGTCTTTCATGACAAAAGTGGTATCCAGGTAGTCGGGAAATTCTTTCTTGTACTCCTCGTCAGTCAGGCCCCTGCTGTCATTGGGGCCGTAACCCGTGTTGGTCAGGTAGTCGGATGAGCCAATCACCTCTTCCTCATCATATTTCATGCCGAGAATATTCACCCAGCGCGACATCTGGTTAAAAAAACCGGAGAGGGTGGCCACCAGGTGAACGGTGTGTCCATTCCAGCCGGCGTCGTAACAGGCTGCCACGTCCGACTTGGTAACGCTGTCGGCCTTTTCGGTGGACTTGCGAATAAGATGCAGCAACGGACGGAATTTCTGCTCGACGCTTTCATGCTGGGGGTCACGCACCAGATCCTGTATCAGGGAGCGGTCACCGCCCAGCAGGGAAAAATTCCGCGAGTGGACGTTGATGGGCTGCTGTGCATTGTTTAGGCTCACGCAAAAAGACGCCAGCATTTCGCGCTCCATGTGGGTAAGTTGGGATTTGCTTCTGAGGATCGAGCGGCCCACTTCCACAAACAGAGACGGCGTTTCGAGTTCCGTACCATAAAGAAAGTCCTGCATGTTGGCATCGGGGAATTCACGTAAGTAAGACATGTTGATCTCCAGTTGGTGTATTTGAAATTTGCTAGTTCGGATTAATTTAAAGTTGTGTTGTACCACCGTCGACGACCAGCTCGCTCCCGGTAATGAAAGAGGCATCATCGGAGGCCAGGAACAGGATTGCCTTGGCTATCTCATCGGGCCTGGCAAGTCGTTTCATCGGTATTGCATCAATCGCTTCCTGTTTCATCTCCTCGGGTACTGCGAAGGGCATGGCCATGGTCTCGGTATCGGTGGGTGCCGGGCTCACCGCATTGACGCGAATATTCCGCGGGATTAATTCCCGTGCCATGGTGCGGGCTAATGACCGTACCGCTGCCTTGCTGGCGCCATAGATTCCGAGGCCCGGTATGCCTGAGGCGTTAGAGATGGATGACGTCATGACCACGGCACCTCCGTCGTTCATATGGGGAAGGGCACGTTGTACCGTAAGAAAGGTGCCCTTCACGTTGATATTCAGCGTCAGGTCAATGGTCTGCTCATCGGTATCGGCAATCATGCCGGGCAGGCAGAGCCCCGCATTGGCAATGAGTATATCGATTTTCCCGCTGCGCTCCGCGACCGTGGCATAGAAGCTGTCGAGGCTGTCAATTTTTGTGATGTCACCGGCAACCCCCCAGGCTCCCCTGCCGAGCTCTGCAGCTGCCTCGTCGATCGCCGCTTGCTCATCCTTGGCAAAAATTACAACCCTGGCCCCTTCCCTACCGAAAGCCCTGGATACTTCCATGCCAATACCGCCGTTACCGCCGGTAATGACAATTACCTTATCCTGAAATCTGTTCATGATGTTCAACCTGTCATCTGTGGAATTTACACAACCTACATAATATCGGGACAGGATAATTCGGTCGTTGCGGTTGTACTATAACGCAGCAGGTTATAAGTTTATGACCTCCCATGGCTCTGCCCGTTGCTACCGCGCGCCCTGAGGACGATCACATGTAGCATGAACACAACTAGGCGGGAAGCGACCAGCCGTTTCGCTGGGCTTCCTGTAAGAAGGCGTTCGACTCATCATCTGCCGGAAAGCCGTACTCAATGTGCAACTCTTCGAGCGTAATATCCTGGCTCCAACCCAGTGTAGCGACCACCGTTATGATATTGAGACAGACGCCACCACGTTGCAGTTGAATCGGAATGAGCAGATGGGGTCGCTCGTTCTCAGCTTCGCGATCAGCAGAGGTCGTGCTTAGTACATCAGGCCGTAACGCCTCCAGCTCCTTTATCATTTGCAGCGATTGGTATTCGAATTCGGATGACTCCAGATAGCGGTGTACCCGTCCCAGTTGCATACCGAAAGCCTCTTCCGGATTGCGCATCGACGCGATCAGCCCATCGGGGTGGAAGTTGAGTCGGGGCATGGTGAGAGGCTTCTCCAGCAGGGCGACGGGATCACCTGCGAAATGCTCAATCACAAAATCCATTGCCTTGTTGCGCATCACGATATTGAGATGGGCATCGATAATATTGGCCGGGTAGGGCTCGGCAGCTTGCAGGGCGAATTCCAGGATACGCCGCGCTTGAGCGGCTTCATCTGCTGACAGGTCCAGTTCCTTGTACTCGGGAGAGTAACCGGAGGCCGCCAGTAAAGCGTTGCGTGCGCGGTAGGTCAGTTCCAGTTCCCTACCCATACGGAGCAGCAGGTTGCGGCTACCCCGTGTTTTGTCATTTTCCACATAATTCATGTGGCGAAAGGAAATATCGAGCTTATCCGCCAGAGCCATTTGGCTCAGTGAGCGTTTTTTCCGCCAGTAGCGGATGATATCCCCGGCTGATCGTTCCATAGGGAATAATTCTATAACCGCAGGTTTCCTGATTCAATGCCTAAAGAAGACAAGATAGATAAAAATACCCGTTTGGAACTGGGAGACGAGGTGTTGGTGATTGGCAGCATCGACAGAATAGGCTAGAAGTGTCAGGCAAGCCGGGGAAAGTCCACCGCAGTGATACAATAGTCTTCAATCTTCGGCTAATTTGCCGTATCATTTTTGGCCAATTCGACACTCTGAGGACTACAGTGAATTCAACACAAACCCCGGAGGGCTTTAAAGCAGTTGTCGCCTACTTGTTCAAGCAACTGGATTTTAGATATTTGGTGCTGCCACCCATATTCGCCTTAGTAATTGGTTATTCGGTGGTGCAAGGGTATTACTTACCGAGAAAATTGGTACTGGAATTTGTTGGTTTGGCTTGCATAGGCTACTTTTTTCTGGCTTGTGTGCTGCGGTATCGTTACGACAAAAATACTTTTACCTTGGGCTGTGTTTGGATTAGCTTTGCGTTTTTCTCACGAGAAATCCATTACCCAGGCTCTGATGTGTTGGTTTATGCCTCTATTTTACTGTTGGGGTACTTGCTGGTTACGCGCTTCGATTTCTTTAAGCCCTATATCGATGAACCTCCCTATTTTAGTATTTTTGCCGCTGCATTTTTATCCTATTTTATATCCCAATCTACCGACCAGCGTTGGTGGCGCTTTGTGCCTTACGAAGACGTGACCCATGTTCGCTTAGAAGAAACCATGGAAATTATTGGGCATATGTTTTTAGGTACTGCACTTATATTGTGGCGGCGAGTTAAGTCAGACTAGAGTAAGGCTTAGCCGCAGGGCGAACTTTTGGCTGAAGCCAAAGTCTACGTTATACAGAAAAAAAATGAGGTTATTCCATGTTGCGTGCTGTGTTGTCGCTACTATTGCTGTTGAGTTTTCAGTCAGTGGTCCGAGCTGATTCCGCCGTCGCGGTTTTCGCGGGGGGTTGTTTCTGGTGTGTGGAGTCTCTGTACCAGGAACTGGAAGGAGTAACGGATGCGGTATCGGGTTTCACCGGCGGCACCGTGGAAAACCCGAGCTACCAGGGTCGCCACGACGGGCACTACGAAGCGGTCAGGGTCACCTACGACCCCGCCGCAGTGAGTTTTCGCGAATTACTGGATGTCTACTGGCGCAATATTGATCCCTTCGATAATCGCGGCCAATTTTGTGACAAGGGGCCCAGTTATCGCAGCGCCATATTTGTCGCCAACGCGCAGGAAAGGGCGTTGGCGGAAGCGTCAAAGTCAGCGGTGGAGCAGCAGTTCCCAGATCACACCGTCTATACCGAGATTCTCGATGGCGCCAGGTTTTGGCCGGTTGAGGAAGGCCATCAGGATTACTTTCGCAAGAACCCGGTGCGCTACAAATATTACCGCTGGAATTGTGGCCGCGATCAACGTCTGGAAGCGATCTGGGGCGCTGCCGGCGACCACTGAACGAAAGCTGCAGCGTAGTCATTTTAGAAGAACTGTTGCAATTGCGACAAGAAAAGAGGAATCGTGGTGTCACAAAGTCAGCAACCGGGGTGGGACGCCAGTGACGAGCAGTGGATGGAACGCGCCCTGGCGCTGGCGGACAAAGCCGCGCAGCAGGCGGAGGTGCCGGTTGGCGCCGTCATTGTTCGCGCGGGTAAAGTGCTGGGGGAAGGCTGGAATCAGATGATCACCAGCAGTGACCCCACTGCCCACGCCGAGATCGTCGCCATGCGCGCAGCCGCAGCCAGTGTGGGGAACTACCGGCTCCCCGACACCACGCTCTATGTCACCCTGGAACCTTGCACCATGTGCGCCGGCGCGATGATCCATGCCCGCATTGGACGGTTGGTGTTCGCCGCTGCAGAGCCCAAGGCGGGCGTGGTATCCAGTCGTTGTGCATTGTTGGATGAGCCCTGGTACAACCATAAGCTTCCCTGGCGCGGCGGGGTGTTAGCGGACGAGAGTAGCGCCAGGTTGCAGGCTTTTTTTAAGGCCCGTCGCGGGCGCTAAGAAATGGTCCGAGGTCACTACAGCGCGGAAAAATCGCCGCTGCGGACAGACTGTGGAAGATAGTCATCAGTCGCCACTGGGGGTAACGGTTTATATTGGGCCATGTCCTGCCACTGCAAAATACTTGTATAGTGGCGAATATTCGCCACGTAGGTGACCGGCTCTGTGCCCCTGGCGTAGCCATAGCGTGTTTCATTGTAGTGTTTGCTTTGTTGCAGCAGCGGCAGGCGTTCCCTCACGTCCACCCACACATCCGGATTGCCGCCCTGGCGCTGGGTAATCACCCTGGCATCTTCCAGATGCCCCATGCCAATATTGTATGCCGCCAGGGCAAACCAGGTTAAATCAGGCTCACCGATGCGCTGGGGCAGTCGGCGTTTGATGTTTTTTAAATAGCGGGCGCCACCGCGCAGGCTTTGCAGTGGATCAAGGCGATTGTTTACGCCCATTTCCCTGGCGGTTGGTAGGGTGAGCATCATCATGCCGCGAACACCGGTGCGGGATGTCGCCAGGGGATTCCAGTGTGACTCCTGATAGGCGATGGCGGCCAGTAGGTGCCAGTCCAGTTGGTATTCATCGGCGACCTGTTGAATGAGCTCCCGATAGTCGGGCAGATTCTTGCGCATATTGCGGGTGAACGTGTGCGACCCTATTCGAGTGACGGTGCCGGCGTGGCCAAAGTGCCTTTCTCGCAGGCTGGCCATCGCGCCACTGTCAACCAGCGCCTTGAAGAATCGGTCTATATACTGCACCAGACGAACATTGTCTCGTTTGGGGGAGAGATACCAGGCTAACTCCTGTACTCCGCCCAGCTCGAAAGCTACCCGCAGTCTCGGGTAGAGCGCCTGCTGTACGGTAAACTCATTGGAATCCACGATGGCTATTTGAGCGGCGCCTGTGTTGACCCGTTCGAGTAATTCTGCGGAGTCGCTGTCCTGCACTTGCTCCCAGTTCAGTTGATAGCTTGTTTCATAGCGCGGGTCTTCTCCGCGCTGCAGGGCCGCCAGGCTCTGGGCGTGGCTGCTGCCGGCCAGCACCACTATTTTCATATCCCCCAGATCGGCAATTGAGCGGGGGCGGAAGGTGCCGGCTTTGTAAATAACCTGGGGGGTGAGTTTGTAATAGGGCGCCGAATGGGGATACTGCGCCGCGCGCTGATCGGTCAGGGTGAGCCCCGCAGCGGCCAGGTCAGCTTCCTCTCGTTGCAGGCGCTCGAAAATACCCTTCAGGCTAAACGCGGGTTGCACCTCAAGCGTCACCCCCAGGTCGTTAGCCAGTAGACTGACCAGCGCGTATTCGAAGCCGGTGGGGCCATTCTTGTCCTGGTAATAGGTAGTGGGGCCGTTGCGACTGACGACGCGCAATTCGCCGCTATCGAGGATGTGAGCCAGGCTATCGTCTCTTGCGCAGCCAGTCAGGGTCATTGCCAGGACCAGCAGCACTGCCAACCGGAGTTTCCAGGGCGCGCACGGCTTGAAGGCCGTGTATGAAACAATAGACGGAGCGGCATTGTGTTGAAAGTTTGATCCAGCCATGGCTTCTATTGTATCCGCCGTGGAATATTCGCCTACAGGCATAATTACCATAGTAAAGAGCGGTATTTTCAGTTAACCCCACGGTATCTAATACAGTACAATGGCGCCCTCTTTAACTTCCTCCATTTGGAGCTAGTCACAGCATGCTAACTCTGCGCGGTGCTTCGGCCCTGTCTGCGTTTCGTTTGGAAAAACTGGCGCATAAATTACTCAGTATCCACCCCGAAATTCACCTGCAGCACAACGAGTATGTGCACTTTGCTCAACTCAAGGGGTCACTGTCGAGCGCAGAGAAAGATGTATTGGCGCGATTGCTGCATTATGGGCCGACCGGGTCTGCGGCCGACACAGTTGATACGGACGGCTGCTATATTGCGCTGGTAGTGCCGCGGCCAGGTACTATTTCCCCATGGTCCAGCAAGGCCACTGATATCGCCCACAATTGTGGTTTGCACGATGTAATGCGTCTGGAGCGCGGCGTTGCCTATTATTTCCAACTGCCCGCCGGCCTCGAATCCACCCACCGGCAAGACCTGCTCAGTCAGCTTAAGGCCTGTGTTCACGACAGAATGACGGAGAGCGTGTTACCGGGTCTTGATGAAGCAGAGCAGTTGTTCAAGGAGGGCGTGCCCGCACCGCTTCGATCTGTGGATATTTTGTCCCAGGGCAGGGCTGCGCTGGAGTCTGCTGACAAATCCCTGGGACTTGCCCTGGCGGATGATGAAATTGATTACTTGCTGGCCAGCTTTACCGCGCTGGGCCGCAATCCCAACGATATCGAATTGATGATGTTCGCCCAGGCGAACTCGGAACACTGCCGGCACAAGATTTTCAATGCCAGTTGGAGTATCGATGGTGAAGCCCAGGATCGCTCTCTGTTCAGTATGATTCGCAACACCAACGAGCGAGGTGGCGAGAATGTGTTGTCAGCCTATTCCGACAACGCGGCGGTAGTTGCAGGCCACTACGCCGGGCGCTTTTATCCTGACCCAGAGAGCGGCCAGTACAAGTTTTCCCAGGAAAATATTCACCTGTTGATGAAGGTGGAAACCCATAATCATCCCACCGCGATCGCGCCATTTTCGGGCGCGGGCACGGGGTCGGGAGGCGAGATTCGCGATGAGGGCGCGGTGGGCAAGGGGTCCAAGCCCAAAGTTGGACTCACCGGCTTCTCGGTATCCAATCTCAATATACCCGGCTACCAACAGCCCTGGGAGCATGATTACGGCAAACCGGATCGGATCGTGTCGGCCCTGGATATCATGGTCGAGGGCCCGGTTGGCGGCGCAGCTTTCAATAACGAATTTGGTCGTCCCAACCTATGTGGTTACTTTCGTACCTTCGAAAGTGAGGTGCCCGGGGTCAATGGCCCGGAGGTGAGGGGCTACCACAAGCCCATCATGATTGCCGGCGGCTACGGCAATATACGTGAGGAACATGTCGATAAGGGGCATTATCGCCCCGGGGCCAAGTTAATTGTGCTGGGCGGGCCGGCGATGCTCATCGGATTGGGGGGCGGGGCGGCCTCCTCGATGGCCAGCGGACAGAGCGCGGAGGATCTGGATTTTGCCTCTGTACAACGACAGAATCCGGAAATGGAGCGACGCGCCCAGGAAGTGATAGACCGCTGTTGGCAACTCGGCCAGGACAACCCCATCGCTTTTATTCACGACGTGGGTGCCGGTGGGCTCTCTAACGCCTTTCCGGAACTGGTCAAGGATGGAAACCGGGGTGGGCGCTTTGAACTGCGACAGGTGCCTAACGACGAGCCGGGCATGTCACCCATGGCTATTTGGTGTAATGAATCCCAGGAACGCTATGTGATGGCGGTGGAGCCGGAAAATGTCGCTCGCTTTGAGGCCATCTGTAAACGGGAACGCTGCCCATTTGCCGTGGTGGGTGAGGCGACAGAAGAATTACACCTGCAATTAACCGATAGCGAGTTTGGCAATGCGCCGATTGATCTGCCCATGTCGGTGCTGTTTGGCAAAGCCCCCAAAATGCACCGCCAGATACAGCGGCAGTGCGTGAGTCATCGCGAGCTGCAGCTGGACGTGTCCGTTGCCGAGGCGACCGAGCGGGTGTTGCAGTTGCCCTGTGTTGGCAGCAAAAGTTTTCTCATCACCATTGGCGACCGCACGATTACCGGCATGGTCGCACGGGATCAAATGGTGGGTCCCTGGCAGGTGCCCGTGGCCGATTGTGCGGTCACTACCGTGTCCTACGACAGCTTTGCCGGTGAGGCGATGGCGGTGGGAGAGCGCACACCGCTGGCTCTAATCGATGGCCCCGCCTCCGGCCGCATGGCGGTGGCCGAGGCGATTACCAACATTTGCGCGGCGGCAATCAACGATATCAACGATATTAAATTATCCGCCAATTGGATGTGTGCGGCGGGCTATGGCGCCGAAGATGAAGCCCTGTACGACACGGTAAAGGCCGTCGGCATGGAGTTTTGTCCGGCGTTGGGTATCACCATCCCGGTGGGTAAGGACTCAATGTCCATGCGCACAGCCTGGCAGGCCGACGGTGAGGCGAAATCGGTTACCGCGCCCCTGTCGCTGATTATCACCGCCTTTTCGCCGGTGGTGGACGCGCGCCTGTCGGTTACGCCCCAGTTGCAGCCCGAGGGGGGCAGCAGTTTACTGCTGCTCGATTTAGGTAGAGGGGCGAACCGCCTGGGTGGTTCCGCGCTCGCCCAGGTCTATAGCCAGCTTGGCAATACCGTGCCCGATATCCACGATCCTGCGGATTTAAAGGCGTTCTTCAATTTGATTCAGGAATTACTGGCAGCGGGGCGCTTGCTGGCCTATCACGATCGCTCGGATGGCGGCCTGCTGACAACTCTACTGGAGATGGCCTTTGCCGGGCACTGTGGCCTGAATATTGATCTTCGTGCATTGCCCGGGGCTGACGGGCTTGAGAAGTTATTCAACGAGGAGGCCGGTGCGGTATTACAAGTTGCATCGGCCGATGTGGGCGCGGTGATGGCGCGTGCAGCGCAGCTGGGTCTGGGGGATTGCATTACGGACATTGGCGCCGCCAATGGCGGAGAGTCCATCATCATCAATGACGGCGATGAGCTGTTGTTAGACGATTTCCGCCCTCGTTTGCAGCAAGTCTGGGCGCGCACCAGTTATGAAGTGCAGTCGCTGCGCGATAATCCGCAGTGTGCGCAAGAGGAGTTTGACCGGTTGGCGAGGCAAGATCCGGGCCTGAGCGCAGGCTTGAGTTTTGATCCCTCGGACGACATCTGCGCGCCGTTTATTCGCTCCGGCACCCGCCCCCCGGTGGCCATTCTGCGCGAGCAGGGCGTCAACGGTCAGGTGGAGATGGCGGCGGCATTTCACCGCGCCGGCTTTGCCCCGATAGATGTTCACATGAGTGATATTCTCAATGGCAGGGTTGAACTGTCCCGCTTCAAAGGCCTGGTGGCCTGTGGCGGCTTTTCCTATGGCGATGTGCTGGGTGCCGGTGAGGGTTGGGCAAAGACTATTTTGTTTAACGACGCTGTGAGAGAGCAGTTCGCGGCGTTTTTCGAGCGCCAGGATACCTTCACCCTTGGAGTTTGTAACGGCTGCCAGATGGTATCGGCCCTGAAGGGGCTTATTCCCGGCGCTGACCACTGGCCCCGTTTTGTCGGCAATCTCTCGGAGCAATTTGAGGCCCGCCTGGTATTAATAAAGGTGGAAGAGTCCCCATCAATACTCATGGATGGCATGGAAGGCTCTCATTTACCCGTACCGGTGGCCCACGGGGAGGGGCGGGCCGTGTTTGCTAATAATGAGGCTGCACTTGCCTGTGAAGCCACAGGAACAGTAGTACTACGCTACCTGGAGCACGATTTGTCACCCGCGGGGGCTTATCCTGCTAACCCCAACGGTGCGACCAATAGTATCGCGGGGCTGACCAGTTTGGATGGCCGCGTAACAATAGTAATGCCCCACCCGGAGCGCGTGTACCGAACGGTACAAAACTCCTGGGCGCCGGGCGACTGGGGTGAAGACGGTGGTTGGCTGCGTTTGTTTCGCAATGCGCGCTGCTGGCTGGAATAGCGGCTTACTAAAACAGCCAGAGGGCTTCAGGCCTTGTGGCTGGTGGACTTTTAACTATAATGGCGCATTTTTCCACGCTAGAGCAACAATATGCTAAATAAGTATCCTCTGTGGAAAAACCTGATGGTGTTTCTGCTGGTAACGATCGGCTTTTTCTACGCCGCACCTAATTTGTATGCGCCCGATCCCGCCATCCAGATCACCGGCGAAAGCAGTTCACAGTTAATTGACGACAAGATACTGCAGCGCGCGCTGAACGCCCTGAGCGACAACGACATAGCGCATTTTGGCGAAGCCATTAATGCTACCGGCAGCAACGCCCTGATTCGACTGCGAGACCCGGAGCAGCAACTGCTGGCCCAGGCCCGAATAAAGCGCAGCCTGGGTGACGGCTTTATCGTGGCCTTGAATCTCGCGCCCACAACACCCGCCTGGTTGAGCGATTTCGGGGCGCAGCCGATGAAACTCGGCCTGGATCTGAGTGGTGGCGTGCACTTCAAGCTCGAAGTGGATGTGGATGCGGCCATAGAACGGCGCATGGAGTTCTATACCTATTCGGTGAAAAAAATATTGCGGGAACAGCGCATTCGCGGCTTTGTGGCCCTATCCAAGGATGGTCGCCTGGAGACGCGTTTCAAGAGTGAGGCCCTGCGCGAGCGAGCCCGGTCGGCCATTGGCGATGAATATCCCGAGTTGGCCCTGGACCGGGTCGATAACGGCGACAGTTGGGAATTGTTCGCGGTAATGCCGGCGCAGCTACGGGCCGAAATCGCCGAATATGCCGTGAGTCAGAATCTCACGACCCTGCGCAATCGGGTCAATGAACTGGGCGTGTCAGAGCCACTGGTGCAGCGTCAGGGGCAAAATCGGATTGTGGTCGAACTGCCGGGCATCCAGGATACGGCGGAGGCCAAGCGGATTCTGGGCAAGGTGGCCAACCTGGAATTTCGTATGGTGGCAAATCTCAATGCGCCGGCCTCTGAAAAACAACGCTATGATTATCGCAGTGCCGACCGGGCCGGTTCCAGTGAGTGGCTGGAGCGCGCGGTAATCTTGACCGGTGAGCGGGTGTCCAGCGCCCAGGCCAGTTTTGACCAGAACGGGCGCCCCATGGTGAAGATCAGCCTGGACAGCGAGGGTGGCACCTTGATGAACCGGGCGACCCGCAACAACATCAAGCGCAGAATGGGTGTGTTGTTTATCGAGCGAAAATACCGCACGCGCTATGAGGTTCAGCCGGACGGTTCCGAAATTGTCGTCAAAATACCCTATGACGAGAAAAAACTGCTGACCGCACCCGTTATTCAGTCGGCGCTGGGCGCACAGTTCCAGATTACCGGATTGGACAACCCCATGATGGCCTCCGAACTGGCGTTGATGCTGCGCGCGGGTGCGCTGGCGGCACCGATCAGTTTTGTGGAAGAGAGAACAGTAGGCCCCTCGCTGGGCGCCGATAACATCCGCCAGGGTGTGATGTCCGTGCAGTATGGCCTGGCGCTGGTGGTGTTGTTCATGGTGCTCTACTACCGGGTGTTCGGGGTGGCGGCAGTGGTGGCGCTAACCGTCAACCTGGTGCTGCTGGTGGCCATCATGTCGATTATCGGCGCGACGCTCACCCTGCCCGGTATTGCTGGAATAGTGTTGACCGTGGGTATGGCGGTCGATGCCAATGTATTGATTTTCTCGCGAATACGGGAGGAGGTCGTCAATGGCCTGTCGCCGCAAATGGCCATTCATGCGGGCTTTGAACGGGCGGTGGGAACCATTCTGGACGCCAATATCACCACCCTGATTGTCGCCATTATCCTCTATGCAGTGGGTACCGGCCCCATTAAGGGTTTTGCGGTCACGCTTTCCGTTGGTATCATCACCTCCATGTTTACCGCCATCGTGGGTACCCGTGCGCTGGTTAATTTGTACTACGGTGGGCGTCG
>SMVB01126360.1_pt1 | contig 15966 bp, 13 predicted proteins | sample 2456461 | NCBI WGS metagenome assembly SMVB01 (sample SAMN11095934, study PRJNA526329) | marine sediment metagenome | biome: Marine sediment; feature: Surficial sediment; material: Deep marine sediment; isolation source: Hadal surficial sediment | place: Pacific Ocean | collected 2014-05 | depth...
AAGACCCGGTCGTTTGACCGCAGCCAAGCAAGGCAACCAAAGTGACGCAGGTTGCCAAAAGTGCCGGAAGCTTTTGCATCTTCGTGAGCTTTCTGAACTAACCTTGGCTAACTATAAACCACCCCGGGGTGTATGTCTTTCCAAAAATGGGTCATTTTTAGCCTGCCAGATTGAGACTTATCCTATTGTTTTTATTGATATTATTTCGGCCTTACGACAGGCCAACAATAGCCGCCACAGACGGCAAAATCGGGGCTGCGTGGCAGGGAAAAACAGGGGTTGGGTCGGTCCTCAGGCAACTCAGAACAGCCCTGAATAACCACCTGCAGGCGTCTAAAAAGGCATCTTGCAAGGGGGGTAACGATCAGGATAAACCGGAGCAGAGTAAAAACTCAGCCGGTTATAGCGGGCGCGGGTCGATGAAATGCCCCACCTGCTGGTGGGAAACTGCGCTGCCGGGCACCAGGCAGGCCTTTACCACAGGCTAATAAATGGGGTCAGCTTTTTGACGCCATCAGTTGTGACACTGCGCATCGCAATCAGTCGTGATGGAGTCCGTGGCCTCAAAGGCAGCACCGCCGATGATGGTGCCCGTCACCGTCATTTCAAAGTCTGCACAAGAAAGCCCCGTATCACCCGTCAGGAAATAAAAGCGCGCATCAAGATTGCCATCTCTATCAACGTCGATATCAAAATCGGGCACTGAATCCGGATCCTGGTCACCCATTGCTGGCCCAATCTGTACAGAATCAGGCTCAATCTCGCCCGTAAAGAAATCCTCCGTATCGCCATTATCTACACTGGAGCCGTACAACACGACGGAAAAGGGATCATTTAACCCGGCAAATGCTGACGCGCTGCCATCGTGACGCGGATGAAAATTATTATCGAAATTACCTGACTGAATCTGGCTAAACACCATCTGGGTAGCCGGCTGGAAAGAGACCCAACCGATGTAATCGATGACCTGAGACGGCGGTACAATGTTATTCGCGAACAACAAGGCCGGATTGACGGCGAGCCCGACCAGATCCAGCTCAACCGCAGCCCCCCAGTAGCCGGACCATGCGGTCGCACCCGGCACCAGTGCAAACGCACCGTTGTGATTGTTCAACAACGGCGGCAGCGGAACGTACGCATCCCGCAGCAATGCATGGCGTATCTCATCCGCCGTATCCGAAGCGCCATAGGTCACCGGCGGAAACTGAAAAGAATGAAACAACGGCGGTGTCGGATATGTCGCGGCGTAAGACGTGCCCCAGTTAACCGTCAGATCGTACTTCACGCCATCAAGAATGAAATCATCAAAGGCAATGGGTTTCGAATCTGAGTTAAACCCGCCACCATCGGTCACCGGCGGGTTGCCGTAGCTAGTCACCGGCGTCTGATGCAGCATGATGTTATCGACCGACGAGGCTGAAATGCCGTTGTTGCCAACGTTATCAATAACGACATTCACACCGGCCAGATCCTGCCAGGACGAATTAAAATTGATGGTCGCCACACCCACCGCTACCGTAATGGTCTGTATGTGTACGATAGTCCCGCCACCCGACAGAGTGCCGGTAATCGTAAAATCAAATTCCTCGCCGGGAAAGCCACTGGCCCCGATTTCCATCTGCGCCAGATCGAATTGAGTGCCGTCGTCCCGAAAGATATTAAAACTGGAAGTGGCATAACAATACCCACACATTGCATAGGAATCACTGCCATGCGGACTTGGGCCAGACGGAAGAATAACAGCCGCATCGGATGAAGGCGTTACCACAAACTGAAACAGGTAACCCTGCGTGATGATTTCGTAGGGCGCCGAGGGCGAAGACAAGCCGTTAAAGCGCACCTTGGTCGCCTGTGCGGTGCTGGCTAGCAGCAAACACAGCAACAGAAGAATGCGAATAGCTGAGTATCGGAACACATACATAACGGAACCCCTGTACTTCGTCCCTGAATGCAGATGACAGCACTCCCAGCGCCGCCTTATTGATGAGACTTTATAACACCCTGTCAGCCGCGAGTCTTTCCGCACCGCGGCGAGTGGACAAGCCAACGACCTGGTGCGGGTTGTGGCCCCAGAAATGAATGCCCGTAGGAGCGGCTTTAAATATTGGTGTCTGACACCAAATAACAGGGAAGCTTAAGGATGGCAACCACTGACTTCGCAGTCGACGGTAGTGATATTGTCAGTGCCATGAATGCGCAGACCGCTATAGGTCTGGCCTATCAACGTTGCTTCGGTGTCTGCGCAGAAGATACCCGTATCCTGAGTAGCAAAGGTACCCGCATAATCCTGAATACCATCGCCATTAAGATCGATGACCCCCTGCGCGCCGCTTATTGCGGCTTTGGCCGGACCAAAGCGAAGCGTTGCGGGGTTGATTTGAGCAGCATCAAAATCGACCGAAGCACCGCTGGCAATGCTTGCCCCCAGCACCAACGCGATGATGGGTTCATCTGAATCCGGACTGATCTCGTTGGCGTTATCCCAGGGTTTAATTTCAATATCGACATTGGCAGTTGGAGCCATCAGCAAAGCCCCGGTCGACGGCCACCCTGCATCTCGATATCCATCGATAATCATATGACCAGAATCACTGACATGATCAACTCTTCTCAGCTCAGTGAAACCGGTCTCGTTGTAATAACTGCTGAAATCATCTGCAATACTTGTACTTAAACCCTGTTGCGGTGTGTAAGTAAACACGGTTTCCCCAGAATACGGATGCCAGCGATCCTCTTTTATGAATTTGTTGCCTATTACTTCGCCAGCATCGGTCAGAGCATTAATATAACCGGACGATTCACTGTTCTGCGCCCATGATCCATAAGGCCAAATAACGTGTGTCGTCTCTCCATCGTAAAACCAGAGCGTCACGGTTGTACTAGCGGCATTTTCGCTATACCGATAACTTTTGCCTGCAACCTGTCCGCTGGAATTGATATGAGTAATTTGACTACTCCCGGACCCGGAGCTATTCGTGTGACTCGCATCCGTAAGCCCCAGGGGAATTGTCTCAGTACCATCATATAACCAGGCCACTACCCCTGTGGAATTCCCGAGCTCGTCATATGTCTTTGCTGTGCCAGCCACAAAACCCTGCTCATTGAGCAGGGTTGACGTTGTATGCCGCGACCCGTCCAACGGATTTATGCACGCCGCACAGTCCGGCAAAATAATGGTGTGTGTAGCTGTGGCTGAGTCATAAACCCATGCGGTTTCACCGTGCGCAACGCTGCCTGAATCGTATTGCCTGGACCAGCCGGCGATCAGCCCCGCATCATTGATCGCAACGGGCCTGCTTGCTCGAGTCCCGTCCACGGCTAGATACATACCCGTGTTGAACCCAATTTCGAGTGTATCGATACCGTCAAAAAACCAGGCGGTTTCATTCGGCTCATGGAAACCTGCAGGCTGGACTCCAGCTAGATAACGAACCGAATAACCGATGGCCTGACCGGATTCATTCAGCGCAAGCGCCTGACTATTTTGGATAGTGTCGAAATAACTAGTGGAGGCGGTATGGGCTGCATCAGTAAAACCGATCATGGTCAGATCAACGCCATCATCAATCCATGCGTGGGTACCATAAGAAGCGGATCCGCAAAATTTGGACCAACCAATCACAACGCCGGCATCATTCAAATCAACGGGGTAAGAGGACTCATAATTAGACAGGCCAGGTAGTTGGGCCGCAGCGCAATTTCGATTAAGCGGCCCAACGATAACCGTCTCCACACCATCAAACAGCCATGAAGTGTAGTCATTTGAAGAGCCTTGTTCAGTTGCCCGCCCCAAGACCTGGCCAGCGTTATTCAAACCAAACACTTCATTTTTTTCGTGGCCCTGGCTACCTGTGTAGATACCACCGGTTAGCCCCAGCATGGTTGTGCTGATGCCATCAAATAACCATGCCGTACGCTTTATCCAGCCAAGCTGGTCGCTTATCCAGATAGCTCCTTGGCCGGCCACCATGCCCGTAGCATTAATTTCAATATAACTATTCGGAGCATCCGTAGGATCACCATCCGGACCCGGTTGTTCGATGGTAAAGGTAGTTTGGGCGATTACCGCTTCTGTGCAGATTGCGACTGCCAGCATGACTGCGTTGCGTAATGTCCTGCGCGGTATTGATTTCCCTTTAGCGTGCTGCATCAAGCCCCCCCTGGTCTTAGAAAACACTAACACAACATGCTGCGCTGTACCCAACAGCGATCCGGAAGGTGTGCAAAGCACTGAAAGCAAAGAATATATGCGCGCCGGGACGCAAGTCAAATAATAACTAATTACAATTAGTTATGAACGGTTTTGCACAACATAAGATGAGTCATGTGGCAATTGAAGATAAACTGATGGCCTTACCCAACAAAATGGTGAGACTGGTAGATAGCAAGCACGGTAGCGAGAAATTGAAAACGAAACTGATCTGGACTATTGGCCTGCTACTCACCGCGATGCTGGCGCTGGAAATTTATACCCGGTTGCCCTCATCGGCTGTTGCGAGTGAACTGAATCTGCCCGCCGATACAACTTACGCTGTGCTGCTGTTCCATGGCACCGGTGGCAAGGACGAACCCTTGCTGATTGAAGTTGCCGAGCGTATTCAACAAGCGATTGGCAACCAACCCGGCGTGGCAATAAGACACTACGTTTGGTCACCGTGGTCTGATAACCGGCTGCGCGCAGGCAAAAACGGCGGACTCATCGGCCAACAGATCGGCGCAGAACTCGCGGGACTCAAAAAGCTGCAATACCTTCGCATTATTTCACACAGCGCTGGCGCCTACCTGCAAACCCCGTTATGTGAGGCGTACAAGGCGGCTGCGGGGAATCCTGCCCACCTCGAAATGACCTACCTCGACAGCATGGGTATCCGCGGTGGCTGGGATTATTACTATGGTTATCGGCACTACGGTGAATGTGCCGATTTTTCCGCCACAATTTTTACCAGTGACGATCCCGTACCGGGCACCAATGCACCTCTGGAACAGTCGTACAGCATTGATGTCACTGCTACGCCATCGCGCTCGGACATCGACGGCCATCTCTGGCCAATTGAATATTTTTTAAATAACCTGAGCGCCGAAGAGCTAAGCCCCGGCCTGCGCTCGCATGAGCAACTGCCGCGTGGGGTTGTCGAGCAGTGATATAGATATATAGTTAGCGGCAGAACAGGCGGACTCATCCAATGCTCATCAATTTCTGGTACGCGCTGGCTCGTAGCGAAGAATTGAGCGACCAACCACTCAAGGTGCGAGCGCTAAATCATGATTTCGTGCTGTTTCGTGATAGCAAGGGCACTGCCCATTGCCTGGCAAACACCTGTGTCCATCGCAATGGCTCGCTGTCGGCCGGCCAGGTTCAGAACGATTGTATCCAGTGCCCCTACCACGGCTGGCGCTATTCGGGCGACGGCCTGTGCCAGCTCATTCCAACCTTACCCGACGATTCCGACATCCCGGACAACGCACGCGTCGATGCCTATCCTGTTGAAGAACGTTATGGACTGATTTTTGCGTTCCTTGGCGACCTGCCCGAAGCCGAACGCCCACCGATACTTGAAGCACCGGAATGGGACGCCGAGGGCTGGACCATGCTGACCATGGAGTATCACTGGGGTGCTCATTACGAACGCGTCATGGAAAACGGTTTCGATGCAACCCACGCCGAGTTCTCGCATGCCGATGCCAGCGCAACCGCGGGCAATTTTCAGCGTGGTAAGGAAACAAAATACACATTAACCGAAGCCAGCGGCGAATGGGATGGCGGTTACACCATCGACAGCCCGGCTCTTTCGTTGGTTCAGGGTTACGTGGGCCCCGTGCAGGGCTGGGCACATATGAATTTTATGATGGGGAAGGAACGTGGCGATTTTCGATTTTATTATTACGTCACACCGGTCAACGAATCGATTTGTAGACGTTACCTGCTACACGCACGTAATTTTATGCCAGGCAAAAGAATGGATAGCGAACTAACGGAAACAAACTGGAAGTTCGAACAAGAAGATCGCGATCTGCTCGAAGCAATGCGTCCGATTGTGCCGCCGCGCGATCATGGCCATGATCTGCTGCAACCTGAAGAACAGGCTATGGCTCAGTACCGCCGAAGTTTGCGCAGGTGGGAGAAAAACGGCTGGCGTATTGATGCCGATGCCCTGGAGCAACTGGGCATGGAACGCACCTGTGTTATTCCGTGCCCGGCCAGACGCAACGGCGGCCGCTGGATACTGCCGGAAACCCCACGGCTGCATAGAAATTAAGGGGTCGAACCGATTATTGAGAAAATCGGTTCGACCCCTTTTTCTACTCTGGCTCTATTTATTGACCCCATTTATCGACCCCATTTATCCCCGCCTCATCTCCCCAGCAAAACTGGACATACTCAATCGACCCCCATAGTGTGAGCCAGAGTCACACCCCCCGGACACCCACCCATGCTGACAGACATCATCATCCTCCTGGTCGCCGCCGTGATTGCCGTGCCGGTATTCAAACGCCTCGGGCTCGGTTCGGTGCTCGGGTATCTCGTTGCGGGTCTGGTCATTGGCCCCTGGGGTATCGGGCGCTTTGACGAGGTCGACGAGCTGCTGCACTTTGCCGAGTTTGGCGTAGTGATGCTGCTGTTTATTATTGGCCTGGAACTCCAGCCATCCAGACTATGGGCCTTGCGCCGCTCGATCTTCGGTTTTGGTAGCTTGCAGATGAGCATCACGGGTGTGCTGTTGGGCATCGCCCTGTATCTGTTCGGCTATGCCTGGGCGCCAGCATTGCTGGTGGGTTTGGTGCTGGCGTTATCGTCCACGGCATTCGCCTTGCAATTGATGGCCGAGCGGCAGGAGCTCAGCAAGCGCTGGGGCCGGACGGCTTTCGCCACCCTGTTGTTTCAGGACCTCGCGGTGGTGCCGCTGCTGGCCATCATTCCGCTGCTCGGCGATAACGAATCGACGGTCGCGTTTGCGGATGCAGCCTGGACGATCGCCCTGGTCGCCGGCGTCATTGTGGCCGGGCGTTACCTCTTACGCCTGATGTTGCGTGTTGCCGCCTTAACCAAGGTGCACGAACTGCTCACCGCCACCGCGCTCCTCACCGTGCTCGGCATGTCGGCGCTGTTGGCTGAGGCCGGCTTTTCGATGGAGCTCGGCGCTTTTATTGCCGGTGTGCTGCTGGCAGATTCTGAGTTTCGCCACGAGCTCAAGGCCAGCATCGAGCCCTTCAAAGGTCTGTTGCTGGGGCTGTTCTTTATTGCGGTGGGCATGTCGGTTAATTTGGGGCTCATCACCAGCCAACCGGCGCAGGTTTTTCTGGCAGCTTTAGTGCTCGTCGCCATCAAGTGCCTCGTATTGTTTGTGCTGGGCAAGCGCAACGGCCTCGACACCCCGTCCGCCCGGCGCCTGGGCTTAACATTGTCGCAGGGTGGTGAATTTGCGTTCGTTATTCTGGGTGCGATTGTTGCGGCCAGGGTGCTCACTGAAAATGACGCCGATTTTCTGATCGTGGTTGTTTGCGTATCGATGGCCATGACCCCGCTGCTGATTTTTCTCGACGACAAGCTGTCGGCGCGAACAACGCCGCAACCCACCTACGATAAAATGCCCGAAGAACAGCAGCCCGTCATCATCGCGGGCTTTGGTCGCTTTGGGCAGATGACAGCGCGGGTACTCCGCGCCAAAGGCATACCCTTCACGGCGCTCGACGTCAGTCAGGAGCAGGTCGATTTCGTTAAACGCTATGGCAACAAGATTTACTACGGCGATGCTTCGCGCCGCGAGCTATTGCATGCAGCGGGCGCAGATAAGGCCAGCCTGTTCGTACTGGCCATCGACGATGTCGATACCTCGGTGCGCACCGCCGCGATGGTGCTGAAACATTTCCCCAACCTCACCATTTACGCCCGCGCCAGAAACCGCCACCACGCCTACCTACTCATGGACCTGGGCGTCAAGACCATCAGCAGGGAAACCTTTGCATCCGCACTGGAGTTAACGGTGGAAGTCTTAAAGGGCGTCGGCACACCTGCCAGTGAAGCAGAAAGCGCTGTCCAGCGGTTTCGCGAACACGATGAACAACGCCTGTGCGAGCATCGCGAAATACATAGCGATGACCAACGTATGCAGGCGCTGGCCCGACAGGGCCAGGAAGAACTCGAAGAAATGTTCAAGCGGGATGTTGAGGATAACGTTTAGAAATTAAGGGGTCTATATAAAGATGTGCTGGCGTTCGGCGAATTGCTGGGCGACAGTCCGTTTCTGTTTGGCGAACAGCCGACGTCATTCGATGCCTGCGCATTCGGCGTGATCGGGAACCTCAAGGACGGTCCATTTGCGAGCCCGGTGCAGGATGTCACTCGCAGCACCGCGAATGTCGCCGGCTATATTGATCGAATTCGCCAGGAATATTTTTCGGACGTGGAATAGCGGCGATGGCAGAGCCCACACCAGCGCTCTTTATGAATCCAGGCCTGCGGGGACAGTTTACTTATTTTCCAGCAAATTCGGGTCAGAGTAAACACTACTCCGGCTGGCAACCGGGCTTTTGCCTGGCCCACATTTGAGGTGATGTTGACGCTGGGTGGTTAATCGTTAAACTCCCCGCCCGAATCAATAGTTTTTACTCTGACCCCATTTATTCCAATTGACTCAAAATAGACTTATTACTAAAGCTTTAAGGCCCCAAAAAATGATCGGCCTAACAAAACAACTAAAATTTTTTAAGCGCTTAAATCGCGTTTGCATCGGAAAGCCTCTCGTCATTTAATTTTTGGGGTCTGACCCCAATTCCTACTAATTCGGGTGTGACACCTGTCACAGGCGAGTCGTGCACCCTTGGCTAAGATCTGCGTTGGTAAAACAGGATGATCGCGTTGAACAGAATCCAAATCGTTGTTCTGGCCGCATTGCTGACAGGCTGCGCTTCGGCGCCGCAACAGCAGAGTGAGCCCGATGTCAGCTATCGTGTCGACAAGCCACGTGTCGAGAGCGTGCGCGTAACCGATGCACAGACGCAACAGAGCCCGCACAAGGTCGATATCCTGCCGCGAGCGCGCGAGGTCGATGCCAGATCGCAACAATGTCTTGCGCTGGCGCTGTACTGGGAGGCCCGGGGCGAGGGCCAGCAAGGCATGCTCGCCGTGAGTTCCGTCGTGCTCAACCGGGTTGAAGATGAGCGCTTTCCAGACACCGTATGTGGCGTGGTGTACGAAGGTGGCGAATCCCCGCCGTGCCAGTTTTCCTGGTGGTGCGACGGCAAAAGCGACGACCCCATCAATCAGGCGACGTGGTCTAAGGTCCTTAGCCTGGCTCACACATTCCTGGCGACAAGGCCGCAAGACCCAACCGATGGTGCACTGTTCTACCACAACACCTCAATACAAAACCCCTGGCGCCGGCAACTGACGGCACAGATAGGCAATCATATTTTTTATCGTTGACCCTATTGAGTCTAATTGACTCAAAACAGGCTCGTTGCTAAAGCTTTAAGGCCGCAAAAGTTATCGGCCTAACAAAATAACTAAAATTTTTTAACGATAAATTCTGGTGTCTGACACCAGAGTTAGTTAATCAATAACGGCGCCGCGCCAATGTGGCTGCCGTTTTCAAGTGCGGCTACGATGAAGTGCGCGGTATCGGCGCGTGAAATGTTGCCGCCATTGATACCGGTCAGGTCCGTCAGCACCCGGTACTGGTGTCTGGCTTTACCGTTACCGAGCACGCCGGGCCGGGCAATCGTCCAGTCGAGCGGGAACGCGCATTCGCGGATCAGTGCCTCCTGCCGGTCTTTGTCGTCATACACCGTCTGTAATGCCAGCGGCCGGAATATCTTGTCGTAGAAAAAACCGCCGTGCGTGCTGGTATCGCCGGCGCCGATGCCGGTCACCGTAACCAGCCGATGCACATCGGCGGCTTCCATCGCATTCAGGACGTTCGCCGTGCCGGTGGAAAACAGCGTCACCGGTTTGCGGCTTAAGCCCATGCCGATGGCGAGCACGACCGCGTCCTGCCCCGCCACCGCATCACGCAGCGACACCGCTTCCAGTACATCGCCCTGGACAATTAATAGTTGCGGGTGCTTTAGCATGATGCGTTCCGGATGGCGCGCCAGCGCCGTGACCTTGTGGCCGCGTTCCAGCGCCAGCTTGACGGTCTCGAGCCCGATCCCGTGGGTCCCGCCGATTACCAGGATGCTGAGCGCCCTGGAAGGTGCCTGAGTAAGCTGTGGCGCAGATTCGTTGGTTGCGTTATTCATTTTATTGCCCCTGTTGGAGCACCTTTATATCGCATATAAATCCTGGTGGCCGGAAAAGCAGTGCTTAAGTTTCCGGCATGTGTCCGGGGAGGTCATTGAAGGTCAGACACCCGATTTTATTCGGTGAAGCGGAACAAAAAGAACGCGATGCCGAGGGCTGGTAAGCCGACAACGGCGCGAAAGATTTTTTGAGCATCACGACCTCCCCTATGTCGTTAGGGGGTTATAGAGCGAATAGACTTTGGTGCCTGACACCCTTTATAGGGCAGCCAGTAGTAATGCTGCGCTGTACAGGAGTATCGTTGACCGGTGGCACTTCTCAGGAAATAAACAACAACAACGGAGAAGAAAATGACTACGGTATACCAAACTATGCACCAAGGTGCTGAGTGGATTGAACCCGACGAACCGGTACTGTACGCCGCTCAACTAATGAAAGATGCCGACATCGGCGCGGTGCCGGTCGGGGAAAATGATCGCCTGATCGGAATGATCACCGACCGTGATATCACCTGCCGCGGTGTCGCCAGCAATCGGTCGTTGAGTGACATGAAAGTTCGCGACGTCATGAGTGAAGGTATCGTCTATTGTCATACCAGCGACGAACTGTCCAACGCGGTTCATTTAATGGAAGAACGGAAGATCCGGCGTCTGCCGGTAATCGACGAAAACCAGCGGATGGTTGGGATGCTAAGCCTGGGTGATGTCTCTGAGTTCGCATCGCAAGACCTCACCGGCGAGGTTCTGAAAGCGGTCTCTGCACACCACGCCTGACTGTCAGCTAACGCAACAATAAATGGGGTCAGGGGCTTTTACTCTGGCCCCATTTATTGGCACCATCGGGGTGCCGGGCACCAGTCAAACCGCCCTGAATCAGGCTCCTTTATGATCAGTCACCGGTTCCGCCCTTTTAATTATCCACCGCCAAAGCCGCACAAATCCGGAATCGGCAGGAGCGTTAACACGTCGCTCACCACCACGTCCGTTTCTTTGGAGACCAGCGACAGCAGGGTGGACACGTCATGATCCACACCAGGGGTCGGAATGACGGATGTACTGCCTCCTTCCACATAAACCGTGAGACTCAACGCAACCTCTGACGGAAACTGCAAAGTGCCGGAGAAATCCAGATAGGTCACCGGCATTCTGATCGGTTCAGATACCTGCCCCGGAACAAGGACGCCATCAACCGCAAAAAAACCGAGGACGATATCGGGCGCCGAGCAGGTCGGCGTATCAATCCAGCTCAGGGGCCGCAATGTCGCCACACCGCGCACGGGCCGGTTCATCCCCGCAGGCACCTCAATCTGGAAAGTCAGAAAGGCGTCACTGGGCGGCGTCGCCCGTACGCTACCACCACCGTCCGGGAAATCCGGCGTCGGCGCGACCTCATCCAGACCACTCAGGAAGTCCCAGGCAGCTTCACTGCCGAATGTGGGCCAGTCGTGACCCTGAGTATGCTCGCACCACAGCACCGGGTAGTCGGAATTATGCTCACCGGGAAAGGAATAATCGTCGCATGGCCCTACTTCAGCGGGAACAAACGCATCGACATCCCAGGCGTTATAGAGAATCCAGTAATTCAGCGCGCCCGCGGCGAGACTACCGGTAGTGAGCGGGTCATTGCTCCCCTGCATCATCAGCACCGCGATCGAACCCACACAATCAGTTCTTGTGAGTGCGCCGGCCGCCGTCACAATGCCGCGTATGACATCGCCGCGGGTGCAGCCGAGATCGTGAGTAAATCCGGCTCCATTACTGTGCCCGGCTACAAAAATCTTATTTGGATTGTATTGCAGTCCGCGCAGGTCGAGTTCAGCCAACATATCACTAAAAAAGGTGAGATCTTTTTCGCCACCCCAGACCCGCTGGCCACTCGCATTGGGCAACCCGTTTGGCGCCACGAAAATGGCGTCGTCGCCCACTACATCGACCAAATCGTAAAAAGCGGTTTCACCCACCCAGTTTTGGTAAGAGCCGGTGTAACCGTGATAGGCGATCAACAAGGGTTTGCGCGTGTCGTCGCCGAGAGCAGCCGGCTGGACGCCGGTACTGTCGTCGTAATCGGTGGGTAACTGCAGATAGTACTCGCGCTCCACGCCGCCCGATTGCATCGTTTGCAAACCGGTTTCCAGCGCCACTGCTGGGTCGTCGTCATCATCGAGAAAACAACCAGACGCAAACAGCGCGACTGCACACAGCAAAAACAGTTTCCAGTTATTCAGAATGGTAGACATACGAACCCCATATTTCGGCAATATTTGCCAGACAAACCTGACTATTCATGATCCTTTATAACATTGAACGGCCGCTACTCGTAAGCCGCATTGCAGCATCAGCAACAGCAACAGTATCCTTTGGCAGCGAAGGCCACATGGGTCTGCATGTGTGACCGCCTTGCAATATTATGGAATATATGGGGTCAGAGTAAGATCAGGTTTTTACTCTGACCCCATTTATCTGAGGCCGCCTTGGCAGTGGCCCGGATTTGTGCGAGAAAGGTCTTGTCACCTCACACAGGACCGGCCAGGTACACTCATGCTGAGCTTTTTCAAACCATTGCACCAAGCTGTTTTTTTCGCGCTGCTCATGCTGGCCGCAGATGGGCTGCTGGCGGCGGAGCAGCATTTGCTCTACGTTGCGCGTGCGAGCAGGGATCGGACTGGTTTTCGCACGCTGGCGCCCTCCATCGAAGTATTCGATATTGATAATGGGCATGCGTTAGTCAAAGTCATTCCGCTGGACGCGCCAACCGGCACAACGCCCGTCATGCATATACGCGGCATCACCGCCAGTGCCGCCACCCAAACGCTCTACATTTCTCACTACGGCCGTTACAAGGATTTGCGGCCCGGCGGCGAGCTGTCGGGCTATGTGCTGGCACTCGATATGGCAACCGATGAGGTGCTCTGGAATCGTGCCTATGCCTCGTCCGTGGATCGTGGCGCGGTGACACCGGACGGCAGCAAACTGTTCATGCCGTCCGGTGAACTGGCCACCACGCCATTTTTCTATCAAATAGATGGCAGCAGCGGTGCGGAGCAGCCAGCGCAACGTATCACGGTTGCACGTTACACCCATAACACGGTGGTAACGCTGGATGGCGCACGGGTTTTTATGACGGCCTTCGGCGGCTTCGGCAATACGAATTTCGAACCGTTTATCCACATTGCTGACACCCGCACGGGCGAGGTGCTGCAAAAGGTCGGGCCGTTCGCGGCACATATCCGGCCTATCACTATCAACGGTAAGGGCAGCCTGGTATTTGCCAACGTCAACAACCTGATCGGCTTTCAGGTGGGCGATGTCGCCAGTGGCAAAGTGCTGTACACCGCACGGGCGCCTGCCACCAAAAATGCTAAACCGGGACACAAGGCCGATGTCAGTCACGGTATTTCACTGACGGCCGACGAAACAGAAGTCTGGGTGGTTGATCAGATGCGCTCGGGCGTACATGTGTTCGATGTCAGCGGTGTGCCCGAGTCACCGCCGGTATGGAAGCAGTACATCGACACCCACGATGGCCGCGAGCAGGATGCGGAAGGCAATTACCTGTACGGAGAAACCGGTATCGTGGGTCAGCCCGGCTGGATCATGTCGAGTTATGACGGCAAGTACCTGTATCCGGAAACCGGCGAAATTATCGATGTGGCGGCCAGGCAGGTGGTCGGTAATTTGATAGGCGCGAACGGCCACTACGTTCACAGTCGCTTTGCATTGGAAGTAGACCTGCGCGACGGCACAGTGGTGCGGGTCGGGGATCAGCAGGGTGTGGGACGGATCGTGACGGATGAGTAAGCATGGCTAAGGTCGAACGAGGTTAATCCAGCGGCTGCAAAAGCGCCCTGCCTAAGCAAACCCGTTTAGCCATCGCGGTGCAGCTGCAGTCATGCCCTGCCTCCCGGTTTGAGCGCCCGGTATAGCCGCTGCACCGGCAACCCGGTTCGACCCCAATATTTCTATTCTGCAGTCATGTGTGTAGTCTGGCTGCATCTTCTCCGGGGAAATCCAATGATTGGCAGAACAAAACTACACGCTGTACTGACCGTGCTGTTGGCTGTGTTTGCAGGTGGCGCAACCGCGGCACCGGCTGATGAGCTCGTACTGGTGGCGGGTGCGACCGGCGGTACGGGGCAGCAACTGGTCGCCCAGTTACAGGCGCAGGGCTTCGGGGTTCGCGCGCTCGTGCGAGATGCCGCCAGCGCGGCTGAGAAGCTCGGCCCGGAGGTTGAGCTAATTGTCGCCGACGTACGTGAACCGGCATCCCTGGTGCCAGCTTTCGACGGGGTTACCCGGGTGATCAGTGTAATTGGCGCCGGCGAGAAGGCCGGCGCGAACTCACCGGAGCAGGTCGACTACCTCGGCAATAAAAATCTCATTGAGGCCGCTGTAGAGGCCAGGGTGAAACAATTCGTGCTGGTCTCGTCGATGGGCGTAACGCATGAAGACCATGTGCTGAACCGTATCTTCGGTAACGTGCTGATCTGGAAAATGCAGGCGGAAGAAACCCTGCGCGCCAGCGGTATAGCCTACACGGTAGTCCGCCCCGGCGGCCTGCACGATAAACCCGGCGGCGAACAAAAGATCGTCTTCGAACAGATCGACAAGGTGAAGAGCGTCTCTATCGCCCGGGCTGATTTAGCCGCTATCTGTGTAGCGGCGCTGGCCTACCCGGAGGCCCGGAACAAGACCTTCGAGGCCTTTACCATCAAACAACCGCCGGATGCCGACTGGCAGGCGAAGTTTGCTGCCCTGGATGCGACTGTAATGGTGCCGGTGGCAGGGCTGTAGCCTGGTGAGGTTGGTGATTGTTAGCCGGCCAAATAAGTAACGCGGATAATTGGGGTCAGAGTAAAATTACTGTCTTAGCGTAAAAGCCCGACAGTAATCGAGCATAATTTTACTCTGACCCCATTTATCCAAATCTGCTGGCTACCAGGGCCAGGTTTGCCCGTCTTTGCCGAGAAAGGTACCGGTGTCCTCCAGGTCGTAATCGTCAATCACCGCAACAACCTTGCTGGCGCTTTCCTGGGGCGTGATCATCATCGGTAAATCCAGCCCCGCGGTAAAACCGGTTTTCACAAAGCCGGGTGAGATCAGGCCAACCGTGATGCCCTGCTTTTTCAGCTCGATCGATATGTTTCTCATCATCATATTGAGCGATGCCTTGCTGGTGCGGTAAATCGTACAGCAACCCCAGGTTTTACCAATCGATCCCTGGCCGCTCGTGATGTTGATAATCTTTTTCTGCTCACTGGCGGCCACGTGGGGCAGAAAAGCCTCAGCCATTTTGGTTGGCCCGATAACATTGACCCTGTGCACCTGGAGATAAACCTCGAAGTCCATTGCGCCGAACTTTGCATTCTCATGCCCGCCCGAAATCGCCGCGTTGTTGATCAGAATATCGATCGGTTGCCCTTCCAGCTCCGCCGCCAGTGCGTCGATCCGCGCATGATCGGTCACATCCAATTGCATGATGACCACCTTCGGGTGCTTGGCCTGCATGGTTCTCAGATCGTCGGCTGCTTCAGGGTTACGCGCCGTGGCAATCACGTTCCAGTCACGCTCGGCGTAAACCCGGGCCAGTTCGAGCCCGATGCCGCGGTTTGATCCGGTGATCAACACCGTGGGTTCAGCCGCGGCCAGCGCAGGGCCAAACTGCAGGCCTATGACGGTGAGCACAATTAGACGATAAACACGATTCAACATGACACTACTCCAGCAAGT
>SMVB01363797.1_pt1 | contig 15960 bp, 21 predicted proteins | sample 2456461 | NCBI WGS metagenome assembly SMVB01 (sample SAMN11095934, study PRJNA526329) | marine sediment metagenome | biome: Marine sediment; feature: Surficial sediment; material: Deep marine sediment; isolation source: Hadal surficial sediment | place: Pacific Ocean | collected 2014-05 | depth...
CCTGAGATACATAGCCATCCCAGTCGTCGGTTGTGCTGTTGACAATGGTGAGAACAAACGGCGTTGTTGCTCGTGCCCAGTGGTAATCGCCCCAGGCGTTTTCAGCAAGGACCGTGGCAGGTGCAAGAAGGAGTATGCCCAGGGTAATCGCTGGCCAGCACATTCGTTGCATTGAATGTCTCACGAACATCTTCCCGTGATATGGGTCGTCCAAATCGTACTACGAGCCGTACAACCCTAGGTAAGCGGTATGTAGCACTTCTGTGGAGCCAGGCGTCACATATCCGCCCAGGAAACGAGCTAGACCGATGGGCATCGACCCGTGGCGCGCCGAAAGGATGACCTGCTATCGCATACTGTCCTTTGGCTCCAACTCACGATCCGAGACGAACATCCGACCCGCAGATTCATACGGTGTGATGCCTCGCGTCTGAAGCTCCCGTCTGACTTCTTCTTCATCGTCCGTCTCGAACAGTTCCATCAGTGCGGCGGTGTCGTAGATACGAACCCGTTTGTGGCGACGACCACCGCGGCGACGGCTGGGGAGGATGCGTTTGGTCATGTTCTGTGCCGTTTACTCGGTGTCCACGATCCTGTCGGGAACGCACCACCACCACTGCGGGATTGCCGGGTGTGACCTTCTGACGTCGGTTTTCATTAATAAATCGCCGGCGGCGCGACACGCTTCTTCGGACTGCATCTCGATGTGCTCGCTGGTGATGCCATTACCAGCACCAGCGCCGGTCGTCCAGAGTACGATCAGAAACCATTTGACCATGTCGTCTCCTCATAGCGGCAGCCTAATCGTTGATATTCGGCAGCGACGCCCGGATCGAAGCAGCCGCCTGCTCAAGCGTACCGTTCTCAGCTTCGTGGAGCATCACGTCGATAACGCCTTCCAGCCGAGCCACATGCTCGCGCCTGCACAAGCCAATGATCGCGGATTCGCTCCGCGGCATTAGCGCTATTCTTAGCTACGTGCCGTTGGGTCCTCCACCACTTGATAGATGGTGTCGCTGTCGCTCACGAACGGCTGGTAATAGGTGCCTTCGTAGAGGAGATAGGTCTTGCCATTGATTCGCTTCTCGTCGGCCTCGTCAGGCAGGTAGGTCACCGTGGCCCCCACCGGCGGCTCGACCACCTCGTAGTTGTGGTCGTCCTCGGTCATAGGAGGGTTTTCCTCGCTCTCCTCGATGACCACATCGTCTGGGATCTCAGGCCTAGGGGCTGGCTGACTGGTGGCCACGTAGTACGTGCCGCCCGCGTAGTAGTACGGCGTTGTACTCGCGTAGACCACAGTCGTGTACGTCGGTACTGCATAAACCACGGTCGTGGGTGGCGGTGTCACTACCACGTACTGGGTCCCCGAGGAGACGTAGTACACACCGCCCCAGTAGTAGTAGGTGGTCCCTGTGACCACAACGGTAGTCGAGTACCGGGGTCGGGTCAGGACCCTGACCCCGACGGCGAAGAGCGCTCTGTTTCGCCGCCACCTTTGCCAATCTCGTCTGGCGTCCTTCCTCGCGCTGTAGCGCGCATTGCCGCGTCGCGCCCCGCCGCGGGCACGGGTTGCTCCGCGTCCTGGCCCCGGGGTGGCGCGAGCAGGGGTACTGGCTCTCGCTGAGGTATTGCTTCGACCCGGAGTCGCACCTTGCCGAGGGCTGGCGCCACCGCGAGATGGCTGGGCGCTGGAGCTTCGTCGCGCGCTCGAATGGCGCACGCTGCCCCTGCCCCCGGCACGTGCGCCGCCACCCCCGCCCCCGCCACCACGAGCACCGCCACCACCGCGAGCGGCGTCCGTTTCGGGAATGTGGATCAGCAACATCGCGAGCACCATGAGCACCACGCTAGGGATAGACGCCGGCTTCGTGATTCGAACGCACCTTCCGGCGAGCCGTGCAGGGTCGTTCATTGCTCGACCTCCTGCTGCGCGCTCCGGGGCAGGAACTCGATCTCGCTGGCGCCGTCCGGTGGATGGAAGGTAAATGCATGCTCCGATAGGCGCGGCTGGAAGTCCCAGCGGGAAAACCGCGCTTCATACTGGGGCGAGCCGGGCTCCTCCTTGTAGGTGATCACCAGCTTGCGCGGCACCGGGCGGGGACCGGTTTCGATCCAGATCTGCCAGTCCATAATCTCCTGCGTGAACAGCAGATGATGGCAGCGGTTCTCGCCGCATCCGTGCACGCCGATCACGGAGCCATATTCGGCGGACTCGACGAGCACCGCATAGGGGTCCGCATAAATGAAGTCCGCAACCGGCACGACGAGACCGAACTTCTCAAACGCCAGATCCAAGGCATCGTCCAACTCGGCAGGGACGTCCGCGACCGCGTAGAGATTCTTGCGCAGGTTGAACAGCGTCATCGTACTGCCGTCGTAGTACACCTGCCTGCGGTACTCGTCACCGTCGGCGTCCACGAACAACCGATCAGGCCGACGGACGGAGACATCGGAGGTGCCGCCGTACTGGACCTTCTCACCGGTCGAGAGCATCGCATCGTAGGATATTTCTGCGCGGAAGCTGAACTCGTGGGCGCTCTTGAGGTACTCGCCCATTGCCTTCAGGATGCGGTCCGCTTCCGCCTCGACGGCGTAGGCGCTCGTGGCGGCTAGAAGACTCGTAGCAACCACCAGCAAGGCTGAAACCAGCTTGGGTCGACTGAGTCTTGGCATATCAGGAAGGTCCTCAGGATCGCAGAGTCATCAGCACAAACGTATCCCTCGCCGCACGTGGATGCGTAGCGTGGCTATGACTTCGAGCACCGGAACCGAACTGGACCGGCCGTGGCAGTTTGGCATCCCCGAGTCTTCAGCACAAAGGGAAGGGGCGTGGTGGGTCCATAGCGTCGGCCCCGGTCCACGTCGGAGCAGCGCGCATGGGCCAAGCCCGGCGTCAAAATCTGCCGGTTATGCACGACCGTGTCCCTTTCACCCATCATTGCAAGAGAATTCCTGTATCCAGCAGAGATATCGTGCATCGAGGACATCCTAGATTCACGATTTTGGCTTTGGATCTGAACTGCAAGATACACCAGTGAGCCAACAACCGCCGCCGCACCAATGATCTCTCCAATCGCGCCGAATGCTTCCCAGTTCATGGTTCTTCTCCTCTAACGGAACAACGAGGCTATCTCAGATCACAGCTATCAGGAAATGTCCGCTGTGGCGTCGAAAGCGGACGCCTGAGCTGGCCTCGATCATCCTATCAACCGGCGGCTTTGTGCCCTTTGCAGTCATTTGGTCGCGGCTTTAGAGTGACCGAAACGCGACGACGGAGGACCGAATGAGCGAGCGACTGACCAACATCCATACCGCAGCATACGAAGAAGGCGAATCATCGCGAATTGAGGAACCGACCTGGCGTTTTCTCGACCTGAGCGGGAAGCACCTGGGTGTTCGCATTGAAGAAACGCCGGTTGGCGGAACGACAAGCCACCATCACTACCATACGGCCGAGGAGGAGCACGTGCTTGTCCTGGATGGCACGGCAACTCTACATCTCGGAGATGAAGATGTTGAACTTACGACCGGCGACCACATCTGGTTCCCGGCTGGTGAGGCGGTTGCGCATCACATCGAAAACACGTCCGATGGGCCCTTCAAGTTTCTCGTTTTCGGCGAGCGAAAGCAGGACGACGTCGTGTTTTATCCGAAGGGCCCTGTGATTCTAGTCAAGTCGTCGGCGGGCGTACAGACCTACACCTACGAGGAGAGAGTGGTCAAAGACTGACACGTTGTGGCGAGGGGCCGCTCATGGCCCAGCTTGCGGAGTGTCTCCTTTGGCGTCGGAAGGAGACATTTCGGGCCGGGGCTTCAAAACGTCAGCCTTGTGCCAGAAGCAGACGCTGGCATACCGTAGCGTTCAAAACTGAAGTATCGTAAAGGTGATTACCCAATCAGCAGCTACGCGAACGTACATATGACATCGAAGGTTATCGTGACGATCCTCTATGGGATCTAGGGTGCTAGGGTCGCCGTCGCTGCGATGATGATGTGCATCTCGCTTCCAGCGTCGTCGCACCACAACACCGGCCGCCAAATCAAAGGAGCGTGAGCCATGCCTTATTCGGCCTGTGCTATTTTGCTGCTCGTGAGCATCAGCAATTCGACATTTGCGGCGACCCTTGCCGACCTGCACTGGATGGTTGGCAGCTGGTCCGGCTCGCTGGGGCCACAAACCGTTGAAGAGGCATGGAGCACGCCGCGCGGCGGCACCATGTCCACCATGATCCGGCTGACCAGTGAAACCAGCACAAACATGGTCGAGCTCATTGTCATCCGTGAGGAAAACGGCTCGTTGATACTGCACCTGCGGCAGTTCAGTCCTGCGTTAGAGTTACGGCTGGCTCAGGACATGCCGCTCAAGGAGTTGAGCGCGCACACCGTCACGTTCGCAGGTCCCGAGGGCGCGGCCATCAAATATCTGGCCTACCGCAACCTGGGATCGGAGCGCATGGAGGTCGACGTCACCACCGCCGACGACACGGTCCTCACGGCCGGCCTAACGCGCAATTAGAGTTTCAGCACGCGGCGCACGACTTCGAGGCGGTCACCCTCACCTGCGCGGAATTCGGTTTCAACACGAACGCCGTGCAGATTCTCAACGCGCTCGATTACGTCAATCGTATCAGCCGCGAAACCGCTGAGGTGTTCGAGGGTTTCGATTGCCTGATGAGCGCCACGCTCGCCACACCACCGCCGCAGCACGGCACTCTGAACCAGAATGACGCGGAGCTCTCGGCCATGGACTGGACAAGGAACACTTTCCGTTACGCGACCAACACACCATTGTTCAACAGCACAGGACAACCGGCGATCAGCCTGCCGCTGCATTGGACGGCAGACAATCTACCCGTAGGTGTGCAGTTTGCCGGACAGATGGGGGAAGAAGGGTTGCTGCTTAGCCTGGCCAGTCAATTGGAGGAAGATTTCAAATGGCAGGCTAAACAACAGTCGCTGTTGCAGTAGTCGGACGGTGTCATTTCACACGCTCGTTTTAGCCAGGTTAATGGCTGGTTCTGGCCGTTCAGAGCCAGTCGAGCTTCGTTCGCGAACGGCTGCTCTCCAAAAGCTTGGTGCGCAATCCAATTCTCCATAGCGGGCAAGTCGCCAATCGCACAGCTAGGCTGTCATAGTCCTAGAACCAGTGAAACGATCTTGATTCTCCTAGAAAAAAATGGCGGGGTCTCGAACGGGATGGGGAGGGAGATGTCCGAGGCCCCGCCGGCATGGCTCCGCCTGACGGGCTCGAACCAGCGACCCACTGATTAACGGTGGGACCACCTCGTCGATAGAGCCACAGAATCCGGGCGCCACAGCGCGGTCTCCACCGAGGTCAGTTCGGCGTGAATTCCAAAGCCACTAAACCTACACGGTTGGAAGCCATCCCCTGCCTACTAACATCCGACCAGTTTTGATCGAGAAAATCAGACTCTCTGGCAATAATATCTTGTTTGTTTGGTGTCTACAGGAGTTTGAATCCCTGCGCACTAAGTGGCATTGATCGAATACGTTCACCAGTTGCGGCAAAGATCGCGTTCGTCACCGCGGGTGCCAAGGGGGGTAGTGCAGGTTCACCTAACCCAGTTGGCCGGTTGTCGCTCTGGATGAAATGAACATCGATCTCAGGGGTCGAAGCAATCCGCATAACAGGATATTGATCGAAATTGTCTTGCTGGATTTCACCGTTCTTCATGGTGATCTGCTGCAACGCCATTGTACTGAGACCATCGACGATTGACCCTTGGACCTGGTTAATCGCACCGCTCATGTTGATGATGGGACCTACATCAACGGCAACGGTCACTTTATGGACCTGAAAATTCCGAACAGCATCAACGGAAACTTCGGCGATTTCTGCAACATGCGCCGCATGACAGAAATAGAAAGCAAACCCAAGACCGGAACCTTTGGGCATCGTGTTGCCCCAGCCGGCCTTCGCCGCCGCAAGCTTGATTACGTCAATCGCACGGCCCGTATTCAATGCCGAGATATCCCCTTCATTAATCCAGCGGCGCTCGCCCAGCAACTCAAGTAGGAATTCGACATGATCGCGTTCCGCCAGCACCGACAATTCATGAAGGAAACTCTGTTCAACAAACGCATTGGTGTTGGAGCCCGGAGCACGCCATGCACCGCACGCTGTATCGACTTCCACAAGCGTCTGCCTGACACGCGCGTTTCTGAACACAACCATAGGGAGTTCATTCCCGCGTAGCCCCGATCCGATAACCGCCTTTCCTTTACGCCTGAACCCAATGTAATGCTGGTCCCAAGCGGCCAACTTGCCATCGGCATCAATAGCCCCTTTCATGTTTTCGAACCCGCCGACTCTGAAAAAATCGTTGTGGATGTCGTCAGTACGCGTCCAGGTCAACTTCACCGGCAAACCAGCGCGATGTGAAATCGCCATTGCCTCGGCAGCAAAGTCGTGGACGGCTCGGCGTCCAAAGGCGCCACCCATTCGCAACCCGTTGACGGTGACGTTCTCTTTCTTGACGCCGAGCATGTTTTCCGCGATTTCTTTCACCTGCCCCGGAAATTGACTACCCAGCCATATTTCCAACGTATCGCTTTGTCCCGCACTGCCCTTTCTAAAGTCGGCGGTGCAATTCATGGGCTCCATGCAGATGTGCGCAACGTAAGGAAATTGGTAGAAAGCTTCCTGAACCCTGTTACCGCTATCGGCGAACACGTCGTCAACGGTCGCACCTTCAAGACGAACCTCACCGCCGCCTTCAGACGCTATATGCTTTGCCTGTTCAACCATGTCAGACCACGTATCTTCGGAGGCTTGGCGCTCGTCCCATCTGACTTTGAGTTTACTTTTCGCATCGAAAACCGACCACGTATCCTCGCCAACAATCGCCACACCCCCGCGCAAGACCGCCAAACCGTCCAGGAATGCAAAAGAAGCCTTGCCCGCTCGATCATCTGGATCGAGGATAAAGGCATCGGTGATACCCGGCAGCTGCCTAATTTCGGTCTCGTTAAAACTGATGGCTTTGCCGCCCCGTCTGGGACAACGTGTGTAGCTTGCGTAGTGCATCCCGGGAACATCAACGTCAATACCAAATTGAGATGACCCAGTGGTGATCTCCTGGTTATCGACACCACTAACGGAGGTCCCAATAATCGCGTAGGACTGTGGGTCTTTGAACGACAGCGTTTCGGGGGTAGGTATGGGCTGCTTGGCCGCCACGCTGGCGAGTTGACCGAACGTCATACTTCGACCAGATAGGTGAACGACTTTACTCTCCCGTGCTTCGAGTTCCAGCCTGTCAACCTCCATTATCAATGAGGCTGCACCAATCAGCATCTCTCGCGCAGATGCCCCCAGCCGCCGCATGGCGTCAAAGTTGACAGGCACTGACCTGGAGCCCCCAGAGAACTGCAGCCCAAACTTGTTCGAATCGATAGGCGCCTGGACTACCAGGACATCTTCCCACCGGGCACCCATTTCTTCGGCAATGACCATGGGCAGTGTGGTTTTGATACCTTGGCCCATCTCGGGATTTTGGGCGTAAATCGTGATCTGGCCATCGGGGGCGATCTGCACGTAAGAGTTCAACTCAGTTGACGATACAAGTGTGCTGGCTTCCTCACCAAGCGCAGTGGTAGGCAGACTGAGCTCAAGCATCAGTCCACCGCCTGCAAGGGCAGAGACTTTGAGGAGGTTGCGCCGACTAATTGCGTTGATATTCATTTCGCCGCCCCTTTTTCCGCACGTTTGTCGGCACTGTAATAAGACGCCGCAGTATGCACCGCGGCTCTGATTCGGACGTACGTACCGCACCGACAGTAATTTCCGGCCAGTGCCTTATCAATGTCGTCATCGTTGGGTTGACTGTTTGTCGAGAGAAGTGCTGCTGCGCTCATGATCTGGCCTGCCTGGCAGTACCCACACTGTGGCACGTCGTGCTCAATCCATGCGGTCTGCAGTGGATGGAGATTGTTGCCGTCGGAGAGGCCTTCGATTGTGGTGACTGGACCTGACAAGGCGGAGATCGGAAGCACACAAGAGCGCATAGCAACACCGTTTACGTGCACTGTGCAAGCTCCACACTGCGCGATACCACAGCCATATTTGGTCCCCGTTAGTTTGAGTTTGTCACGTAGAACCCAAAGCAACGGCATTTCAGGTGAGGCATCGACTTCAAGATCGTCACCATTCACCGACAATTTGTACTTGCTCATAGACTTTCCCAATTTCCTTTATTCCATCTCAACTCACAATTTCAACGATCTCGCTGCACTCGGCCATCTAGGTGGAGATTACCTCACGGATCAGTCCGTCACGAGAGGCAACAGAAGTTCTGACAGAGACATTCCAAGTAGAAATAAATTCGGCACCAGTGCCGCACGGGTAGTGCTTCTCAACCTCAACCCTGGGTACTCAGAACAGGACATTGTCACGCATGCCGATCCAGACTTCGCTACATCAGGCCGGCGATCATATAGACGAGGTCGCCTGGGAGGGCTGGAACATGCCCGGCATGGAAAATAATCCATTCGTCGCAATGATGAACGGGTTGCTGAACCGCTCAGAGCGGTAGTCGGCTCTGGCGTCGGAAGCTGACGTTTCGTAGCGCCCAGCCGCGCCGCAGCCAATTCGCCGTTGAACTCATGTTTGTTGTCTCGCCGTTGGGAAGCAGCACTCGCGGACTTGGCAATATCAACTGCCCCAGTTACGGCACGCAATCACCTGACGCGGTTAGTTGTTAACGAGATTACGTTGCCACGTCGTTGTTTATTCGTGACGCGGTTTACCAGAACGCCCTGTGTCAGTCTGACCTGGCGTCCCCACTCGTTGCGAGCATCTTCGAGGCAAACCACTTTCGTGAACCGCTTGGGCGTGACCAGGAGCGGCACGAGCCGTGCCCGATTTGCTCCTCTCAGCTTCTGATCTGGACGAGGTGTTCACCCGTGTCGACCAAGCCACGTGTTCCAGAGGGCCCCCGACTACTACCTGGAACGTTTGGCAGGCACGAACGGGCAAGCCGATTCCTGAGCACGACCAGTTGACTGATCTATTTTGGTTATCTGTACCAAGCCAATGCTTCCGTTCTAGATGTGTTTGGCTATGCCAAACATCTTTATTTGGTATGTCAGCGTCGAGGGTTTCATCCCCAAGAGCTCAGCGGCGCCTTCTGGCCCCCATACCTTCCAGCGCGCGTGCTGTAGCGCCGCGATCAAGTTCGATTTCTCAAGCTGTTTGAATTCTGCAATGGTCAAAAACTCCGGCATTTCAACGGATACGTCCTCCGGGAGTAATCGTTTCTCAGCGGTCGAAATTGGCACAGCGAGATCCAGCCTGAGGCGATTGCCGGTTGAAGAAATCACAGCGCGTTCCAAGACATTCTTAAGCTCGCGTATGTTGCCAGGCCACTCTTGCTGTTTCAGGAGAGATACCTGACGCCGCGTCATTTGCAATGGTTCGCGTCCCAGCTCACGACTAATCTTTTCCAAAAAATGGAGTGCCAGTGGCTCTACATCATCAATTCGTTCGCGAAGCGCAGGCACTTCTACCGGAAAGACGCTAAGACGGTAGAAAAGATCTTCCCGAAATCGCCCGGCCTTGATTTCATCCATTAAGTTTCGGTTGGTGGCTGCCACAACACGCACATCCACGCTAATCGTCTTGTCATCTCCAACGCGTTCGAATTCACCTTCCTGTAATGCACGTAGCAGCTTGCCTTGCTGGGACATCGGAATTTCACCCACTTCATCAAGAAACAAAGTGCCTCCGTCGGCAAGTTGAAGGCGGCCAACCCGATCCTTGTGCGCACCCGTGAATGCACCTCGGACATGACCGAAAAATTCGCTTTCGAACAAGCCCTTTGGAATTGACGCACAATTGACTTTTACCAGTGGTTTGTCCGCTCGATTGCTCTTGGTATGAATCGCCCTGGCAATCATTTCCTTGCCCACGCCGGACTCGCCGAGGATCAGGACGCTGGCCGGCGTCTGAGCAACTGCTTCTATCTGAGTAAGAGTGCGCTTCAGCGCTTTACTATCCCCGATAATCTCCCCGAAATTGACCGATATATTGATTTCGTCACGCAGATAATCACGCTCCTGTTCGAGCTGATCTTTCAAAGTCTTGATCTCTGCGTACGCGTCTTCACGTTGCAGTTCGATTTCCACGCGCTGTGAAATATCCCGGAATACAACCACGGCGCCGTCGGGTTTGCCCTCCTTCATGATCGGTGTACTCGTATATTCAACTGGCACTGCTGTTCCGTCGGTATGCCAAAACACCTCTTCGTCGACACGATGCACCTCACCGTCCTTCAATGCCGCGTAGATCGGACACTCCTCTTGTGGAAAGGGACTACCGTCAGCATGGGAATGATGATGTACATCGTGTGCCTTTTTGCCATGAACTTCCTCGACGCTCCAGCCTAGAATCTTCTCTGTCGCTGCATTGCCAAACGTAATGTCGCCCTTTGCATCCAGACCGTAAATTCCTTCTCCCGCGGAATCGAGAATCAGTTGGTGCTGGGCCTGCAACGTGACCAGTTTGTCATAGGCTGCTTTGCGTTGGCGCTCAATATCCGTGCGCTGGGAAATGTCTCGAAATACGACTACTGCCCCATTGAGCTTGCCGTCTCGCAATATGGGTGTGCTGATGTACTCAATCGGAACACAGGAACCGTCGACGTGCCAAAAGACTTCGTTGTCGGCGCGATGAATTTGACCGTCGTTGAGCGCCGCGTAAATCGGACATTCGTCCCTTGGGTAGGGCGAGCCATCGGCATGTGAATGGTGGTGCACGTCATGGGCACTTTTCCCCAGCACGTCTTCGAGCTTCCAGCCAAGAATCTCGGTGGCCGCCGCGTTACTGAAAGTAATATTGCCGTCACAATCCAGCCCATAAATACCCTCGCCTACCGCATCGAGGATTAGTTGGTGCTCTTTCTCAAGCAGCGCTAGCTCGGCATTTGTGCTCATCGCCTTCTACACCTCAGCTTTTTGTGGATTCAACCACAGGTTTCTGTGGAACTCAATTTTCTGCGGTTTCCGAAAACCCCTAAGTCGTTGTATTTATTGGGGGTCAGGAGTTGGCACGGTTGCTGCACTAAGGACGCCGAGAGACAACGATACCGAGCCCGGAGAAGCGACATGACAATGCCACTAAACACAGACGAACCGAATGCCACCGAAATGAGGATCGCCTTGAGTGAAATCTCTCCCGCATCAACTTACGGCGCAATAGACCCCTGGAACGGTGGTTATCTGACCATCGACCGGCCGCTCATGTTGCGGTCGACCTTGCCACGCCACTCCGTGAGATTGTTGTACCTGATCATCATGGACGTGGACAAGGAACGTGCTGACCGACCAGTGCAGCGTGTACGCCTTGGACACACAGCAGCGTGATCGGCTTCGCGCTGTTCGTTGCCATCGCTGTGTCCGCGCTGGTGGTGCCCATCGTGGCGCTGCTGACCGCCAAATCCCGCGACCCTATGGAGGACTGACATGAACCGTCGCGAGAGTTGGACGAGTTCGGTCTGATGCACGCCGTCGCCACCTGTCGTCGACCGGCCGGACGTGCTGGAAGCCTACTCGCTTTCGACGACGGTGCGCTGGCAGAAGTACCTCAGGCGCTCGCAGCCTACGTCGATCATCAACAACACCTCGCTGCTTAGGGAATCAAAAAAATGCAACGACCTCCTCTTCCGCCATTCACTTACGAAACGGCATTGGCAAAAGTTCAGGCAGCAGAAGATGCCTGGAATACGCGTAATCCGGCAAAGGTAGCTCAAGCCTACACGTCTGAATCAGTCTGGCGTAATCGTGATGAATTTTTCGAGGGCCGTGAAGCAATCGAAGACTTTCTTTCACAGAAGTGGTCTCGCGAACTTCATTACCGACTTATGAAAGAACTCTGGGCCTATACGGACAACCGCATTTCTGTGCGCTTCGAATACGAATGGCAGCACGCGACGACAGGCCAATGGTATCGAACACACGGCAATGAGCATTGGGAGTTTGATGCGGACGGCTATATGGCACGTCGCGATATGAGTGCAAATGATATTCCGATAACCGCCGATGACCGGCGAATCGGTATTTGAAGTAGTAAACCACTAAAGGAGAAAACCATGAAAGTACGTTTTGGACTACTGGCTGTCGTTCTGGCCACAACAGGCTTGACCACAGCCGTAAATGCAGCGCTGCCGGATCCCGGCATGGAGATCGTTGCCGGCCGCACGGCGTTGGTGATTACGGACCCACAGAACGATTTCCTGAGCCCGAAAGGCGTTACCTGGGGAGTCGTCGGCAAGAGCGTTACAGAAAACCATACCGTTGAGAACATCGATTCGTTATTCAGGGCAGCTAAGGCAAACGGCATCCCGGTATTTGTCTCACCGCACTATTACTACCCGACCGATCACGGTTGGCAGTTCGAAGGTGCTCTCGAGAGGCTGATGCACAACATCGGCATGTTCGATCGCAAAGGCCCCTTGACAACGGAAGGATTTGAAGGCTCGGGGGCGGATTGGCTTGCACAATACAAGCCCTATATAAATGACGGTGTCACTGTCGTGACAAGCCCGCACAAGGTCTATGGTCCGGAGACGAATGACCTGGTTCTGCAACTCCGCAAGCGCGGTATCGACAAAGTCATCTTGGGCGGCATGTCCGCCAACCTCTGCACAGAATCTCACATGCGGGAATTGCTGGAACAGGGATTTGAGGTTGCCGTTGTATCCGATGCGACAGCTGCCGCAATCGTTGAGGAAGGTGACGGGTACAAAGCCGCATTGGTTAACTTTCGCTTCATCGCCAACACGGTCTGGACGACTAAAGAGGCGGTACAGAAAATTAGCGACGCTAAGTAACTCAATTACGTTACCTATTTGGAGACTGTTATGGAAATTTTGACAAAAAACGCACACTGGTTGCTGCGTATTGCGCTTGCTAGCGTATTCGTTTTCCACGGGCTGTTGAAGTTCGCGAACCTTGAAGGCTTCGCTCAAATGTTGCCCATTTCATACCTTGAGGTAGTTCTGGTCGCTGCAGCCGAAACAGTTGGTGGACTGCTTGTCCTGCTCGGCGGATTTCGCAACGACACAATCTCGGATCTGGCTACGCGGGTGGGTGCAGCACTGAACATCCCCGTGATGGTTGGCGCGATCACACTCGTGCACTGGGGTCGCTGGAACTTCCTGCCCTCGGAAACGTTCCCCATGGGCGGAATCCAGTTCCAGACGGTGTTGATCCTCATCATGCTGTATCTCGTATTCACCGGTAATCGTGGATTCACAGATGGCAGCACAAGGGCTACGCAAGCCGCCTAGTTCTCAACACCCGCGGCTAACGAGAGCCGCAGTTTATGGGCCGCACGGATGCGGCCCATTATTTTTATGACGAGGAATACGCTATGACTCATCGTTTCGCTGATATCGCCTGTACGACGGCGTCAAAGCTGTACAGGAACACTACGGGTCACGCGCAAACAACGAGCGCTTGCAAAGCAACTTCGGGCGAACGATCAACTCACCCCGAGAGAAGCCAACTTCATGCAGATGCTGAAATTCATCTGTGCCGCACCAAGCATTCTGAAGAGTAACGCTCAATGACTATCAAAATGGACGTTTTCAGTGACTACGTATGTCCTTACTGCACGTTGTTTGAGTCTGCGCTCACGGAGGCGACACGCGATTTGGATGTGGACGTCCAGTGGCTGCCTTTTGAACTGCGTCCGGAACCAACCCCGACGCTCCGGCCAGAAGACGATTACCTTCCCAATGTGTGGAAGAAGTCGGTCTACCCGTTAGCTCATAAATTGGGTGCGCCTCTTTCTCTACCCAGCATCTCACCTCAGCCATACACCCGTTTGGCGCATGAGGGGTTTCAATTTGCGAAGCAAGCGGGGAAAGCCCTTGAGTACAACGCGAGAGTATTTCACGCGTTCTTTCAAGAAGATCGCGACATCGGCGACCCAGCTGAACTGACCACACTTGCGGGCGAAGTCGGCTTGGATGAATCTTCATTCCGGGCTGCTTTGGAGTCTGGTGAGTTTACAGATTCCCATGATGGGGCGTTGCGCAAGGCCATGGAGTTGGGTGTCGACTCGGTTCCGAGTGTCTTCATAGCTGGGCATCTGATTCAAGGCGTTTACGACCCGAAAGCACTGCGCTCACTGCTTGTGAAACTTGAAGACGAGGAAAACTAAAATGGATATTGAAGGCGTAACCACTCAACCCGATCCTTATGCGCCGTACTTGCTTTCGCAGGCGATCAAGGCAGGACCATTTGTATTCGTGTCCGGGCAAGCGGGCTACAACGACGACGGGGATATCGTTGAAGGCGACTTCGCTGTCCAAGGCGAGCAAGCCTTTCAGAACCTCAAGCGTGCATTGACCGCTGCGGGCAGTTCTTTGGACAAGGTCGTGAAAGTGACCATATTCGTTACCGATATGAATCAGTTCAGTCACGTGGTTGAATTGCGCAGGAAACACTTTTCGGCGCCGTATCCCGCGGACAGTATCGTTGAGATTAGGGCGCTATACACACCCGAAGCGATGATTGAAATCGAAGCGATAGCACTCGCGTGACGCACGGGAATGGCAAACACAAACGATAAACGACCGCCCGTGGGACTCCGCGATCACGGGATCTGCACCAGGTCCCTTTTGATTTGTTCAGCCGTGACAAATGGGGTCATTGCTGATTTCGTCGAGACAAAGTTTGCTCCCCACCCCCCTTCCACGATGGGACCCATACTCAGGCCCGGGAAATTCGTTGTGTGAGCATGGCTTGGACGGCTGAGGCGCTGTATTGGTTTCGACGAGCATAGGTCTTGTGTTAAGCCCCTACGGGGAGACCAGCGTTAAGATGCTGGAATCGACGCGCAACAAGAAGGGAGGATAGGTGTGGACCTTTCAGCAACGCTCATCATCAATCGACCTGCTGTCGAAGTATTCGACTACGTCATGGACGTATCTCACGATGTCGAATGGCGCAGCGGTGTCGTTGAGGCCGCCTTCACCTCGGACGGTCCGATCGATGTGGGCACCACTGGGTTCGATCGGATCGAGGCCAACGGCCGCGAGTTAATGGCGCCGTGGACCGTCTTCGAATTCGAGCCCAATGTATTCGCCAGGTGGACACTCGACTCCGGCCCGATCAGAGGAACAGGCGGTTACATCTGTGTACAGGACGGGGACGACACGAGCTTCACTCTTGAAGCGCACGTGCGGCCAGCCGGCTGGTATCGGCTGCTCGGCCCGATCTTCGGAATGATCGGTCGACGTCAGAACCTAGCCGATGTTCGGAAACTCAAGACGATCCTCGAGAACCCAACCTGACCGATCCCTTTTAGCAGGCCGAGGTGGCGCATCAACGCCAGATGCCCTTGAACCGCGTCGGTGACATCTCCGTGTATCTCACGGTATGCGTGATCGACGCATGGCCCAGGTAGGCTTGGAGTGAGCGAGTGTCCATACCCTTGTTGGCTAGCGCGTACCCACAGGCATGTCTCAGCATGTGCGGGTTCACGGGGAACCGTAGCTTAGCTTTCACACCCCAACGTGCCAGTTGCTTTCTAAATCCCGCCGCACTCATCGGCCCTCCCCTTTCTGACGTAAAGACGTAAGGCGACTCTGAGGCTTTGCTGATTACTTTCAATGGACGCGATTCATCCGACTCGAGGTAGTGGGTGGAGTCCTTCGATCCCTTCAGCCTTCGCACGTGAACGGTCCCGGCTTTGAAGTCGATGTCACTCCACTGGAGGTCACACAGTTCGCTGACTCGCAGTCCATGCCGAAACGCCATCAGCACCATCAGGTGATCCCGTTGTCCGTATCTCCCCTGCTTGGCGACCTTGAGTAACCGCTCGACTTCCTTCTCGGTGAGGTGAGAGCGGGTTCGGAGGGCATCGTTGGCCTTTCTGTTGGGAACTGTCCCACTTACAGGTGATTTCGGGGTGCGTTTGGCACGCTTGAAAGG
>SMVB01258030.1_pt1 | contig 15959 bp, 15 predicted proteins | sample 2456461 | NCBI WGS metagenome assembly SMVB01 (sample SAMN11095934, study PRJNA526329) | marine sediment metagenome | biome: Marine sediment; feature: Surficial sediment; material: Deep marine sediment; isolation source: Hadal surficial sediment | place: Pacific Ocean | collected 2014-05 | depth...
AATTTCTTTCTATGAAACTTACTCTCTTTCCGGCTTTCCTCCTCCTTTCATTTATCGCTTCAGCCCAAATGGATAATGCAAAACTCGAGGTCTTATTATCCCAACAAGTAGATTCTATAATCGGTACTCCGGGTAGATGGCAGGTTACCTATCGGGAGCTTCCCATGATAATTATAACCGATGAAACCAATGATCGTATGCGCATCATTGCACCCATTGTGGATGTAGATAAGCTCGATAAGGAGGTTCTATTGGATTGTCTGGTGGCCAACTATCACACGGCTCTGGATGTGAAATACGCGGTTTCCAACGATATTATGTGGTCCGTGTTCATCCATCCTTTGAGTCCGTTGACCGAAGGAGAGCTCAAAAGCGCCATCGAACAAGTTTATTTAGCTGTAACAACTTTTGGTGGTAGTTATACGAGTACACAATTGCTTTTTGGAGGTAATGCTAATGAAGAAAGAGATTCAAAACCTAAACTAAAGAAGATTTAGGCGTTTCTTTAGGCATATTATTACTTCCATAAAAACAAACTGCTTCAGTCGGGCAAAACTCCCTAGGTTCAGCACCTAATGCGGTTCTTCGCCTATATTTCTATGTTTTAGCGAGAAATTAACAAGCATGCCTGAAAAGAACGGTAATATTTAAATTCCATTTTATATCTTTGGCCCAACTTAAAAGGAATGCTGTTTAAACACCCCGAACTTCTTTACGCTCTCTTTCTGCTTCTCATTCCGATTTTAATTCACCTTTTTCAGCTTAGACGTTTTCAAAAAGTAGATTTTACCAATGTTGCCTATCTTAAAAAGGTAACCCTTCAAACCCGTAAAAGCTCGCAGCTTAAAAAATTGCTGACCCTACTCATGCGATTGCTGGCTCTCGCATGTATTATCATTGCCTTCGCTCAGCCTTACGCTGTGTCGAATACTGCTTCAAGCTCAGAGACGGAGACGGTCTTATATATCGACAACTCCTTTAGTATGCAGGCGAAAGGACCTAACGGCCCCTTACTTCAAAGAGCCTTGCAGCAATTGTACGAAATTGCAAATGGTGAAGACAAGATAAGTTGGTTCAGCAATACTGAATCCAAAAACAACGATTCTAAAACCGATTTCAAAAACCGTGTCCTTTCGATCGACTATACCTATAAACAACTCGCATTGGCAGACGTACTTCTGAAGGCGAACCAGTTGTTTTCAGAAAGTGAGGCTTCAGAAAAGAGATTGATTATCATATCCGATTTCCAACAAAAAAGTATTTTTCCGAAGAAGAATGATGCCATCTCTATCGATGTTGTGGCCTTAACGCCTGTTACTAAGAATAATATTGCGATAGATTCGGCTTATATCCTGTTCAAAAACACCACAACCACCCAATTAAGCGTAGTTGTTTCCGGGCAGGGTGTTGTACCCCAAAGAACTCCGGTCTCCTTGTATAATGGCCCTAGGTTGATCGCGAAATCGTCAATGGACTTTTCTGAATCAAATCAGAACACCCTTTCGTTCGACATTGAGAACCCATCTGGATTTAAAGGAGAACTTCGAATAACAGACCCTAATTTACTATATGACAACTCTTTATATTTCAGCATAAACACTCCTAAGAAAATTAAAGTCTTGGTGATCAATGAGGGTGATGCCGATTTTTTACGGCGTCTTTTTGATCAAACAGCTTATGAATATAGCCAACAGAGTTTCAATAGTCTTAACTACAACGATATTCCCTCTCAGAATTTTATCATTTTAAATGAGCTGAAAATGGTCTCTCCGGCTTTACTTAATTCCTTAAAAGCCTTTAGTGATTCGGGTGGAAGTATTGGTATTATTTTAGCTGAAGAAATTGATATACCAGGTTATAACAGATTACTGAATACGCTTCAACTGGGAGTCATAACTGAAGCTGTAATTCAGGAAAAGAAAATTACGAAGATCAACTTTTCACATCCTTTGTATCAAAATGTATTCGAAAAACAAGTCACTAATTTTCAGTACCCAAAGGTGAATTCGTTTTACAACATCAGTTCCAATGCAACACAGGTTTTGGGTTATGAAGATGGGAAACCGTTTTTACTACAGCAAGACCAGAATTTTTTAAGTACGGCATCCCTTTCCGAAGAAAATTCGAACTTTACGTATTCTCCGCTTATCGTTCCGACATTTATAAATATGGCGCAACAAAGTTTACCCCTGCCCCAATTGTATTACAATATCGGGACTCAAAATAAGTATGCAGTGCCCATAAAATTGACGCAAGACGATATACTGACGCTAAGAGATAGTGTGAACAGTTTTATTCCTTTACAGCAAACAAAGGCAAACAGTGTTGAGATCACAACCGTAGAGGAACCTTCGAAATCGGGGAATTTCAGTATTGAAAATAAGAACACCTTTATCGAGAATATCAGCTATAATTATCCAAGATCTGAAAGTGTAATGCAATACCTAAATCCGGAGGATTGGGAGGGTGTGACTTTGTATAATTCGGTTTCAGAATTATTCAATTCCATCGCCGAAGAAAACAAAATTAACTCATTTTGGAAATGGTTTGTTATTTTTGCAGTGGTTTTCCTCCTTTTGGAAATGCTTATTTTAAAATTCTATAAATGAAGATACTCTTAAAATCGGCCACTATTGTTGACCCGGCGAGTAAACATCACGGTAAAAAACGGGATGTTCTTATTGAAAATGGAATCATTAAAAAAATAGCCGCATCGACATCAAATTCGAAGATAAAAACCATTTCTCTCAAAGATCTTCACATTTCTCCCGGTTGGTTCGATTCCAGTACTTCGTTTGGAGAGCCGGGGTTTGAGGAACGTGAAAACCTTGATAACGGATTGAAGACTGCTGCTATGAGTGGATTTACGGCCGTAGCTGTGAACGCGAACACTTACCCGGTGACGGATTCCAAATCTCATATAAAATTCCTGAGATCGAAGGCTTTTAACAATGCCGTTTCATTGCATCCGGTAGGTGCGCTAACAATGAAAAGTGAAGGAGTGGATCTCGCCGAATTATACGATATGCATAATCAAGGTGCCATCGCTTTTTATGACTACAAAAAACCCATCGAGAACGCTAATCTGCTAAAGATAGCACTACAATATGCGCAGAACTTCAATGGACTTGTACAATCGTTTCCATTCGAACGATCGGTGGCTGCCAAAGGGGTTGTCAACGAGGAAGAGAATAGTACAAGGCTTGGTTTAAAAGGAATTCCCGCGCTTTCAGAAGAACTACAATTAACAAGGGATCTGTACCTTCTTGAATATACCGGCGGACGATTACACATTCCAACTATCACTACTCAAAAAAGTGTACAGCTCATACGAGAAGCTAAAAAGAATGGCTTGGATGTGAGTTGCAGTGTGGCGATCTATAACCTGTGCTTGAATGATAGTGTACTCGAGAGCTTCGATACTAATTATAAGTTACTCCCTCCCTTACGGACTCAAAAAGACTCTAAGGCGTTGCTGAAGGGGTTAAAGGAAGGTATCATTGACGGGGTGACCAGTGACCACGACCCTATTGATATTGAGCATAAAAGAACGGAGTTTGACCATGCATTCTTCGGAAGTATAGGTTTAGAGAGTTGTTTTGGGGCTTTAATGAATGCAACCGATTTACAAATTACGATCAGGGCACTTACGGGGCTCAAAAAAGTGTTTGGCTTGAAGGAGAATAGCATTTCTGAAGGAGAAACTGCGAACATCACCCTCTTCTCTCCGGAAGGCAATTGGATCTTTACCGAAGATAGCATTCTCTCCACTTCTCAGAACGCGGCTATGCTTGGCCAGAAAATGCAAGGCAATGTCTACGGGATCTATAATAACGATAAACTCGTTCTAAATGGCTAGTCCTCCCGGAAAAACGAAGGCCGTTGTCGCCTACCTCACATTTATCGGGATGCTCATCGCGTATTTTATCAATAAGGACAACCGGCATGAATTTGCCACATGGCATATAAAGAACATGTTTGGTCTGCTTATTTTGTTATTTGTCGCTGTTGCGCTGCAATCGTACGCCATTGGATTTTATATTTATTGGACTTCGGTGGTACTGTGGATCATATCACTGATTATGGCCCTGTTTAATCAAAAGCGAGGCATTCCATTTTTAAGTGATAAATTTCAGACTTGGTTTACTTTTTTGGATTAGAAGCTCTATATTTAAGGAAATTATATCACTAACCTTAAACTTAAAAATATGTCAGAATCTACTACAGATAATGGAAAAACGATAGGTATGGTTGCCTATTTAACCTTTATTGGCTGGATTATTGCATTTGTTATGCACAGTAACAACAAAACAGAATTTGGTGCTTTTCATATACGACAAGGACTAGGCCTACTGATATTGTACATACTGGTGTGGGTCTTAAATATTATCCTTGCCATAGCCGGAATTCCTTTATTACCTTGGATACTTTTGATCGGTGTAATAGTTCTTTGGGTTTTAGCTTTTGTAGGAGCGGTTCAAGGAGAGAAGAAGCTTATTCCCGGATTGGGAGCGCAATTTCAAGATTGGTTCAAAGGATTAGGATAGACTTTCCAACAACTTTATATAAAATATGCCGTGAGGACTGTACCTTGCGGCGTCTTTATATTATCATGTATGGAAAAGAAAAAATTATCGCTCGAACATGTTTTTAAACCTGCTACGATTACCTCCTCCTCCGCCTCCGATGAATCATCGGTGGAAAAGCCGGAAAATACACCGTCCATAATAATGCTTCACGGTTTTGGAAGCGACGAGAACGATCTTTTTTCCTTTGCTTCGGAATTACCCGGCAAATATTTCATAATATCTTTAAAGGCGCCTATCGCTATGGAGCCTTATGGAAACGCCTGGTATAACATCAATTTTGATGGCAGCAATGAGAAGTTCAGTGATGACGAACAAGCCATCCTATCTCGAGATCTGATCGTTAGGTGTATCGACGAGATCATTTCGGCATATAATATCGATGCTGAGAAGATCACCCTATTGGGGTTTAGCCAAGGCACGATTTTAGGATTGGCCGTAGCTTTAAGTTATCCTGAAAAAGTGAAAAATGTGATCGCATTGAGCGGTTATATCAATGAGGGGATCTTAGTGGAAGGCTATAATAAAAACGACTTTAGCAGATTGAATTTCTATAGTTCGCATGGCGACGTAGATCAGGTTATCCCGGTGGAATGGGCACGAAAGACTAAACCATTTCTAAATAAATTAGGTATTGATTGCCACTATTCTGAATTCCCTGTCGGACATGGCGTTTCTCCTCAGAACTTTTATGAATTTAAACAATGGCTAAGTGAGGTGGATGGTTGAGGGTTTAGGGTTTAGGGTTTAAAATCATAAAAACCATCCTGCTTCTGACTTCGGTCTTCGTGTTTCTCGACACAATCCAGGGTTCCCGGGACTACCCGAAGTGACAACAAGCTTACTTCTCACTACTCGATAATCGTTGATATGTTTATTCGTATAATTGTTAATGATTTGCCATTCAATATCTACTGTTCACTAATTACAATAACAACAATACTACTTACTTCTCAATGCGTACTTCTTACTTCTCATATCTAAATTTTACTACTTCGGATATAACACAGACGAAATGACCGTCAATTCCAACTCCATTTGATCGTTATAAAAGTATTCGATGATCATCTCTCCCCAGTAGGATCCATCTGTTATCTCTACCTGGATCCAGCGATGATTTAGAAATTTTAGTTTGTTGACCCGCATTTCTCCATCCATCCCCTCCAACGGGATCAAGGGGTTTCCTCCTTTGATCAAATTCTTCTCATAGATGGCTTCGGTTATACTATTTTCCACCTCTGCCGCATCAAGCCCCAGGTTTTCGAGATACGTCATCGCGTTGTCATTGCCCTGGAGCGAAAAATATCTCAGGTCCGCAACTTCTTCATGCAAGGAGTCTATAGAGTCATTTCGCTGCTGCAGGCTTTCGGTGATAGAATTAATTGTCTTTTCCTGAGATTCGAAGATGGATTTCTGATTCATATATTGAAAAACAATGAGCAAGATCGCGAAGAAAAACAGGTACATAAATATTTTGGATTTCATAATGTAAATGGGTTTTTGGTATTAGCTGTTCGGTTTAAAATTATAATAACAAACTGTGTCACTACTCATATCTCAATACTAAAATCTCAATACTCAATACTCACATCTGGTTTATAACGTTATTTTTAAGGTATCGTATGCCAAATGTACGTTTTCCGGCAACATTGCTTCCACTTCATCGTGAAATCCCAACATATGACTTATATGCGTGAAATAAGTGGTTTTTGGTCTTATCGTTTCGATAAGTTCCAAAGCCTCGTTTAAATTTAAATGTGAATTGTGTGAATTGATCCGCAGCACATTGATCACCAAAACATCGGTGCCTATTATTTTTTTAATTTCTTCTGCTGAGATCGTTTTAACATCGGTCAAATAGGTAAAATTGTCAATTCTGAAGCCCAGGACGGGCAGATCCGCATGCTGGACTTCAATAGGGACCACTGTTTTTCCGAAGAGATCGAACGAAGCCTCCTTTTCGATTTCCATCTCACTGATCGCAGGAGCTCCGGGATATTTGTTTTCCATTTCGAAAATATATTCGAATCTTTTGTGCAAGGCCTTAAAAACCCTTTTGTGGGCGTAAAACGGAATATCACCCTGATTAAAATAAAAGGGCCTGATATCATCGATACCGGCAACATGGTCGCTGTGTTCATGCGTAAGTAAGATAGCATCAAGACGTTTCACATTTGCCCGTAACATTTGTTGTCGGAAATCCGGCCCGCAATCTATCACAATTGTATATTGTTCCCATTGTACCAATACGGAAACACGCAGTCGTTTATCTTTGGAATTCGCACTTTGGCAAACCGGGTGATCGTTCCCTAACACGGGGATCCCCTGAGAGGTTCCGGTTCCTAAAAACGTGATGGTAAGGGTAGATCGCATTCTCACAAAAATAACGGTATTTTTATTGTTTACCTATGGTATTTACTACCTTTGTTCCAAAGGTCAATCTATATAATATTGCTATGCCGGAAACCATTTTAGGAGATAAGGAATTTGCAGCGATTCCATCGATAAAGAATAAGGCGCTACGTATAAATTTAAATGAAAATATATATGGCACTTTCGCAGAGATTGGTGCCGGACAAGAGACAGTACGTAACTTCTTCAGGGCTGGCGGTGCTTCCGGGACCATTGCAAAAACCATTTCAGCTTACGATAAGGATTTTAGTGATGCCATTTACGGTATAGAAAAAGACGGGCGTTACATAACCGAGTCCCGCCTCAATAGAATGCTCATACATGAGATCAACTTGATCGAAGAACGTATTAATCGTGAAAAACATCCCAATAAAATATTTTTCGCCTATGCTAACACCGTGGCAACCATAGATTTCGCCAAAAAATACAAAGGCCATGGTTGGGTGGGAATAAAATTTCAATCCGTCGCAAATGAAGCATACAGTGAGATCGTCCTGCACTTTAGATTTAAGGAGAACGAAGCTGTCCTACAACAACAAACACTGGGAATGCTTGGAGTAAACCTTATTTACGGTGCTTTTTATAAGCATGATGAACCTAAAAAATTACTCCGTTATCTCTACGATCATATTGATAAAGATAAATTAGAAGTCGATACTATCAATTTTACAGGTCCCAAATTTAAGGATGTAGATAATCGTCTAATGAGTTTGCAGCTCATTAAAAATGGAATGACCGAAGCCATAATCTTTGGCCCTGATGGTAACAATATTCTTGCGGCACGTCTTCTATACAAAAAGAATATTTTGACACTTCGTGGAAGTTTCCGTCCGGTAACCAAGGTGAATATCGATATGTTCGATCGATCCTTAGAGATGTTCTTAAAAGAGAATCGAGTGGAAAAAGATCGTACAATCACCCTCTTTGAAATTACCTTGTCCAATCTAAGAGCTGAAGGGGAAATAGACGAACAAGACTTTATGGATCGTGCTAAATTGCTGTGCTCTCTGGGTCATACCGTAATGATCTCCAACTTCCAGGAATACTATAAACTGGTTGAATACTTCTCGAACTTTACGAGAAACCGTATGGGGCTTACAATGGGTATCAATAATCTTGTGGACATATTTGATGAAAAATACTATCGCCATCTGAGTGGAGGAATATTAGAAGCCTTTGGTAAATTATTCTTTAAAGACCTTAAGGTATACCTCTATCCTATTCAGAATCCTAAAACCGGTGAATATACCACGAGTACCAACTTAAAGGTTCACCCTCGGATGAAAGAATTATACAAATTCTTCAAATACAATGGGAAAGTTGTGGATATTGAAAATTTCAACCCGGACATCTTAAATATTTTCTCCCGGGATGTTTTGCACATGATCGAAGCCGGAGAAACCGGATGGGAAGAATTAATACCCGAAGGAGTTGCTACTATTATTAAAGACAAGGCCCTGTTTGGCTACAGACAGATCCCTGCTAAGGCAAGCAATTAGCCCAATATTTGAGCCGCATGCGCTTTGCTTTTGACCTTATCGATAACACGGTCAACGATCCCGTTCTCGTTAATAAGAAAGGTAATCCTGTGAATACCATCATACGCTCGTCCCATAAATTTTTTAGGACCCCAAACACCAAAGGCATTGATCACCTCTTTGTCAACATCTGCTAACAAAGGGTAAGGAAAGTTGTATTTATTCTGAAAGTTTTTCTGTTTTCGTTCCGTGTCGGCGCTCACCCCTATAATCTCATATCCCGCATTTCGCAGTTCTTCATAATGATCTCTTAAGTTACAAGCCTCCACAGTACAAGTGGGTGTGTTCGCAGCCGGATAGAAAAAGACAATCCATTTTTTTCCCTGATAGTCAGAATTCGAAACGGAATTCCCATCTTGATCGGTAGTTGTAAAATTTGGGACCTTATCCCCTTCTTTTAAAGTTTTCATTAGTTTATTTTTGTTGTGGTATAGTACGTAATAGTGTAAATTCAACAGTGACCCTTTCGGTACTACGCGATTAATTTTTTCGGTATAAAAATACACAATATGACCAAGCAAGAAAAGGTAGAGTTTGTTATTGAAACGTTAAAAAAAATATACCCGCAAGTACCCATTCCATTGGAGCATAAAGATCCATATACATTGCTCATCGCCGTATTGTTGTCTGCACAGAGCACCGACGTTATCGTTAACCAGATCACTCCCATACTTTTCAAAATTGCTGATAATCCGTTCGATATGGTAAAACTTACCGTTGAAGAAATACGGGAGATCATCAAACCTGTTGGCCTCTCCCCTATGAAATCAAAAGGAATTCGTGGTCTTTCGCAAATACTAATAGACAAATATAATGGCAAAGTTCCCGAAGATATGGAAGCGCTCGAAGAACTACCGGCTGTTGGTCATAAAACTGCCAGTGTAGTTATATCACAAGCCTTCGGAATTCCTGCCTTTCCGGTAGATACGCACATTCATAGGTTGATGTACCGCTGGGGACTTACCAACGGCAAGAATGTGGTTCAGACCGAAAAAGACGCAAAGCGATTATTCCCTGAGCATAGATGGAACGAGTTGCACCTCCAGATTATATGGTACGGACGACATCATTCACCCGCCCGTGGTTGGAACTTGGAGAAAGACGTCATAACCAATACGATCGGAAGAAGGGCCGTGATCGATGAATATGACAAAAAGGCCCGTAAAAAGGCATAAAAAAACCCCGAAAGTATTATTTTCGGGGTTTTCCAAAGTTTAGTTTAGAAGTGCTTCAAACTTCATTTTATTATAATCTATAACACTTAAAGCCTTGGAATAATCCAGAAGAAATTTAATAGTTTCTTCTTTTGGGACCAAATTATTAAGCACGCTGTCCCTGCGTGTCTCAGAGTACAATTTTGCCATAGAACGTTATTTTGAGGTTTTTGTTTCCTTAATAACGCACTCTCATATGGTTTATTGTATTAATTTGTTAAGATAATGTTATGTTTATCAATTACTTTGCGCAAATTGATCAACGCATAACGCATTCTCCCTAACGCAGTGTTAATGCTCACGCCCGTTTGCTCACTAATTTCCTTGAAACTCATTTCCTTATACATTCGCATTATTAACACCTCTTTTTGATCCTCAGGCAGCTCTTGAATCAACCTGCGAACATCATTTTCAACCTGTTTTTTAACAATTTGCTTTTCAGCGTTTAAAGCGCCATCAGACAGTACCGAAAATATATTGAAATCGTCATTATTTTCAAACTTCGGCATCCGATTATTTTTTCTGAAATGATCGATGACCAAGTTGTGGGAAATTCGCATTACCCAAGGCAAAAATTTACCTTCTTCATTATAAGCACCCTTCTTAAGGGTCTTGATCACTTTGATGAACGTATCCTGGAAAATATCTTCAGCAACATCCCTATCAAATACCTTTGAGTAGATGAAACTATAAATTCTTTGTTTGTGGCGGGTTATTAATTGACACAAAGCAGATTCGTTACCTTTCATGTAATCGCTAACTAACAGCGCATCACTAATCTTGCTATTTTTCATATCATACCTTTTTAAAATAAACAACTACTTTTTGGTTGTTTAGTCAATATGCTTATTTAAAAAAGTAATGATATACTATAGGCAACGTTTTTGTGTTCTCAGGGGTAAATATAACAACAAACATTTCAGAAATGCAAAAAAAAGTAAGCTTTTCCAAAAAAAAATATCATTAACCTATCCTTAAAATCCTCAAAACTATGTAGTATCTTTGCGAAATTCCGATAAATTCCATTTCACAAAATTGCAAGAAACAGCACTAGATACAAAGCAATACATCATTATTCAAGGGGCAAAAATTCATAATCTGAAAAATATTACCGTTGCGATCCCTAGAAATAAGCTGGTTGTAGTGACCGGACTATCCGGAAGTGGAAAATCCAGCCTTGCATTCGACACTTTATATGCTGAAGGTCAGCGTCGCTACGTAGAAAGCCTTTCGTCTTATGCCCGCCAATTTTTGGGCCGTCTTAACAAGCCCAAAGTGGATTCTATTAAAGGGATCGCACCTGCCATAGCAATTGAACAGAAGGTCAATGTAACCAATCCCCGATCTACCGTGGGTACGTCAACCGAGATCTACGATTATTTGAAATTACTCTACACCCGTATTGGCAAGACATACTCACCCGTATCCGGTGAGGAGGTGAAAAAAGATCGGGTGGCAGACGTTATAAGCCATATAAAATCCTTTCCTGAAGGTGAAAAACTCCTCCTCCTCTCTCCTATCCTCCTGGAAGAAGGCAGAACCATGGATAACAAACTAAAGGCATTGGTACAGCAGGGTTATGCCCGGGTTAAGATGGATGATACCGTTATTCGGATTGACGAACTTAAAGGGTCCATTCCCAAGACACTTCATCTGGTGGTTGATAGGGTCATTATCAAGAATGATGAAGATTTTTATAACCGATTGGCAGACGCGATCGAAATGGCTTTCTTTGAGGGTAAGGGTGCTTTGATTATTGAGAACTTGTCAAACGGGGGAGTTATAGATTTCAACAACCGCTTTGAAGCAGACGGAATTACCTTTGTAGAACCAAACGTACACCTTTTCAGCTTTAATAATCCATTTGGGGCATGTCCAAAATGTGAGGGCTATGGCGATGTGATCGGCATTGATGAAGATCTGGTGATTCCCAATACCGGCCTGTCTATTTACGAAAACGCGGTTTTCCCCTGGCGGGGGGACAGTATGAGTTGGTATCGGGATAACTTGGTAAATAATGCATATAAATTCGATTTTCCCATTCATAAGCCATGGTTCGAATTATCCGAAGCACAAAAACAATTGGTTTGGGAAGGGAACAAATACTTTGAAGGTGTCAATGATTTTTTTGCTTTTTTGGAATCCAAAAGCTATAAGATCCAAAACCGGGTAATGCTTTCCCGTTACCGTGGTAAGACAAAATGCAGTACTTGCCAGGGCAAAAGGCTACGCCATGAAGCGGGCTATGTAAAGATCAGTGGCACATCCATACAAGAATTAGTGGAACTGCCATTACACAAAGTAGCCGGATTTTTCAAGAATATAGAGCTCGATGCCTACGATCAAAAAGTGGCCAAGCGATTATTATTGGAGATCGGTAACAGGCTGAGTTTTTTGATAGATGTCGGACTCAGCTATTTAACTCTCAATAGGAAAAGCAATACCCTATCCGGTGGCGAATCGCAGCGCATCAATCTCGCAACCTCCTTAGGCAGTAGCCTGGTGGGTTCCATGTATATACTCGATGAACCGAGTATTGGACTTCACCCTAAGGATACCGAACGCTTGATAGTTGTATTGAAATCACTTCGGGATCTGGGCAATACGGTGATCGTGGTCGAACACGACGAGGATATTATGAAGGCGGCAGATCATATTATCGATATTGGTCCGGAAGCCGGGACTTTAGGTGGTGAGATCGTTGCTGAAGGGACGTTTGATGATATTCTGAGATCCGATTCGCTCACTGCCCAATATTTAGATGGACGTCTTGAAATTGAAGTTCCGAAGGAAAGAAGAACTTCCAAAAATCATATCGAGCTTATCGGTGCCCGACAAAACAACTTGAAAAATATCGATGTTTCTTTTCCTTTGGGAACATTTACAGTGGTTACCGGGGTTTCGGGTAGCGGAAAAAGTACATTGGTAAAGAAAATTCTCTATCCAGCTTTGCTACGCCAAATAGGCGGCTATGGAGAAAAACCGGGTCAGTTCACTGAGTTGAAAGGTGATTTTGAAAATGTAAAAAGCATCGAATTCATCGATCAAAACCCCATTGGGCGCTCGAGCCGGTCTAATCCGGTTACCTATATCAAGGCCTACGATGACATTCGTAATTTATATGCATCTCAAAAAATAAGTGATATAAGAGGATACAAAGCCAAACATTTCAGTTTTAATGTGGATGGTGGACGTTGCGAAACCTGTAAAGGCGAAGGTGAAGTAACCATCGAAATGCAGTTTATGGCCGATGTACATTTGGAGTGTGAGACATGCAAGAGTCGACGTTTCAAAAAGGAAATTCTCGAAGTGAAGTTCAACGACAAGAGCATTCATGATATCTTAACGATGACAATTGACGATGCTATCGAGTTCTTTCAATTACATGGTCAAACAAAGATCATCAATAAACTACAACCTTTACAAGATGTCGGATTGGGTTATGTGCAACTGGGACAAAGCTCCTCAACCCTGTCCGGTGGGGAGGCACAGCGAATCAAACTAGCTTCCTTCCTGGTGAAAGGAAAAACCAGGGACAAAGCGCTTTTTATATTTGATGAACCAACAACAGGACTTCATTTTCATGATATAAACAAACTACTCGCATCCTTCTACGCCTTGTTGGATAAGGGGCACAGTGTGATTGTTGTCGAGCATAATCTGGAGCTGATAAAATGTGCAGATCATATCATCGACCTTGGGAAAGAAGGGGGTGAAAAAGGAGGCGAAGTCATTGCCCAGGGAACTCCGGAAGAGGTCGTTAAAAACAAAAATTCCTATACGGCCCACTATTTACGGGAGAAAATTCAGTAACTTTATAGGAAAGATGTTCCTGTGAAAACGAAGTTACTTGTCCTATTCTTATTTATTTGTTGTTATTCGTATACTCAGAGTTATATTCCTATGTTGGAGGAAGATAATATTTGGAGTGTGGATGAATATGTTAATATTCTTTCTAATCCACCTATCATGTATACCATAACACATCAGGTCACTGTTTCGGGAGACACAATCGTAGATGGGAAAACCTATAAAAGAGTTTTTAACAATGACGGAGAAACCCATTGTCTCGTGAGAGAAGAAAATGGGATCGTCTACAAATATTCAGTAACGAGTACCAACGAAGTTATATTATATGACTTTACTATGGAACTTGGCGAAACATTTACCTTACCCACTGATCCTGATAATCAATACTGTACCACAGGAGGTTTTAATTACTTTGTTCCAGAAATAGAGGTTGTAGATGTTTCCACGCAATTTATTGCAGGTGAAGACCGAAAAGTAATTGAATTTGATTTTATGATTGGAAACGGTATCACGGAGACATGGATCGAAGGAATTGGCTCTGTCCTTGGATTTGACCCTATTGGGCTAACGCTCGATATTTCTGATACAGCTCTTGTCTGCTTCACAAAAAATGGTATAATATATTTTTTCAATGGTGCCACTTCCTGCGATAACACAACGCTTGGTATAGATGATCTTGACCGCGACCAAATCATCCTCTACCCCAATCCCGTTACGAGTATTTCCATTCTTCAGTTTCCTTCGGAAGGTATTGTAGATTTGCTTAAGATCTATGACGTAACCGGTAAGTTGGTCAAGGAAGAAAAAGTAAACAAAGATTACGTTTTGATCGATGCCATGCAATATCGATCAGGTTTGTACTTCTATCAGGTTTTTTCAGAAAATAAACTCCTTAAAACTGAAAAATTCATAATAAAATAGTTGTTATGAGAATGAAATTGATGTTTTTGTTATTATGTATTATAGGCACGGTTCAAGCCCAGGAATATGTTCCAATGCTATCCGAGGATCACAGATGGAATATTGAATATGTTGATCCATTATCTCAAAATGAATGGTATACCCTTCGTGTAGTGGATGAAGTGACCATATCCGGACATGTTTATAAAAAGTATATCATAAACAATAACTCAACGGGATGTTTCATGCGAGAGGTAAACGGCATAGTCTATCTCTATGACAGTGTTTGGAACGAGGAGTATATCTACTTTGACTTTACATTGGAATTAGGAGATTTTTTTGATTATCCGAATACCTGTGTTTTTGGTGGTAGCGATTTTATTGATGAAATTGAAGTAGTCGAAGTTTCTACGATGATAATCGAAGGTACACCGAGGAAAACCTTGGGATTTGCTACCGAATTTAGCGGTGGAGCCGTCATTGAAACATGGATCGAGGGTGTAGGTAGTAGTATGAGCGGATTGGAACCCGGTGGGAACTATATAGATACCTGGTTAAAACTGAATTGCTTTGTTGTAAACGGAAACACCTACTTTTTTAATGACGCAACCGAATGTAATTTTCTGGAGGTAGAAGATCTAGTAGACTTAAACAAAATTGTCCTCTACCCCAACCCGGTGAGGAACACTTCTATCCTGCAGTTCCCTTCGGAAGGTATTGTAGATATGCTTAAGATCTATGATATAACCGGCAAGGTGGTCAAAGAAGAGAAAGTAGACAAGGATTATGTTTTGATCGATGCTATGCAGTATCGTTCAGGCCTGTATTTCTACCAGGTTTTTTTAGAAAATAAGCTTCTTAAAACCGAAAAAATTATCATAAAGTGATTTCTTCAGTATAAAGTCCGTTTTGTAATTTTTTTATCAGCTATAGTTTAAGTCTTTGGCACGAAGATTGTTATTTATACAATGACTACGGCTATGATTTTGATCAAGACCGGAATGATAAGAATGAGTATGGTCAAAGTAGCAGAATAAAAAGTAATTAATAATATAGTTTTTTGGTTGGTTAGTTTTTATAAAACCCGTCAAGGTATCTCTAAAGATCCTGACGGGTTTCTTTTTTTTTATCCCAACCCATAATTAATCTACCGCTAACCCCTTATAGATCAATGGATTCATTTTTTTGGCACGGTCGTTGGTAATTAATCAATTGTACACGCCCAACCAAAATAAATTTGGTAAGTACAACCCTTAAATTTTGGAATCATGAAAAATGTAACAACACTCGTATTAGGATTATTCTTAGTTAGCTTTTCGTTGAAAGCTTCTAACAATATTTCCGCGGAGCACCTGCTTAATTATTATGACGGGAAATCTTACATCTTTGTAGAAGGTGGCGTAGAGTTTTCAATATTCCCCGATGGACAATTTGATTTTGTTTATGTTGGGAACCAAACGGGTGACCAATTAAATGTAAGCTTCTATACCCCAGGTGTG
>SMVB01022702.1_pt1 | contig 15951 bp, 16 predicted proteins | sample 2456461 | NCBI WGS metagenome assembly SMVB01 (sample SAMN11095934, study PRJNA526329) | marine sediment metagenome | biome: Marine sediment; feature: Surficial sediment; material: Deep marine sediment; isolation source: Hadal surficial sediment | place: Pacific Ocean | collected 2014-05 | depth...
AAAGTCCGGCTTGACCTTCCAGCGAATTGGAGGGTCAGGTTTTCTTGAGTAGCGGGGGCGGGATTTGAACCCGCGACCTTCGGGTTATGAGTTCATCGTTCTTAGCGGTCTTGTGGCGGCGGGATGATCTGATCCGAGTGAACCAACGGCGACTTTTGATGGGTCAACATGCAGGTTCGCCGGACCCTCGGACCTCGTGCAATGGCGGTCTGGAAGGTTCCCGATGGCACGACCCTCGAGGCTCTCGCCGTGGGTGGCGTTGTCGAGGTTGCCGATTTCGACGCTGATATGAGAGGAATGGTTGAAGCGCCTGCCGGCGAGTCGGCGACGGTCACTGTCCTAATGGACGTTGCTGGTGATTGGCTGATCAACTGCTTCACCGAGGACGAATATCCTGCTGGGAGACCTGTTAGGCGGTCTTCCTGAGGGTTGCGACCGGCCTTGCCGGTGGGTCCCAGTGAACCCTGAAGAGACTCTCGGTGAAATACTGGGGCAAACCCCAACCGGGGTGCTGGACTCGCTTCCCGGTGTTGGTGTGGTGCGAGCCTCGAATTACGGGGCAGCGTTAGGAGATCCGCATCGTTTCGTCAACGCAGCCGCCGCCTACCGTTTCTCGGGTCTGGTGCCCACTGACTACGAGTCGGCGGGACTTCGCCGTCCCGGTCAACACATTTCACGGGAGGTTTCGACCGAACTACGCGAAGCGATCATCGAACTGGGCAGAGGGTTAGCCAGCCACCAACCCGACTTTGGGGCCTACAAAAAGAAGAAGCTTGCTGAAGGCAAGAAACGCTTGGTTTAGATTGGTCGCATGGCAACCGAGAGGTTCAACGTCGTCTATGACGGAACTCACGCAGTAGACGTATACCGGACCGATAGCTCGGAGGCCTTGCCCGTTGTAGTGCTAGTCGGAGCGCCGGGCTTCCACAGGTTTGAGGCCAACGTTCGTCTTGCCCGTGCCTTGTGTTCACGCGGTGTAGCTGCGCTCATCCCAGAATTCCAATTGGCGAGCCTGGCTGCAGGTTTCGGCCGACTACAGAACCACCTCACCGCTGATGCCACAGGGTTGGGAATAGATCTCTCGAAGATCGTCATCCTCGGCGTGTCGAGTGGCGCACCCCTTGGTGCTGTCTGGGCGTTCGATGACGACGCGCTCATTCGAGTCCGCGGATATGTGGGCGCAGGCGGCCTCTATGGCGCACTCATTTGGCCGTTGATCGGAGGCAACGCCTCCCTAGTCATTCGACTGGTCCACGGTGAGGACGATGAGTCAGCGCCTTTGACTGCCGCCCAGGCAACCGTTCACGGACTCTCGGAGGCAGGCTACGACGCCAACCTTCTCACGGCGCCCGGAAGCCATCAGGACACCTTCGATCCCACCCACGACCTCGGGCAGACGACAGTGACAACGGTGCTGGAGATGACTCTGTAAGAGCAGGAGTCGAAATCCGACCACATACGCAACTGTGCATCATTGAGCCAGGCGTCAATTCCGCGAGCCGAGGTGTCCGTGCTTGCCTGGATGTCAGACGGGCCATGTCACCTAACCAGGGGGGCTGACCCTCCAATTCGCCCGCACATAGGGCGCTCTTCTGCTCTATCCGTGGGTGGTTTCGGGAGGGTTGACGCGGGTTGCAGCCTGTCTGCTTCTAGGTTTTCGCGCTGTGTAAAGGCTCGAAACCTGGAGGAGCAGAACAGGGTGCAGAACAACAGGGTATGGCAACGTGGGTGTGGATTGATGCGCACCGTTGTTGAGGGCGTTCGTTTCGACGATACGGCGGACGCGATCATCGTGTCGGTCCGGCCTAATGCGAGGGCAAGGGGTCGTTGCGGACGGTGCGGCCGTCGAGCACCGGGTTATGACCACGGCAACGGTCGGCGACGTTGGCGTGGTCTTGATGCGGGCACGACCAGAGTGTTTATCGAAGCCGATGCCCAACGTCGTTCAATGTCGAGTGCTTCGATCGCCCAGGCAACAACATGGAACGGGTCGGCGCACCGGATGGCGTTGGGAGCACGGCGAGCCACCGTCTTGGCGATCCAGTCGGCCATATCAGCAAAAAGCTCATATGTGATCGCCCATGCATTAGCAACCCGATTTCACGGCATCATCGCTGTTGCGCCCGGGAAATAGGTCGGAGCCAGTGCCTAGAATTTGGCATATGGCAGCCGAAGTCCCGACTGAGCGCTTGGTGATCGTCGATATGGGCGACGCCCAGGTCGTGGCTCACCCGGACTCTTTCGAGGAACCGGGCGACCGCATGGCGAACTCGAGTGAGGTGGCCCGACGGAGTTTCTCGTTCAGCGTGAGCAAGGCGGCATTTCTGGCCGGTCTCCAGGCGGACTTTCTTCGCCCGCTCTAGAGACAGCGACGTGAGCCTGTGACCGTATTGATGCGCCGGAGGGTTACTCGTGGTGGTTGTTGGAAGGGATGTAGTGATCCCTGACGTTCTCTGGCGGCCGACTGCCACGCGAACCCGGAGTGTGGGCTGGGTCCTCGCCACGCTGCTGGTTTTAGGCGCTTGCGGGTCCGGTGATTCTGAGTTCGAGGTTGTTCTGGATGGGCTGAATGAGCCTCGGGGTCTATGGGTCCTGGCTGACGGCACTCTGTGCGTGGCCGAGGCGGGCCGGCTGGCCGAGGGTCAGGAGGTTAGGGAAGGCCCGACGGCGAATCTGGCCGATACCGGATCTGTCACTTGTGTGGATACAGAGGGAGTCCGCGAGCGAGTCATCGAACAGCTTCCCTACGTCTTCTACAACGTCACCGGCGTTACAACCGGCCCTGCCGATGTGGTGGAGATGGACGGAGAGCTTTATCTACTCACCGGCGAGAGCGAGGGTGACCTGGCCCGAAAACTCCTGAGAATCACGGACCCCACCACCGCGCCAGAAATCATGGCCGACCTGCTGGCCTTTGCGATCGAGACGGCGCAGCCAGACTTCTTCGGGGAGATCGACATCTTTTCCAATCCATACGCCATGATCCCGGATCCTCGAAACGAGCGCGTTCTCGTCACAGACGGAGCAACCGGTCACGTATTGGCGGTGGAGCTTGATGGTGACATTCAGGTGTTCTCCGATGTGACGGGGCACGAGGTTCTGACCGGTATCGCCCGGGGACCGGACGACCTGGCCTATGTCACCTCATTCAGCGAACTGCCTCACGCAGCGGGAGATGGCGCGGTTCTGCGGCTCTACCCCGACGGCTCCTCCGCCGTGGTGGCCGCCAACCTGACGACTCCCATCGACCTGGCGTTTGACACGTCGGGGCGGTTGTACGTGATCGAATTTCTCGAAACCTCAGAAACGGGTGATCCATATGGGGGCACGACAGGGCGGTTGATCCGTCTCGAACCGGAGGGCGATGGCTGGATCGTAGGCCAGGTGTTGATACAGGGTTTGCCGTTTCCAACTGCGCTGCTCATCGACGGCGATGATCGAATCTACATTTCGGTCCATGGTGCCTTCAGTTCACCGAGCAGCGGTCTGGTGGTGCGGTTCGATGATCTGGTGCAACGAAAGTCGAATGACCCGCCGATCCAGTTCGAGGAGAACTCCCCCTGACCCCCGGGGCCGCGACGACTCGTCTGGCGTGAACCTCAGGCCTGACTCCCTGTACGGCTGGCGACACGGCTACGTCGGCCGGAACGGAAACCCGATCAATCGAGGGCGCTGGCGGCGGCAGTCAGGTTGGCGAGCTTCGACGTCGCGGTTGCCAGGTCCAACATCCCGAGCCCGCAATCAGGCCCGGCCATGAGGCGCTGGCGATCGATGTGGGAGAGGGCTTCATGGAGACGGGTACGTATCTCTTCCACCGGTTCGAGACGAGTCTTGGCTATGGCGATCAGCCCAAGGATGATGGTTTTCCGCTCAAACAACTCCAACAGACGAAGATCGGTTGGGCGGTGAGCATCTTCTATCGAAATGACATCAACCGCTGCCTCGTCGAGCGTCTCGGCGAGTTCGAAGTAAGCGGCGGGGTCGGCCTTGAAAACGTCCTCGTCCGGTTGATCGATGTGACGCGGATACCCACAGCAGAGATGGACAACCCGTTGCACCTCAGCGGGTACGCCCGCAAAGCAACGTTCCAGGTCCTCGATCCCGTATTCCAGAGCCTCCTCGGTCTTGCGGGCGAATAACGGTTCGTCCACCTGGATGTGGGCGCATCCCGCCGCCGCCAACGCCAGGATCTCAACGTTGAGAGCATTGGCCAGATCGCGATTGAGATCCCGCGGGTCGCCGTAATACTCGTCGGCCACCGTGTCGGCGATGGTCATCGGCCCGGGGACGGTGATCTTGATCGGCTGCGACGAGTACGACTGCGCGATCTGGTAGTCGTAGAGAAGAAACCTGTCTTTGGGCCGGACCCGGCCGACGATCGTCGGCACCTCGAGCTCCCACGCTCCGGTGCGGATCTCACGTTTCTGAAGATGTTCGAAATCCACTCCGCTCAAGTGACGTAGGTGGTAGAAGATGTAGTGCTCTCTGCGCATCTCCCCATCGGTGGGAATGTCGACCCCGGCGTCGATCTGGGCCGTCACCGCTGCCTGTGTCGCCAGCGCGAACCGCGTCTCGAGGTCCCGGTTGTCGAAATAGAAAGCGTCGAACGTGACCGAATGAGGCCTGTGGAACCAATCGCGAACCGACACATAGTCCGGCTTGGGGAAAGACCCGATGGTGGTGGTGAGAACCCTGGTCACAGTGTCGGCGCACCATAGCCCGGCGGCGGCTATTGGCTCCCTTCACTGTCGATCACATACGTGAAACGGCGACCGTGGCTCCCGGAGCCGCGACCGTAGCGATGCCATTTTGGGAAGTTGAAGTCAGATGTGACGGAGTGGGGCAGGAGCAGCACTGCTTCGAGAAATGCTTCGAGGTCCGGCACACCGTAGAAATTGACTTCATAACCCCAGCCCACCAACTCGTCGAACGACTCGCGCGCCAGGTAATGGTCCCAGTTCACCGAAAACCGGCTTATGCCCCATGAGGTCAACATCTCCAGGGTCCGGTGCGCCTCCGAAGGCATGCCGATGATCAGGGGAGAAAGCCAGCCAACCGGGCACTGCACGATGGCATCCGGGTGCACGGTCCGGATGCGCCGAAAACCCTCCTCGCGGGCGATTTCGATCTCACCATTGAACCAGAGCCGGTCTTCGGTGAATCCTTCATCGGCAACGATCTGCAGCACCTCTTCCAGCACTTCGCGCCCCCCTTTGAGGTCGATTTTGATTCCTCTGTCGTGCTTGGCCACCTCGCTCACCATCCCGGCGAAGTTCAGCCAATCTTCGTCGTGGAGAGGCGGCGTAGTCTCAAAGGAGTCGTGCCGGCAGATGAGCTCGCCGGCGGAGTTGTGACGCACGTCAACTTCGGCCCAGAACACGTCGGAGGTGATGAACTGGCGCAGATTGTCTGCGTCGTTTACCCCGTGCCACACGAGTTGCACCTTTGGCGGCAGCGCCTCCTCACTGGCTACCAGGTCGGTCAGGCCAAAGTCGTTTCCTCGGGCCGTGCCCTGGGGGATGGAGATTGGCAGCGACTCGAACATCGTGTTGGCGTGTAGCAGGAGCATCCCGGTTTTCTCGGCAATTGGTGCTAACGCCTCGAGCACGGAGGGCTCGTTGTCGATCACCGCGAACACGTGATACCCCTGGGCCTGGAAACGCTTCAGCCCGTCGATCTTGGTTGCCTCGACGTCCTGTCCCCAATCGCCGGGATTCATCATGAGGAGCTCGTCGCTGAAGTGCACTCGATGGGGATGGCCTAGCCGGTTCAGGGATCGCAACGTCACGTCTCTCAGCTTCTCCGGCCTACCGGTGAGGAGTCCCACCGAGGTGTCGGGCTGAAGTTGGAACCATCGGATCATGGGAAATACCCCGGGAAAGGGCCGGTGTTTGGAGAGGATTGTGTCGTCCTGCCAGCGGCGTTCGAGGTACCAATCCACCACCGCCTTGCGCTCCGAGGCCGGTACCGCGACCCGTTCGAGAAGCAGCTCGACCTTATTCTCGTGCACCGTCACATCCGAGAGTCGCAACCGCGTGAAATATGCCGATCCCTGCGCCTCGTCGTAGGACTGGAGTACGGAGAGCACCAGATACCTCATGTCGATGATGGTGCCATCGATGTCGGTCACCAGCATGCGGGGTTCGCCGGGGTATTGGGTGCCAATCTGGAGGTAGCAGTCCGCAAGGGCCTTCATCCAGTTCATGATTCGGTCCCCCGCGAGGTCTGGTTCCCCGCCAGCGCGAGCATGCGCGTCGGCCAATTGGTGGTCACCGCGGTGACGCCCATGTCGACCAATTCCCCGAATCGCTCCTCGTCATCGACGACGAATACCCACACGCCCAAGCCTGCTTCTCGGGCACGGGCGACCAACGCAGCGTCTACCAGGGTATGGCGCAGGTTGATGCCGGCGGCTCCCAAGGCGCTCGCTTTGGAGACGGTGCGGTGCGCAACTGCCCGGGCCTCGGCAGGGTCGATCCCCGCGGGCAGGTGATCGAGGTTGAGGAGTGTGGTGATCTCGTTCGTCGCAGCCCCCATGAGCCCAAAACACTCCACCTGGCATCCGCTAACCACGACGTCACCGCTCAGCCCGGCGTCGCGTACCGCCGCGACACCCGGAGCAACCGCATCAGCGGCCCGGAAATCGAGATTCAAGGGCATTCGTCCTCTGGTCAGGTCGAGCACATTCTCGAGCGACAGAACCCGCTCGCCTGCGAACTCGGCGCCCTTCCATCCGCCGGCGTCAAGCTGCTGTATCTCCTCCCAGGTGTGATCCGCCAAAAGGCCGCTACCCGTCGTCGTGTGCTCGAGCCGCTCAAAGTGTAAGAGGACCGGCACGCCATCTTTCGTCATTCGCACATCGACCTCGACCATGTCGACGCCGATCTCGATCGCCCTTTCTATGGCGGGCCAGGTGTTCTCAGGAGCCAGGCCGGAATCGCCGCGGTGGGCAATTATCTGCGGCCACTTAGATGGCTGGTAAGACATGGGTCAGCGACGCGTTGGAAGTGGAGGGGTTTGGTCTTTCCTGTGCCTGCCTTCAGGCCCAGAGAAGGGACTGCTCGGTCTCCGGATCAAAGAGCTGGAGCTTGCTCGTATTCACGACGAGTGTGATGTTGTTCCCGACCCTGACCCCCTTGGTCTTGTCGACCAGCACACGCATCTCGACGCCGTTGATGCTCACCCCCACGAGGTCTTCCCGTCCCAGTGGCTCGACGACCTCGGCCACCCCCGTGAGCGTGAGGCCTGCCCCAGCCGAAGACGATTCGTCGGCAAAGGTCACGTCCTCTGGCCGTAGTCCCATGGTGATTTTGCCCTTGACGGCTGCCGCCTTCTCTGCTCGATCACGTGGTATAACCAGGTCGATCGCCTCGCTCCTCGCCCGGAATTCTCCGTTGGTGGACATGATCTCTACGTCAAAGAAGTTCATGGGTGGGTTGCCCACGAACCCCGCGACGAACAACGTCTTCGGGCGGTCGTAGAGAGCTTCGGGGACGTCGTACGCCTGGAGAACCCCTTTCGACATCACCGCGATCCTGTCGGCCATTGTCATGGCCTCGATCTGGTCATGGGTCACATAGATGGAGGTGATGCCCAGATCCTTCTGGAGTCGTTTGATCTCTCCACGCATCGTCAGCCGGAGACGGGCGTCGAGATTCGAGAGTGGCTCGTCGAAGAGGAGAAGCTGCGGCTCCTTCACCAAGGCGCGGCCCAGGGAAACACGCTGTTGCTGCCCACCCGAGAGCTGAGCGATCTTGCGATCCAACAGATCCCCGATACCCATCATGTCGGCAACTTTCTGCACCTTTTGCTTGATATCGCCTTTGTCCAGTTTCTGTAGTCTGAGCGGATAGCTGATGTTCCCAAACACCGACATGTGGGGGTAGAGGGCGTAACTCTGGAACACCATGCCGATGCCACGATCTTTGGGGGCGACCTCGTTGACAACCCGCCCATCGAAGGAGATGGTCCCTCCTGTGGGCTTGTAGATCCCGGCCACCATTAGCAGCGTCGTCGTCTTCCCACACCCGGAAGGGCCGAGGAAAGCCACCATATCACCGTCGGGGATGTCAATAGTGATGTTGTCGGCGCCGATCACGCCATCCCAACTCTTGCTCAGGTTTTCGATTTCGACTCTCATGTCAGTGGGCTCCTGTTCATAGTGAGAATCACGTGCCTTTCGAACCGCCGGCGTAGATATTCAGGAGCAACTCCTGTGTGAAAATGAAGAAGATGAGCAGTGGGATCATTTGGAACAGCCCCACGGCGGCCACCGCATTCCAATTCGTTGGTGCGGTATCACTGATCAGCTGGTTCAGAAACACCGGCATGTTGGCGACCTTGGTGCCGACGGTGAAGGTGAAAGGCACGAGGTAGGCGTTCCAGCCCGCGATGAAGGTGAAAAGGGAGAGCGCGGCGAGACCGGGCCGCACCTGAGGCAGCATGATCTGCCACCACACCCGGAATCGGGACGCGCCGTCGATCAGCGCAGCCCGTTCCATGTCCCAGGGGAGGTTGTCGAAGAAACCCTTCATCAGCCAGATGCCAAGCGGGAGTTCGAGAGCGATCATCACCAGTGCCACCCCACCCACCGTGTTGAAGCCGATGTAGTTCCCGATGACCGGGATGTCCCCCAGAAAGCGCAGCACGAAGAATATGGCGATCAGCAGCATCTCGGCCTTGAAGGCGTGAAGCACCAGCGTCATCGACAGAAAGGTCTTGCGACCGGCGAATTTCATGCGCGATAGGGCGTAGCCACCGGCCGTCGAGGCGATGCCGACGCCGATCACCATCGCCACGGCTATGAGCAACGAGTTGAGCATGGCATTCCAGATGGCGGAGTCGGTGACAAAATCCCAGTTGCGGAGTGTGAAGCCGCCGATCCCCCCTTGGGCGTTGCGAGGTAGGAGCCCTTCCGTGCGCGTCGAGATAGTGGCGATTACCAACCATGTGTAGCCGATGAGAATCGGCGTGATCGAGAGGATGAGGAAGCCGTACGCGAAGCGTCGACCCATCTTCTCCCGGGTCTTGTGGAGGGGGCCGGCTGGCTGGAGCTGTGGTTCGATCTCAGTGGTGGTCATGGCTCACAGATTCTCGATCCGGGGTTCTTCGATGAGTTCGTTGAACTTGAACAGTTTCACATAAATGACAGCCAGCAAGAGCGCCACTGTGACGAGCACGATCGCCCAGGTCGCGCCGAAGGCCCACTGACTATTCCCGAAATAGCTAGCGAAAGCGCGTTTGTACGCCGTCAGCGCCCACACTTCAGTCGTGAACAGGCCGGGGCCACCCTCGGTCAACAGCAGGATGTATTCGAATGAGGTGAGCAGCGAAAGGGTTTGATAGGTGGCGATGAAAAGCAGCGGCCACTTGATCATAGGAAGTTTGATGTCACGGATGATCCTCCACACGTTGGCCCCGTCGACCTTGGCTGCCGTGATGAGATCCTTGGGGATGGACTCCAGCGCCGACGTGAAGATGATCATCCCAAAAGAGGCACCGACGAACCCGTTGGTGAGGATAACAAACGTCCAGGGGCTCCCTCCCAGAAAGAGGTTTCCCCCCGATGCACCGAGAAACTCCGGGAAGAGCTGGTTGTAGATCCCGAACGGGTCCGCCTGGCCGATGCGCTTCCACATCAGGATATAGACCACCGACGGTGTGAGCCGGGGCAGCAGCCAAATGAGTCGAAAGAAGAAACCCGAACGGCGGGGGATATTGGTCGTCACCAGCGCCAGCACCAGAGCGAGACCAAGGTTGAAGAAGATCAACGTCGTGAAGACGTAGAAGACGGTGTTACGCAGGATCTTGGGGAAAAACGGGTCGGCGAAGAGTCGTTCGAAGTTGTCTAGGCCGATGAAGGTCCAGGGGTCGCTGAAGTTGGCGCTGGAGAGGTCGGTGAGGCTGAGGACCACGAGCAAGATGCCGGGGATGACGAAGAAAAAGAGTACCAGCCCCATGGCCGGCCCCAGGAAACCGTAGGCGGTGAACGTGTTGCGGACGCGTCGGCCAAGTGTCCCCCGCTGCGGCCCGGGTGCGCCAATTGCGGCCCTGGCGAGGGTGTCTTTGTCCAACGACTGTGCCATACGGTATGACCTATCGGGTGGATTGAAATGGGGAGGTGGGAGAGGGACGGTGCCCTCTCCCACCTCCAATTGTCATTGGTGCTATTTGATGATCACGTTTTCGCCGAGCTCGTTCTCGAGCTGAGCCACGACTACATCCACTGCAGCTGCCGCGTCCAGTTCGCCGGACTCAACCGCCGTGATCCCGAGGTAGTACCCCTCGGACCATGCGCTGTAGAACGGGCTATTGGGCAGGAAGGTGGTGAATTCCAGGATCGAACCCACCTGACTCAGGAACACCGCACTCGTGTACGGCTCGTAATCCGCCTGTGTTGTCAGGATCGCCAGGTGTCCACTTGCCACTGCGTACTCGGTGTTCAGTTCCTTGGTCGTCGCCTTGGCGATGACCAAGAGGGCGAGATCGGTGTGTTCTGTTGCAGAACTCACCATGTAGAGCAGGGGATGGGTCAGGCTGATCGGCGTGTTGGTTCCCGCAGCAAGAGCCGGGATGGGACCGAAACCGGTAGTCGCAAAGAGAGTCTCTTCACCACCCTCTAGGACATAGTTGACAGCCCAGTCGGCCCATTGCCATGAGCCACCGAACCAGAAGAGAACATCGCCGTTGGCAACAGCGGGGTTCCAGCTCGACCAGTCACCGTCGAGACGGGTGCTGACCAGGATGTCACGGGCGACAGCGTCACCCACAAGCTCGTAGACCTGCTGTGCGGCCGCGGTGTCGTAGATCAGAGCACCGCTCGGGTCCAAGAGCTCGCCGCCCACCGCAAAGTAGTAGTACAGGAAGTCGGGCCCGTTCGAGGGGCGATGCCACCAGCCGTTACCCGCATCCACGATGCCGGCCGCTACGGCCTCCTCTGCGGTGTCGAACATGTCTTCCCACGTGTACTCGCCACTGGCGAGTCTCGCGGGCAGACTGTCGACCTCGTCCTGGGTCCAGCCCAGCTCGAGAAGGAGGTCCATCCGATAGTACAGCGGTCGTGCCTCAGCATCCTGGGGGACGCCCCAGCGTTGACCGTTGAGCTCGGTAGACGCCCACAGCGAGGGGATAATGTCATCAAACTCCGGATAGTTGCCTAGCAGGTCGGTCACGTCGGTGATGATCCCCGACGTCGCCCAGGTGCCGATGTCCTCATGGCCGGACACGATGATGTCGGGCGCTTGGCCGGCGTCCGAGGCCAGCTCGAACTCGACTCTGTAGTCGCCCCAATCGGCGTTGTCCTGGATTGTCTGGACCTCAACGCGACGAGGGTCGCCGTCCGCTTCCAGCTGAGCGTTGGCAGCGACGACGCCCTTCAAGAGGTTGTTGCAGCGTCCGTCCTCAACGGGTGGGGCTGACTTGCATCGGGCAACGATGGTCACGAGCTCACCCTCTGCGGGCACCTCCACTTCCACGACGACCGTGTCGCCGGGCACTTCCACGATGACCGTTTCTGTTACCACCTCGGCATCACCGCAGGCGGCCGCGACAAGAGCCAACGCCATCGTCAGAAGGATAATTCGGGAGAACATATTTCTACGCTTCACTCTTCACTCCTTAGCTGTTTGAGGACGCGCAGGCGCATGCCGGCCTCCACGACCGAAACTGACCCTAGAGTGAATATCCTCATGTTGCAACCGGTTGTGATTGAGGAAGCGAATGAGTTTTGTCGGCCGCCCGGTGGGATGCCAGGAGAAACCAGTGTTGGCTCATTGGCGTTGACCCGCTTCAGGACGGCCAACAACTCCAGAAAGCGTGAATAGAGAGATGGCACAGCGTCCGAGCTACACCAGTCGGCCGACCACTACCCCCGCAGCCGAGACAACCTCGTTCGCGGGGACTGCCCTGGCTCGAGATGCGATCTGGGAGCGCCACGATCGGACACATCTGGAGATCGCGTTGCGGTACCCGGTTCCTGATGACGGACTCGTCGTGGACCAATCCTGGGAGGCGTTCTATTTCCTCCCTGAGTCTTTTCGGCTGGATGCCACCACTTATTCGAAGCGAGATCTGTTTGCTGACTTCAGGTCCTACATCCGCTTCACTATCCCCCGGATCGAGCTGGGGCGCGTGCCGGAGGAAGCTGGGGAACTCGCCCGGCGGCTGACGTCGAGATCTTCCGACGAAGTGGTGCGAGAGCTCAAGCTCTTCGCCAGCCGGGTGCGGACCGCGATCACAGAAGAAGCACAGGTGTTGATTGACGAGGCGACCCCCGAGGATAGAGACGGCGTGTCCGCACTCCTCAGTGAGTTTGTGACCGTCAGCAGTGGGGCACTCGGCGCCATCCGGGAAGTCCTGGGACCTCAGAAGCTGAGGACAGTCTCGTTCGAAAAGCCTGATCCCGAGGTGGCGAAAACCTTGGCGTGGGTCGACGAGTATCTGTCCCGCGTCCTGGAGACGGCACTGGTCGGTCTGGCGAATGTGTTCGAAGCCGGCGAAGGGCAGGAAGACGCGCTGCGGAGGGCTACCGCGGCAGCCGTCGACGAGGCGCGCTACCGGCGGTCGCGCAACGAAGGGCCGGTGAGCTCTTCAGACAGTTCGATCAACGATCTGGAGCAGATCGAGCGGAGGCAACACGCGCTCAAGCGCTTCACTTCGTCAGTGTTGTGGTTGGACGTCCAGATCCGCGACGGATACACCATGGCCCAGCACGTCTTCCGTGCCCTGGCCGCGGGGATCGCCATGGCTTTCGTCGTAATCATCGCCGTTCTCTTCGGTCAGCCGAACGTATCGAGTCAACTCGGTGTGTGGGCGGCGGTCGTGGTGGTGGCGTACATGGGTAAGGACCGGCTGAAAGCGATCCTCCAAACCGCATTCGACTCTCTCGTGGCTACCCGACTTCCGGACCGGCGCTGGACGGTGACCATGCCCGGCACCTCTCTCGTGCTGGCCGAAGTCGAAGAGCGGGCGGCATTCGTCGATCGGGATTCGGTACCCGACGACGTCGACCTCATGCGCAGAGTTGCCTACCGGGACCGTCTCCAGGAGCTCGCCGGCCCCGAATCGATCCTGCGCCATCACAAGACCTTTCACTTCAGGAACGATGCCATGCGCACGACCGCGCCTGAGTTCGTGTCGCTGACAGATGTGATGCGTGTCGACATATCTCGGTGGCTGGCCCACACCGATGATGCCAAGAGGTTGGTGACCCTCGCCGACCCAGAAGCGGGAGAGTTGTTTGAGTCGAAGCTGCCGCGCGCCTACGACGTCACGGTGGTATATCGGCTCGTCAACACGAGCGCGCCGGACGCGGATTGGCAGGTGGCCCGTATCGTGGTGAGTCGCAACGGGATCCGGCGGGTGGCGTCGCTGCAGGAGAAGTGACGACGGCAATCAGGCGAGCGTAGATCAGAAGCCGGTGATGCGGATGACTTCACCGACGATCACCGTCGGCCCATCCGGGCCGGGGATCGGCCTGCCCGGGGTGCCCTGGCCCGTCGACACGTAGAGGGCGCCGTCGTCGCCGACCGTGATGTTGGTTGGAGCATCCAGGCCCTCGGCGAGAACACGTGGCGGTCCACCGTCTGCCGGATACATGATGACTCTGCCGCTGAATCTCAAGTAGCCGCCGTGCTGGGGAATGGCATCCGGGTCTGCCAGGTCGGCCTCACTCGCGAAGGGCTCTCCTTGACCGGCCGCCAATTCGACCACGAAGACGTTGCCGAGCCCGTCGATGGCAACGTCGACGGCGGTGGTGAGGCCGACGATCTCATCGACGACCCGACCGGTAAGCGGGTCAACTCGCACCACCTTGGCGTCGCCGGGGACAAATATGATGAAACCACCATCTTCGGTAGACACCCCACCAGAGAAGAGCGCCACCAGAACATCGCCGTTGCGGGGATCGACGGCGAGACCCGCAGGCACCGCTTCCTGCCCACTGTCGAGGGTGGAGAATGCAACGATGTCGCGGCGATCACCAGTCTTCAGTGTCACCTCGATGAGCTGGTTGAGCATGCTCTCGGTTGCGAAGATGATGTCCTCGTCCGGAGCCAGACCGACGCCCGTCATGTTGCTGCGGGCGGAGAGATTGCGACCGATCGATCGGGTGGGGCTGATCTCCCAGAGAGAAAACTCTTCGAACCCCCCGTCCACCGAGAGAAATACCCGACCATCGCCATGAACCGTGACGTCGCTGGGACCGCTCACCTCGTCGTTCCGCTGCTCGAGGTGGCTCCTGGCGTTGTAGCTGGCGAGATGCTCGAACCACGGCTCGGCTTCGCCCGGATCTTTGAAGTCGCCGTCGCCGTTGCGGTCGATAAACCTGGTGAGCCTTCCCGATCGCTGCCTGACATCGACGGCATCGTCGCCTAACCCCGCCTCGGCCACCAAGAGACCGCCTTCTGCGTCGAAGGCGACGCCACGCGGATTCTGGAGACCTGTGAGGATCACCTCGACCGTGACCGTGTCCGGTGGATCCGAGGAGCGCGACGTCGTGCAGGCAGCGAGCGTCGCGAACACCGCCATGACGATGGCCACTGCCCCCGAGGGGCGCAACCAGGTTTGTTTCGCTGTCATCGATGTTCGCGCCGACATCATGCTGATGGATCGCCTCGACCCTCCTCCTCCGCCAGCTCCGGGTAAGGCTCTTTTGTGGGTCGGTCCAACTTGATGACCACGGTCTTGGCAACCTTATCGTGTAACCCGCGATTCCGAAGGTCGACGAGCCCCCAGACGCGAACGAACAAAGCGATGACGCTGATTCCTGGCGGAATCTCCGGGATTCCGGGCACGGCCCATCGCAACACCGATGGGCCGATGCCGGGAATCAGGCCGGTGCGTTCCATCACGACCCTGGTGCCGGCGAGCATCTTGCCGGGCGTCTGGCCGCGGGTCGTGGTGAATGCGATGTAATAGACGGCGCTTGCGATGGCTCTGGTGATGACCAGGCCGGCCGGCAGCCGCAGGGCGTCGTCCTCCTCGATCTCGATATCCAGCAATCGGGCAAGTATGAGAGTGATGATGACGAGAATGGCCTGGTCGGCAAGGAACCCAAGGACGCGTCGCCAGAAGCTGGCGATTTCGTCTTCGGTAATGGGGCTATCCCAATCACGGTCGGTCATGTCACGCGCTGGTCATGGGGAGGCGTGGATCTCCCGGTAGTTGCTCCAGGGTGTCGCGGACCCAGGCGTGCCGGGGGTCGTCGCTGAACCGCCATGCCCGTTCGGGAGATGGGCCCGCCATGACGTTGAGGTAGTACATGTGGTGTTGCGGTGCAGCGGCAGCCGGACCGTGAAAACCCCGCGGGACCAAATACACATCGCCGTCGCGCACCGTCAGCGTGTCGTCGATCTCGCCGTCGCTCGTGTAGCAACTGAAGAACCCGAAACCATCTTCGCCATCGATGCGGAAGTAGTAGATCTCCTCGAGTTCGATCTCAGCCTCGGTCGTCTCGTCATGCTTGTGCGGTGGATAGGACGACCAACTACCTTCGGGCGTCAGCACTTCCACGGCGATGAGCTTGTCGGCTTCAGCCGCGTCTGCGCTGAGAAAGTTGTTGATTTGGCGGGTCCCGGCACCTCCTCCCCTGACTTCGACCCGGACGTCCTGAGCATCGACCCGGTACGGGTCGATGCGCCGAGTGGCTTCGGCCGTGCACAGGGCGATCTCACACGGCCCTCGGGTTGTTATTCGGATGTCCGCGTCGATGGGCACATAGGCGAAGTCGGTGACTGCGTTGAAAACACCTGTCCTTCCCACGAGGTGGAACGCCTGTGATTCCACCTCGACCGTCATGCCGCCGGAGAACGGCAGTATCGCCATCTCGGTGGTCCCGGTGGTGAACTCATGGGCAGCGTCGGCTGCCAGGCGCAAGACACGCAGGCCCGAGTACTGCCACCCGGCCTTGGATGGGGTGATATCCACTGCGGTCATCTCGCTGCCACCGGACCG
>SMVB01336019.1_pt1 | contig 15941 bp, 9 predicted proteins | sample 2456461 | NCBI WGS metagenome assembly SMVB01 (sample SAMN11095934, study PRJNA526329) | marine sediment metagenome | biome: Marine sediment; feature: Surficial sediment; material: Deep marine sediment; isolation source: Hadal surficial sediment | place: Pacific Ocean | collected 2014-05 | depth 0-1...
GCTGAGTCCGGCGCTATGCAAGTGGTCTCCGGCGCTTTGGGTCGGGAGCGCGTCCACTTTGGAGCGCCGGCATCCGGTCGACTCAAAGACGAGATGAAGGTATTTCTCGGCTGGTTCAACTTGCCTCCGACAGATGATCCCGTCCTGAAATCAGCGGTCGCGCATTTCTGGTTTGTCACCATCCACCCCTTTGCGGACGGTAATGGACGGCTGGCGCGAGCCATCGCTGATATGTCGCTAGCCCGTTCCGATCACAGCGCGCAGAGGTTTTACAGCATGTCTGCCCGTATCGAGAGGGAGAGGGACGAATACTATTCCAGGCTCGAATCCTGCCAGAAGGGAAACCTGGATATCACGCCATGGCTCACCTGGTTCTTCGCCTGCCTGGGCCGGGCAATTGATGGGGCAGACGAAGATTTATCCGGTGTCCTCTACAAGGCCAGATTATGGGAAAAAATTAATCAAGGCCCTTGCAATGACCGGCAGAGGAAAATCGTCAATAAGCTGTTGGCTAATTTCACCGGCAACCTCACCACATCAAAATATGCCAAAATTGCCAAATGCTCTCCCGACACAGCCTTGCGCGATATCAAACAACTCATCAACCAGGGTGTCCTCACTCAAAACCCCGGAGGCGGGCGTAGCGCCAGCTATCAGCTGATTGAGCTGGAAGGGGGAACCTCTTCAACTATTTAATCAGCCATTAGGAGTATATTTGAATATGGAGAAAGCTATCGCTATAAGGTTTAGTGTCTTATGAATTCCCCATACAGAGGTTAGAGTTTGAACGAATTGATTTGATATTTTCTTCTTTTAACATAGAAAAAATTGAGATTACGATTGATACAGGAGAAGTAGCCAAGTTGAAAGTTGATTTTACCCCTGGCTAATTTAGAACTTTGAGGTTTTATGGGTTTCACTTCCGCGCGCCGCCGCGGACCTCTGCGCCCTCTGCGGTTAAAGGTTTTAAGATTTAATCCTGTTCATCCTGTCCATCCATGTTAAATTCTTGTCTTTAAATAAAAGTCAAAATGTCTTGTAATCAATACTCATTTTAGTCAGAATAGGGCGGACTGAACTTTTTTTGGCTCAGGCGCGTTAGCATTTTTAAACAATCAGACAGGAAGGACAACAAGCGTTATGGCATGGGATGATCTTCACGAACCAGGAGGGGAAAAATTTAAGGGCGGGTCTTCGCGAGGGTCGGGCGGCGGGCCGCAGTTTGAAATGCCGCAAATAAAGATCCCTAAATTTAAGCCTTCTCATATATTGATGGGGGTTGTCGCCCTGCTGGTCCTCTGGATCGCGCCGAGCGTGTTTTACATGATCGAACCAGACGCGGAAGGAGTGGTGACACGTTTCGGAGAATACCACCGCACCACCCAGCCAGGCCCGCATTTCAAGTACCCCTCGCCTATAGAAATAGTTTACAAACCCCGCGTCAGGCAAATTCAAAGAGTCGAGATCGGGTTTCGCGAAAGCCCTAACGGCCAGGTCCGCGATTTCCCCCATGAATCCCTTATGCTGACGGGGGAACTGAATATAATCGATATCGACATGGTCGTCCAGTACGACATAAAAGACGCGAAAGATTACCTGTTCAATATCCGCAACAAAGATAAAGTGATCCACGACGCCGCAGAAACAGTCATCCGCGGGATCATCGGCAGTAAAGCCATCGATGAAGCGCTGACGACCGGTAAAGCCGAGATACAGCTACTCGTGCAGGCACAGATGCAGGATCTTCTGGACAAATTTGAATCAGGGATAAGGATCACGGCGACCCAGCTTCAGGGCGTGAGCCCTCCCGCGCAGGTAGCCAGCTCCTTCAAGGATGTCGTTAGCGCCCGCGAGGACAAGGAACGCATGATCAACGAAGCCGAGGGTTACCGCAATTCGGTCATCCCGGAAACGCGCGGGCAGTCGGCCAAGATCGTGCGCGAGGCGGAAGCCTACCTCGAGCAAACCGTCAAGCAGGCATTGGGCGACACGTCGCGTTTTCTGGCCCAGTATGAAGAATATAGAAAAGCTCCCGGCGTCACCAGAAAAAGGCTCTATCTGGAAACGATGGAAGAGATTTATCCGAATTTGCAAAAGTTCATAATGGGAAATAAAAACAGCGGGGTCCTGCCTATCCTGCCGCTCGGCAAAAGCCAGTCCTTTCCCTTAAATCTGGGGAAATCCCAGTGAAGCGTTTGACTAAACACAAGGATTCCGTTTTATGAAAAGAACACAAGGCGCTTTGGCGCTTGGCATTGCTACGTTGGTCATTATCTATTCCTCGGTATTTACCGTAGACATAACCGAGCACGCTCTCGTCCTCCAACTGCAGGAATATAAAAAGACCATTTCAAAGCCAGGACTGTATTTCAAAATCCCGATATTGCAGGAGGCCAAGTTTTTTTCAAAGCAGTTACTGGTCAACGACGCCGAACCGGCGGAAGTGATCACCAAAGATAAAAAGAACCTTCTGGTTGACAGTTTCTCCATGTGGCGGATCATTGACCCGCTCAAGTTCCTGCAAACGGTGCGCAGCGAAGCGGGAGCCCAGGCGCGCCTGAACGATATTATCAGGTCGGAATTGCGCGTTGACCTGGGGACGCACAATCTGATCGACATCGTGTCTGTCACCAGGGAAAGCATCATGGACGTCGTTACCGAGCGGGTGAATAAAAAGGCCGCAGAATACGGTATCGAGGTTGTCGCCGTGCGCATCAAGCGAGCTGACCTGCCCAAGGAGATAGCCATCTCCATATTCAAACGGATGCGCACAGAGCGCGAGCGCATCGCCCGCGAATACCGTTCCGAGGGCAAAGAAGAGTCCACTAAAATCAAGGCTGAAACAGACAAGGAAAAAACTATCCTGATCGCCACAGCGCGCCAGGAAGAACAGGAAATCCGCGGCAAAGGCGACGCCAAGGCCACAAAAATTTATGCGGACGCTTATAGAAAGGATCCGGAGTTCTACGCTTTCATCCGTTCAATGGAAGCGTATAAAAAATCCTTTAAGTCTGACACCACGATTTTGCTTAGCGAAGACTCCGACTTTCTGGAGTTTTTACACAAGGCCCAATAAGCTTCGCTGGCCCGGTCGCTCACACAGTCGGGGTCGACAAAAAACTTTTTAACAACCTGACCTCCTAATGAGAATCCTTATTGTCGGGGCCGGCATTGTCGGGTTCAACCTTGCCGAAGAGTTGTCCCAGGAAGGACACGACATTGCGATCGTCGACATCGACGGCGACAGGATTAAATCCATAGCCGACAAGCTGGACGTCTTGACAGTTAAAGGCAACGCCTGCCTGCCCAGCGTTCTCGACCAGGCCAGGGTACGCACCGCCGAGATGGTGATCGCGGTCACCGAAAAAGACGAGGTCAACCTCATGGTGTCCTTCCTCGCCTATAAATTTAACGTCAAAAAACGTTTTGCCCGCCTGCGCCATTCCGAATTCACCAGCGAGGATAAAATATTTGAGCCGAGCGAGCTCTATGTGGACCATGCCATCAACCCCGGGCAGATAGTCATCGAGTCGATCCTGATGATCCTCAAGACCCCAGGCGCCGTCAACGTCGCCGAGTTTGCCAATGGAGAAATTCTCCTCAGAGGGTTCGACGTGGACGCGGACGCCCCCATCGCCAACAAAACGATCAAGGAATTGCGGGCCGTGTCGGAATTAAACTCGTTTCTGGTCGTGGCGATTGTCCGCGACGGCAGTCTGCTTATCCCAAAAGATGAAGATATCCTGCAAGTCGGCGACAAGATTTACCTGCTGGTGGACAAAGAACTTCTGCCGCTCGTCCTGCCCATGCTCAACCGCAAAGTGGACGAGGTGCAGAAAATTGTCATATATGGAGCGAACCGCGTATCCATCAACCTGGCGAAGAAACTGGAACAATTCATCCCCGACCTCGCCATCATCGAGCCCGACCTCGAGCAGGCTAACCAGGCCGCGGACGCGCTGTCCAACACAATGGTCCTGCACGGCAAGGGGACAGATGTCGACCTGTACAACGACATCAATATTCAGGACGCCGACCTGTTCCTCTCGCTGTCAAATGACGACGAATCCAACATCCTGTCGGCCCTGCTGGCGAAAAAATACGGCGCCAAGCGGGCGGTGGTCATCACCAACGACCCCGACTACCTGCCAATCCTCGATTCCATCGGGATGGACGTGGCCATCAACCCCCGGTTGATTTCAGTCAGCGCCATCCTCCGCCACGTGCGGAAGGGGCAAGTCGTCAAAGTCCATAAACTGATGGAAGGCGAGGCTGAAATAATGGAAATCCTTGTCAGCGAGAACTCCAAAGTCGCCAACCGGAAAATCAGCAAATTGAAAATCCCCAAGGACGCGCTAGTCGGCGCTATTCTCAGAAACGGAGAAATGGTCGTGCCCAACGGCGACACCATTATCCAAGCGGGCGATTCCGTCATCGTCGTCACCCTGCCGCACTCGATCGATAAAATAGAAAAGATTTTTTCAGCCACACACTTCTTTTAGTCCCATGAATGTTAAAGCGATTTTCAATGTTGTCGGGCTCCTCCTCATCCTGCTATCGGCGATCCTGATAATCCCCATAGGCGTCGCCTTCTATTACGGCCATGCCCCCATAGACGGTTATATGAGCGAGTCCAACGCGTTCATGCTGACCAGTTTAGTGACAGGCGTCATAGGCTTCCTGTTATGGAAGCTGTTGCCAAGCGGCATAGAATCCCTGCGCGACAGAGAAGGCTTCGCCATAGTGGGGTTTTCCTGGTTTTTCATAGCCCTGGCCGGTTCCTTGCCGCTATACCTGACAGGGGCCTGCCCCGAATTCATAGACGCCTTTTTTGAGTCCATGAGCGGGTTCACCACCACCGGCGCTTCGATATTGACGGATATCGACATCCTCCCGCATGCCATCCTCCTCTGGAGAGGGTTGAGCCAGTGGCTGGGCGGCATGGGTATCATCATACTATCCTTGGCCATCTTTCCCGCGCTGGGTATCGGCAGTTTCCATCTGTTCAAAGCGGAAATTCCCGGCGGCGCCACAGTGGAAAAAGTCCAGCCCCGGCTCACCGAGACCGCCAAGATGCTATGGAAAACCTACGTGGCCCTCACCGTCCTGGAAATCATCTTTCTCCGGTTCGGCGGGATGGGATTCTTCGACGCCATCTGCCACACTCTGTCCAACGTATCGACAGGCGGGTTTTCCTCGCACCAGGAAAGCATCGGTTATTTTGACAGCCCTTACGTCGAATCCGTCGTCATGCTTTTTATGTTTCTTGGCGGGGTAAACTTTGCCCTTCATTACCAGTTGGCGCTCGGTAACTTTCGCTTAGTGTTGCAAAACCCGGAGCTAAAATTTTATGTCGCCATGATAGCCGTCTGCGTCCTCATAGCTACCTTAGGACTGTGGAACCAAATGCCCGAGGCCGATATGGGCGCGGCTTTTCGCAAAGCTTCCTTTAACGTGATTTCGATCAACACCACGACAGGGTTCACCACCGACGATTTCAACCAATGGCCGGATTATCTGAAAATACTTCTGTTGGGGATCATGATGGTCGGAGGTTGCGCCGGCTCCACCAGCGGTTCCTTAAAGGCTATCCGCATCATTATCCTCTTCAAAATCATCTACAGGGAACTGCAGAAACTGGTGCATCCCAGAGCTATCATCCACGTCAAAGTCGGGAAAAAGACGATAGATCCCGACCACCTGATGAACGTCGTCGCCTTGACATGTTTGTTCATGGGCATATCCGCCCTGAGCTTTTTTGCCTTGTGCGTGCTGGGGGTGGATATCATCACGTCCGCCTCCGCTTCCATAGCCTCAGTGTTCAATATCGGCCCGGGACTGGGGCAAATCAGCCCGGCGGGAAGCTACGCCGAAATCCCCTATCTAGGGAAATGGATTATCATATTCAGCATGCTAATGGGGCGGTTGGAAATTTATGCCGTTATGATCCTGTTTATGCCCATAACCTGGAGAAAATAAGGATTGATTTGCGCCATCGAATCCATTAATATTCGCTCATTCCGTTTGGCCTTAATGTTTCAAGATCCATATAACATAACCCTGTATTGGGACCCGTTTTGAAATGGATACAGAAAAAAATCCGCTAAAGATAACCGAGACCGTATTACGGGACGCGCACCAGTCATTGCTCGCGACAAGGATGCGCACCGAAGATATGTTGCCTATTGCCGAGAAACTTGATTCAGTCGGCTATTTCTCCCTTGAGGTATGGGGCGGAGCCACGTTCGACTCCTGCATCCGTTTTCTCAATGAAGACCCTTGGGAAAGAGCGCGTAGCCTGAAAAAGAAAATGCCCAAAACCCCCTTCCAAATGCTTTTGCGGGGGCAGAACTGTGTCGGTTACCGCCACTATGCCGATGACATCGTCGAACGGTTCGTCAAGCAGTCCGTCGAAGTCGGGATCGATATTTTCAGGATATTCGACGCCCTCAATGACTTCCGCAATATCAGAGTCGCCATGGATACCGTCAAGAAATGCGGCAAGGTAGCGGAAGGGACCATCAGCTACACCGTCAGCCCAGTCCACAACCTGGAGAACTACGTAAAGATGGCAAAGGAACTCGAAGACATGGGTTCAGATATGATTTGCATAAAAGACATGGCCGGGCTACTCACCCCGGTGGTCGCCAAGCCGTTGATCAAAGAGATAAAAAGGACGGTCAAGATACCCGTGCACCTGCACACCCACGCCACCACCGGCCTGGTCGGCATGAACCTGCAATGCGCCATTGACGAAGGCGTGGATATCATCGACACAGCCATATCCAGCATGGCCATGGGCACGTCCCAGTACGCGACGGAATGCATTGTCGCCGGACTCAAAGGCACGGACAGAGACACCGGACTCGACCTCGACCTCCTGGAGGAGATCGCCGACTACTTTGTGGAAGTTCGCAAGCATTACAGCGAGTTTGAGAGCGAGTTTAAAGGCGTCGATATAAAAATACTCGAATCGCAGATACCAGGCGGCATGATCTCCAACATGGAAAATCAGCTCAGAGAACAAAACGCCCTGGACAAAATGGACGAAGTGCTGAAAGAAGTGCCGCGCGTAAGAAAAGACCTCGGCTACCCGCCGCTGGTCACGCCGACCAGCCAGATAGTCGGGTCCCAGGCCACCCTGAACGTTTTGACCAAAGAGCGGTATAAGGTCATCACCAAAGAAACCCGCCAATGCATCCTCGGAAATTACGGGAAACTCCCCGCGCCAGTTGATCCCGAACTCCTGGCCAAAGTGTCCGAAGGCAAAGAAGTGATAAATTGCCGCCCGGCAGACCTGTTAGAGCCAGAATGGGAAAATGTGGTGAAGGAACTTGGCGATAAACACACGTCCGAAGAAGACCGGCTGACCTATGCCCTCTTCCCGAAAGTGGCGCTAAAATTTTTTGATACCAGAGGAAAACCGCAAGCCGAGGTTGTCTCAACGTCTCCGGCAAAAAACGTGGGCGCCCAAAACAATGCGCCCCAACAAGCGGTTCCAGTGGCGACGGCCCCTCAGCCAGCGGGTCCAGCCGGAGTATCCGCTTATATAGTGAATGTTAACGGCAAGGCCTACACGGTAGAAGTGCAGGCGGCAGGCGGCCCTGCCATAGGGAGCCAGCCAGCCCTGGCCCCGGCTCCAGCGGCCGCTCCAGTTCCTCTGGCTACGGCGGCGCCAGCAGGGAACCAGCAGTCAATAACGGCCCCTTTACCCGGCTCGATCTTTGCCATCAAATGCAATGTTGGCGATACCGTGGCAGAGGGAGACGTCGTTATCATCCTCGAAGCCATGAAAATGGAAACCGAAATAAACACCCCAGTCGGCGGCAAAGTGCACTCCATCCTGGTGCAGGAAGGCGCTAATGTTCAAACAGGGGACACGCTGATCCTTATCTCCTAATGGAACTCAGCATACAGGAATCAATAAGCAAGATCGTCCATGGCACTGGCTTTGCCTCCCTGACCTTAGGGCATGTGGTGATGATAGCCGTGTCGTTTACGCTCATCTATCTGGCCATCGGGAAAAAATTCGAGCCGCTTCTCCTGTTGCCGATCGGTTTTGGCTGTTTATTGGCGAACCTGCCCGGTAGCACCATGACCCACCTTGACGAAGGCGGGCTCCTCCATTTCTTTTACCTGGGCGTGAAACACGAGATACTGCCGCCCTTGATATTCCTGGGCGTCGGCGCCCTCACCGATTTTGGACCCTTGTTGGCGCGGCCCTCGACGCTTCTGCTCGGCGCGGCGGCGCAGGCGGGGGTATACACCACCCTGATCGGGGCGGTCGCTTTGGGCTTCACCATGCAAGAGGCCAGCGCAATAGGCATCATAGGCGGCGCCGACGGGCCGACGTCGATCTTTTTGGCGTCCAAGCTGGCGCCGCATCTGCTCGGGCCTATCGCCGTGGCGGCTTATTCCTACATGTCGCTGGTGCCGCTCATCCAGCCCCCCATCATGCGTTTTCTGACCACTAAAAAAGAGCGCATGATCAAAATGGAACAGCCCCGGCCCATTTCCCAGACAGTTAAAATTGTTTTCCCCGTCATCGTCACTTTGATCTGTTGTCTCATGCTTCCGGGAGTGACGCCGTTGCTGGGCATGCTGATGTTGGGAAACCTGTTCCGCGAAAGCGGGGTGACGGCGCGGCTACATGATACCGCCCAGACCCATCTCATCAATATTGTCACAATCCTATTGGCGCTTGCCGTCGGCTCCTCCATGACCGCCGACTCCTTCCTGACGGTGGAGACCATTAAGATCGTTGTTCTCGGATTGCTGGCATTTTGTGTCGCCACAGCGTCCGGAGTGATTTTTGGAAAAATCATGTGCGTCGTTTCCGGAGGGAAAGTGAACCCGCTGATCGGGTCAGCAGGCGTGTCCGCCGTGCCCATGGCGGCCAGGGTATCGCAGAAAATAGGCGCGGAAGAAGATCCCAGCAATTTCCTCCTCATGCACGCCATGGGGCCGAACGTGGCCGGAGTGATAGGGAGCGCCGTCGCCGCCGGAGTTTTTCTTACCCTGTTCGGCGCTGACGCCGGCAGCCATGTCGCCGCTGACCCTGTCCTCCAGGCGATTGTCGGAACTCTGGGGAATTGATTATGAGCGCCAACCTTTTAACAGCGTTCACAGTTTCGGCGTTGTCCCTGACGGTTATTTTTATTGTGTTGGGCATACTGATCGGCGTCATCAAAATCCTTGTCAGCTTCCTCCCCTATAAAGATCAAAAGGCCCCGCAGAAAACCAGGCCCGCCCCCGCTCCCGCCCCGGACGCAGAGGCGGAAGAACATATAGCCGCCATCCATGCCGCCATCGCTTTCCATACAGGAAAAATGCCGCGCGAGATCCAGATCACAAATATCAATTCTATCTGACCAGGCCGCCAGCTTGTCCGGTCGCGCCGCATCGGGGCGCTATCCGCTTCAATTTTCAGGCGGCAGGAGTCCTTGCAAATTTGCCTTTGCCCGAACATGGTCCGGCATTAACCGCAAAGCCGCTTTGAATACCTTTATCGCCCTGCCGTTTAAACCCGCTTTGAGATAGACTTCCCCCAGCGCGTTGAGGATGTCAGGGTTGACAGGGTCAAGCGCCAACGCCTGGTAGAACCTAGCTTCCGCCTTGGGGAGATAGCCCGTTTTCTTATAAAGGACGCCAAGGTTGGCCATGGCCTGCACGAAATTGGGCCTGTTTTCGAGAGCTAAATTAAAATGATCTTCCGCTAGCCCAAACTTGCCAAAATGGATATAGGCCATCCCCAGGTTGTTATGCGCGTCGGCATAACCCGGTTTTGCATCCAGCGCTATCAGAAAATGTTCTTGCGCCGACCGATACTGTTTTCTCCGCATAAAAAGACTTCCCAGGTTAGTATGGAAAATATGGTCAGGGCTTAGCGCTATCCCCGACCGGAAAAAAGCTTCGGCTTCATCCAGGCGGCCCTCTTCCATAGCCATCAGCCCCAGGTCATTTAAAGGCAGTGTGTAGTTCGGGTTGATTTTTATGGCGGCGAAGAATTCCCGCTTGGCCCTTGCCCGCCAACCCCTGTCCTTGTATATCCGGGCAATTTTGAAGTGGGCCATGGGGACCGAGTCGGGATACACCTCCAGCACGCTTTCCGCAAAAGTTTCAGTGTTCCTCCAGACGCCGATTTGCCGGTCAGTGACCATGACCAGCCCGCCAAGCGCCAGGCCGCCTGCGGCAAGAAACAAAACCAGCGAAGCTCTTGCCCGGGATGTGCCGGAATATTTTTTCAACAACCACAGCGCGCCAGCGCCGGCAAGGAAATAAAAACTCAATGTCGGGAGGTAAGTGTATCTGTCAGCGGCCCCCTGGCGGCCCACCTGCAGGATGCCGATGACCGGCATAACCGTCACAAGGTAGTACAGCCAGGCCGCAATCCAGACAAGCCTCCCCCGTTTCCACATCACGAGGCAAAAAATCGAGAGTCCCGCAATGACGGCAAAAGCCAAAAAAAACCTGGGGTCGCCCAGACTCAAACCTTTAGGAAAAGGGTAAAGGGGGACCAGCGAATCAGGCCAAAAAGTTTTGCCGATATAAAACGCGACAGTCCGTACCGCGTTCATCAACCGGTCACCCAGGGCCAGGGTTTCCACAGGGACCATGGCGCCCGACCCGCTTTGGGTAAAAATGGCAATGACTCCGGAAATAACGCTCAAAAAGAAAAGAGGAACTTTCTCCCATAACATCAGGATAAAAGTTTTCCCGTCTGTGATCCGGCGCAAGAGAAACGCGTCCAGGACCAGAAGCGCCACAGGGAAGGTCACTACCATGGATTTGGACATGAGGGCGAGGATGAATAGGAAAACGACGAGCGTATACCATCGCCGACGAGTTGTGGGGTCCTTGCTCCCGGCATAAGAAAGGTAGGCCAAAAACGCGGGAAGGATGAAAAACGCGCTCAAGAGGTCCTTTCGTTCCGAGGCCCAGACTGCCGATTCCACGCGCAGAGGATGGCACCCAAAAAGGAGCGCCACCGCAAACCCTGCGAGATACAGGCGCGTATCCTTGCTCCATCCAGGCCTTGCGGCGCCAGCCAGGCGCAGGAAAAGGAAATATACCCAGACAGAGTTCAGCGCGTGCAAGATAATGCCGGTAAGATGATGGCCGGCCGGGTCGAGGCCGAAAAGTTTGTAATCAACAGCGTGGGAAAGCCAGGTGACAGGGTGCCAGTTGGACGTTTGGACGTCGGTAAACATCTCCTTAAGATTGTCTAGGCTGAAGGAGCGGATAAACCGGTTTTCCAAAATATAATCGCCGTCGTCCCAATCAACAAAACCATTTTCCAGGGCGCCGCTGAAAACCGTGAAAACGACAGCAAAGATAAAGACAGGAAAAAGCTTTGGAGAAAAACCAGTATTGGCCTCGCGTTTTTCCTGGGTTGGCATATGCGGGATGGGTCTTAAGAGGTCCGGCGCTAGACGTCAACCGCGCCGGGCTAGTTGTTAACTTCGCCGAATATTTCCGGGGTAAAAATATCGCCGGGCGATTCCAGTATCCCCTGGAGGGTCCCGATAACCCTTTTGCCCAAGGCAGTGAACGGGACAGACGTCACGACGGGGTCTTCAAAACTTCCTTGGATCAGGTAATAAGTTTTGAAAATACTCTGTTCGTCTCCGCCCGCAAGGATCCTTCCAAAAACGGGGATTTTGGTAATGATTCTGTCGAGGGCCCGCAAGGGAGCCACCCCGACGATGGTGTCCATTGTAAATTTGTTCAAATCGAATAGGCCGACAAGGGACATTTTACTTTCCAATGTTTCGTACTGAAAATTCTCGGTATGGGCGACGCCTTTGACGAAAGAAAAGTCCCCGGAAATATTGTCAAATGAAGACTCCTCGCCAGGTTCCTCTGATGGCGTGACGCTATCTTCTCTCATCCCAAACAGGTCCATTGAGCCATCGAGTAGAAGGTCAGTGTTGATGTTTCCCCCTTTCAGGCTAAGGGAAATCTTGCCGTCAAGAGACCTTGTGACTTCCTTCCAGGTGGCCCCTTGCCCATCTAATTTGGCTTCCAGCAATTTAAGCTTGCCAGTAAGGCTATTGCGGAAAATCTTCCCGAACATATTAAAAAAACCCGCAGTCCTTATATTTTTCGCAAGGAGAGAGCTTTCAAACCGGAGTTTGCCAAATTCATCCAGGGCTAATTTCCCTTGAAGTTTTACGAGGTTTTCGTTGCGGGTCCCTATGTTCAGGGAGGGGATATCCAGTTTTCCTTCACTGAACGAAACATTTCCGACAATATTCCGCAGGCGCCAGAAATCAAAATCGAACCGGCCAAGGTCGATCTCTATCATGCCGGAGCCCTTGGAGTAAAGCTTGTTGCCATTCAGGAATCTTACAAAATCAGCGTCAGTGTCCGGCAACAACTCTTCAAGATAAAGGGCCGGGCCAGAGAGTTTTAATTTTAATTTTGGGCTTTCTCCATCCGCATACCACCCGCTGAAAATAACCCTGGAACGGTCTGACGCGACCTTTCCCCGCACGACCTTGTATATATTGTCAGCAAAGCGCAGGTTAGCGCTGACGGTCACGGGCCTGGAAAAATCCTCGGGCAGGAAAACAACTTTCGTTAAATTGACCGACCCCCTAAAACTGGATTTTTCCGCCTCCTTCAGGTTGCCTTTTCCGGAAATATCGAACTTCAGTTCGCCGCCCTGAGACCCCTGGATAGACTTGAAGAATTTCGCCAGGGGTAGGATTTTTAACTGGCCGGAGGCAAGGTTCATCGTGTATTCCGGGTCGCCGATACTTTTAATATGCATCTTGCCACGCAAATAATTTTCGCCCAACCGGAAGGCCAGGTCTTCAACGTAAATAGCCCCTTCTTTTGTGACCCGTCCCGAAACAAGAAGTTTGTTAATATCGCCCTTTGGTTTTGTGAAAACCTCTTTGTACCGGTATGAAATAGGAGTCAGGTCCAGCTCGTTTTTGAAGGATAGAGCTTCCCCTCGCCCTTTCAAGTCCACATTGATTTTGGCGAGGCCTTCATATTCCAGGGAGTCAAGAAAAGGGACGCCCTTAAAATCCGCGTTGGCAAATTCGTCAGAAATTACCTGGACCCGGTAACGGACAGGGTCGGGCGAGCTGTCAAAATATTCGGCGATGATTTTTATTGGTGACCCGCCATAGCGGCCCTGGGTGGTTTCCAACCGAACCCTTTTGTCATCAAACGTGACCACGCCGGAAATATTAGACAGAGATTGAAAATTTTCATTGTGATAGATAGAAACGTTTTTCAGGGTAACAGAGCCTTTGCTCCGGATGGATTCCGGCGCGAGCGGGTTACCTTCTGAAGAATAGTCCAGCGAAACTTCTCCGCCCTGAAGGCGAACACCTTGCAAAAAATCCTTTAACTTGCCGGCAAAGGGGCCAGAAATAAATTGCGTCGCCTCCATGACCCCCAGTTTAAACTTGCCCCACACTTTTCTTAATGGAGAGTCTTTGACAAGGGTCAACTCTCCTCCAAGCTCAGAAAAAGTGTGGTCGCCAAACCGGCCAGAGAAATCCTGGAACCGGATGTCCCAAGGGTTGGGGCCGGATTTCCCCTGCCTGGAAATGCGATGAAAAAGGATCTTGCCGTTGATGTCGCTAAAGGGATATTGGATATCGCTTTGCTCAAAAGAGGTTTTGGCGACGTCAAGCTCCCCGTGGATGAACAGGTTGTCAGGCGTGTCCAGAGGCCCTTGAAAATTGATGCGGGCCGCCACCCTCCCGTTGATATTCTTGTAGGGGCCAAGGATGCGCTTGTAGTCAAGGTCGGACATTACGGTTTTAAGAGTTTGCTTTAACTGTCCCAGGTCCAGTTCGCCTTCGACAGTCCAATCCACCACCGGGTTGTCCATCAGGTCCACAATGCTCCCGCTCAGGTTTGAGATCTCGAAATTCCTGTATTGGGCTTTGCGGATATTGATGGCGCCTTCCCCGTTTTTAAGCGACATTGAACCGGTAACTTTTTGTATCTGAGGCCAGGGTTCGCCAAGGTCAACGCCTCTGAGTAAAAGGTCCGCCGATAGCAGTCTGAGGTTTTGCGGGTTGGCCAAATTGTTCAGTTGGTCAAGGGCGCCGTCGAATTTAAGCGATCTGATCTCGATGGTCCCGTCCTTGAAGCGGCGCTGGACTTCCTGGTGGGTTTCAGCATGGAATAGCATGAACGGAAGATAAAACTGGGTCTTGTTCACGCTGAACGCGCTACTGCTAACGGAAAACCTCACCCTGGGGTTATCGCTGGAAAAGTTGGAAAATCCCCCAGTCGCGTTTAAGGCAAAAGGGCCGGAGTTGTAACTCAACCTCTGAAAACTGATCGAGTCTTTATCGAAAGTATTCTCGAACTCAATCACGCCTCGGGAGGGTTTTCCCGGATCCGTGAACGCCGCTCCCCTTGATTTTGCCCGCGCTGAATACAGCAGTTTGCCGGATGATTTCAGCTTCCCGTCCAGAGTTCCAGAGAATTCGGCGGCGCCTGAAATCCAGGTTTCATTTGGGATAAACGCGAACACTTTGTCGAGGTAGGGTTCAAACTTGCGCAAAAGAATTTCTTCGACCAGGACCTTGCCATCCACAGATATGCCGCCGAGGCCCGGCATGTCCGGTATGGCCTTTAGTTTCCCAGTGAGGCGGATAATAGAAGGAGGCCCGGCGCCGTCCGCCATATTACCCTCCAGCACAAATTGCACAGAATTTTTAAAAAATGATTTTGCGACCATAAGGTCGATGTCCTGAAATTTGAGGACCGTCGGCCTGGAAGCCAGCGAAACCATATGGTCGACAAACCGGAGGACCCCTTTTCTTAAAACAATCTGATCGATGTAGGTTTGCAGGAACGGGTATTTCCCCAAACCTTTTCCGTCGGGGGACGCTGTGGCGTTGACCCCTCCAAGCCTGAACTGGCCTGCGGCGTCCCGGACAACCTCAATGGAGAAGCCTTGCACGACAATTTTTTTAATTTCTATTTTTTTATTCAGCAAAGGCAGAAGACGAAAAACCACCCATAAACTATCAGCGGTGAAATCCGGTTTCCCTCCCGATTTGCCGTGCAGGACGACATCCTGCAGTTCAAGCCCCAACCCCTCAGTAAAGCTGATTTTGGCCGTCTTGATGGAAATATCCCTGTGGGTGGCCTTCTGCAGTTCCTCCAGAACAATGCCTTTAATGTTATCAAGGTCGCTCAACTGGAGATAAAGAAGGTACCCGAGAAAAAGGATAACCAGCGACACGACAAGAAATATTGAGGAAAATAAATTTTTGCGGGATAAAGACATGAAATACCCTTGGACAATGGGCGTTACTGAAAGGGGCGCTAAATATAACCGACTATTAGATAATGAACAAAATCTCCTTTGAGGGTGGTATTTTTATTTTTACAGGTCTAAAATTAAACCAGAATATAACAGATAACTTCACATATATCATATAGTTCCGCATTATTCAATCTTAGCTGAACCTTGGCGCCCGCCAACTCGAGGTCCTGGTCGTGAAAAACAGACAGCCATCAATCATTTATGGGGTCCGCCCCCTGCAGGAAGCTTTAAAGAATCGCCAAAGAATGTGCCATAAAATAGTAGTGGACAAGGGAAAACAAAACCCCGCCATCCGCTCCATCCTGGAAATTTGCCAGTCAAGCCAGATCAAAGTTGAAACCTTGTCTCGTGGCGCCTTTCGCAAAAAATATGGGGCCTGCTCTACCCAGGGGATAGTCGGCCAATTTACCTCTAAGGAAATGCTTCATCTCGACGAACTGGTCCGCCAGGCATACCAGCAAACGGCATCGCCCACTTTGGCTATGCTCGACGGCATCCAGGACCCGCAAAACATGGGAGCCATCATCCGCTCCGCCGAAGTGTTGGGCGTCCAGGGTGTCATTATCCCCAAAAGGCGGACCGCCCCGATCAATGAAACGGTGGCCAAATGCTCAGCCGGGGCTGTCGAAAC
>SMVB01039280.1_pt1 | contig 15940 bp, 13 predicted proteins | sample 2456461 | NCBI WGS metagenome assembly SMVB01 (sample SAMN11095934, study PRJNA526329) | marine sediment metagenome | biome: Marine sediment; feature: Surficial sediment; material: Deep marine sediment; isolation source: Hadal surficial sediment | place: Pacific Ocean | collected 2014-05 | depth...
CAGCTTTTCTAAGTTTACTATTATTTTTTAGTGTAACTCTTTTTGCGCAGGATTCAACTGAAACTGAAAAAGATAAATGGAAATGGAGTTGGGAATTTGATGAGTTTGAGCAGTGGATTTATTTTGGGAAAAAAATGCCGACGATTTCACTGCTTTATGGGATTACAGAGGTTAGCAACGAAAACATATCGGATACTTTTTTTGATGCGAACTTATTAGAGCTGCAACTTGGGCATACTACACGAAAGACAAGCAGGTATGCCGAGAATATTTTAAAATATAATTTCAGATACTTATTTTTCAGTTACATATCCAGCGATTTAAATGGCGGGTCTGAAAATAATAATGAAATAAATTCCAGAAACTGGCGTTTTGGTTTTGCCGGTTCAAACGGATATGGTTATAAACTTGGCAGTGCAGCCATCATACTTTACAACTCATATTCGTACGATTGGACTAATGTTGATTTTACAAACAAAGCAACCAATGAGCCGGATCAAATAACTATGGACCGGTTTGAAGACGGAATACGATTTGGAACAAGTAATGACGGTGGAATAAAAATTGTAGCAACCTCTGTAATTTCTCTGGATGTAAATTATCAAAGGTCAATCGTATTCGAGCGACATTTGTTTTGGAAATGGGCAGGCAGTGCTGTAATTGAAGCTGTTGCAAACGGACTTCTTGATGCATTTATTAAAGAGGTATTTAAATCTTCACCTGATGCAGGACCAATTGTAAACTTCCTATTAAAGAATGCTCTGGCTTTTAGCATTTATGAACTAAGGCAGAAAAAAATGAACTGGCCGTTTCCAAGTACACCGCCGCTTTCATTTGATAGCTTTAGATTCGGGGCGGCTTTTACGTTCTAATTTTATAAAATTTATTTTAAAGAAGAAGCCATTGTGAATTGCAGATCAATAAATCGAATTTTACAGGCACTAAATTCGGAAATTCCCCCTGAATTTTTAATCCGTAATCGCTTGAAGCTCTGAATAATTTGTTTATCGCTTGTTACTTTTTTTCTTTTCATATTTAATCCAATAGTTTTGATAATAAAATAGCCAGATAGTAGAACACATGATTTTTCCAATTATTGTACCTTGCAAATAAATCTGAAATTCTATTTCGGAGAGAATTAATTCGAATTGAAAATATTTACTATATTATCAACATTATTTTTATTTAATTTTGTACCGCACAAAAAATTAATGCATTAATTTAATTGGAGGCACTATGGTAACCGGATTGCAAAACCAGGGATCCTCAAACCAACCAATGTCTATCGGGGATTGGATAATCACATTTATCATTACCTATATTCCGCTTGTCGGATTTATCATGCTTTTTGTTTGGGCTTTTGGAGACGGAACCCATCCAAGCAAAAAAACCTGGGCGCAGGCAACTTTAATACTGATGGTAGTAGGTGTAATTCTGGCAATTATCTTTTTCGGTATTATTGCGAGTATAATTGACGGTGTTTTTAGTGGATATCAGCAGGCGGTTTAACTTTGTTCGAAATAATTTCTTTACTCATATAATTTATATGTTAAGAAATTTAAAAGTAAGTGGTATTTTTTATTGGGACGAAAAAATATTTTTTAAAAATAATCAAGAAATTATATGGAAGAACTAACAAAAGAAATTCAAACTATATTTACAGCTTACGGATTAATAGTGCTTGGCGCATTAGCCACTCTTGTTCTCGGGATATGGATTGCCAAATGGTTAGCAAAAACATCCGGTAAATTACTTGATAAACGCAGCGTTGATCCTACGCTTACTAAATTTGTAACCAGCCTGCTTAAGATCACTTTAATTACTTTTGTGATTATTTCAGCAATTAGCCAGGTCGGTATGGAAACAACTTCATTCATTGCTATTATTGGTGCTGCCGGGTTAGCAATCGGTTTTGCCTTACAGGGATCTCTTTCAAACTTTGCTTCCGGTGTAATGTTAATAATATTTAAACCGATTAAACTTGGTGATTATATTGAAGGGGGTGGAGCTTCCGGTACGGTTGAAACGATCGGAATATTCGTAACTACTCTTGTAACACCCGATAATAAGGTGATAATTATCCCGAACTCAAGTCTTACAGGCAGTAATATTGTTAATTACTCTGCGAAAGATACCCGCCGTGTTGATATGGTTTTTGGTATTGGTTACGGTGATGATATTGACAAGGCGAAAAATGTTATTAAATCAGTTATTGATAATGATTCGCGCATTCTTGAAGATCCTGCACCGAAAATTGTAGTTTCAGAACTGGCTGACAGCAGCGTGAACTTTAATGTTCGCCCATGGGTAAACAGAGGCGATTACTGGGGAGTTTACTTCGATGTAACAGAACAGATCAAAAAGAAATTTGATGAACAAAATATCTCTATTCCATTTCCACAAAGAGATATTCATATGTATCAGGAGAAGTAATTAACTGAAGTAATTTATGATGGAAGAACGTCATCCTTATTCTGCAACGCTTTTAATTTATTGTGAAGATCGGAGTGGAATCATTTCCGCGGTTACTGATTTTATTAATGAACATGATGGGAACATAATTTATTTAGATCAATACGTTGATGCTGAAGAGAATACTTTCTATATGAGAATTGAGTGGGAACTTGAAAAGTTTATTATTTCACCCGATAAGATAGATCTGATTTTCAAAGAAAGTTTAGCAAAGAAATTTCGGATGAGTTACAGATTGTATTTTTCCGATGAGAAAATCAGGATGGCGCTTTTCGTTTCTAAGTTACCGCATTGTCTGTACGATATTCTTTCACGCTGCCAATCAGGTGAATGGGATGTTGAAATACCGCTTATTATAGGTAATCACGAGTATCTAAAACCGGTAGCCGAAAAGTTTGGAATCGATTTTTATCATTTCCCTATCACTCCTGAGAATAAGCGAGAACAGGAAGAAAGGGAGATTGAGTTATTAAAATCATTAAATATAGATTTCATTGTTCTTGCCCGGTATATGCAAATAATAACGGATGATTTTATTAAAAACTTTCCTGAAAGAATCATAAACATCCACCATTCATTTCTTCCGGCTTTCCCCGGAGCCAAACCGTATCATTCGGCTCATAAAAGAGGAGTTAAAATAATTGGTGCTACCAGCCACTACGTTACTGCCGATCTTGATGAAGGACCGATTATTGAGCAGGATATTGCAAGAGTTACACATAACGATTCCGTAAAAGATCTGATAAGGAAAGGCAGAGACCTGGAAAAAATAGTTCTTTCAAGAGCAATACACAATCACTTTAAGCGAAAAACTCTTGTGGATAAAAACAGAACTATTGTGTTTAATTAGACAATCTGCCGTTCATAAAATAATTTTTGTCGTTTGTGCAGAATTGTCTTAGTTTTATTTATTCAACCGTTTTATTTTAATATTTATTCATCATTCAATCTAAGTTTATTATTTAAACAAATTAAATTAAAAGGAGGGAAGAAGATGATAAAAACTTATAAATTCTTTTTTATAATTGTATTAGTACTGTTAACAGGAGTTAATCTGCAGGCTCAGAAGTATGGGATTGAAAGTAAAACTCTTGAAAACGGTCTTGATGTAATTGTAATCAATAATCCCGCAGTACCGCTTGTAACAGTTGAGATAGACGTAAAGAACGGTGCGTATACGGAATCACCGGAGTACGATGGTCTTTCACACCTTTATGAACATATGTTCTTTAAGGCAAACTCCAAAATTCCGAACCAGGAAGCTTATATGGAAAGACTGCGTGAGCTTGGTGCAACCTTTAACGGGACTACAAGCGAAGAAAGAGTTAATTACTTCATTACCGCACCGAAGGACAGCCTGGAGGAATCAATTCAGTTTATATATGATGCGATTACCTCGCCACTTTTTTTAGAGGAGGAACTGATAAACGAAAGACCAATTGTAACAGGTGAATACGATAGGAATGAAGCTAACCCGTTCTTTCATCTTAATAAAGCAGTTGCCCAAAAAGTCTGGTGGAAGTACTACAGCCGTAAAAATGTAATTGGTGACAGGGATATTATTCTATCTACTCCTCCGGAAAAAATGCGGATCATACAGAATAGATTTTACGTTCCCAATAATTCTGCATTAATTCTTGCCGGAGATGTTACACCTGATGAAGGTTTTGCATTAGCGGAAAAAATATTTTCGAAATGGGAAAGAGCAGAAGATCCATTTAAGAAATATAAGATCCCTGAGCATCCGCCTATACCCGAAAACGAGGTGGTAGTAGTTAAGCAGCCGGTAAATGCTATTACTTTGGAATATGTGTGGCATGGTCCCAGTGTTGGTAAAGATCCAAAATCAACTTACGCAGCTGATGTTCTCTCATTTATACTTAGCCAGCAAACATCAAAGTTTCATAAAAATCTTGTAGAAAGCGGATTATCTTTCTGGGTTAACTTTGGTTATTATACACTTAATCACGTAGGTCCAATCACATTATTTGCACAAACATCGCCGGATAATTTTGATGCCTGCCAGAAAGCTTTGTTCGAAGAATTGGAGAAAATGACTGATCCGAATTACTTTACCGATGAGCAATTGGAAAATGCTAAAACAATCCTTGCAATTAATGAACAGTATGCCAGAGAAAGAGCTTCACAGTTTGCTCACACAGTTGGTTTCTGGTGGGCTATTGCAGGACTTGATTACTATATGAATTATCTGGATAATCTTAAAAAAGTAAGCCGTGAAGATATAAAAAACTATCTGGAGACCTATGTTATGGATAAGCCTTATGTATTAGGTGTGCTTGTATCACCCGAACAGGCTGAAAAAGTTGAATTGATACTCAACATAAAGGAAGGAGAATTGAAAGATGAAACCAACAATTAATAAAACTCTAATTTTACTTTTAAGTTTAATACTCACATCACTCGTTATTGCACAGAATGTACAATCATTTAATGTAAACGGATTAAAAGTTATCTTCAAACAAAATAAAGCAAATGATATTATTGCTGTAAATCTTTACTACAAGGGAGGGGTGGCTAAACTCAATGCAGATCAGGCAGGGATAGAATCACTAACTCTCGTTGTTGGCTTAAAAGCTTCAAAAAACTATCCGAAGGATAAGTTAAACGCAGAGCTTGAAAGAATGAACACAATTATTAATACAAATTCCAATCTTGATTACTCAAACATTAATCTCCTTTGTGTAAAACAAAATTTTAAGAAGTCGTGGAATATTTTTTCTGATGTTGTTTTAAACCCTATGTTTGATGAACAGGATCTGAACCTGGAAAGAGAAAAACTTATTTCCGCTGTTAAGCAGGTAAATGATAACCCCGATGCGTATTTACAAAAGATAGTAAATAATGAATTTTATGTAGATCATCCTTACTCAGTTGAAGTGAACGGTACTGAGGAAACACTTTCATCCTTTACTACCGAAGATCTCAAGACATATTACTCCGGTCTTCTGAACACTTCAGGTCTGTTATTGGTTGTTGTAGGGAATACAGATAAAAGTGAATTGGAATCTATGGTAAAAGAATCCTTTGGAAATCTCCTCGAAGGCAGCTTTGTTCCACAGATACCTCCGATGGTGGTAATAAAAGAACCATCTATAAAAATTATTTACAGAGAACTCCCAACCAATTATATTCAGGGATCTTATTCCGCACCCGGAAGAGGTACTAAGGAAGGCTACACAATGCTTATAGCAAATTCAATACTCAGGGACAGAGTTTGGGAAGAGGTTAGAACTAAAAGAAGCTTGTCTTATGCACCGTCCTCATTTTACAGAACAAACTTTTCCAACTACGGTGCAATTTACGTTACAGCAGTTGATCCCGATACAACAATCAAAGTGATGATACACGAACTTGATCGATTAAAAAATGAACCAATTTCTGATAAAGAATTGAAAAATAAAGTAAGACAGTTCATTACATTTTATTACTTAGGGAATGAAACAAATCAAGCCCAGGCAAATGCTTTGGCTTTTTATGAACTTGCCGGTATTGGATATAAGGGAGTTGGTGATTTTTTAAAAGAGGTTAATAAAGTAAATTCAAAAGATATTCAGGATGTTGCTAAGAAGTATATGAAGAACTTACAGTTTGTGCTGATTGGTAATCCGGAATCTCTTGAAGTAAAGAGTTTTATGTATTGATAATGATCATTCAAAGTCCCTTTGTTCTTGCAAGGGGACTTTATTTTTTCCTTTGACACTTAATAATAATTTCATCAACTCTTCCGCTGCGTTCGCAGCAACTTTTTTAATCAATTCGCGGTCAGTTTCATCACCGACTTCGTAGGTAACTGCCGGCGCATTAAATGTTTTTTGTATCCATCTATCTGATGTGGGGGAAGAAATTTTTGATAATGTATCGATGATGGCTACATGATAGTCCGGAAGTTTGTTTTGAAGATTAGTAAGCCACTCTTTCATTAATGAATAATTTTCTTCAGCTTTTCTTTTATCAGATTCAGTGGAATTCTCATCAATCGTGCTTTCTAAGGATAAAATATAGAAAACATCTTTTTGTGTTGAGTGAAAATCAATGTAAAATATAATATTGCCACCTGTGGAAACTATTTTATTCACTTCATCCTTCACAACTTTTGGTTCCGCTTGATTGAAGTTTACCCAGTCGCGGTTCAGATCCACCCCGTGAATGTTATGCCGCCAATGTCCGTTGTCAACACCATCGGGATTAACAAGCGGAATCACCACCACATTAAATCTTTTTCTGAATTCACTGCAAATTTCTGAGCTGCCTGCAATGGTTTCAACAAATGATTTTAGCGCAAAAAAGCCGGTTACTTCAGGCAGATGTTGTCTTCCGATAAATATTAGATAATCATTGCTGTTAGCCGATTCGGAAATCATTAATTCATTAATTGATCTCCCTTCGGAAGAAGCGCCAATTACTTTTTTATCAACATAGGGCAATTCTGCGATCTCGTCTTCCCACCTTTCATAAACGGATGATGTAATCAACTCCTGGGCAGAAAACCACAGCGTATCCTGCCCAATTGATAATTTTAATGAAGCAAATTTTTTTGATGTATCAATTTCAATTAGCGTGGTATCGAAAGCTGTCCATTCAATTCCATCATTACTTATTTTGGGAATGTAGCGGTGTGTTCCATCATTGTAAATCAGGTTCAGGGTGATGTCCTGTTGTTCGTCTGCCCAAATTTTAAAAGCGTACCATGCAGAACTATTTATTGGTGCATTCTCCGGAGAAATTACGGCAGTATAAATCGAATCATTAACCTGAAAGAAGTCATTCAGTCTTGCACCTTCGAATTCATTGCTTACATGCAGATCGGTATTATTAAAATGATATGTCCTTTTTAGCTGAGGGGTAATTTCTTTATCAGTTGTAATAGTGGAACCGGGTGGGTCGTAAGCTAATCCTTTTATTTCATTGTCTTTTTTTGTGCACGCAGCGACCACTAATACGGCGAATAGAATTGCAGTAGCCAGTAAAAATTTTATCCATGGAAAATTTTTAATTATAATGTTACACATTCTGTTTAACCATGCCTGATGGAAATTATATCTCCATCCTGAACAATATAATCTTTACCTTCAAGCCGCCAGTGTCCATTCTCCTTTGCACTAGCAAATGAACCATCGGCGATAAAATCATCATAGTGAACAACTTCCGCACGAATGAACTTATTGAAGAAGTCTGTATGAATTTCGCCGGCAGCTTCCTGCGCATTCATCCCCTTTTTTATAGTCCATGCACGGCATTCATCTTCTCCAACAGTAAAGAATGAATGGAGCCCTAACAGATCATACGACGATCTGATGATACTATCCAGCGCTGATTGCTTAATTCCGTATTCTTTCATAAAGATTGCTGTGTCTTCTTCAGACAGTTCAGACATTTCCATTTCAATCTGCCCAAAAAATGTTAGTGCTTTTGTATTTGCACTTAGTTTCTTCTTTACTAATTCATCTAAAAAGCTATCTGCAAGATTAATCTGATTTTCATCCAGGTTTAAAGCAATAAGCATCGGCTTTGCCGATAGAAGCTGATAGGATCGGAGTATTTTAATCTCATCGATAGAAAAATGTTCTTCTCTTAGGGGGGTTTCTTTCTCCAATATTTCATTACATTTATCTAATACAGGTAGTTCACGTTTCAACTGTTCATCCTTTGTTTTCATTATCTGCTTTTTAATAGATCCAAGTCTTTTTTCAACAATTTCCATATCGGAGATAATAAATTCAGTTTCAAATGAACCTACATCACGCAGCATATCAATAGAATTATCCGGGTGAGGTACAGCATTATTTTCAAATAGACGAACAACTTGTATCAGCGCATCGTTGGTTTTTACTTTGCCTAAAAAGTTGGTTGTAAATTTTGTTGATCCAGACTCACCTTTTTTCAATCCAACCACATCTATTACTTCAATCGTTGCTTTTACTTTCTTTTTGGGATTAAATATCTCTGTCAGCTTATCCAATCTATCATCAGGTACTTTAATTACTGCCTGATGCGATTCAGCTTTGGTTAATACTGCCGGATCAATGTGGGTTTTGGTTATTGTCTGAAAAAGTGTTGATTTACCCGAAAAGGGAAGTCCTACGATTCCTATTTGCATAGATGCCTCTTATTTACGTGAATTGCTTTTCTAAATATAAGAAAGTTTAAAAGAGCATTATTTTTTATATTTAATGTGATGATATACTGTAAGGTAAACGATTTTTTGATTCCCAATAGACTAGTAAAATTTGTTATATTAAGTTAGATGTTGTAATTAGAAATAATGGGTATGAAAAAAAAATGAAAATAGCAAAACGAATAATTGTTTTAATCATTTCACTTTCCGCGCTTTTTATTTCCTGCAGTACTGTTCCATTAACGGGCAGATCACAGCTTAATTTGATTTCAAATAGTGAAATGCTCACAATGAGTTTTCAGCAGTATGATGCGTTTCTAAATGAAATTGAATTAAGTACAAATAAAAGTGAAGTTGAAATGGTAAAACGTGTCGGTGGCAATATTCAGCATGCTGTTGAAAAATATATGAAAGAGAATAACTTATCCGATCGTTTAGATGGTTACCATTGGGAATTTAATCTTGTTGAAGACAGTCTTATAAATGCCTGGGCAATGCCGGGCGGCAAAGTTGTAGTGTACACAGGTATTTTAGCCATCACACAAAATGATACCGGACTTGCTGTTGTATTAGGTCATGAGATAGCACACGCAATAGCAGAACACGGAAATGAAAGAATGAGTCAGGAACTACTTAGGCAAGCTGGGGCGATTAGTTTAATGGTAGCAATGAACAATGAGCCTGCACAAACAAAAGCATTATGGCTTGGAATTTATGGAGTAGGAACACAGGTTGCTATAATGCTGCCTTACAGTAGAACTCACGAGAGCGAAGCTGATCGTCTTGGATTAACATTTATGGCAATGGCTGGATATGATCCTCATACGGCTCCTGAATTCTGGGAAAGAATGTCTTCAAGTAAAGAAGGAGGAGCGCCGCCGGAATTTTTAAGCACACATCCATCGGATGAAACAAGGATAAAAGATCTAAAGTCCTGGATACCTGAAGCTATGAAGTATTTTAAGAAATAATAAAATTAAATACTAGTTAATAAAGATATAATTTTAGCAAACTGAAACTTACGACCGTAATACAATATTACTCATACTCATCCCAGCTTTTAATTTTTAGATCCTCCGATTTGTATTGTTTCAGCGATTTTATAAATCGTTTTGTTGCCTGCACATTTGTAAACAGCGGAATATTCATATCAACTGCTTTTCGGCGTATTATGTAATGTCGGTCAAGTTCCAATTTTTCAGCAGATTTGGGGATGTTTATTACCAGATCAATTTTCCCATCGTCTAAATATGACAAAACATCCGGCTCTTTATTGTCGAATGGTCTGTATAGAATCTCCATGTCAAGGTCATTCAACTTGTAATAATCAGCAGTTCCTTTTGTACCGTAAAATTTCAATCCCATCTTTTTAAGGGTAATCAACTCTTCTAATAATTCAGCTTTGTTTTTTAATGTTCCTGTGGATAGCAATACTGCTTTTCGTGGAATCCTTTTACCTGTCGATAACATACTTTTAAGGAATGCTTCATTAAAATCATCACCAAGGCAGGCAACCTCGCCAGTTGAAGACATCTCAACTCCTGTTACCGGATCGGATCCTTTTAATCTTGTGAATGAGAACTGAGATGCTTTAACACCAACATAATCCAAATCGAAAGATGATTTATCGATCTTTTCAACTTTTTCGCCTAACATCAATCTTGTGGCAATATCAATAAAATTTATTTTTAATGTTTTTGATACAAAGGGAAAGCTCCTCGATGCCCGAAGATTGCACTCAATTACTTTTACATCGTTATCTTTTGCGATGAACTGCATATTAAACGGACCGGATATTTCAAGTTCCTTTGCAATTTTTTTTGTTATAAGTTTAACTCTGCGCATCGTTTCAAGATACGTCCGTTGAGGCGGAAGAACGATGGTTGCATCGCCTGAATGTACGCCTGCATTTTCGACATGTTCGGCAATTGCATAACAGAACAATTCTCCGTTGTTTGCCACAGCATCAACTTCAATTTCTTTTGCATCTGTTATAAACTTGCTGATAACAACGGGATGCTCAGTATTCAACTCCGTTGCTTTTTTAAGATATAATTCTAATTCATCCTCTGAAAGGACAATGCTCATTGCAGCGCCGCTTAAAACATAACTCGGTCTTATTAAAACAGGGAAGCCCACTTTATTAGAAAAACTCTTGGCAGCTTTCAGCGTTGTAACCTCTTCCCATTCCGGCTGATCAACACTAATCTTATCAAGGATTTGCGAAAACTTGTGCCGGCTTTCTGCATTATCAATTTGGATTGGTGAAGTTCCCAATATATTTATACCTTCATTATGCAATTTCATTGCGAGATTATTCGGTATCTGTCCACCTGTTGAAACAATAACTCCCGCAGGATTTTCAATATCAAAAATATCCAGCACTCTTTCAAGCGTTAGTTCCTCAAAATAAAGTTTATCACATATATCATAATCAGTACTGACTGTTTCGGGATTACAATTTATCATTATCGATTTTTTCCCGCTCCTGTTAATCGAGTTAACAGCAGTTACACAGCACCAGTCAAACTCAACGGAAGAACCGATTCTGTAAGGACCACTGCCAAGCACAGCTATCTGATTTTTTTGAGCAAGTTCAATATCATTTTCAATTCCGTGATATGTTAAATAAAGATAGTTTGTTTGAGCAGGATACTCTGCTGCAAGAGTATCAATTTGTTTTACAACGGGAACCACTCCCTAACTCTTTACGATAATTTCTAACAACAATTTCATCGGTGTTAGTTAAAACACCAATCTGTTTATCTGAAAATCCATTTTGCTTTGCTTCCATCATCAACTCTTTATCAATCTTACCAAGAGGTTTGCTTTTCATTTTTTTCTCGTTGTCAACAATGTTTTTCATCTTATACAAAAACCATTTTGTAATTTTTGTTAGATGATGAATTTGGTCAATGGAGTAATTATTTTGCAGTGCTGCAGCAATTGCAAAATTTCTTTTGTCAGTTGGTTCGGAAAGTTCTTTTTCAAGATCATCATACTGTCCGGCGTATGCCGGGTTGCCAACGAATCCATTCAATCCTACATCAAGCATACGAATTGATTTTTGGAGAACTTCTTCAAAGCTTCTCCCCAAACTCATTACTTCCCCGACTGATTTCATCTCAGAGCCAAGCCGGGTACTTACCTGCTGGAATTTCTGCAAATCCCATCGTGGAAATTTTAATGCAACATAATCAAGAGCAGGTTCAAAACAGGCGGATGTTTGTTGTGTAATATCATTTTCAATTTCATTTAATGCATAGCCGAGTGCAAGTTTAGTGGCAATGAGCGCCAATGGGTAACCGGTTGCTTTTGATGCAAGCGCCGAACTTCTGCTGAGGCGAGCATTTACTTCTATTATCCTGTAATCATCAGAGTTTGGATCAAGAGCGTATTGTATATTACACTCTCCAATTATGCCAATGTGTCTTATGAGCTTTATACCAATGGATCGGAGTTTAAAATTTTCTTTTGCTGTTAGAGTTTGAACCGGCGCAATAACAATGCTATCTCCGGTATGTATTCCCATGGGATCAATATTTTCCATTGAGCAGATTGTTATGCAGTTATCGAATTTATCTCTTACAATTTCAAACTCAACTTCTTTCCATCCTGCTAACGATTCTTCTATTAATATTTGATCTGCAAACTTGAATGCCTTTTCAGCTTTTTCGATCAACTCTGTTTTATTATCAACTATTCCCGAACCCAATCCACCAAGAGCATACGCAATCCTAACCATTACAGGATAACCGATTTTATCGGCAACCGAAATGGCTTCCCGGACATTTTTTGCCGTATTACCTTTTGCTACTTTTAATCCGATGTCGATGCACTTTATTGAAAACAGAGATCTATCTTCGGTGTCAATGATTGCTTCAATTGGAGTACCTAAAACTTTTATATTAAATTTATCGAGTATACCTTTATTAAAAAGCTCAACCCCAACATTTAATGCTGTTTGTCCTCCAAACTGAAGAAGAATACTATCAGGTTTTTCTTTTTCGATTACTCTTACAACTGATTCAAAAGTAATGGGAATGAAATAAACCTTATCCGCAAATCCTTCCGATGTTTGGATCGTTGCAATGTTTGGATTAACCAGAACACTTGTTACCCCGTCTTCTTTTAGTGCTTTAATTGCCTGGCTGCCGGAGTAATCAAACTCACCTGCCTGTCCTATCTGTAGTGCCCCGGAACCAAGTATTAATACTTTTTTTGGTTTATTTTTTCTTATCATCAAATTGCCCGAATAAACATGTCAAAAATAAACTCGGTGTCATCAGGTCCCGGTGATGCTTCGGGATGAAATTGTGCAGCGAAAAAAGGTTTGGAAATATGAAGCAATCCTTCGTTAGTTTCGTCGTTATCATTTATAAACCATTCTCTCCAATCCAGTGGTAAACTATCAGAGTGCACAGCATAACCATGATTTTGTGATGTAATATAACTTCGTTTTGTACCCATTTCATTGCACGGTTGGTTTAAACCGCGGTGACCATATTTTAATTTATAAGTATCAGCCCCGGCAGCTAACGCAAGAATTTGCGAGCCCAGACAAATACCAAGTACGGGCATATTCTTCTCCATTACTATTTGTGCATTTATAATGGTTTGCTCATTCATTTTAGGATCTCCCGGTCCATTTGATATCAACACACCATCTGCATTGATATTTAAATAATTGTAATTGTATGGAACTCTTATAACTGTAATATTTCTTCCAAGAAATGCACGTATTATATTATTTTTTGTTCCGCAATCAACAAGAATAATTTTCTTCTTTCCCGCGGAATACTCTATTGTTTCATTAGTACTTACTTCCTCAACCAAATTTAATTTATTGGGGTCTTCAAAATTTATAGCTTTATTTTCATCAATAATTATTTTTCCGGACATTGTACCCTTCTCACGGAGTTTTCTTGTAAGTGCTCTCGTATCAATTCCGGTTATGGCAGGTATCTTTTCTTCCTTAAGCCAATCTGCCAACGACCTTACAGCAGACCAATGTGAATATTCATCTGAATAATTTGCCACAACTAATCCTCTGCAATGAATTTTATCCGACTCGTAATATTTTAACAATCCGTATTCTTTTTCTTTTGATGGAACACCGTAATTTCCAATAAGAGGATATGTGCAGACAAGAATTTGCCCTCTGTATGATGGATCTGAAAGAGTTTCCGGATACCCGACCATTCCAGTGTTAAAAACAACTTCGCCATTTACATTTCCCCCAAAGCCGAAACTATAACCGGAGAATTCAGAGCCGTCTTCTAATATAAGTTTTGCTTTTATTTTTTTTGTCATGTTTCAGTTTTGATAAAAAAATAGCCACTCAGTTGAGTGGCTTTTAAATACTCATAAAATTAATATGGGTTATGCTTTTTGTATTTTTCAATTATTTTTCATTTTAGTTAGATAAATATATGGATGAAGAAATTTAGTTTCAAATACTTCAGCAAGATATTGTTATTTTATTTCTGATTGAATATGAAAATTGCCTTAAAATTTAAGAATTTTAGTAGTGGAAAAAATGTTTTGAACAGTTTTAAAAAATATGAGATGAATATAACTAAAAAGAAAATATAGATAATATTGTAAATTTGATTAAAGATTTTTCAAATTTAATAGAGAAGAAAACTACTAATGAAAACATTAAAAATATTGTTTCTTGTTTTGTTGCCGGTAATTTTATTTTCCGGCTGTTTAAAGGTTAATACAAAAATAAACATTAATAAAGACGGTAGCGGTACTATTGAAGAACAGGTGCTGATGAGTGATGCTGTTGTTTTAATGATGAATGAGTTTATGAGTTCATTTCAGGATTCAACAAATACACCCGAAGAGTTCAAATTATTCAAGGAGGATGAACTTAAAGATAAAGCTGCCGAATATGGAACGGGCGTAAAATATGTATCTGGTGAAGAGGTTAATATAAAGGGATGGCAAGGTTACAATGCTGTATATTCATTTGAGGATCTGAATAAAATAAAAATGGAAACCGATCCTAATAGAAAAGTAGAAATGGGTATAAATGAGAGTACTGAGAAGAACGAATATTTCAATTTTAAATTTATTCCCGGAGATGTAAGTGAACTGATTATTGATAGACCTGAGTTGGAGACCGGTGGTGAAGAAGAAACCTACAAGGAATCTGAATCTGATGAAGAAGGATTGGACGATAATTTAATTAAAATGATGGATGGGATGAGTGTTACAATTTCGTTGGTTATTAATGGCGACATAGTTGAAACTAATGCAACCTTTGTCGATGGCTCAAAAGTGACGCTGCTTGATATAGATTTTGGTAAACTATTGAAGAATAAAAACAGCCTGGAATTGTTAGAAAAAAATCCACCTAAGAATTTGGATGAAATGAAAGAAATAATTAAAAATGTTCCCGGAATTAAATTGGAATTGCAGAAACCGGTTTCAATTAAATTTAGATGAATATGCTTTATGTTTTGATTTATCTCAAATCTTAGCAGTCAAAGATCCAAACGCATCGAAAATTATCATCACAATTAAAGCACTTAATATTATCTGAAAATATTTTCTCTTCCAGGTGAATTATAATTAAAGTAATTTCTCTCATTTATGATTAATATTGTATAAATTATACAATAATAATTTTGAAATGCAAACATTCACGTATTCATTTATATTCAAGATAATTTTCCGTTTCGGAAACGTTTTCATTACGCTGTTACTCTCAATTTATTTAGTACCGGTTATCTTTTATATCGATCAGAATAAACTTCTTATTTTCCCGCTGATTATTTCATTAATAATTCTTTATATAACAAACAGAAACCATTTTTTTTATTATAAGCTCCTTCCCTATGAAATAAAAGCTAATGAAGAAAAATTGATCTGCTCAAATTTCCTGTTCTCTAAAAAAATTATTACAATTTACTACAAAGATATTGATATGCTGAAAGGCGGTGTATTTAGTGGTAAATCATCGGGAGTGATGAAGGTGAGTGACAGTAAAAGTAATTTACAAATTGGTTTTTCACCGAAAATAAATAATTCGGAAAAGCTTATTGCCTTAATTCTAAGTAAGGTTTCTAAGGAATTATACAGTGAAGTTATAAAGAATATAACTGAAAAAAGACATAGAAAAAAAACTAATCCAAAATAAATTTATTATCAATGAAAATAGCAGTATTACTTTCCGGCGGGGTTGATAGTTCAGTAGCACTAAGATTACTTAAGGATCAAGGTCATAATCTAACAGCGTTCTATCTAAAAATCTGGCTGCAAGATGAGTTTTCTTTTTTAGGCGATTGCCCGTGGGAAGAAGACCTGAAGTTTGCAAGAGAA
>SMVB01142869.1_pt1 | contig 15939 bp, 13 predicted proteins | sample 2456461 | NCBI WGS metagenome assembly SMVB01 (sample SAMN11095934, study PRJNA526329) | marine sediment metagenome | biome: Marine sediment; feature: Surficial sediment; material: Deep marine sediment; isolation source: Hadal surficial sediment | place: Pacific Ocean | collected 2014-05 | depth...
AAATGATTCCTGATATTGTTAAAGATATTATTACCGAAGTTGAAAAATCAGACTATGACAGAGGTCATTTTAAAACATTTGGTGATTTTAGTTTGAACTTTGAGTTTGTTTACTATGTTTTAAGTCCGGATTATGCAACTTATATGGATACGCAGCATAATATAAACATGAAGATATTCAATAAGTTCAAAGAGGAGGGAATTGAGTTTGCCTATCCTACGCAATTAGTGTATGTGAACAAAGCTGAATCCGGCGTAAATGACTTAACCGCTGTGACATAAACAGGTAAATAAAGAAATTCTATTTTTTAGTAACTATATTCCATAACAAAGGCGAACCATTATGATTCGCCTTAATATTAATCCCGGTTATACATTTACAAATCAGTATTTGTATTGGTCTTTAACTTTATCCATTTCATGTTCGCCTTCCTGCATCATCTCCCAAGGATTCATATCAGTATTCCAGGTATCTGCTTTTATTTTCATCGAACCATCATCCTGTTTTTCCCAAACAGTCATAAATTTACCGTGGTCATCGATTGAACCCATTTCCGGCATATCCATTGAAATAGTGTATGTCCCAATCTCAATAGCAATATTGCCTTCAACAATTACATCTGTTGCGGTTAATTCAAATGCTGTTACCTTCTTGCCCATCTGACGTTGCTGCTTATGTGATTCCCTCATAGCGTCAAGGCCTCGCAGCATTGGTTGATAGCTTGGCATTGAAATAGGATTTTCAGCGTAATAGCTGAGCATTCCTTCGAGGTCATTATCAACCATCATTTTTGAGAATTTTTTGTTCAATTCATTGAACTTTGCTTTCATATCAGCTTCGCCCTGTGCATAAAGCTGCGATGCAACAATTAGTATTGCAACACAAATTAGAAAAAAGTTTTTCATTGGTGCCTCCAAATAAATTGTTAAATATAACTTAATAATATTGAGAATTGTTATGTCCCCTTTCTCATCAGAATTTATACTTAAATATTACAAATTGTTCATTTGAAGTCAAGAGCGAATTGCTAAAAATTGTTGCTTATTATTCCTGATTACTATATGTAATTAAAATAAAAGTAAAAAATCGCTAACTTTTGGTTAATAATTTATTGAGAAGATAAATGATTAAAAAAAGAATGATAATCAAAGAACTTAAAGTGATTGTTGCAGATGTAATTCGGGAAGCACATGATAGTGCAACATTAATTCTTTTTACAGGGAATGACAGTTTAGCTTGACAACTTTGGTGTTCCTAAAAAGAAAATTAAAAAAGAGAGTTACGGCTAAAATAATTATTTCATAATAAGAAAGGGTAAATATGAGCAATCAAGAAAAACCGGAAATCGGTTCAGTTAGTTGGTTTGACCTTACTGTTCCAAATGCAGAGGAAGTGCGGGACTTTTACAGCAAAGTTATCGGGTGGATATCTGAACCTGTATCAATGGCAAAAGGAGAATATGAAGATTACAATATGAAAGCACCTGAAAGTGATTTAACCGTAACGGGCGTTTGCCATGCTAAAGGTGTTAATGCAGATCTTCCTGCAACGTGGCTGCTTTACATAACCGTTGAGAACATTGATAAAAGCATCAAAGAATGTAAAGCAAATAGTGGGAAGATAATTGTTGAATCGAAGGATATGGGTAATTACGGAAGGTATTGTGTTATAGAAGATCCGGCAGGCGCGGTTTGTGCATTGTTTGAACCGGCATAACACAACCACTTGAGCAGCATAGTATAAATCGAACTTTATATGTTTATCTCCTTCCGGATTATAATAATAATGCAAATGGAAATTTAGATATTTTTACAAATAAAATTTGTGATCTTATAATTGATCAATTAATAAAGATTAATTTTTTCCGCGGGTGGATTTAAATATCACCCTAAAACAATTATTACCACAAATAAAATAATCTATTAAGATTATTCAAATTAAATTTTAAGAACTTTTCATCCTTTTCAATTTTCTGCTTCGCTTTTTTGCTTTTCTTTTGAAGCTTTTCAACAGCATTTTTTAAGTTATCCAGAAACCTCCTCCAGGTATTGTTTTACATATGTATAATTGAACTTAAATAAACACTAAATAAAAATCATCATTTTAAACAAGATTTGTAGTAACTGTAATACTAAGATTGAAATGACATTTTTATTGCGTAATTACATTTTTTGGTTGCTAACTATTTTAGATAGTGGGTAACTCTTAATTGCACTTCCTCTTTAATATTTATAATTTCTATTTCATTATTCAAAATCTTGAATCCGGAGGAATATATGATCATCTCAAAATTTTACCTTTTTAAACCTGCTTTTATCATTTCAATTATTTTAATCTTTTTCATTCAATCATTCGCACAGCAGAGTATTCGAACTCCAGAGGAATTTTTTGGTTTTAAACCCGGAACAGATAGAATGCTTTTTAATTATGAAGAAATGATATCATATTTCCAAAAACTTGATGAGGCATCGCCAAAATTGAAACTAATTGAAATTGGCAAAACACCATTAGGAAGACCAATGTATATAGCATTTATCTCCTCAGCCGAAAACATAAATAACCTTAATAAGTTAAAAAATATTAATAAAGAGCTGGCTCTGAATCCTGATCTAAGTAATAGCTCAAGAGAAAAATATTTTGCCGATGGAAAGGTTTTTATCCTCGGTGCGTTATCTATGCATTCCGGCGAGGTTGGTCCGAGCCAGGCAGCACCGCTCATTGCTTATGATCTGATAACATCGGATGATACCGGAGTTATTAATTATATGAATGATGTTGTTTATATGATGGTTCCCTGTCATAATCCTGATGGAATGGACATGATTGTTGAGCATTATAAAAAGTATAAAGACACTAAATACGAAGGCAGTTCAATGCCGGGGGTTTATCATAAATATATCGGGCACGATAATAACCGTGACTTTGTAACTCTTACACAGGAAGATACAAAAGCTATCGCGCGGATTTATAATCTTGATTGGTTTCCCCAGGTGCTGGTTGAAAAGCATCAAATGGGATACAGTGGTCCGCGCTATTTTGTTCCTCCAATGCACGATCCTATAGCCGAAAATGTTGATGCGGGTATTTGGAACTGGACAGGTGTATTCGGTTCAAACCTAATTACGGATATGACAAAGGCCGGTCTTAAAGGCGTTTCCCAGCATTACTTGTTTGATGATTACTGGCCGGGATCAACCCAAACTGCAATATGGAAAGGTGTAATAGGATTTTTAACCGAATGTGCTTCTGCAAATTATGCAACTCCGTTATTCATCGAACCAAATGAACTTAGTGTTTACGGTAAAGGACTTTCGGAATATGAAAAAAGTATAAATATGCCCCGCCCCTGGCCTGGCGGCTGGTGGCGATTAGAGGATATTGTTGAGTACGAAGTAGTTTCAACAAATTCAATTATTAAAACAGCATCTTTGCACCGGAATGAAATTCTTAGATTCAGAAATGATCTGTGTAAAAATGAAGTTGAGTTGGGCAAAACATCCGCACCTTATTATTATATACTTCCGCAAAAACAGCATGATAAAAGTGAATTTATTGCTTTGATAAACCTGCTGAATGAGCATGGTGTAAATGTTTATAGTCTTGACAAATCAGTTATAATAGGAAATAGAATATATAGTGCGGGAGATATTGTTATTCCCCTGGCACAGCCTTACCGGGCTTTTATTAAAGAAGTAATGGAAAAACAAAACTACCCGGTTCGTCATTACACACCCAATGGCAAAATAATAAAGCCTTATGATATAACATCATGGTCTCTGCCGCTGCATAAAGGTGTTAATTCAATTGAGGTAAATGAAAAGATTGAAATTCCTCACTCTGATTTATTAAATGTGTCGTTTCCATTTTCTATAAAAAGTGAAGTCCCTCAAAATTATAAAGCAATGCTTTTTTCTGTAAATGAGAATGAAAGTTTTAAGGCAGCATTCCTTGCAAAGAAACTTAATGTTTATGTGAAAAGGCTATCTAAAGCTGTAACAGTTGGAGAGAATAAATTTCCAACCGGCAGTTTTTTAATAATCAGTGATGATTTGGACAAATCCGCTTTTGAAAATCTTTTCGATCAGTTAACAGTTTCACCATATTTTGTATCAGACAATATAGAGTATAAAACTAAAAACTTTATTGTTCCCAAAATTGCATTGGTAGAAACCAACTTTCATGATATGGATGCCGGATGGACGCGGTTCATTTTTGATACTTATTATATCCCATACAAAGTAATTCAGCCGGGTGATTTTGAAAAGACCGACTTTGTTAAAGATTTTGATATAGTTGTTTTCCCCAGCAAAGCTAAATCAATATTAATGGAAGGCAAATACAAATCGGGTGATGATTACTTTATTACAGATTATCCACCAGAGTTTACAAAGGGAATCGGTAAGGAGGGATTTGCAAAGCTGATGACTTTTTTGGATGAAGGCGGGATAATAATTTCGTGGGGAAGTTCAACAGCTCTTTTTATCGGTCCGCTTACTATTAAACATGATGAAAAAGACAAAGAAGAATTTCAGCTGCCCGTGCGTGATGCATCGAAGAATTTAATTAAAGATGGTTTGTATGTACCCGGTTCACTGGTAGATATTGTATTAACATCAGATAATCCTATTACTTATGGTATGCAGGAAAATATTGGCGTGTTCTTCAGAGGCAAGCCGGTGTTCTCCACATCTATCCCCCATTTTGATATGGATAGAAGAGTCATCGGAAAATTTCCGAAAGAAAATATTCTCCTAAGCGGTTACGCAGAAAAAGTAGAGAAACTACAAAACAAAACTGCACTTGTATGGTTAAAGAAAGGTAAAGGACAACTTGTACTGTTCGGTTTTAATCCTCAATTCAGAGGTTCAACAAATGTTTCATTTAAGCTGCTATTTAATTCATTGCTGCTTGAGAAGATAGAATAAATTGAAAAAATACTTCTAAGTGTAAAAGGAAGTTAAAGTAAACATCAGTCATTCAGAAGATTTTTACTGCAATGAAAATCATAATTAAACTGGATTCGAAAAATATTGACAAGATTCTTACTGAATGACAATTGGAGTTATTTATATTATCTATTCGTTTATGAAACTAACATATTAAATTATTAACAAATGAAGAAAGAAAATAAAAACCACTGGTACGATGGCTGGTTTTATGATAAGTTTATAGCCCCAAATCAGGATGTAACCTTTGTGCAGATGATGAGAATGATTGAACAGGGAAGCAGGGTTGTTGATGTCGGTTGTGGCACAGGAAGATTTGTTTTAAAAATTGCTGATCGAGTAAAGAAAGTAATCGGTGTCGATCTTTCTGCAAAGAATATAAATTTTGCCAATTACTTAAAAAGTAATTCGAATAACAATAAAATCAATTTTATTCACACTAATGCAATGCACTTAGGCAAAGTGTTGGAAGAGAAATTTGATTATGCGACTATCTCTTACGTTATACACGAAATGGATATTTCTCTTAGAGTTCCATTACTTAATGAATTAAGAAAAATTGCTGATAATATTATCATAGCAGATTTTGCCATCCCAATGCCATATAATAGAAGGGGGATTCTAAACAGATCAGCAGAATTCCTTGCCGGTCAGGATCACTTTAAAAACTTTCTTTCTTTTTCCAGAAATGACGGGATAAACTTAATACACTATATATGAAAAATGTAGTGAATAATAATGAATTTATTATAAGCCAAAGAACTCTTAGACATATGTAGGATCATAATAGTTTAGACCTGGTTTATATAACTGAGTACAAAACTTTTGGAGATATTGAAAAAGGACAGGCTAGAAATACTGAATTGTTCTGCGGAACATGGACTACACCTGAAGAACGGCAGGCATACAACCGAGCAGTAAATAATTATTTTGGTGATCGCCACTCGGATGAGATATTCCAGGAAGTAATGAACCAAAGAAAATAAAGTATACAAAAAAGAGAAGCTGTAATACAGCATCTCTTTTAATACTACAAAAACGTACTGCTTATAAAACTACTTAGATTCTTAATTCCTTACTAATTCAATAATTGTCTTTTTGTTCCAGGCAATTTCTTTTTTAATGTTAACATTACTGTGCCTGGGGATATGAATTTCTATTGGAACATTTTGTGTAAAATCCAGAGATAGTTGATTTACATTTCTTTTAGGTGAATCCTTTCTGCGCCCTCTCTTCATAAAATCTTTAAATAAAATTAAAGTGATGTGTACATCACGTTTGACGAAATGAGTCTATTAATTAGTTCACACAAAAGTGATTATAATTATTTAAGAAGTCAACTTTTTCACAAAATAATTTTAATATTTTTTTCTTCCGATTAGTTGATGTTTCGGATGAACAGTATTATATTCTTTGGAAATAGAAAGTCCGGTAACTGCCGGACTTTCTCTTCGTGGAGGCACAGATGACTACTTACCTTGTGCTATTAAACTATCTGCTTCGGTGTCATCTGTGTTGCTAAACTTTTCTCTTAAGTATTCAGCATAAAAATTTTGAGCATTTTTGTTAACCCAGTCACTCTCATCAAATTTACCGGCTTGTTTTACTGCATAAATTGACATAGGTGTGCCTATTTTATAAAGAGCCAGTGCAGCAGAGATCCTTAATCCTTCATTCGCATCGTTGTGAAGTATTCTCATTAGGGGGATAATTGCTCTGGTTACTTTTAATTCTCCAAGCATATAAGCGCAACCAGATTTCAAACCCAGGTTGTCTGATGTTAGTCCTTCAAGTAAACTAGCAATGGTATTTTCACTTACATCATTTTTGTTTTTATCATCATTGCCAAATGATGCGACTGTTATCCCCAAAAATAAAGTCGCTATTAAAATTGTTCTTGTAAAATGTAACATCTGAATCTCCTTTTATGTTGTTTGTTGTTGAAATTATCTTACCTTTATTACTGTTTATGACTAAGATATTAGGCAAAATGTTTTAAACTTTGTACAAACGGAACGAATGTTCTGTCAAAGGTAATTGATATACTTAAGCAGTAATAAAAACCAAATTGTTTTTATCTTCCGCAGGGGTTGCAGAATGAAGTTTCCATTCATCTTAAAAGAGAAATTCTTGAGAAGATTTTGCTTTTTAAAGGAATAAGCGTTACGTTTTTAAGAGCAGTGTCTTTGCATATGCTTCCCATTGTGAGCATACCTGGCGAATCTATTTTGCTTCAAGTGATTCGGGGAAAGTTCGAGGTTATTTTAAATGATGAGGTGATATCTATTCTAAAGGACAATGATTTTTTTTGGGAGATTGTTTTATTCGCAGAAGAGAAAAAAGAACTGCAACTGTTAAGAGTGTTGTGTACAGCGATCTTTACCGGTTAGACACTGAACTATTTGATGAAGTGCTTAAGAAATATCCACGGATAATAGAGCAAATTAAAAAAGTTGCCGATGAGAGAATGAATCAAAATATAGGCTTATTCAAAAAAATGGATGAATCCTGTAGTTATAACCGTAACTACAACACCGGCAATTAAAACACCGTAAAAAACATTTATCAAAGCTCGTTTTATGGGAATACCAAAAAGCCATGCAGCTAAAGAACCTGTCCAGGCACCTGTGTTTGGCAGGGGAATGGCAACAAAAATAATTAATGCAAGGTCACCGTATTTTTCAATTTTATCTTGAGCTTTTCTGCGTGTGCGTTCAAACAACCATGTTAAAAATTTGCTCATCAATTTAGAATGGGCCATCAGCCAATCCGATACCCTTGGAAATAACCAAAGAATGAATATTGGTGGGATAATATTTCCAATAACCGAAACAACATACACAAGCAGCCAATGCTGATGAAGGAACGTAATTCCTAATGGAATAGAAGCTCTTAGCTCACCAATGGGAGTCATAGCGGCGAGAAATATTTTTACAATTTCCGAAATATTATCCATATACTAAAATTTTTTGAGGCAAACTTACATAAAAATTAATGCATATTAAAAATGAACTAATTCAGTTTATATTTAACTTTATCCATTATTTTTGATTTCATTTATAAAGGAAAGTTATGAAGTTCGAAAGAAGTGCGGGAATTTTACTTCATCCAACATCTTTGCCTGGTAATTTTGGAATTGGTGATCTTGGTAAAGATGCATTTAAATTTATTGATTTTTTAAAAGATGCCGGTCAGACTCTCTGGCAGGTTTTCCCATTAGGACCAACAGGTTACGGTGATTCGCCATATCAATGTTTTTCAGCATTTGCAGGAAATCCATTACTGGTTAGTCCTGATAAGTTAAAAGAAGATGGTTTTCTATCAGATACAGACTTGTCAGACGCTCAAAAGTTTAATCCGACTCAAATAGATTATAGGGAAATAATTAATTTTAAAAAATCTATTCTTCAAAAGGCATATAGTAATTTTAAAAATGAACCTAACGGTTTGGATAAAGAATTTAATAAATTTTGTGAGAAGCATAAAGATTGGTTGGATGACTTTGCCATTTTTATGGCAGCGAAAGATTACCATAATGGTGAGGTTTGGAGTAAATGGCATAAGGATCTTGTTCATCGTACAGAAAAAGCGTTAAAAGAATGGAAAGAAAAATTAAGCGATGATATTCAATATCAAAAATTTGTTCAATTTAACTTTTTCAGACAGTGGAAATCCTTACGTAATTATGCTAACGAAAATGGAATAAAGATAATAGGTGATATGCCTATATTCATTGCGTATGATAGTGCAGATCTCTGGGCTAACAAAGAGCTTTATACCGTTGATGAAAACGGCAAATTGATTACTGTTGCCGGAGTGCCTCCCGATTACTTTAGCCCAACCGGGCAGTTATGGGGTAACCCGTTATACAAATGGAAGGTAATGGAAAATGATGATTTTCTTTGGATGAGAAAAAGATTTAAAAGTTTATATGAACTGATTGATATAGTTCGTATTGATCACTTTAGGGGATTTGATGCATTTTGGGAAATTCCGGGCGACGCCGAAACTGCAGAAAACGGCAGATGGGTAAGAGCATCCGGAGAAAAGTTATTTAATTCTTTAATAAAACATCTTGGTGATATTCCTATTTTCGCAGAAGATCTTGGTGTGATTACACCCGAAGTTGAAGCGTTAAGAGATAAATTTAATTTCCCCGGAATGAAAATACTTCAGTTTGCTTTTGGCACTGATATGGAAACTAAATTCCTTCCCCATAATTTTATTCAAAACTGTGTTGTGTTAACCGGTTCGCACGATAACGATACAACACGCGCATATTTTGAGAGTGCAAAGGATGAAAGAAATGATATTTACCAGCACACGCAGACGTATTTAAATTATTATGGTGATGATATTGTTAATGAGTTAATCAGAGCAGCATATGCATCTGCTGCAAATATTGTTATAATCCCAATGCAGGATGTCTTGAATTTAAGCGGAGAGGCACGTATGAATTTCCCTGGAAAACTTGGTGGAAATTGGACGTGGCGCTTTACCTGGGGACAGATAAAAGAAAATCTTGACGCACACTACAAAGGTTTGGCTGTGCTTTATGAACGCCCGCCAAAGAAAAAGAAAAAAGCTGAGAAGATTAAGGTGGAAGAAGAATAATATATTAGCTTTTCTGAAAAGACTGTCTCAAAAGCCTTTTTGTCATCACGAGCGAAGCGAAGTGATCTTATATTTCTGATAAAATCAAAAGATTGCTTCGTCGTACACTTCTCGCAATGACAATTTTATTTTCTTTTTAGGAACCTCTACAAATTTACCGTTGAATCTATTCCCTAAATTATGAATCATATTATAATTGAATTTTTTTAAATGATATGAATTGCGGAGAAATAAATTGAAAAAAATATTTGTAGTTATATTAGCATTATTACTTACCGCTATATCCTGTGGCGATAATAAAACAAAATCATCAGATGATCTTAACTGGACAACTGATTTAGGTAAAGCAATTGAACTTGCTAAAAATGAACATAAAGCAGTATTGGTTAACTTCACCGGCTCTGATTGGTGTTCTTGGTGTCTTAAATTGAGTAAAGAAGTTTTCTCTCAGGATGAGTTTAAAGAATATGCTGTTGAAAACCTCTTACTTGTCAAGGTTGATTTTCCACGTAGCATTCAGCAATCAAGCGAAACAAAAGCTTATAATCAATCTCTGGCACAGAAGTTCGGAGTTCAAGGTTTTCCAACAATTATACTAATTAACTCTCTGGGGCAACCGGTTGCAAAAACTGGCTATCAGGCAGGCGGACCAATAAATTATGTCAATCACATAAAATCGTTTTTGGGCAGCTGATCTTATTAGCTGCAGAGCAGCGACAAATCAGTGAAGAATCCTTTCAAAATATAACAGAGCTTCTGAGAAGCAAAACAGAGTTACTTATACCATTCGAGAAATTTCTATCGCTCCTCCGGAGTTTAGTATGTGTTGTGTAATTATAAAGTTAACTCTCAGGGTAAACCGGTTGCAAAAACAGATTATCAGGCAGGTGAACCAACAAATTATATCATTCATATAAAATCTTACCTGGGGAGTTTAATCGAGATTTAAGTTTTATCATATTCCGCAGAGGCGATCTGCCAGGTGATCCAACAAGCATTTTTACTTCAAAAAGATCATCGCTTCACAATTGTTTAAGTGAACGGCTTCTGAATAGGGGACAGATTGTATACTGTTAACATATAAAATTTTAAAGATTAAACTTCCTATTACTATTAAATATTATCCTCTGCATTCTTAACCAACCCTCTCTATCCGCATGGAGTGAATTTTCCATGCGAATAAAGTGGGATTCCATGCAATTCATTCAAACCATCTATCCACTTAACTTATTGTTTTTCAAAAGGTTAACGTTTTATCCCTCGCTGGCACGAAAGTTCATACTCAGTAAGCAGAAAAATGGAGACCAAGTGTGAATGGAAATTATAAACACCTTATTATCAACTAACAAAAGGAGTAGTAAAATGAAAACAAAGCAATATATCTGGAGGTTTTTAATTCCTCTATTGCTGCTTACGGTACTGGCTTTTTTCGCAGGATGTCAGGATGAGATGACTGTTGAACCGCAGGATTCCGGTGAACCAACAACAGATCAGGGTGCATTGGAAAAACTGGCAGATCAGGATTCTTCGCTTAACTCGTTCGAGGCAAACTATAATGAAGATGGTTTGATGGATTTTCTTGGTAAAACCACAGAAGCGATCTATCCATTTAGGGTAGGGCATAAGATGAGATTGGTTAGCAAAAATCTGAATATTGAATTTGTAGGCGATTCGATTGCCTATGGCAGATTAACCAAAACATTTGAAGGTGTGCTATTTATAGCAGCATCATACGATTCTACCAGTTCAGAACCGGATACAGTTATTGAAAAAGCATTTACTTCCATAATAACACGTAATTTGATATTTAAGAAGATCGCACGTACTGATTTTCCTCACCGGAATTGGAAATTAGTTGCAATATCCTTAGTTGAAGGCGGAACACACAGTCCTAATATTGACATCACCAAACTAACTGTCTTTCTTTCAAACGGAGATACTATAGTTATTGAATCTCCAAATGAGTATTTCCTAAGAAGAGGGGATGGTTGGTGGAGAAGAATCCCTATGCTCTTCAGCGGCGAGTCAGTTTCACTCAGGGTTGAATTATTCAGTGCTTATGAAGAAGAAGACTTTGTAACATTAACTTATGGTGCAAATAGATCCGGTCACCATAGAGCTAAAAGGTTGTTTGAACTTGTATCTTCAACCCTTGTGGATGGTGGATTTGAAAAAGTATACGAACTAACATTTACAACACATCAGTTTCCCGGACATTTCCATGCTGTTATAAATGCGCTGCCAAAACAAGTAATATATGACGACGCTGCTCCGGTTGAAAATGAAGCGTGGGGTATCCCTTATTTTGTTCATCGATAGGATAAGATGTTTCCAGACACATATCCTCTCCACATCCCTCTCCCTTTGTCACCGGGAGGGGGATATTATATTTGGATTGGATAATGTTTTTATGTTTGCTTAAATAGATGTTCAATTATAATTTGTATAAAGAAATGAAAAAGTTATGAAAAAATTATTAAAATATTTGTTTATTGTATCGGTTAGTTTGTTTTTATTCGGATGTGATAAACCGGCACCAACAGAATTATTTGATGATACCCAGGAAGAGTTTGCCGAATATGAAGTTCTTGGCAGGGATATTAATGATGAGTTTTACAGCAACGGGTTCGATACTACCGGAGTTACCCAGGATCTGCATGAATTACCAAATCTTATCTCCCTTTCAGGTATAAAAGTGACTAATATTCATCATCAAACCGATGAGTTCTCATTTGCACAATCAATTTTTTTCGATCGTACAGAGAAAATATTTTCACCCGGCGGTCGCTTTTTAGGTTTTCGAAGTATTACCCCGGGCATAGTAAGATTTGATAACAAAATTGCAAGAATAATTCCACTCATAGTACGATACAGAGAAAACGGTATTTTGAAGGACACTACACTTGGTGATAAATATACTCTTTTCAGCGGCAGGCATGGGAATATGGATCAATTCCGTTATAGGCACAACTCTATGATGAACTTTCGTTTGAACTTCTTTGGAGAGGAGGTTAGTTTTGATATTCCTACACCTGTTGAGATTACGGGAACTGTTGAAATACTTGGAAGCAGAACCCAAGATGACTTAAGAGCATTACTTCATTGGAACAGAGGGAACACACCTGATATTACAATAATAATTGGAGCCAGGGTAAGAAACAGAGACATAGTAATGCCTCTTTATAGAGTCAGAACAAGAGATGACGGCGAGCTGTTAATTCCAACAAGGTTTATCAAAGAAATACCATTGCAGAATTTTGATAGAGTGGTGTTTACGTTTATCCGGAGATTTGAAGGCACTCATCGGGATGACGGAGGAAACGATCTCCTTGTATCTTCACAGAGTATTCATAGTATAGTAGTAAATCTTAATTGAGAGTATTATCATTAATTATATTAACGGTAATGTTTACAGGCGTTAACATATTTTCCCAAAGTTCATTTGGGCTTAACGGTTATTGGGGTTTATCTCAAAACTTCAATACACCATTGTATGGTTATGAAGGTAATACTTCTAATTATTCTCATTTAAGAGATTGGGGTTTATCATTTATTTACGGTGCTGAATTTGCGCAGAAGACCAATTCAAATATTTACAGTATCTCGCTATCAAAAAAGTTAGGTAAGCACAATCTTTCTGCAAGATTTACTCCCGGATATCAAAAAGAATTTATTTTTAATACAGGGGAAACAATAATTATTGAGGATTCAACATCACAATCACTAACAGCAAATTTTAATTATAAAGAACTGTTTGGATTGGGTTATTCATATAAATTTTCGGAACAGTTTAGCACCGGTGTTACATTCAGATTTTTCACACAGGATTTCACACAGGAAATTGTTTCACCGGTTTTTGGAGACACTTTGTTCCTGATAAGAGAAACACAGAATGAGAAAATAAATTATTGGAAAGGCGATTTGGGAATTAACTATATAGTAAATGAATATCTGAATTTCTCTCTGGCATCAATCAACTTGCTTAACTTTGGTGAAAAAGCTGAAAATTCCGATTTCGCGAAATTTGAAATTAAAAGAGAAATAAATGCTATGCTTGGCATAACTGTTATACCTATTGATGAAGCAGCAATTAATTTTATTTATGAAACAACAAATTCATATCAGGTAAGTCTTAACGGTTATCTAAGTGATTTTGGATTTGGCTTAACATTATTCCACGATGAATATCAATCACCAATTATTGCAGGGATGATTCCGACTATAAGTTATAAAGGTGAAATATTTGAATTATTTGTTTCCGGTGTAAAATACTTTTCTGATCGCAAAACTGAATTCGGTGTTACCGATTTCATTGAAAATGGTATAAATAATATTGTAAACAATCGCTATAGTTTCGATAAACTATTATTAACAGTTTCGTTCAATATAAATACTGCTAAAGAAAGAACAGTTAAAATGATTGATGTTGAAATTGTTAAAGACATTTACCCTACATTTTCCGAAAACTATATCGATTATCCTTTTGCTTACGGCACGGTTGTTAATCTAACAGATGAATATGTTACAGTGAAACCTATGGCAAGAATTGAAGGTGTGAATGAAGAAAACATTCAATCGCCCATTTCATATATTGCCCCGCACGATACAGTTCGGGTTCCTTTTTACGTTATCATTCCGGAATCATATTCATCAGAAAAGGTTGAACTTTCTTATGCAGACTTTTATCTTTTTACAAATGCAGATCAGCCGGATGATCAATTTCAAAAAGCAGTGCTTTTAAACAGCATAAATTCCTGGGATGGCAGAGTTAGTAACTTGCGTTACTTTATTAAAAAAGATTTGGATTTATCGATGAATCATGCCAAAGCAGTTTTAAGTAATAACAAATCCGTTTTAGATACTTTACCAATTGCATTAGAAAATTTTTATAAAGCAAAGATTTTATTTAATGAATATGTTTCAAACTTAGTTTACGTTTCCGATCCCCGTGCTACCGGTGAATATGTTCAATTCCCGAATCAAACATTTGAACTTAAAGGCGGCGATTGTGATGACTTGAGCGTTGGTTATTCATCTTTGCTCGAAAGTGTTGGAATACAAACTGCCTTAGTTGATTATAAAGGAAATGGAAAAGTACGCCACGTAAATCTTCTCTTTAATACAAAGCTATCCCCAAACCAGGCAAAGCTTATAACTAACAACGATACAAAATATTTTGTAAGAGAAAGTATTGATGGGAAAGTTGAAATCTGGCTGTCGATAGAAGCAACATCATTAACAGATTTTGATACTGCGTGGAAATTAGGAGCAGAAAAATTTAACAAAGAAGCCATTAACGAACTTGGTATTGCTAAAGGTATAGTTAATATAATAGACATTTATTAGAATTTTAAAGGTAAGAAAATGAAAAAATTATTAATGATTTTAATGTTTGCCGGTGTATTATCGGCGCAAACGTTTACAGTTGAAAAAATTTCCGGCGATGTAAAATACCAAAACGGAAGCGGTGAAAGCTGGTTATCGTTAAATAACGGCAGTACGATTGAAGACGATGCGATTATCTCTACAGGAGATAATTCTTCGGTAGTACTGAGCGGAAGGAATGTCCGTTTTAATCTAAATGAATCATCGGCAGTTTCCGTTAGCAGCATTAAGAAGATGAATACAGATGAATTGCTGTTAGCTTTAGCAATGGAAGACATGATGAATGCACCAAAAGAAATTAAGAAGAGTTCCAATAACACAGCGGTTTATGGAACAAGAGAAGGCGAAAGTAACACACTGCAAATTAAAACAGATGATTTTGGTATAAAGAGATTGAATGGTGCGGTGCAGCTTGCGAAAAACGGGTTTCAGGAATCTGCAGTTGTAACTGCAAAGGAAACTTACCGCAAATATCCCGACACAAAAAATCTTCCGTCTTATAGGATTTACTTTGCAAATATTCTGAACGATAAAGGTTTGTACGAAGAAGCTTTGGATGAGTATGTTGATATCCAAAAGTTAAATTTAAATGCTGAAGAAAGAGAGGAAGTAAACGAGAAAACAGAATCTATAAAGATGAAATTGTTGAGTGAGTAAACTTTCTATTATGGTGAGATCTGTGACCGCTTAGAAAAATCATCTGGGAAAAGTTTTACTTAAATAGTAATTAAATCCTGCTAATCATCAGCAGGATTTTTTTGTCTTAGAAAAATCCCACAAATCTCACCATTTTATAGTAATAATAAATCTGCTTATATTTTAGGTAAATAAAAGTAGTTGTTCTTCATAAATGGTATCAATTGGAAGAGATTAAAAATATCTTTAACGAAATAATTAAAGTACTCAATAGTCCTTTAATTAATATTGGCAGCACAACAGTAACAGCCTGGCGTATCCTTTACTTCATCCTTTTACTTGTCCTTCTGATATTTAT